>Ga0265293_10001654_pt1 | contig 47838 bp, 42 predicted proteins | sample Munlanlewell138R_FD_192505 | JGI IMG/M metagenome (GOLD analysis project Ga0265293, IMG submission 192505) | Leachate microbial communities from a municipal landfill in Southern Ontario, Canada - Leachate well 138R | ecosystem: Engineered > Solid waste > Landfill > Unclassified | place: Canada... | reverse complement strand
AAAATCTATACCGCCAAGAGCATGGTCGCCTTGAGAGCAGAGAATCTCCATATTGCTGTTTTTGACGTTCATAATGGTAACATCGAAAGTTCCGCCGCCAAGGTCATAAACCAAAACCTTGCCTGTCACCGGACGAGTAGTCGCATAGTAAAGAGCCGCTGCAACCGGTTCGTTTACTATTCCGATTACGTTAAGACCGGCCATTTTTCCGGCATCCATCGTGGCTTTTCGGCGTACTTCGTCAAAGTGAGCAGGAACAGAAATCACCACATCGCGTATTTCACCGTGTTCAGTGGTGCATTCCTGCTTGAGTTTCTTAAGTATCAGTGCTGATAATTCAACAGCCGACCATGACTTGCCGTCTATTTTAACAGCGAACTTCGAATCGCCGATGTGTCTTTTAACCCATCGGACAGACCTTTTAACATTCAGATATCGCGAGTTAACGGCCTCTACGCCTACTCGCACAAGCCCCGAATTATCTTCATCGAAAAAGATTGCCGAAGGGGTCAGTCGTTCACCGTCAGCATTGGGCACTATCTCTGGCTTGCCTATTCCGTTCAGAACGGCAAGCTCCGAAAAGGTCGTACCAAGATCTATTCCTGCTATATTAATCATCTTTTTTGCCTCTGTTCTGTCAGCTTATCAAATAATCTTACCTGAGATGTTCTAATCACCTTATAGTTTTCTTCGTCAAGACAATATCGATACCCGTGCCTTAATATTTCCGCTATTTTTCCGGATTTTTCCGCATCGCTGCTTTGTTTTTTATCTTTTACGGCCTCAGCAACTTTTTCTTGGCCTTTGTAATTGCTTCCTAATTCAGGTGCGAACTGTTCTACGCCGCTGGACTCCAGTGCGAATAAAAGCTCATCCCGAATTTCCTCCAGCTCACCCGTATCGATATTATCATCACTGAAATTTTTTATCCTGCTTTCAAGATTATCAATACATCGGATTACCCGCAGACAAAAATTCTTTATGATATTCCAGTCGTATCCGTCTTGAAGTTTTTTGATTCTGTCCTGCTGTTCCGATGCGTATCTTCGAATCGAAGCTATTTCCTCAGTAAGCTTATCGAGAGTATTGTTAAGGATATTATTCGAAATCAGAGACTCAGAGCCGGTATTTTTTATATCGCTTCCCTGCAGCCGTTTTCGTATCGCTTCGGCAAGGCTCATGTGACTGACCTGCGCTTGTTCCTTTTTTTGCAGTCCTGTTGAATCTTCGTCTGTATAAAGCCGCTCAAAAGAAATTTTTTGGACAGGTTTTTGGCCCGGAATAAAAGAATCTTGGGAATCATAGTCGGTCGTTTTTTTGAATTTTACAGTATTCTTTTTAGTTTTGAGGGGGTTGTCGTCTTTTTGCTGCAAAGGCGGCTCTTGATTAGCCTGGCTTGCTTGAGGCTGAACAGACGGCTTTGTATCTGGTAATGTTTCATTCTTGTCTTTTTGCTTTTTGGATTTGGCCGATTTTTTCCTGCCGAAGGTTTTGATTTTGTTTATCGTCCATACCAGTATTCCCCAAGAAGTCAGCATAAAGCCCGAACTGCCGCATAAAATAGAACCGGCTATAACAATCTGATATATTAATTTTTCGGATTTATACTGCTGCAGTTTTTCTTTCCATTCTTTTCCATACAGCGACTCGGCGAGCTTGGGGTCTATATGTTTTTTTGCAGATAGTTCTTCGATATCGGTAAATAAACGCTCCTTCTGCTCCTGCTGTATTCGGGCGGCCGTTTTTGGCTGACCGCTTTCATCTAATTGCCAAGGCAGAACAGTACGTTCGTATTCTGGCATCGCAAGCCACTGCTGATAAGTTTTGGTATGAGCATCAGCTTCGTTCATACGGCGGGTTTTATAATATTGCCGCAGCTCACTTTCCCGCTGCTGATGTTTAATCACCCAGCTTAGAGCCGAAAGCCCCACAACAAACAACAGCAAACCGATTGTAAATAGTTTTCTTGACATAATATTTAGACGTTTAGTCCGCAGCTATTTCAGCTACGTCGGCACTTGAAGTATTACCGCACACTTCGGTAACTCTAAGAACTTCCTCGATAGTGGTAAGGCCGGCTTTGACTTTCTTCAGGCCGTCCTTGAAAAGCGTATCGGCGTCTGAAGCAAGAAATGCTTCCCGCATAGCTGTTACCGAGCAGTCACGATTGATAATCGCCCTAATCGTATCGTCGACTATCATAAGCTCATAAATACCTACCCGCCCCGAATAACCTGAATTTCGGCAGTGTTCGCAGCCTGAACCTTTGCTTAGTTCTTTCGGATTAATTCCGGCTTTGTCAAGAAGCCCGCGCATACTATCCGGTATATTGTAGGGCTGGCGGCATTTTGTGCATATTTTCCGAACAAGCCGCTGTGCGAGGACACCGTTTAAAGACGCTGCTATCAAATAAGGGTCTATTCCTATATCTACCAAACGGGTTACACTGCTGGCCGCATCGTTAGTATGCAAAGTCGAAAAAACCAAATGCCCCGTAAGAGCTGCCTGAACGGCGATTTGGGCGGTTTCACGGTCTCTGATTTCACCTATCATTATAATATCCGGGTCTTGCCTGAGCAGTGACCGCAAAGCCGATGCAAAATCCAAACCGATTTTCTCATTAACATGAACCTGATTGCAAAAACTCAGTTCATATTCTACAGGGTCTTCTACGGTTGATATATTTAGTTTATTGCCGTCCATCTGGGCTATAGCCGAATACAAAGTCGTACTTTTACCGGAACCCGTGGGCCCTGTTACGAGGAATATTCCGTTGGGCATAACAATCTGCTCGCGAAATTTTTCGAGAGCGGCTTTTTCCATGCCAAGCTCTTCCAGACCTCTTAATATTGATTTGCTGTCGAGAACACGAATAACGACTTTCTCGCCTCTGTTGGTTGGAAGAACCGAAATTCTAAGGTCAATTGCTCGACCGCCGACAATAACGGAAATTTTTCCGTCCTGAGGCAGGCGTCTTTCCGAAATATCCAGATTTGACATAATTTTAATACGAGAAACCACCGCAGGGTGCATCTTGGCAGGGGAGGTCATAGTTTCAAACAGCACCCCGTCGATACGGTATCTTATTCTTGTATGCTTTTCTTTCGGTTCGATGTGAATATCACTTGCACCGGAGTTAATAGCATTGCTTATCAGATAATTAACGAATTTAATTATAGGCGACTGTCCCGCCATTTTTTCGAGGTCTTCGAAATCTTTTTGCTCATCTTCGATAACCTCGACGTCTGTCATATCACTGATAATATCATCGACATCGTACTCTATATTTTCCTCTCTGAGAATATTGCAAATTGTTTCGATATCCTCAGCAGGACATACGACAACCGTTAAGTTCATTCGGGTTCGTCTTTTGATATCTTCTACGGAGAATATGTTCGAGGGGTCCGAAGTAGCGACAATAAGTTTATCATTTTCGACAGCGACCGGACAAATACCGTTATTCATTACGAATTCGATTTTGAGTTCGAGCTGCTCGAAAAGACTTTTATCCACCATCTCAGGTGTAATCCTTCGGAATTCAAGCCCGTATATTTTGGCTTTGGCTTTAAGAATATCTTCTTTTTGAATAAAATCAGTTTCTTTGAGGAGCTGTTCGACATTTTCTGAAGGATTAAGCGATTGTTTTTGTCTTATCTTCTGGAACTGGTCGTGGTTTATAACCTGAATCTCCAGAAGAGTATCAACGATATCCGGAACAGCAGGGCCGGCCGAATCTTCAGGAACATAAAGATTGGACAGACCTTTGATTTGCTCTTCACAGATGTTGTCGATTACATCCTCAAGTGGATAATTATCCGAGTTTTTTTTGTTTGAACCGAATTTTGGCAATTTTATCATAACTTCAATAATTCCCAAAAAACCATAAAATTTTGGATTAGAGGCTGCGGATGTGTAAAAATCCCGCCAAGGCCGCTACCTAAAATATAAAAAATATTGGCTATTACCCAAATTTAGAGGCTGGGAATATGAATAAACAATAGATGTGTCCGATAAAAGATGTGATTAAGCTACGGACATTTCTGCTTGCAATATCAGTTATTTTTTCACCCTCGAAAAATTACAAAGACGATATATCCCCCATAGAGAAGAACCGCAACGATTCCCTCCCATCTGTCCAAAAGATTTTTTTTGCCTGTAAACATACATATAAATAAAAGCAAGCTCGCCGCGGCGGTTACTATTATATCTGTGTTATCTTCACTCTGAAACGGTAAAGGCCGGATAATTGCACTGGTTCCTAATATAAAAAAGATATTGAAAATATTGGAGCCGACTATATTGCCTACAGCGATATCCGCATTTTTCTTATAAGCCGCAACAGCCGAAGTTGCCAATTCAGGCAATGAAGTACCTATCGCGACAATAGTCAAGCCTACTAATGACTTGCTTATGCCGAGCACTTCGGATAGTTGAACTGCGCCATCAACCGTCCATTTTGCCCCGACCGCAAGACACAACAAGCCCAATACTACCAAAGATACGGATTTTTTTATCCCGTAAGGCTTTTCTGTGCAGGGAAGATTAATTATGTCCGACTGTTTAGGTTTGGAAATAGAAAAAGTATAATAAATAAATATCACAAAATAGGAAATTAATACTATTCCGTCTATTCTGCTTAAAACAGATATATTCTGCTTATCTATTAATTTATCATTGACTAAAATACCCAGAATAGCTGCTGCCAGTAAGGTAAGCGGTATTTCTTTCCAGACTGTGCTGCTTTGAACTGATAACGGGTAAATTATTGAAGATAACCCTAAGATAAGCAAAATGTTAAATGTGTTGCTCCCTAAAATATTGCTTATAGCCAAATCCGTATTTCCGCCGGCGCTGGCAAAAATATTTATAAAAAATTCGGGCAGGGAGGTGCCGAAAGCCACTATAGTAAGGCCCACCGCAAGGTCGGAAACTTTAAGAATCCTTGCTATTTGTGAAGCGCCGGTGATAAGCCAATCAGCACCTTTAATCAGCACTAAAAACCCTATTGCGAATAAGCAAAAGGTTAACATAGGCTATCTCCTATACGGCTATTAAATTTAAATCATATTTTAAAAATCGCCGCAACAATTAAACTTCGCCTGCCGGAAAATCTATCTTTACAGGTTTTCGGGAATAAATACCAATATGGTAACAGAACTTTTCCAATAACGTCAGACTTTTCCGCCATTTATTAACAGCATCTATCAGCTTGGCCGCTTGAGGATGATTCCGAACCTCTGGTTTTGCTAAAAGAAGCAAGGCAAAATCTTTATTATTAACAACAAGCATAGCTAAGGCAAAATTTATCTGGTACAGCAGCGGGGTTTCAGGCGGCACACATATTTTCCCCTGAAAAACAATATCTTTGAGCAAACTAACAGCTTGTTCTGTCTTTCCGTTACGCAATAAGCAGACAGCTTTAGCATTTTCCATGACTTGGGTTTTCTGGCCGGAATGCTCTATATACTGCAAGGCCTGATATGCAAGCCCCTGATTTAATAGGTCGCGAACATGGTCGATAGATACCGCTGATTTTGTTTTTACCGTTGACATATTTATTCTCCTGATATTCATTTTACACAAGGTATTAATTGGCAAAAAGACCTGCGCTATTTCGGCGCAAGCGAATACTAACGGAAATTTTGATAACGCAGATTGAGCAAGCTTTTAAGCTGCTTTGCTCTTATGGTGGAGATATTAAATAGTCAAAAGACAGTGCAGAGAGGTCAGAGTATAAGAATTAGTTAGTTTACTGGAAATCGGGATTCGCTCACTTATCTTATAAAGTCCGAGGATGCTGCATGCCGGTGTTTTCCCCGACCAGCTATACAATAAAGTCGACGGTGTTCTTTGCAATATTGGTTTTCTATTGCATTGATTTTCGGAATAAAAGATGGCTGCGGCCGCAAAATTTTCAAATTCGAACCTTGATAAAAGCTCGTTTGAAGCGGTATCGCTCGCCTTGGATAATCTTTCAATATATAAACAGGGTCCGGCCGCGACCGATATCAGAATCAAAATCAGCAGAGTAATTCTTAAATATTTGCTTATATTCATTTCTTAGAGCCTTAGAACAGCAAATCAGTACTTGTATTATACCATATTACAGGATACTCGAATCAATAAAAAAACGGCATTTTGCCGGAACATAACCCTTTGATATGCTTAGAAATAGGTAAATTGATGTATATAAAAAGAAACCCTCGAATACGCCTGACAAGACTCGAACTTGTAACCTTTGGTTCCGTAGACCAACGCTCTATCCAATTGAGCTACAGGCGCAGATAAATAATATTTTTATTATAACAGCTCAAAGCCTTGTTGACAATAAGAGCTTAAAATTGTTAAGATGAATGTGCTGCCGGTGCAGATTAGGCTAATGCCATAAAGGCACAGTCGCAGCACATGGGAGACTATGGTGATGAAAAGCTGAAAAAGACACCACCTGTGTCTCCCCATTTTTTAGGGCAAATTTAAGGTTCATCTTTTAAATAAAATCAATTATGGTTTATAAATCGAATGCCTGATTTTAACAGAGAAAATTTTAAAGAGTATTGGCGAAAAACGGAAATCATCCGTGAATATCAGCGGACCCTCTATACCTTCGGCGATATGGAGCTTCCATATATTTTCGCGGCTGAACATAATCGTTTCAAAGACAGGGCAATCGTTCGGACAGGAGTGGTATTTGTTCAAAAACCCCAGATAGTTCTTCCGGGCTATCATCAGGGTCTGGATTTTTCAGAAGGATTCGACATCTCGAATATACCCTCAGAGGCTGCATATTTATTTCGCCTGATGCATCTGCCTTATTCTCGTGTAACGAATAAACCTCGAAGCGAAGAAAGAATCGAATACGGAAACCTGCAAAAAGTCCTTGATAAGCTGGCTGTACAAATGGAAGAGCACGAAGATACTGACACCGGTCTTATCAAAGGGACTTTGGACGGAGTCGATATATCTTTAATGCGATACACACTCGGGCTTGTGATTAAATCGGCACCGCACAACGTCAGGGAATTTTTCGACCATCTCAGAAGACAGCGAGGTGAACCTATAAGGCCCGATGAAAAAATAACAGACGAAGATATTAGAAAGCTTTTCGAATAGCCCCTCAAAAGCGCATAGGCAAATGCCCTATGCCCAAATCCATAGTATCCCTATAGTAAATACAAAGTCAGCCCCGATTGACGGCGAAAGCTTTTTGAAATAGCCTTATTACAGCGTAAGTTAACAATTTAATAAATCTCACTGCAATAAGGAAGGAAGGGCAGTGACGATGAAAAAGAGAACGATTTATATTACTGTTTCATTGATATTTTTAAGCTTGGCAATCGGGCCTATGGGAACTTTAGAAAATGAGTGCTGCTTAAACGGTTCGAATCGCTCGCGCTCTATGTCGATATTCTATCCTGACGGCAGTATTATTTACGTTCGCAATATAGCCGACGGAACAGACCAAGCAAAATGGCTGGTAGAAATACTTATTCCTGAAGACCTGTATATTGAACGTTATGAAATACTTCCGATAGCGGTTCAGACCGAAACACTTGATTTGCCGCAATTAATGGGATTGTGCCCGCAGGAAGAATCAGGAACAGCCGGATATTATGTTCAAAATCCGCTTGCCGATTTAATGATACTTTCGCTTTTCGGGCTTGCCGGACTGATATTTGCGGATACCGGTAAAGCCCTTTTTAACAGAGTCGAGCTTAACAAGAATTCCGCTTAAAATAAGCGGTCGAGAACCTTATTAAGGTTAGCCCTTAAGGTGATTAATAAGTAAATAGGAATTTCCCTGATAGTAAAAATGGTTTCAGCCCTGATTCCTAAAATCGAACCATTTGTTATTATCAGCCTTATAAGCTTATGAAAGAACGGTTGATTATAATCAGGGTAATTATAGAGATAACAATAAATTACTATTGCACATCACTTTCCTCCGCCAAGCAGAGTTTGCCGGTCGCAGGCCTCTGGGGCCGGCAAGCTCGAAATTTAAAGAGGAGGCTGCATTAAAACGGAAAGTAACGGATATGAACCAAAATATAGACCAAATTCAAAACAAGCAGAGAAAAAACCAAGTGCTTGTGGTCGATGACCATGCGGTTGTTCGCGAAGGTCTTGCTATGCTGATTAACAGCGAAGATGACCTTGAAGTATGCGCTTCGGCTGAAAACGCAGAACAAGCTCTGGAAGAAATAACCAAAGGAAATGTCGATGTCGCGGTCGTTGATATTTCTCTTGACGGAATGAGCGGTTTGCAGTTGACCGAATTGATAAAAACTCGAAATCCTCATCTTCCGGTTCTTATACTGACGATGCACGACGAGGAACTTTATGCTAAACGTGCTTTCAGAGCAGGGGCAAAGGGTTTTGTTACCAAGCACGAAGCATCTGAAACTGTTATAACCGCCATTCGTATGATGCTTGCAGGTCGGGATTACATAAGTGATTCGATTACCCAGAAATTTTTGAGAAAGCTTCATTCTCCGGAAAATAATTCTTAATATAGAATAACTTCGGCTGTTTGGATTATAAGGAATTAATAAAGTGTCTTATTCAGACAAAGACGAAATGATAGCGGATATTAATCCTGTAAAAGAGCAAGCGGTGCAGACCGCTCGGATTCTGATAGTTGAAACTCGCCCTGAGGTCAGCAGCATGCTTGCCGAACTGGCAGATAAGGAATTCGGCGAAAGCACATCGTTACAGGCAAACAGCATAGAAAAGGTTGTTGAATCTCTTGCCCAATATAATTTTGAGCTTGCGATAATGGGATTTTCCGATTCTGAAAAAAAACCATGGCGGATTGAAGATGAAATCAAGCTTTGCCGTCCGGCTATTCCTATACTGGCAGCAAAAATTAACAATGCTGCTCAGGAATTTGATTCTTTGCGGGCAGGGCGTATTCTTGCCGGAATCCGTTATGTCAAATCGCTATCCAAGTGCGGTTTAAGAGGTTTTACGGTTGTTGTAAACGGATAAACATCAATCAGACTTAATTTTCTTGATTATTCAAAGGAGTATAATAATGGTTGCGACAGCTTCTACAATGGTTTCTCTCGGGACAAAAGCCCCTAATTTTGCTCTGCCGGATACCAAGGGCAATATAGTTTCTCTTTCGGATTTTTCCACCAGCAAAGCGCTGCTTGTTATATTTATGTGCAATCACTGCCCGTTTGTAAAACATGTTCTCAAAGAAATGGTCGCCCTTATCGGCGAATATCAAAAAAAAGGTTTAGCGGCTGTGGGAATCAACAGCAACGACGTAGCAAATTATCCTGACGATTCGCCGCAACTGATGGCCAAAATTGCTAAGGAGCAGGGCTTTACTTTCCCGTATCTGTATGATGAAACCCAGCAGATTGCTAAATCATATAATGCTGCTTGCACTCCGGATTTTTTCCTTTTTGACAAGGACAAAAAACTTGTTTATCGAGGCCAGATGGACGCCAGTCGCCCGGGCAATAATATACCCGTAACCGGTTCCGATATTAAAAAAGCTATTGATGCGGTGCTTGCAGGAAAACTGCCGGACGAAAAACAATTACCGAGCATGGGCTGTAATATAAAATGGAAATCCGGAAATTAATCCGGCTATTTCTGAAAAACTGTTCGATATTTCTGCTTTTCTTAGCTAAAACTCTTGCTAAGACCTGAGATTTCCATACAATAACTCCGACATGAGAGCCTCATCGAAGTTATTAATATATAGTTTGGTGATTTTGTTTTCGCCGGTGCTTACTGCCAGTGAGCTGTCGAAACAAATCAGCCGTATTATTAATCAGCCCTCCGAAAAAAACGTTCAGTATGGAATACATGTAGTTCGCGCGGCAACCGGCAAAACAGTATATAGATATAATGCTGAAAATCCGCTCATACCTGCTTCAAATATGAAAATTATTACTACCGCCGCCGCGGTTCATTACCTCGGAGTCGATTACGTTTACAAAACGGTGGCAGGTTTAAGCGGAGATACTCTTGTTATTATCGCAAGCGGAGACCCTTTACTGGCGGACTCGGCTGTAGATTCCAAATACGGCAGAATATCTGATTGGTTTTTAAGCAGCATTGCCGAAGCTCTTAAAGCAAAAAATATTAGTTCTATTAATGATATTATTATTGATACTACTATCTTCGATGATGAAAGAGTTCATCCGAGCTGGCCTACCGACCAGTTAAATCGCTGGTATGCCTGCGAAACCAGCGGGCTGAACTACAACAATAATTGTGTTGATATAACAGTAACCAATAACGCCGGTTCGATTGTGCTTACTATGAACCCGCCGAATAATTTCATAAAATTAATTAATCAGGTTACCCCAAGAACATCAGGAAACGAAGCTGTAGGCTGTTATCGAACCGCACAGATGAATAATTGGATAGTTAGGGGAACATGCGTAACCCGGCAGGGGCCTTTCCCTGTTGCAATCGAAAGACCTGCCTCATTTGTAGCGTTTCTTTTAACCGAATACCTAAGGAATCAGGGTATCGATGTTCGAGGCAATTATATCGAACAAAGATTCATACCGGATGCAAACTTTCAAACCATTTTTACTCACGAGACAAAGCTTGCTGATTGCCTGGACAGGGCAAACAAAAACAGTCTCGGGTTAGCTGCCGAGTCGCTATTTAAAACAATAGCAGCTTCGAAAAATAATAACAGAAACGGAAATTGGTATGACGCCCAAAATGCGGTATCAGAATATCTGGCAAATCTGAAAATACCATCGGAACAATTTATTATCGATGACGGCTCAGGGCTTAGCAGAAAAAACAGGCTTTCGGCTTGGGCCATCACAACGGTATTGCTTGACCAATATAAAAAAGACAGCTGGCAGATGTATAAAGATTCGCTTGCGGCAGGGGGTGTTGATGGGACTATAAGAAGGTATTTTGACAAACCGCCTTATAGAGAAAATATTCGCGGCAAAACAGGATACATAAGCGGTGTCCGTTCATTTTCTGGTATATGCAGCTCGGACGGCAGGGAATATATTTTTTCAATAATTGTCAATAACGCCAACGGAGTAGCTCGCGCCGACATAAATGCGATTTCTAAGGCAATTGTCGACCACGCTAAATAACTCAAGATTTTCAAACGGTTTCAAGCAGGCTCATCAGGCAATGTTATTATAAATGTAGTGCCGACCTGCGGCTGGGATTCAACCGATATTGTCCCCCCGTGCTCGTCCACTACTTTTTTGCAAAGATAAAGTCCTAATCCCGAACCTGATTTGGCCGTTTTATCCTTTGTACTGAAAAACGGCTCGAAAATACTGGACAGATATTCTTTTTTTATCCCAGAACCGCTGTCTTTGACTTCAATAGTAATAATATTTTCGTTTTTAGAAGCTCTTATTGAAAGTATACCGCCTTTTCCAAGCATCGAATCGCGAGCATTAATAATCAGATTCATTAAAACTTGCTGAATATTCGATGGCACCGCATGTATTGTTAAATCGGGGCTGATATTAATGTCGGTACGAATATTATCTTTTGAAAAATCTCTGCAGATACAGCGAAATACCTCATCAACCAGCTTAGCAAGATTTACCTTTTCTTTTTTCTGTTTTTCTCCGCTTGCCACGGATAAAATCGCGGATACGACCGCAGAGGCATGCCTGCAATTTTCATAAGTCTGTTTTAAAGCTTTTTCAATAAGTTCTTGGTCTTCGGGATATTTCAATGCAAGTGCCGCATAATTGCCGATAGGGGTCAAAAGATTATTTATTTCGTGCGCTATCATCGCCGCAGCGGCACCCATTCCAGCCAAAGACACAGCCTTATCAAGCTCTTTGCTTAGCTGCCGGTTTCTGGCCTTTTGCTCCTGCAGTTCCAGATGAATATTGCGACGTTTTTCAATTGTTCTTGTCAATTACCAAACCCGAATATAGAATCATCAATAGATTTTACGCTTCTCCAGAAATTATATCGGTATAAATGCCGTGTTTTCTTGAACCTGAAATATTTTACAAGTAGTTTTGGCCAAAGAACTTAGCAAAAACAATGAATCAGCAAGTTCTCCTTGAACAACTATTAGAACTTCTCGAAACCGCCAAGGTGCAAATTCGTAAAGAGCCTTTAGGCGGAAGCGGCGGGGGGCTATGCAACATTAAAGGTCAAAACATATTTTTTGTCGATACTGATGCTTCGTCGAGCGATATCGCAGCCCAATGTGCCGAAGCTGTAGGCAAGTTTGTCGATATTGACAGCATTTATATTAAGCCCGTTGTAAGGCAATTTATCGAAAGCCACTGTGAAAATCGGCCAAAAAGCTGAAATATACTGATTAAAAACTTGGTCTAAAGATACTTGAGAACATATAGGAAAGTGTGTATAATTCTATCTTCTTTTTTTCCTGCTTGAACGGCAGGGGGCAAGGAGTTTTTCGATGGAATCTAAAACTAATGCTAAATTAGATAAAGACGAAGAAAAAATACCAACTATTTTAGTTGTAGATGACAATCAGCAGAACCTTGAACTGCTGCAAGCCTATCTTGAAGATATGAACTGCGTTACGGTGCCTGCCTTAGACGGCCCGCAGGCACTCGATATAATCGCAAACGACCCGCCCGATTTGATTCTGCTTGATGTTATGATGCCGAAAATGAGCGGTTTCGAGGTTTGCAAGAGAATTAAAAATGACCCAGATACCGATGATATACCGGTAATAATGGTAACAGCACTGAATGAGTTTGCTGATATTGAAAGAGGTATAGATGCCGGAACAGACGATTTTATCAGCAAGCCAGTTAATAAACTCGAGCTTCTGACACGGTGCAAAACCATGCTCAAGCTCAAACATCTTTCCGATAAACTTGAACGGACTTTAGCTTATCTAAGTGAAATTGAAAAGCAGACCCAAATCACTTAAGTCCGTAATTATTTATCCGTACATTTTTGCCCTAAATTTTATTTAGAAAAAGCAGGGCGTACAGACCGCAAAAGCCTCACGATTGTGTTCTCTTATTCCTCATAATAGGTACAATCGCCAAAAACATTCCCTGGGTCAGGAAATCCCATAAACATCTGCCTTGCAGAATGTTAACAGCGGGGTTTTTATTGTCGATACCACCATCGTTAGAGATTAAATTCTAAAATTTACAGAGGTGAGCATGAGTATACTTCTTGGAATAATAGGGCGCGGTATTGCGTTTGAAACTTCTGAATTAATATGGAACTGGTTCGAGCTAATGCAAACAAAGCACGAATCCCCCAATAATACCCATTTTGAAAAACTCGTCAAGGCGATAGAAACAGCCCAAAAAGGTAAAATAGAAAGCGCTCAGCAGCAGCTGCGATTATATCTTTTTGATAATCCATCTTGTACACTCGGCAGACTTGCGGCAGGGGCTTTGAGCATCCAGCAAAATCATTTGACTGATGCTATCGAGCAGCTTAATTCGGTTTATATGAGAAATCCGAGCAATACAATCGCTTTATATGCTTTGGGGCATTGTTACGAACGGCTCGAAAAGGAGGCTCAGGCCGTAGAATTTTATCAGGATTGCCTTAAATTTAAAAATTTTCTGCAGCTGCCCCGCCAGAGATTGGCGGCTATATACTTCAAGAACGGCCAGATTGAAAAAACCATTAATGAATATGAAAAACTCCGCGGTGAATATCCTGATGACATACCATCTCTTGTAATCTTAGGCCATCTTTATATGGCCGCGAAGCAATATGAAAAAGCCACCGACGCGTTTAATACAGCTATTTTAATTCATCCTGACAATTTTATTGGCAGGGACGAAGAAATTGAAGCTCTTGTAGCGCAAGACCAGCTTCATGACGCTATCGACCTGCTTGAAACAAAATTACAATCAGACCCTGACAATCTCGAGCTTCTTGTTCGGCGGGGCGATATCTTCTCTATGCTCGCCGAAACAACCGAAGCCGCTGAATCCTATAAGCATGTAACAAAGCTTTGTCCGGACATGCTCGAGCCGACAATAAAACTCGGAACTCAATATCTTCAGATGCAGAATGACGAATTGGCGGCACGGCAATTTAACTTGGCTTTTGAAATAAATGACCGTGTGGTCGATGCTTATATAGGTCTTGCAACGTCCCAAAAACTTTCGGGCAATATAAACGAAGCAACGGGAACACTTTCCCTTGCCGCGGCGATTCAGCCGAATAGCGCGATTTTATTTACTCAGGCAGCCTGTCTTCAATTTCATTGCGGGTTATTAGCCCCGAATGATTACGCCCTTGATAATGAACCGTCGCCTCGAATGGTCGCAGCTATAAAAGCTCATCAGGAACAATTGTCTATAGAACCGTCTAATCCGGACGTATATTACAGACTGGGGCTGTTGCTGCTAAGCATGGGCAATTACGAGGATTCTTCTAAGGCTTTTCATACAGCTTTGAATATAAATCCGACTTTTGACCGAGCACGGTCGAAGCTTGCCGTATGTTTATTCGAATTAGGCCAAAAAGACAAAGCCTTGGATTTGCTTGAATCATCGCAAATTCTCGACGCCAAAACCCTCGAGCTGCATTATCAAACCGCTATGCTTTACTGCGATAAACTGAAATTTGCCTCATCTTTAATGAACCTTGACCATCTTATGCAGGATACATTCACAAAAACATCAACAACCCATAATGTTTCTGTGGTATTGCAAAATCTTGGACTGCTTGACAGGGCTGTAGCCACATGGGAAAATCTTGTAGATACAGCCAATGCATTGCATTCAGGGCTGGACGGCCCAGATACGCAGGAATTTGCGTCCTAAGGCCGTTTTTGCCGATTCCTGCACAAAAACCCAAATGAAACATAACATATATTATGAGACGTTGGACTTTGTGTTTTTATTTTAAGACATCTTGGCTGTTTACCATCTAAACCGGCCCCCCAATTAACCCGATATTTATTATTATGCGTATTGGGGAAGATTTTCTTTTCTTAAGACTGCAAAGGTTTGTGCATATAAATGCATAATAACAAGAGCATTAGAGTTAAAATATTGATGGTATTTGGCGTAACGCTTATAGCAGCCAGCGTGATGAATATTATTTTCATCAGCCAAATACTGATAAAAGATTATAAATCGGCACTGCACAACGAACTTCTCATAACAGCAGGCAGCATTCAGTCTCAAATTCAGAAAATAGCTTCATTGGGCATAGCTGTAAAAAATATAGATGGCTTCGGACGTCAATGTAATGAAATAATCAATAAAAATAATCGCATCAGCCAAGCGATGGTTCTTGATTCTGAAGGCACAATCATATTCCACAGCAACCCTGCGATGCATGGCTTGAAACTACAGCATGACGAAATTATACCGGTAATAAAACGAGGTCAAACTAAAGTATTAACTTTAGGCAATAAGAATGAAAGAATGTATTTTGCGGTAATGCCCTTCTCAGGAACACAGGGAACAGGTAATTATGCCGTAGCAATTAGTTCTTATTCTAACATTATAAATGACAAAATATTCTCATTAATCAATAAAGCAAACAGTGTTCTGCTATGCAGTTTCGGTTTTGCGGGACTGTTTTTACTTTATTGCATGAAAATTGTACTAACAAAACCCTTAACGGCTATATCAAATACTATGAAAGAGATTACCGAAACAGGTAATCTTGACCGCACAATCGATATAAAAAACAGAGATGAAATCGGCGCGATTGCATTTGCTTTTAATCATATGATTATAGAGCTTAAAAATAAAACCACATCTATTGAAAATCTTAACAACGAGATTAAAGAACGTAAAAAAGTCGAAGAAAAACTTATGAAACTTCTTTCTCTTCACACCGCAACGCTGGAGTCAACCGCGGACGGGATTCTTGTGGTAAATCTAAATGGCCGTGTTGTCGGTTATAATAGAAAATTCCTCGAATTATGGAATGTTCCCCAAGAACTCGCCGAAACAAAAGATGATAATATGCTTTTGTCTTTTGTACTTAATCAGCTTGAAGATGCAGAAGGTTTTATGACGGAAGTTCGCAGATTATACTGTAACCAGCAGGAAAGCTGTCATGATTATTTGACATTTAAAGACGGACGTCTTTTCGAAAGAATTTCACAGCCGCAAAAAGTAGGTGAAACCATAATAGGCAGAGTTTGGTGCTTCCGTGATATAACCGAACAAAACCGGGCCCAAGAGAAAGTCAAAAGATCACAGCAGATTCTGTATGATATGATTGACGCAATGCCCTTCGGCGTCATGCTTGTCGGAAAAGACAAAAGAATAAGAATGATAAATGATACGGCCCGGCAGCTCACCGGATACAGCAAAAATGACCTTCTGGGCTGTTTATGCCACGAAACTTTATGTACCTGCACAGAGAATAATTGCCCTATAATCGACCATAATAAAACATTTGACCGTTCCGAGCAAAAACTAATCACAAAAGATAAAAGAGAATTACCCATTCTCAAGAGCGTTGTTGCACTTAATGTAGGCGATGAAGATGTTTTGCTTGAGGCTTTTATAGATATATCAGACCGTAAAGAAGCTGAGAGAAAACTATACAATCTCAACAGCCAACTCGAAATTATGATTGAAAAACTTCAAAAAACAAATGAAGACATCAAAAGACTCGTATATATTACCTCCCACGATTTGCGTGAACCTTCTCGCAAAGTAATGGCTTTCGGAGAAATTTTGAAAGGGTCCCTTGCGGATAGACTCACTCCCGACGAAAGAGAAAATCTGAATTTTATGGTCGAAGGCGCCCGTCATATGTCGAATATGCTCGAAGGATTGCTGGCATATTCGAGAATAAATACCAGAGGACAGCCTTCTGAAACCGTGGATTTAAACGAGATTGTCCAGCAGATAAATTATTATGAACTATCTGCTATCATTGAAGAAACTAATGCCGTAATTGATGTACCGCAGAAGTTGGATCTTGTAAAAGTGGATGAAATCCAAATCAGGACGCTTCTTAGTCATCTTATTACCAACGGGATTAAATTCCGGCAAAAAGATATTAATCCTCATATAACAATAACCTCAAGACCTTCGGTTAACGGTATGACTATGGTTGAGGTTTCAGATAACGGTATCGGAATAGCTCCGGAATATCACCAGACTATTTTTGAAATGTTCAGAAGACTGCACAGCCGCGAAGATTATGAAGGCACCGGTGTTGGCTTGGCGTTATGCAAAAAGATAGTTGAACGTTACGGCGGCCAAATCGGGGTAGAATCACAACAGGGCAAAGGTTCGACTTTCTGGTTTACCGTCCCCCCCGCTAAAGAAACTGCAAAAACAAAAGTCTAATCAACAGGTCCGATATTACCAAAGTCTTTTAGGATTTTGGCAATCCGCTAATAAGCATTCTTTATCCCATGTTAATTAGGGGTTATGACCAGCCGATATTATAGATATTAAGACGTAAAACGGGGTAGCCTATGAGGGAAGGTTATAACAAGTTCCTTATTATAACTGCTCTTTATATAATATTGAGCATCCCGCTAATTGTATGTCCGGTTTTCGCGCAAGAAAAAGAAAACGAACCCAACCTTTTCAAATTATCACTTGAAGAACTGCTTCAAATTGAGATAACAGTAGCCTCCAAGAAAAAAGAGCCTCATACCAAGGCCCCTGCTATAGTCAGTGTTGTTTCGCGAGAAGAATTCGAAATTTACGGAGATAGAAATCTTGTTCAGCTTATGCAGCGGCAGCCCAGCGTTTATACCAGACATTCATTCGTATTTGCTGATAATCTTGCCGGGTTTCGCGGGAACATGGCGACCCATGGTGAATATCATACTCTGATTCTTTTAAACGGTCGGCCTATTCGCGAAAGCGCACTGGGGTATAATTTCCCCGTTTATATGGGGTTTCCTTTGGATATTCTTGAAAGTGTTGAAATTATAAGAGGCCCGGGCTCCGTACTATACGGCAGTAATGCTTTTACCGGTGTTATAAATTTGAAGACTAAAGCTATACCCGACCAGAAAGAACTATCGATGTCGGCTGCTGTGGGAAGCTACCGTTATTATGATGCGACTGTAACCGGCGCGGGCAGGTCAGGGGATTTCGGCCATGTTACATCATTTAAAACGTTCGGCACTAAGGGACATAAATATCGACTATACGACGGGATGGGGGTTTATAACTCCGACAACAAAAATGAAGAAAGCATCGCAGCAGCAACGCACATAAACTATAAAGATTTTAAGCTGGATATCTTTGCGGCGGATATTGATGCGTATTCTTTGGGGGTGCTGCCGTTTTGGTCAAATCCTCACAGACGTTCATATGTCAAAAGATTATTTGCTAACTTAGGATACAGATTTCCCGTCCATGACTGGATAGATGTGGAATTTAATTTTACTTATAATCTTCAGGAAGACAGTCTTTCAAGTCCTGCACCGGACAGAATAGGCACAAATACATCTGATGTTCTTGGTGAGATTACCATTTTTGCTCATCCGACGGAAAACTTGAATTTGGTAATGGGGTATTTGCTCGAATATCGAAGTAATTATCAACCGGATAAAAATCATTTTCAATCAATACCCAATTATCACCACAAACCTCAAAGCGCGTATTTTCAGGGCGATTATAAAATCGGAGATGCCGTCAAACTCATCGCCGGAACTCAGTGGCAAAGGTCGGGTCAGGGCGTAAATGATTTTATTTCACGTTACGGGCTTGTGGTAACGCCTTTTAAGAATTGGGGCTTCAAATTTCTTCGAGGTGAAGCATTCAGGGCCCCTGTAGCTATGGAATCAGACCTTTTCGACCCCCCTATCCTAACCGGCAACAGCAACTTAAAACCAGAAACGATAACAACATATGATGCTCAGGTTTTCTATCATGATGATAAAACTTATGTGGCTTTTACTTATTTCACAAGCCTAATAGACGGACTTATAATTTATGATTTCGGTGTCGCCCCGCCTTCTTATATGAACGGCGGACAGCATAAATACGAAGGATACGAATTTGAGGCAAAACGCTATATAACCCCGAATTGGCAGATTATCGGTTCGTATATGCATCAGGACAATCAGGCTGATCAGGGACTCAACCCCAGCGTGGCGCCTGAGCAAATGATTAAATTGGGAACGTCTTACAAGTTAGAATGGGGTACGGTTTCGCTGTTTTATATGCATTTCGGTAAAATTCCGACGACACCTTCGCCTCTTGAGGTTAACCCCAAGCCGGAATCGCTAAATCTTGTTAACCTTAATGTTCGTATCGACCCGTCGCACTGGTTCGACATTCCTAAAAATCGGGCGATTTTAACGTTCAAAATCGAGAACCTTTTCAACGAAAAGGTTTATGCCCCGACATTTGCTTATACCGGAACCCCAAATTCATTTCCTTATGGGCCGGGAATCACATTTTACACCGGTTTGAGAATCAATTTCTAATCGTAAAATCGGCTCTTTACCTCATCCAGGTTTGTTCGTCAGATTCTCTTAATGCCACAGGATGGCCGAGAATTTCATAATGTAAAATCGCCGCTCTCAATTCTTCCAACGAATCCAACGCTACCAGCGGTTTTTGGGAAACCGCCAACGCATCGGTAACATTTTCCTGCGGAATGACCTTTGGCGCGGCGGGTTCGATTTGTTTCTCGGTGTATCTGGAAACCTTTGGTAATCTTTTATCAAAAGTGCTCCTGCTGATAGGAGACGGCTTTTGGAATCGAGAGGTTTGTTTATAAATCGGTGCCGGCCGAGCCATAGGCCTCGATATTGGAGTTGACTGCCTAATAACAGGTCTGCTTTCAGGAGTCATTTGCGGTTTAGGCTGACGCTGAATTGTATAACGGCGAACAGGACGCTGCTGGGTCGGCTCAGAAGAAATTTCTTCGGCTTCTAATTGTTTTTTCTTAGCTTCTTTATCGGCTCTGGCTTTCATAATTCCGCCAACAGCCCAGAAGACGCCCAGTACCAAAAACACCAATAACTGCACCCAGCCGCTCTCATCACCATCATTTCGGCGGGCAGCAAGAATTAATTGGCCTAATATAAGGTCCATTCTCAATTCCCAATAAAAACAGCAGCATTATTTAATCCGCTGTTATGAGATTATTCTTTATTTTTGGACTTACCTAAATTTTCACGCATCGAGGTATCAGCGTTTATATTTTTCATTCGGTAATAATCCATAACACCCAAGTTGCCTTTTTGGAACGCTTCTGCCATCGCCAGAGGCACTTTTGCTTCGTTTTCAACAACAAGGGCTCGCATTTCCTGCTCACGGGCAACAGCCATAGCTCTGCGTTTTTCCGCTTCGGCTTTGGCACGTCTCATATCAGCTTCGGCTTGAGCTACTTGAAGCTGTGCGCCGACGTTTTCACCGACATCGACATCTGCTATATCAATCGAAAGAATTTCAAATGCCGTTCCGGCATCAAGCCCTTTTGCAAGAACCTGTTTTGAAATTTTATCCGGGTTCTCAAGAACTGTTTTATATGTTATCGAACTGCCTATTGTGGTAACGATACCCTCGCCTACGCGGGCGATAATTGTCTCTTCGGTAGCTCCGCCGATGAGCCGGTCGATATTCATCCGGACGGTAACTCTGGCTTTGGCTTTAAGCTGAATTCCATCTTGAGCTACCGCGTCGATTGTTTCCCTTCCTTTTCCGGGGTCAGGACAATCAATCACTTTCGGTTTAACACTTGTAGTTACAGCGTCCAAAATATCACGCCCCGCCAAATCAATCGCCGTTGCGGTCTTAAAAGATAGAGTTATATTCGCTCGGTTCGCTGCAATAAGAGCCCGAACAACATTCGGTACTCGTCCGCCCGCCAGATAATGGCTTTCTAAATCGCGAGTTGTCAGTTTTAAACCGGCCTGAACAGCGGTAATTTTGCTGATAACTATCACGCGAGCATCGACTTTTCTGAGCCACATACCGATAAGCTCGCTTAACCTAACCTCGGCGTGGGCAAAAAACGCCTGTATCCAAAGCCGAGCAAATTTGAGTATCAGCATAACTGCTACAAGTACAACTATACCAAGGATAATCAATCCGATTACTACAGCGACTGTTTTTGGGTTTGACTGTGCTGCGACTGCGTTTATAAGTTCAAACATTGATTCACCCTTTCATTAATTTTCTTCAACCTCTCGAACGGTTAATTGTGTGCTTTCGACTTTTATCACTTTAACTTTTTTTCCTTTATCAACATAACCGCTTTCAGCGACACATTCAACTCTGCGGCCTGAAAAATCGCACATCCCCACAGGCCGAAGCGGCGTTATTACCTGCCCTATAATACCCAATAAATTCTTTAATTCTGCCGTATCCGGTATACCTTCGCCATCAAGAGGTTCACGCGGCGATAAGGCTACAGACTTGCCAAACCCCGTCAACGGGAAAATTTTATACGCTATGACGAGTGATATGGGTATTACAACCAAAGCTACGACAATTCCCACCCAGCCGGGAACTGTGTCGCTCTGGAAAAATATCATCAGCCCCCCTATCAGACATGCCATCGCACAGACACTTATCAGCCCCCCGCTCGGTACGAATATCTCGGCTATGATAAGCACCGCACAGGCAAAATACAGAAAAACCGCGAGTAACAGCCACCAGTCCATTTGTTCCCTCTTAGAATTTTACGCTGTTCTTACTATAACACGATTCCCTTTTATTTCAATTATCTCGACTTTTGTCCCTTTGTCAAGAAATTCACCTTTGCATAAAACCTCTACAACAGAATCTCCGAATTTGGCTTTTCCTGTCGGACGAAGCATCGTCAGGGTTTGGCCTACGTCACCAACTTTGAGCTGATTAGCCTGCCCTTGAACGGAGGTTGAGCTGACTTCATATTCCTGACCGGTTTTCGCAGGTGTCGGTTCCAGAGCCAATCCTGAAAAGGCACTGAATTTCGGCAGAAATTTCGTTAAAAGCGCAGCAATAACCAAAAATGCCACAAATCCGATTAAAAGCCCCAATGCTCCGTCGGTAAATATCTGCCAATCGACCGGAGTCTGAGGCCAAGGAATTTCATGCGGCTGATTCCGCACAAGCATCCCGAAAAGACCTGCGATAATACAGATTATGCCCAATATTCCGGCGATACCAAAACCCGGAAGAATGAAAAATTCCACAAGCAGTAAAATAATTCCAATTACAAATACGGCCACTTCGACCCAGTTAGCCAGACCGATTAAATATTTACTTCCGATGATTATTGCAAAGCATGTTACCGCAACTAATCCCGGCAGTCCGACTCCGGGGGTATTCAATTCTATATAAATCCCCAGCAATGCTATCAAGAACAGAACTCCGACAACCGCAGGGGAATTGATAAGCCTTACCATCTCTTCAGACCAGTTTGTCGTTAAAACTACGGGGTCTTTGGATATTTTGACGCCGTCGCGCTGAGATAAATAAGCGATAGCCTCATCAATATCTTTAACCACCGCTCTGGCAATACCATATTCGAATGCTCGGCTGGCTGTCAGGGTCAATATCTCGTCATCCTTTACAATCAATTCTTTATTATCAAGGTCATAAAGATTAGGGTCTCTGGGCAGGCGTTCCCCTTCGAAAAATTCGTACTGCTGTGTCTGAAGATTTTTAATCCTGTAAACTGCAATCTGAATGCTAACCATCGCCCTAAGCAATGCCTGAGGGTATCCATTTGCTTCTGAGGCCCTGTCAAACGCCGCTCTGGTAAAACTTTCCATTTTTTCGCGCTCGACGCCTTCTATGGCTTGGCCCATAGCAATCGGCGCGCAATCTCCGATTGTGGTATTCTCGCGCATAATAATATCCTGACAGGAAACGCTTATCATCGCGCCTGCGGATATTGCTTCGGTATTAATATATGCGACGGTATGAGCTTTTTTGCCGACTTCGAGTATAAAATACTTCGCGATATCGTCTGCCGCCTGTAAAAGCCCGCCATAAGTCTCTATTTCATAAATCAGATATTCAGCCCCCATGTCCAAAGCTTCTTGGGTTCTTCTTCTGATAGACTTATATAATCCGTCATCAATCAGGCCCTTGCAGACTATAATAGCGGCCTTGTGTTCCTTTATAGCAGCGTTAGGCTCGGCAACACTGACTATATTAACATCAGCGTGAACAAGCCAAGTTACCAGTAAACAAGTTCCTATAATAACAGCTAATTTCAAGAATTTTCTGTTCATAGCCTGAATTTCCATCCAAGAATTTATGCTAAAGAACAAAGAACTTCAATTCCCTGAGCTATTTTTTCATCAGTAGTTGCGTAGCTTATCCGAAAATGCGTATCTTTCTCGCTGAATACATTTCCCGGTATAACTAATACGTTGTTGGTGATAGCTTTCTTCACGAATTCCGTCCCCGAAATTCCATTCGGAGCCTTAACAAACGCATAAAAAGCGCCTCCCGGCTTAACTATCTCGAATTTATCCTTCAATCCTTCGTAAAGCATATCCCGCTTCTTGGCGTATTTCCTTACTAAAGGATTTACATCATAATCTATCGCTGCAAGTGCCGCATCCTGAAACGGTCTGGGTGCGCAGACAAATGTGTACTGCTGAATCTTTATCATTTCCTCAATCAAATTTTTCAAAGATTCGTGAACAGCAGCATAGCCAAGACGCCAGCCGGTCATCGCATAGCTTTTGCTGAAACCTTTTAGTATCAGTGACTTTTCGTAGAACTTCGCTATGCTGGTCGGTACTTCATCATATGAAAATTTTTCGTAGATTTCATCGGTCATTACGACAATATCATGTTTAGCGGCGACTTTCGCCAATTCTTTTATCTGTTCAACCGGATATACAATTCCTGTCGGGTTACACGGAGAATTGACAATAATAAGCTTAGTCCGGTTAGTAATAGCCGCTTCGATTTTCTCGACATGCAAACCGAAATCAGGATATGTGTCGATAAAAACACATTTTCCGCCGAGCATATTTATAACGTGTTTATAAATCACAAAATACGGGTCGGGGATTATCACCTCATCGCCGGGATTTATCATTGCCATAAACGCAAGCAGCAGCCCCCCGCTGACACCGCTGGTAACCATAGCTCCGGGATTCGACCAGCCGATTTCCTCTTTGACCTGCTCGATGATTTTCGCCTTGAGGGTCTCATCTCCGGCGGTTTGGGAATATTTATTTTGGCCTTTGGTGATTGCCTTTATAGCAGCTTCTTTAAGCTCGTCCGGTACGTCGAAATCCGGCTGACCTATAGAGAAATTTATGGGGTCCTTTAATTGTGCAGCTAATGCGAAGACTTTGCGTATTCCGCTTGCATCTATCAGTTTTGCCCTGTCAGCAATGATGTCCTTCATTTATCCGCCCTTAAAAACGTTGTAATATCAAATACGCTCAGCATTCTAACGCTATATGCCCTATTATTCAATGTTCAATATTTAATTCCATTTATCCTGTCCTGCAACAGCAATTACGGCGGCGAATACTTTCGAAGCCCCGGCATCTTTTAAAACTTTGGCGCATTCATTTAAAGTAGCCCCGCTTGTTTTTATATCATCGACAAGACAGACGGTTTTTCCTGTAAACCGATGTCCTTTACGAACCGCAAAAGCTCCTTTGACATTCTTCGCCCGCTGACTGAAAGTATTGCATCCTGCCTGCTGCTCTGTATATCTTATTCTGACCAAATCTGCCGAAATTTTTATACCCTTAGGCCGGATTGCTTTTGCCATGAGAAACGATTGATTGTACCCGCGTGATAATCGTCTTAACCAATGAAGCGGCACAGGGGCAAACACCTCGATTTCTTCGTAAAATACACAAGTTTCCAAAGCAGTCTTGACTAATTTTCCCAGAAATTGTTTTAATTCAGTCCCGTCATTCTTGAATTTTAGTATTAATTGACTCAGGCTTTGACCGTAAATCCCCGCCCTTGCAATACCGTCGAAATGATAATCCTCATTCTGACACAGAGGACAATACCCCCCTGTCATCGCATATCTGCTGACATCACGCCCGCAGCGGGGACAATAATCCGAGCCGACACAAGACTGAATTGCTAACCAGCATTCATCACACAAACCGCTGTTTTGTTCGCTTATATTCTTTGAACAGCCGCTGCATACTGCCGGCCAGAGCAAATGATTTATACCGTCAATCGCAAATCTGCTATATGAACTTATTTTTGCCGTTATCATCTTTAAATAGCCGCTCAGAATATTTCTTCGAAGAACACCTTCATATGCTGCCATGAGCGAATATCAGCCTTTTTATTATATGCCGAGCCGCTTGAGTTATCACTTCCGGCATCAGGATTGCTAAAGCTGTGCACGGCGTTGCCGTAATAAATCATCTGCCAGTCAACCTTGGCGTCACGCATTTCCTTTTCAAAAGCAGCAATCTGTTCTTTCGGAACATAAGGGTCATCGGCTCCGTGAAGAACAAGAACTTTGGCCTTAATATTTTTCGCATCGTCAGGATTAGGCGTATCAAGATTTCCATGAAAGCTGACCACCCCTTTAACATCAGCCCCGCTGCGAGCCAGCTCCATGACAACACCGCCGCCGAAGCAATACCCGATTGCAGCTATTCGGTTCGGGTCGGCAAAATCGAATTTTTTCACCTGTTCAAGACCTGCAATCATACGTCTTCGCATTAGCTGTCTGTCGCTGCGATAAATTGCGGCTTGTCCGGCGGCTTCTTGGCGATTGGAAGGCCTGATATCCTTGCCGTAAATATCGACTGCAAACGCAATATATCCCATTGCCGCTAACTGCCGGGCACGTTGTTTTACATACTCGCCGACTCCCATCCAATCATGAACTATTAGAACAGCCGGGGCATTTTGCTTAAGATTCTCGTCAAACGCCAAATACCCCTCAAGAACCGTATCGCCGTCAGTATATTCGACGGCTTGAGTTTTTATCTGAGCAGACACATGATTTTGGCAAAAAACCGCAAATAGAATTGTTGTAATAAGCAGTTTGTTCATTTTTTTACCTCCCAAATTAATAACCGGCTTATAGATATTTTTCCTGAGATAATTATAACCGGATAGACGCCGCAGTAAAAGATGTAAAACACAAAAATAATGATTCACCGCAAGGGTTTATATTCAGAGGTAAAATCATAGCGGATTATTATCGCGGGTCGGCTACGGGATGAAGGGCTATTATTCTAACCTTATCGCCGCCGTTATAAATGCCGCTTCTATCCAAAATCGCAACCATTCTCCGCTGAGGCCCGTCAGCGCCGAGCCGGACAAGGATATAAGCTGTAAATACATCGCTGCGAACCGTTACAAGATTGCTTATTCGGGCGAAAATAAGGTCTCTCTTTTCAAAATCATCCTCAGCCCCGTCGCCGCCTGTCAAGTCAGGAAAACCCAAAGGACCGGATTCGAGAGCGTATTTATGTATGCTGTAAATGACAGAACCTTCTTTTACATTAAGCAGCTCGCCGATATTTCTAAAACCGAGTTCTCCATCGCGGTTTATATAATTCGGATCGCTGATGGGTAACTTATCTCTATAAGCGACAATCGCTTCGGCTATTTCAGGCTCCATCCAAGGAAGCTGTTCAATTACAAAACGCGGCGCGGTATTGATGTTTATTCTGCCGTATATCTTCCTATTATCCGCCTCGGCAGGAGGGTCAAAAACTGTAATATAATTGAAAATTTGCTGGATATCACGAAAATCAGGGTCATTCGAAGCTAAATCGATTCTGACATCCCTCTCACCACCTGCATATGCCAACTGCTGGCCGATTGTATTAGTGCCCGGCCCTATTATTAAAGGCCGTACTACGTCGCCCACTGTAACAAAAGGTTTATTTGCAATAGCAAGGTTATAATTATTAGCATCAATCACAGCTGAATTGTAAGTCCCCAAAGAGCCCGCTTCTGTATTCATCGTATCATAAACAACATGCCAGTTACTGGTGTCTCTTTCTCTGTGAAAAGAAGAACCTTGTGAAAAATCACTCTGAACTGTGTCCTGAAAATCAAGCACTATAGTCGGAGTTGTTCGTTTAAGGGTAATGCTATAATTATCCCAACTCTCAAAAACGCCGTCACCGCCGGGTGGAACAGCATCTATATAGTTTCCGGAAAGTACCAACGATGTATCTTCCTTATCCCCCAAAAAAATGCTGGATTTACTGGTAATTACAATAAAGTCACATGGGTCTATTGTTAGACCGGTCAACGGAATTTCAGCTCCATTACTAATCGAAATTGTAAAATCATCCAAAAGAATTGGAATATTGAAAGGATTATATAATTCGAGTGCATAAGCGTTATTGTTGGGGTCTGTTGGGTCTATCGGGTCTATATTAGCGGCGATTTCACTGATAAACGGCTGAACCTCGAAACCGTAATAATCGACGCCGTCTTTGTTAAATACTGTAACATCCGAATCGGCATCACGGTAATCAACAATATTGACCGCCAGTTGAGAGGCAATTCTCTTAATAGAAGGATTATTAACATCGAGCACTTTCGCAAAGGCATTATATAAATCATCTACACTTGCTGTATTTATATTCAGCATATTGTTGCCGTCAGGGATGATTATCCGGTCGGCGTTGTAGGTCGTTAGAATATGACGGAAACTATAATCGTCATCCGGATCGTCTCGATCCATCATTTCTTTCCAATCATCAAAACCATCGTTTGTAGTAATTGGAACATACCTATTTCTATACTGGTTTCCATTATAGAATGGTAAAGTCTTTGGCAAGGCAGTTTCAATTCGGGAAACATTATCTTTAAAATCTAATATAAATCTGTTTCGTAAATCGAGTTCATCGCTTATGTCATAAGGCAAATACATTGTATTCGTACGGTCAGGACTTTCCATGCGAATTGCAAATTCATCATTAAATTCGACCAGGCCGGGTGCGGGACTTTTATTGTCACATCTAATCTTATGAATATCTTCAGGATCGTCAGTGGAACCCTTGGCAAGGTTCATTAAATTTATTTGAGCAACCCTAAAGCCGTCAATTAACAGTGAATCCGTCTCATTTTCATCAAACTTATAAGCCGTGTTGACATTAAGCATCGCACCGTTGTCGATTACCCTAACAGCCGCGTAAATCGGCTTGCCTGTACTTGTAGATACATTTTCAAGCTCAATCCATTTAGAATCAACTATTCCGTCCCCATCCGCATCAGCGAATTGTTCTTCAAGATAGCCTTGAGTTGTTAGTGCAATTTTAGGATATTGGCTGATAACTTGCGCACGAATATCTTGAGTATCCCAACTACTTTTTATACCTGGAATACTTTTGCTGATATAACCCGTTACATCACTAATCTGTCTCCATCTGAAATTAGTTCCGTCCTGATAAGGCTCAAGACTTGCCAGCCACGGGTTATTACTGTCGGGATAATCGTAATAATTATTTGGGTCAGTATTAACCCCTTTTATTGGAGTATCTCGTACAAGTTCATTTGCCAGTTTTGCGATGATAGATTCTATCGCCGCATCGAGGTCTTTTTCCTGATTGACGGCTTTGGTGCTTATAGCGTCCAGACGGGCGGCTATCATAAACAATGACCCGGTAATCGCCAGTATACTCATCAGTACAACCACTAATATCAGGGTCGAGCCGTTCGATTTTTTATGTTCAGGTATCATTATCAATCCGTGCCTAATTTTGCATTTATCCTTCAATCATTCAAATAAACAATATGCGTAAACGTCCGCCCCCCCTTTATTATCCCCTTCGAATCATATATCCGTAACGTAAATTTCAATGCGTCAGGAAATGGAGGGAATATATAATCATTTCCGTTTGTTCGATTTAAAGGTGGATTAGGTGCTCTGCTGTTATTTAGCGCATCAATACTATTAAACCATTCCTCATCCCAATCTATCGGGGCAGACAGGTTAAAAAGTAAACCGTATTCACCTTCAATACCTCCAAAATGTGATTCTGTTCCGCTGGGGTCATAGATTGGAAACCATCTCAATTCCCAGTCGGTATTATTTTTTTCCCAATACGCTATCTCAATTGAAAAACTCCCGATTCCTTGAGCCAATAGCTTATGCAAAGTATCAGGGTCTAAATTCTCCAAGGTGATTCCCGGCGTTTTTGTTCCTGTAGGACCGGGGTCGCGTCTAAAGGTATTTAAAATAACACGCTTTACCATAGCTCCCTTATCATCGTCGGGCCCTAATGTAGCAAGCAACTGCCATTGAGCAAGAGAAGCTCTATCATATTCGTATTTGCCGTTGCCTGTACTGCTGAAATCTGCAAAAGTATCCGCATTAAACCAAGGGATAAAACTGATGTCCTGCGTCAATATGTGTGCGCTTCTGGCTAAGCATAAATCTAATTTTTCCCTTTCTTTTTCTTTCTGCTTCACTATGTCTTTCTGGTCTAAATAGACATGGCCGTAAAATATCCTTGCGGTATTTCCTCGAACAGTTTTATCCTCGTATGTTAGCCACGATGAGAAATCCCCATCGGCAAAAAACATGATTTGGTCATAACGATTTAGTTCATTTGTTTCCAATTGTAGAAATTTGACAAACATCGGAGCGTCTTTTCGCAATCCGCGAAAATCACGGTTAAGCTGGCCTGTTATCGCCCTGAACTTCTGCATAATCTCAGAATTGGCGGTTGAAACCCTGTGAGCGTCTATGCTGAATTTGAAGATAACGCTGCTGAAACCTATCATCAAAGCCAAAATACCGATAGACACCACAAGTTCAATAATCGTAAACCCGCGGATTGCGCCGGGTTTTTTCAGACCGTATTTTAAATTGTATCTATTCGTATCCATTCGCGCTTCGTTCAATTTATACTAAAATCTCATTATCTTCTGATAAACTCCGATACACGGATATTGTCCGCCCCGAACCGGAGGAGGAACAACCCAAATATTATTAGGAGTTCCGTTCCAATCTTTATCAAGCAGAACAATATCGTCATCGGGGGCTGCATATCGTTTCAGAACACGGTATATACTGCCGGTCTCATCATCTACTATCGTGTATCCATCTCTCAAAAGATCTTTATTAGGAATTCGAATCTCATTATTTTTATTCGGTACTGCACTAACTTGGATGCGAACAGGAACAGGAAAATCAGATGTCTGAGCCGTCCCTGCTCTTCGGGATACAAATACCGTTACCTGAACAAGACGATTAGTCTCTAAAACAGGGTCGCAGTCAATATCTTTCTGCAATAAACGGCAAATCGCAGACCAGTAATACTGCTTATTTTTTAGCTGCTCTGACATCGCTGATGGATATTCAAAAACATCTTGATTAAGTTCATAGCCGGCAGAATCATCAAACCATTTGCTAAAATCCTTCATTTCATTATCTTCAAGCCTGCATATATTAAGACTCTGCGAGCCGTCTGCGGAATCGGCATAAAGCTTTATTTTCGCAAACGCCTCATCCGCAACCGCCGCCGCCATCGTCCGGTCAATCGATAGATTTGTAAAATAAATCCCAACAGGGAAAACCCCGGCTATGAATATCATCCCAACCGTAAGGATTCCAAGGGCAATCAGCGTCTCTGCCAGAGAAAAACCGTATTTATTAGACACGGATTTACACCGATTAACACTGTTTAAATCAAAACAAAGGCAGCCACGGATTTTTGCGGATTTTCGCGGATTATATTCAAATTTGTGTTTATTCGTGTCCATTCGTGGTTATATTCCTGTCATCTGTAGATTATTGTCCCCGTATGCGGATTAATATATACCGGTTCTATATCCTTCAAATAGTCCGTCCATCTTCTGTTTTCGCTTACGCTTTTAAGCTTGTTTCGGTCATATATAATGAAACTTCTGCGGCTCGGCTCCTGCACAAGCTTATATGCCGGATAATCATCCTGCAAAAACATAGCTGTTCCATTCTGGACAAGCTCTTCCTTATTAAAAATATCATCATCGCTGTCAGATGCATGAGTTTTAGGATAACCATCCTTATTTCTTGTCTGGGTATCACGAATTATTACCTTTCCTGCAGGTGAAAAAATAATAGAAAATGTCGTAGCGTCTATAAGCTTCTGATCCGTATCGAGCCGATTATCACTAATCGCATTATTACCTCCTACAAACATATCCATCACACCGATATGTTTGGGCAGTTCTATCGGTTCCATTCCTTTAACCGCTCTAAAGCAAGTCGCATCATTGCCCATATTTCTTGGTTCTTCGTAAACAATAAAAATTATATACTGCGGCATAGTTAACGGCGATTTAAGAGGATTAGACATATCATAAGCATGCTGAAATCTTATCCCCGCATAACGCTGCTCTCTTGCCGCAATAGCTCTGGCTGTCGCCATCGCCGAGCTGATTGTCGCCTGAACCCCAGCCGGAGTGTGCATCTGGTCGAATAGCGTTCTGGCTGTCGGCAGACCTATAAACATAAGCAGCGCAACCGCACTGATTACGACCACCTGCTCAGTCAGCGTCATACCAAGTTGTCTTTTTTTAGTCTTCATTACACTTTTCGACTCTCATATTTTTTTGCCGCTTAGGGCACAGGTATTGCCGCCGCCCTATTGGTAATATCATCAGCCGTGCCGAATTCTCTGTCCGGCCCTGCCGAGGTTATCAATGGAAAAGTCCTTACAGTCTTTAATGCATTCCTGAAACCTGCCGCAGTATTTAATAATACCTCTTGTTCATCGTAGTAATCATACCTCAGCGGCGTTCCCCAAGAATCAACTATCCGAATAAGAAACTCCTGCCTGCCGTCAATTGTTATGAGAATAGGCTCGCCGTTTTTGCCTTTGTTCGTAAGAAACTGACGGTTTATCATATCGAGCACCTGTCGGCTTTGCGGAACACGCTGCAGGAAAAAGTACATAACAGAGCTTCCCGAATACTGCTCATCGTATGTCCCGCCGGTGATATTCACAGTAACACCCCTGCCAAGAAGATTCGCAATCGCGACCTCAACCTGATTCTCAGTAAAATCGTTGCAGTCCGGCGGAAATTTTAAGGACTGATAAAATAGCTGTTCATCTGCGGCAGCGCCGCTTGGATATTGATATTCGAATCCATAATTACCAAACGCAGATAATGCAGTGTTAAGTGTCGCCATAAGACCTGCGGTCAGATCTTTTTTACCTCTATCATCAATTCGAGAGCCAACTGTCATTACTATTGAAATCAGAACAATAACGATACCGACAGTTATCACCATTTCGACAAGCGTAAAACCATGTTTTTTTACTTGGTTTTTCATTTTAATTTCGCCGTCTGCGTTCCATTTGTTTTTGCTTTTCAGCTTTTATGATTTTCGAAATTCTTTCGGTTTTTTTGCTTTGAGTATTTATTTTTGGCCTGCCGCGTGCAGAACCTTAAATTATGCAAATCGGCTTAAATTCTACCGAAAGTTTGTTATATCATCCGAAGTCCCGTATTCGCCGTCTGCTCCCGCTGAAATCAGAATGTAGGAATCAGGCCTATAAGGCCACGGTCTGTTAGGCACACTCGTCAGCGGGTCCCGAAGGCTGTAATTATAATCAGCAGCCTCACCGTAAAACTTAGCTCGGTCGAACCATTCATGTTCTTTTTCTGCTGTTCCTGCCAGAACACCGTCCTGTACCCCTTTGGCCCTTATCAGCGTGCCGTTATCTCTCCAGTCATATCGGCTCGTACTTAGCTCAGAACTGTCGAAGTCATAATGGTTAGTCCGAGCTTTGTAATAAAGAATCGGCGCGCCTGCCCAAACCATCGAACCGCCCGGGCCGGTTATTTTTCTGTAATTAAAAACATCGCAAATTACAAACGTTTGGGCTGCAAGATTCTGAGTATTATTGAAAAGCTGTCCGACACGTGCTACTTGTATCTGAGACCTGTCAATATAAGGTTTGTAACGCTCTTCAAGATTCCGTTGCCTTAGTTCATCTGAATAAGACCCAAGGGTCGCCCTTTCATATAGATGAGCAAAATTGTCCGCGCCGTCATTATATCGCCCATCAGCTCGCCATTCGGATTTTGGATGAAACCCGAGCAGGTCCCAGCCGAGCAGCGCTTCTGAAAGCATCTGCGCTCCACTGTAATCACGCTGATTGTTACTGAGATTCCAAAAGTCGGAGGCCGGATAATCGCCGTACTCATTTTTAAATGCCTCGATAGCCAGACTCAATGTAACTATCTGAGCGGTTTGCTGGGTATTCTTGGCAAATCTGCGTACCGCCGTCAGAGAAGGTATAAGAATACCTATCAGAATGACGATGATTCCCATCACCATCAGCATTTCAATCATCGTAAATCCGTTTTTTTGCGTTTTCACGTTTATTTCCTTTATAAACCACAGAAAAATAAAATCTGTGTTAATCCCGGTCTATGTAATAAATCCAATTTTTGTCGCCCCACTGAGCGGCAAGGACGGCAAAATCTTTAAAATTGATGATATTGTCGCCGCTTAGTTCGATTTGGGCACAGTTTCCATTGGACAGCCAGTATTCACTAAGTACCCCGATGTCGCCTAAATCTATCTGTCCGGACAAATCAAAATCAGCTTTCAATAATCCCATTTCATACGTGCCTTGCTGTCCCCATTTAGTCCAATCGCTGTTTAACAGCCAATCCTCGGCGAAAAGCATTAAGTCAATATCGTTAACTTCACCATCTTCATACAAATCTATTTTTTCAGGGAAATTCGGTTCCAGCCAATGGCCCGCCAGCATTGCAAAATCACTAAAATCAACGTAACAATCCTGACTTAAATCACCTGCCAGATAACCGAATCCGCCGCAGTATTTATCGAATTTAACAAAATCCCACCGGCTGTAGTATGATTCGAAAGGAAATGATTCACTAACAAGCGATACTATTGCCAGACTAAGGCTATGCTGCTCATCGTCCAAAAACTCCGGATGTTGGCTCAAATCAACGGCTATAGTACCGCTGAATCTGCCCTGACTATCCAAAACCAGCAAACTCGAATCCCAAACGATAATATCATCGATAAGCACCGCCGCTTTTATCCTTTGATGGTCCCACCCTGCCCCGCCTGCTTCGCCGAGCACCAAATCAAAAATGATACTCTGAACATCATTCTCTATATATACTTGCTGTGTAACCATAGCCGTTTGACCTGCGAATATCGAGTTGAAATACTCCGTTTCAAGTGCCAGAGAAAAAGCCCCGTGTGAAGCCCATGTAGAAATAACTCTGCCTTTAAAAGCATTAGACGGAATAACCACGCTGCACCAGTGCATAGGCTTTTCAGACGCAATATTATTAATCGTATGACCGTTTTGTTCAAAACTGCCGTTCATAATCAAACTTCTGCTGCCAAAAGCAAGCTCGCAAGTTATCAAAACAACACAACACAATTCAATCAGCAATCGCTTCATCACCGCTTCCTCTGAGCTAATAAAATTTAATTCCTATTGCCGCTGGAAATTATAAATATCGTCAGCTGTTCCATACAGACCGTCTTCACCGGCGCTTATAAGAATATAGCTGTCAGCCTTATAAGGCCTGCCGTCATCCAGAGGAATATTATCGTTGTTAATCCGCCAGTAAAACGATTCAGGCAAAGGTGGAGCTGCCGGCGGCGCGAGATTATACAGGTCGTCAAGCGGATGTCTGGGTACTGTAGCTGACCATGGTACCCCAAGCGCAACTAAATCATCGTTATCTTCGTGCCGATAAATTCTGTTAGGATAATCTTTGGCGTATGCATTTTCTCGATTAGGATTGACCGAACCTTCTAAACGAGCGCGGTAATATAGAATAGGCATACCCATTTTTAAGCCTGTAGCAGGTATAGTCCGGCTGAAAACATCACAAAGAACAAATATTTTGCCGGCATTCGCACCGGTAAAATCTCCTAAGCTTGTTCCATAGATATCTTCCATTCTTGTTGCATTTGCGTTTTCAGGCTGAAGATACGGGCCTTTACGGGCGCTGCGGTTAAGTTCATCCACATCAGTTTCAGATGCTGCCACGCCGGCTATTCTATAAAGATACCTTGTGTTATCGGAATTTCTGCGGTCACTTCTGAAAACTGAATCAGGATGATATCCAAGAATGTCCTGCCCAACCATAGCTTCAGCCAGCTTCATCGCTCCGCAGTACGGCAAGCCGTCGCCGCCTAACTCGCCCGAGTCGGGATACTCTCCATTCTCAGCTTGAAAAAGGTTCATAGCGATAGAGATACTGTGAAATTGCGCTTTTTGCCTTACTTCTCTGGCATACCGCCGGACTTGATTTACTGCAGGGACTAAAAGACCGATGAGGATTACGATAATACTCATAACCGTCAACATCTCTATAATAGTAAACCCGCCCTTTTTACCTGATTTTCTTTTTCTCGTTAACATTTTATTCTCCTTTGGACTAAATTATAAATACGTTTCATAAATTTCGTTTTTATTAGCTTGCGCCGCCTAAGCCCGCGATAACGTCAATCATAGGAAGGAATACAGCCAGAACAATTAATCCTACCATACCTCCCAAAAGAATAATCATTACAGGTTCGAGCAGAGACATCAAAGATGAAACTAAAACGTCAACCTGCTCATCATAGTTATCCGCAACTTTTAAAAGCATCTTATCTAAATCACCGGTTTCTTCACCGACCGCCACCATGTTTGACACAATTAAATCCACCGTTTTTGATTGACGCAAAGGACCGGCAAAGGTATCGCCTTGACGAATTGAATTATGCACATTTCCAAGCATTCGGGCAAATACTTCGTTTCCTGCTGTCTCTCGAGTAACATTTAATGCGTCGAGAATAGGAACACCCGCCCCGATTAGTGTTCCGAGAGTTCGAGTCCAGCGGGTAACCGAGACTTTATTTGTAAGCTGGCCGATAACAGGCAGTCTAAGTTTAATAGAATCGAGAACAAAACGACCAACGTAAAATTTTCTCACAATTCTTAAAAGTATAATTATCACAAATGGAACAGCGATAAGTTTCGCCCATCCCCACTCATAGGCTATCCACGAACTTACAGTAAGCATTGTTTGAGTAATCGGATTCAAATCACCTTGCACCATGTCAGTAAGTACTTCGATAAATTTCGGTACAACAAATTTCATTAATAAAAGAAGCATAGCAAAAGCCGCCGTTAATACTGTCATGGGATATATCATTGCACCTTTAACTCGAGATTTAAGCTTTTGCGCTTTTTCCATAAAGTCAGAAACACGCGAGAGAATCAAGTCCAACACACCGCCAGTTTCGCCGGCTGCGACCATATTTACAAATAACCTGTCAAAAGTCCGGGGATACCGGCCTAAAGCTTCGGAAAGTGTGGAGCCGCCTTCGATATCGTCTGCAACATAGCCGATTATTCGTTTAAAGGTCCCGGCTTTCTGCTGTTCCTGCAAAATACGCAATGAACGCAATATAGGAAGACCCGCATCTTGCAGAGTAGACATTTGTCTTGCAAACTGTGTAACATATTTTACTTTAACCTTTCCGCCTGAACCGCGGCGTCTTGGTGCCCTTGCAGATTTGGCTGCTTTTTTTCTGGCACCGGCAATCTGAACCTTAGTAGGAAAATATCCCATATTCCGGATTTTGCTTACAGCCTCCTGCTGGCTCAGGGCTTCAACTTCATCCTTTACCGCCACACCCTGCGAATCAAGTGCTTCATATTTGAACATAGGCATAATTATATCTCCTAACAACTGACTGTTTTATTTCAGCCCGTTTTTTATCCTTCAATCATCGTTTCTTTGACAACTTCGTCGATGGTTGTAAGACCGTCGTAAATAGCCGCAAGGCCGTTATCCCTTAACAGCGTCATTCCTGCTTTAACGGCCGCGTTTCGAAGTACGTTTGTCGAAGCGTGATTCATTATCAAATCTCGTATTTCGTCGTTGAACACCATTATTTCAAACAATGCGGTTCGTCCACGATATCCTGTTCCGTTACATCTGCTGCATCCTTTACCGCGGTAAAACTTTTTGTCTTGAATGTCATCTGGCGTCAGACTTAACTCGCGGAGCTGAGTCTCTGTAGGTTCGAATTCGGCTTTGCATCCTTCGCATATTCTTCGTACCAGTCTTTGGGCAAGTATTCCTTCAAGGGTGGCTGTAAGCAAAAATGGTTCGACACCCAAATCCAAAAGACGTGCAATACTGCTCGGAGCATCATTGGTATGAAGCGTTGTAAATACCAAATGGCCTGTAAGAGAAGCCTAGCAGAAATTTCGGCTGTTTCAAGGTCACGTATTTCACCGACCATCACAACATCAGGGTCCTGACGCAAAATAGACCTTAAACATTTACCGAAAGTAAGACCGATTTCGCTCTTCATCTGAACCTGAATAATACCGTCAATATCGTACTCAACAGGGTCCTCGGTCGTAATGATTTTAGATTCTATGCTGTTTAGCTCTGTCAGGGCCGCGTAAAGAGTCGTTGTTTTACCGCAGCCTGTCGGGCCTGTTACGATAATAATCCCATTAGGTTTGCGAATAAGCTGTCGAACCATCTTCAAATCATTAGGACGAAAACCCAGCTTGTCAAGGTTCAAACTTACCTGAGATCTATCCAGAACACGAAGCACTACGCTTTCGCCAAACATTGTCGGAAGAACACTGACACGCAGGTCAATAGGATTTCCGCTCACTGCTAACGAAATACGACCGTCCTGAGGTAAACGCCTTTCTGCAATATCGAGGTCAGCCATAACCTTTATTCTGGAACTCAAAGCCGCAGCTATATGTCTTGGAGGAGGTATCATTTCATACAATACACCATCTATACGGTAACGCATTTTATATTCGTTTTCAAAAGGCTCGAAGTGTATATCTGAAGCCTTATCCCTGATGGCTTGGAGCAAAACAAGATTGAGAAGTTTCTTAACAGGGTTAGATTCGGACAATTCCTTAAGTTCTTCGAGGTCGATACTTTGGTTACGGCCCTCGAATTCGGCGAGAAAACTATCCTTCTGTATTTCGTCGATTAAATCATCGATACCTTCTTTGTCTTCCTGCCCTTCGTAATACTTTGTAATTGAAGCCTCAAGAACTTCAGGGTCAGTAAACTTGGCAATAATTTTCATTCCCATCAGTCTTGAAAGGTCATCCGTAGAACCGGCATTTTCAGGGTTATCCAAAACTACCGTCAGCTCATTTTTATCTTTATTGAATTCAATAGGCAAAACATGGTAAGTTTTGGCCATTTGGGCAGGAACCTGGCTGATAATTTCAGGTTTGATATCGATGCCCGATAAATCAACGTATTCCAATCCTCGCTGGGCAGCCAATGCTGCATTTAACTGCTTTTTATCGACTAAGCCTAACTCAAGGAAAATCTCCCCTATTTTAACTTTTCCTTGCTTTTGTTTTTGAATCTGAAGACAGTGGTGAACCTTCTCTCTTGTTAAAACCCCCATTTTAATCAAAATTCGCCCCAGAGTTCTACTTCTGAGTTGGTCTATCGGGGGCAAATTTTTGGTTGTTTCTGACTTGGCCATTGTCAGTTCCTTTTAAAATATGTTTATCCCAACATTAGTATTATACGTCAATAAATGCTTTTTTCAAAAAGAATTATAAATTAGACACCTGTTATAGTAGACTAATTTTCAAGCAATATTAAACAGCTTTAGACTGATATAACGCCTTATTTTACAGGAAGTTAAAAAACTTAAACCAAAAATTTTCTCTAAAACCACAGATGCATTAGTTGACACAAAAAAATAAAATATTTTATCGGAACAGACTGCAATTACCCCCAAGATAAAATGTATATATCAAGTACGAAGTATTTCGACCTCTTCGCCGCCGCCCTTTTTCTTGTCTTTTGACAGCTTGGCCTTTGAATCTGCCTTATCTTTGAGCATGCCGGGCTGGCGAGCTTTATCGAGCATTTCCTGCTGACTTATCTTGCCGGCATCATATAATTGCCACAAATGCTCATCTAATAACTGCATACCCAGTTTTTTACCTGTCTGAATACTCGAATCTATTCGGTATGTTTTATTTTCTCTTATAAGATTTGATATAGCCGGTGTTACAACCATAAATTCATACGCAGCCACCCTGCCTCGGCCAACTGCTAAAGGACATAATGCTTGGCTTAATACAGCAATAAGGTTGCTGGCTAATTGAGTACGAATTTGTTCCTGCTGGTTAGGCGGAAAAACGTCAATAAGTCGTGTAATAGTACCGGCAGCACTCGTAGTATGAACAGTGCTAAACACCAAGTGGCCCGTTTCGGCAGCTCGTATCGCAGCCTCGATAGTTTCCAAGTCTCGAAGCTCACCGACTAAAATAACGTCAGGGTCTTGTCGAAGCACGCGTCTAAGAGCCTCAGCAAAGCTCGGAACATCGTTTCCTACTTCCCTTTGGTTAATAATCGATTTTTTATGCATGTGGTAGTATTCAATCGGGTCCTCGATTGTTACGATATGGTGGTCAAGACTTTCGTTAATATAATTAACCATTGTGGCTAACGTCGTTGTTTTACCGCTACCGGTCGGCCCTGTTACAAGAAATAAGCCTCGAGGCCTTCTGCAAAGAGCTGCGCATATTTTCGGCAACCCTAATTGTTCAAAAGTAAGGATTTTTGAAGGAATTAACCGCAAAACTAAGGCAAGATTGCCTTTTTGTTTAAAAACCGAAACACGGAATCGGGCTTTATCGCCGAATGCAAAACCAAAGTCTGTACCGCCTTCTTCCTGAAGCTCCTGCTGGTTTCTTTCCGGTGTGATGCTTTTCATCAAAGCAACTGTATCGTCAGGTTCAAGAACCTTGGTCTCTAATGAGCGTAATCTGCCGTGGATACGAATAACCGGCGGCCTGCCCACTGTAAGATGAATATCCGAACCATCCTGTGTATAGCAGGCGTGTAATAATCGATCCATGTTTACTGTTGCCATTACTGCTTATCCCTTACAAATTAATTAGCATTTATTTAAGTTTTAAAACCCCCATCTATGCACCGGCAGCATAAGCGGTTTCCGCTTGCGCGATGTCAACAACTTCACTTGGGGCCGTCAGGCCGGCAAATATTTTTAATTTCCCGTCTTCCATTAAAGTTCTCATTCCACTGGCAATAGCGGCTTTTCTTATTTCACCTATAGGCGCTCGTGAGAAAGCCAGCTCTCGTATTTCGTTGTTCATCTCAAGCATTTCAAAAACACCTTTTCGCCCCTTAAAACCCGAGCCGTGACATTTACTGCAGCCTGCTCCTTTGAAGATTTTATGTTTTTTCAAGTCCGCAGAAGAAATTCTAAGCATCTCAAGTTCCCGGCGGTCAGGATTCTCGTCGATTGTTCTGCAGTTGTCGCAAATCAGTCGAATCAGTCTTTGTGCCATAATCGCCTGAATAGAGCTTGCAACTAAGAATGGCTTGACCCCCATATCTATCAAACGGGTTATAGCGCTGACCGCGTCATTGGTATGCAGTGTACTGAAAACCAAGTGTCCCGTAAGAGCTGCCTGAATAGCAATATCCGCAACGATGCCGTCACGAATTTCGCCGACGAGAATGATATTAGGAGCCTGTCTTAACATAGCTCTGAGAATTTTGTCGAAAGTTAGACCGATTTCGTCCCTGATTTGGCATTGGTTCATCCCCGGAAAGTTGTATTCGACAGGGTCTTCGGCTGTGATAATTTTCTTGTCAGGCCTGTTTAATTCCTGCAAAGCCGCGTACAGCGTTGTTGTTTTACCGCTACCGGTCGGGCCTGTTACAAGAAAGATACCGTTAGGTCTTTTGATGATTTTCTGGAATCGCTCGTAGTCATCTGCTTCAAATCCGAGCGACTGAACACCGATATTAACAGAATCAGGCCTTAAAATACGAAGCACCACGCTTGGCCCATGATATCCCGGCAGAGATGAAACACGGAAATCAATATCTTGGCCGCCGATTTCTCGTTTTATACGACCATCCTGCGGAAGTCTTTTCTCGGCAATATCCATGCCTGAAAGAATTTTAAAACGCGTAACCAAAGGGGCTTGCATGTTTTTGGGGATATTATCTTTTTCAAGACAGACACCATCGACACGGTATCTAATTCGCACTCTGTCGGACATCGGTTCAATGTGAATATCGCTTGCCCGCATAAAATACGCGTTGTCAATTATCAGATTCGCGAGCCTGACTATAGGCCCATCGTCATCACCTCCGGCCTGCTGGGCACGAAGAGCTTCGGCTTGAAGTTCATGACCGGCTTCTGCAAGCTCGGCTGCGGTCGCGTCAATGCTGTGTTTAAGTGCATCATCTTTTTCTTTGTTGGCTTGGTCGTAAGTACTTTCGATTCGCTGACGGATTTTATTCGGATTGCCCAGTCTGTAATCAAGCTCTTTGTTAAGTCTCAATCGCAGCATATCAAGAGCTTCGAGGTCCATCGGGTCACTAATAGCAATCGTCAGCTTACCGTTATCCAAACCCAGAGCAAGCACGTTATGCCGTTTCATTAAATCTTGAGGGATAACGGTTTCTACTTCCGGAGGTATTATTGCCTGTTCGACATTAACGTAAGGAATACCATGCTGTTTTGCCAAAGCTTTCGTTAAGGTTTCCTCGTCAATGAGTCTTTGCTGAACCAGTATTTGTCCAAGTCTTTTATTGGTTTCTTTTGATGTCTTTATTGCGCGCAGTAGCGGTTCTTTCTGAACGATGCCAGCTTTGTATAGAATCTCACCTAAATGTTTGCGTTGCTTAGCCATTATGCAGCTTTCTGCCCCACGTCAAACCCCAATTCTATCCTATTATAACAATCTTCGTGCATTACGTCAAACCATAAGCTTTAATCTGAGCATATTTAATGCGTTCATGGCAGCTCTGGTTCGGATTGTGCTTCTTTCGCCGCGGAAAACAAACTGCTGAACAATACAATCATTATGCCATGAAAGCCCGATAAAAACCAGCCCTGTCGGTTTTTCCTTGCTTGCACCGCCCGGCCCTGCGATGCCTGTTATACCGATACCGAAATCCGATTCGGCTTTTATTCTTGCCCCTGAGGCCAAAGCACCGGCTGTCTGTTCGCTTACGGCCCCGAATTGTTTGATAATATCGGGCGATACACCAAGTTCGTTAATTTTTGCCTCATTGCTGTATGTTACCCAGCCTGCCTTGAAATAATCGCTGGAACCGGGAATATCTGTAAGCATTTTAGCCAAAAGCCCGCCTGTGCAGGATTCGGCTATCGCGATAGTTTGTTTATTTTTTTTCAATAATTTTCCGGCTATTTCTTCAAGATTTTCATCATCTTTTCCAAAAATATCGTTTCCGAGCAAAGCTGATATTTTTTCCTCATCGGCTCGAACTAAAGCCATAGCCTTATCATTGGAATCAGCCGAGGCTAAAATGTGAATTGTAATAACTCCGTAATGCACAGTAGTATTTACAAGGGGGTTTCGCTCCCTATTCATCATTTCGCCAAGTATTTGCGCGACCCTTGATTCTCCTGAACCAAAACATTTAAGCTTTTTAAGAATAACCGCTTGTGCCGCAGCTTTATTTTTGAGTTCCGGCATAACCGATCGCTCGAACATTATTTTCATTTCATACGGGACACCGGGCAGTGCAAAAATCAGCTTGCCGGATGTTTCGAATCTGATACCAGCAGCCGTACCGTTATTGTTTTTAATAGCTTGAGCTCCGGCGGGGATATATGCTTGAATTTTGTTGAGTTCGGGCATTTCCTTGTTAATAGAGGCAAAGTAATCACATATGTCATTGAGGCTTTGCGTATCACAGCATAATTGCACGCCCCCGAAAGCCGCAATCCCCTGCCTTGTCAAATCGTCACCGGTAGGCCCGAGTCCGCCGGTACAAATTATGAAATCAGCGTCTTCAGCGGCTCGATTTAACGCTTTAACTATTTCCGAAATATTATCCGAAACTGTATGTACGCTTGCGACCGTAAGACCGCAAGACAGGATTTTCTCGCCAAGATAAGACGTATTTTTATTAACGGTATGACCGCTGAGAAGCTCATTTCCGATACTGATAAGACTGACAGTTTTCATAATCTTAAATCTCAATCAATGCTTTAAGTACTCCGTCGCAATATCCTGATACTATTTCAAAAACTTCTTTAATATCCTCAAGCTTGAAGCGGTGCGTTACCATAAAATCGGGCTTTATTTGGCCGCTCTGAACTAAATCGACGCATTTTTTTGTGAAATTATTCTGTCTTCTAACGTTTATCAGAGTTATTTCTTTTCTGCGGATTAAATCTGCTGATAATGTTATACATGCTTGTCTTGGAATGCCAATAAGCATAAGTTTTCCGCCCGGCTTGAGAATTTCGACAGCTTGGTCGATTGTTTCCTGCTGACCGGCGCATTCGAAAACGAAATCAACACCGTTAGGTTCGAATTTTATTATTTCTTGAACTACATTCTGTTCGAGAGGATTACCAATCCAGGCCGGAGAGGTGTTTTGAGCCAACTTAATACGTTCCTCTATTTTTTCGGTAATATAAAAACGATTAATTCCGTTATTTTTGGCGGCCAAAACACAGCTTAATCCTATAGGGCCTGCTCCAAGTACGGCTATGCTTGAATTTGTGGTAAGATTAGCCCGCTGAACAGCATATAAACCTATCGCCAGAGGTTCACACATTACAGCCTTTTCGAAAGACATATCATTGTCAATTGCAAAGCAGCAATCCTCAGGCATAACTATATATTCGCAAAAACATCCGGATAGCTGGCCGGGGCAGCCTAAAAATTTCAGATTTCGACAGGTATTTTCACGGCCTGATTTACATTGGTCGCACTGATGACAGCAAACCGCCGCTTCGACGGCTACTCTATCACCGGTTTTGACGCGGATAACATTTTTCCCTGTTCGCATCACGGTTGCGGCACATTCATGCCCGACAACAAAAGGATACTTGATTACCTGAGAACCGATTCGGCCTGTTTCATAATAATGAATATCCGAACCGCACACCCCTGCCATTTCAATTTTTAGCAGAACATCCGTATCGTTCTGAATTATAGGCGGCGGTATATCGGCTATTTCGATTTTTTTAAGCCCTGTAAGTACCGCAGCCTTCATATCAGTAACAGTTCCGTTTAAACATTGAATCTGAAATTAATAATATCGCCGTCTTTGACTATATATTCTTTTCCTTCGAGCCGGGCTTTTCCGGCGGCTTTAACAGCTTTTTCATCGCCGAGAGATTTGAGGTCATCGTAACCCATTGTTTCGGCGCGGATAAAACCGCGTTTAATATCTGTGTGAACTTTTCCGGCTGCGTTTACGGCATTGGTTCCTTTTTTTATAGGCCATGCCCTAACTTCATCCTGTCCTACGGTCAAAAAACTTATAAGACCCAAAGCCGAATAACAGCTTGCTACAAATCTGCTCACGGCCGATTCTTTTAGAGGTAAATCAGCCATAAATTCTGCCCTGCTTTGAGCATCAAGCCGGGCCAACTCAAATTCCAAACCCGCGGATATTACTACAGTCTGAACATCTTTGCCCATCTGTGCCGTAAAATCGAATTTATCTGTCAGCTTATCCTCACCTACATTGACAGCGATAACCGTAGGTTTTAAGGTTAGAAATCCGAGATTCCTAACCATTTCGCGTTCGGCTTCGGTTTCGATAACAGCGGATATCGGTTTTTCAGATTCGATAGCAGCCTGTAATTTTTGAAACAGACCTAATTCGTGTTGGTCGGCAGATTTTGTTTTGGTGGGTTTTTTAACCTGTTTTTGAAGATTTTCGATTCTTGTGACAACAAGCTCTAAGTCAGCGAGCAGCAGTTCTGTTTTCAATTCTTCCAAATCTCTCATCATGTTAACGCTGCCCCGATACGGCGGAACCGATGAACTTTCAAAAGCTCTTATTACCAACACAATAACTTCCGTGGTTCTTAACTGCTGAATAAAACGCCTTGCCGCCGAGCGTCCGTGTTCATCGGCAAAATTAAATCCGGGGACATCGAGACAATCAATCGTCGCGTGTACGGTTTTTTGAGGCTTATATAAACCTGTCAAAAAATCGAGTCTTTCATCAGGCACCGGAACAATGGCTTCGTCGATATTTGTTAAACCCGGGGGCGGAAGAGCTTTTCCGCTGATAGCCGAGAACAAAGTACTTTTGCCCGATTGTAAAAGACCGATTAACGCTACCTTCACTTATATACTCCTGATTTGGATTTATTTAAAAATACTGCCGCCGTAAGAATCATACGCCACGACAAGAGGCAATTCATTAACTTCGAGTTTTCTTATTGCCTCTGTGCCAAGGTCTTCATATGCAATAACTTCGGCGGAAACTATATATTTACTAAGCAAAGCTCCTGCTCCGCCGAGTGCGGCAAAATGCACGGCTTTATGTTGTTTCATTGCGTCTCTGACTGTTTGGTTTCGATAACCTTTTCCGATTGTCGCTTTTAAACCGCATTCAATAAGCTGCGGACTAAAAGCATCCATTCTCGAAGCAGTGGTAGGCCCGGCTGAGCCTATTACTTTTCCGGGACGAGCGGGAGTCGGGCCGAGAAAATATATGACCGCTCCGTTAAGCTCGAATGGAATATTACCGCCGGATTTTAAGGTTTCGCAGAGTCTTTTATGAGCCATATCCCTTGCAGCATAAATTATACCGCTTAGCTGTACTTGCTCACCTGCTCGCAGTTCTGTTATATCAGAGCCGCTTAGAGGGGTTTTAAGTTTTTTGAAGTTATTCATAATTTAGATAATATATTGTCGCCAAGGCCTCTTGAAAAGCTCAAAATGCGCGTATCTCAAGCATCTAACCTTGAAAAAATACAGGCAGGATATTTCAGGCACTGCAGTTATGCTTTAATCTCATCAACTCGGACTTGCAGGTATTTTTGGCGATGACCGATGCGATTTTTACTGGCTTTTCTGCGTCTAAAGTATGTCGGGTACAGTTTAGGCCCTTTTATAACCGCATCAGAAGCTGTGGAAGCGAAAGAAACAACAACTTTGGCTCCGTCAACATAGGGCGAGCCGAGTTTAATGTCTTTGCCGTCGGCTAAAAATAGCACCTTATCAATTTCCAAAGTTTGGGCATCATCAGGTACATCGGCAAGCTCTATATTAATCATATCGCCCTGAGCGACTTTATATTGCTTCGAACCTTGTTCTATAATCGCGTACATCGTATTCTCCTGAGTCTTTATTGCTCTAAATGTTAACAACCGAATCGAGGATTCTACGTAATTTACATAGCTTTGTAAAGCAAAATTACCGGATTTTTCTGTTCTGCAAGCAAAACCCCTGATAAAATCCCGCAAAACGGTCTTAGGAGCCCTGCTATGAAATTAGCTATGATTAATGATAAAATCGTACCTTACGAACAGCTTGAACCGGCATATTTGGACAGGGGTTTGTATTTCGGGGATGGTGTTTATGAGGTTTTAAGAAGCTATAACGGCAAAATATTCGCACTGGATGAACATCTGGAGCGATTCCAAAGAAGCCTCGACGGGATAGAAATAACGGGTATTAAGATAGACCAGATAAGGCAGAAAATCGTCCAAGCCTTTGAAAAAGCCGGCTTTGCCAACGCCAAGATATATTTTCATATAACACGCGGCTCGGCTCCCCGAAATCATACATGGTCTGAAGATATAAAACCGAATTTCTTTTTGACGATTGAGGGGATTACAGACCACCCCGAAGACTTGGAAAAAGGTATTTGGGTGTGTACTTACCCGGACCAGCGATGGCAAAGATGCGATATAAAAAGTCTTAATCTGCTTGCTAACGTAATGGCTCGTCAGTTTGCCGCCAAAAAGGGCTGCGAGGAAGCTATATTAGTCAATGAAGATGGTTTAATTACCGAAGGCGCGGCTTCGGCGTTTTTCGGCGTTTTCGGAAACACCCTGCAGACCTCACCGCTTGCAGACAATATTCTGCCCTCGGTTAGCCGCAAATATGTTATTAAAGCAGCTATGAACCTTAAAATGACACTGCTCGAGCAGAATATGACCGTTGATGCCGCCAAACATGCCGATGAGCTTTTTACGGCTGTTACAACCAAGGATATTATCGCTGTAACCAAATTTGATGAAGTTACAATCGGGAATGGAAAGATAGGCGGCTATACACGCAAACTAAAAGAGCAGTTTCAGACGTTTACTAAATAACCTGCTATTGAGATGCTTGCGTTTCTGTTTCGGCCGCTTGTTCGGCGGCAGCCCCTGCTGGAACGGTAAACCAGAAGGTTGAACCTTCCCCGTAAACCGAGGTAACACCGATTTCACCGTTGTGACGCTCGACAATTTTCTTGCAAACCGCCAAACCGATACCGGTACCTTCGTATTCCTGCTTGGTATGCAGACGTTTGAACATTACAAAAATATTCTTGTACTGGTTCTCAGGAATTCCTATACCATTATCCGAAACCTCGACCTTAATCTTTCCATTATCAGTTGGCTGTGAACGAATTATTATCTTAGGTAAAGTATCCTTTTTCTGATACTTAAGTCCGTTTGCAATCAGGTTCTGGATAAGCTGTCTTATCTGTACCGGGTCGCAGTTTATCGTATGCAGCGGCTGCGGAACTTCGACAGTAGCGTGGGTTTCCTCGATTTTCATCGAAAGTTCGAGTTCGGAAAGTTCTTTAACAACTTTATTCAGGTCCACCGGCTCAAACGCAACGCCTTTGGTTGTAACTCTCGAATAGGTAAGCAGAGCTTCGACCATCTGCTGCATTCTGTTTGCGCCGTCTATCATAAAGTTGAGGTTTTCCTTGTCATCGTCTTCGAGCTTCTCGCTAATAGAAGCCGAGAGAAGCTGACCGAAAGATGAGATTTTTCTTAAAGGCTCTCTAAGGTCATGCGAAGCAATATATGTAAATTCCTGAAGCTGCTGGTTAGACCTGTTAAGTTTGTCTACGGTTGCTTCAAGATCTGATGTTCTTTCAGCAACTTTTGCCTCTAACTGGGTATTAGCGCCGACCAATGCACGGTCTCGCTCCTGAATTTGGTCAAGCATTTGATTAAATGCATCTATCAAGAACCCTATTTCGTCATTGCTGGCTTTAACACCGCGAACAG
>Ga0265293_10001653_pt1 | contig 47847 bp, 64 predicted proteins | sample Munlanlewell138R_FD_192505 | JGI IMG/M metagenome (GOLD analysis project Ga0265293, IMG submission 192505) | Leachate microbial communities from a municipal landfill in Southern Ontario, Canada - Leachate well 138R | ecosystem: Engineered > Solid waste > Landfill > Unclassified | place: Canada... | reverse complement strand
CATAGTATTAAACGTAGCACCTATAGCAACCTGATTATTATAAACCTTCTTTGCCTGCTGAGCACAACCTAAAGCAGCAGACAAAAGGCTTCTAACATGGTTAGTTTCATCTATAAGTTCTTCTATGCTATAGTACAAAGCCATTACGATGACCTTCCGTTAAGGTTATCTAACTTCCTAAAAAGTTCCTCAACATTAGCTCTTAGGGATACTATCTGAACAGCTAAGCCTTGTCTCCACGCTTCGCATTCTGTTCTAGCCATCATTTCAGTTTTTTGAATTGTACTGTTTGATAGAATAGTTTTCAGGAGAACCATGCAAATAGGAGCGGAAACTGACAGCAGAATTACTCCAATACCCAGGATTACCTGTCCGCTAGTTTCCTCCATTAGCATTCATCCTTTCTTTTATCTCTTGGATAAAGGTAAGAAACTGCTGGGCTTCTTGCAAGTATTCGGCTATACGTTGGTCCTCAGGAGCTGTTTCCTGAGCTTCTTCGTAGCGCTGAATTTGAGCTTGGAGTTCTTGCTCCTTTATGTCAATATAACGATTCACTATTGGCATACCGTAGGCGTTCATGAGTGTTTCTGTTATGTAAAGAAATGTAGCTGCATCGAATGTGGATTCTTCTACTGTAATTACCGTAGCTCCGGTAGTTGGATCAATTGTAGTGGTCTCTCGGAATCGAGAACAGCCCATGGCTGTTAGGAAACTTATAACCAAAACCCCAATCATTACTAGCCATAGTAAAGTTGCCGTACCCTTTAGTATTGTTTGCATTAAACGTCTCCTGGAAAAGTTGAGTTGAAATTTGTGAGCTTAATGTATTTACCTTTCAGCAGGACGTAATTGTCCTGATAGAGGGTGTATGAAACTAGGTCTGCTGGGGTCACTTCACTAGCGTTTATGCTTTTAGGAAGTATGGTAGCTTGTTTATAGAGGAAAGCCACAAGCTCTGAGCAGAACAGAAAGCGGTCGGATTCTTTAATTGGTAGGATTGACGGAAGTAAAAAACGCCAGCCAAGTCGAAAGACCTGCCAAAAATCGTATTTAGTTCCTTCGTACTTGCTTAAAAGGTTGGCTAATGGTAGTTTGTTGAAAAGTCGCCTGTTAAGGTCACTAAGTGGTAGCCACCAAATTTCACCCTCATAGGTTTTCAAACGCTCTGAGAGGTAGGTTGTCTGTACACCAAGGGTGCGCTTACCGCTACTGTGCTTGAGGGAAGTGCTTTCTAGCAAACGCAACCGTTGTACGGTCGGACCGTCGGGTGTAGAAGGAAAAGCCTCCGGTACCCACTGAACAATAGCTACGTGAGTAGGAGGCTTTTTCTGTGCTCTACGGATGAGGCTGGAGGCGAAACCTCTGCCGTTGAAGGCTATGAGATCTCCTTCCCTAACTTGATGTCGTACCTTTTTGTAGGTTGCTCGGTTCATTACTTTGCTTTGTGCTTCTTTTTCCACCACCGGAAAGCTAAGTTCAGGCCTAAAGTTAGAAGCGTTACCCATGAGCCTGATGAAGCAGGTATGCCACTTGAATAGTTCTTGTTAGTCATTATTTGTTTCTCTTTAGTGGTTAACGCCAAGCTACCTTCTGTTGCTCCCTGTCCCACTGGTCAACATGAACATGGCCGTCAGGGTAATCGGCTTTTACATACGAGAAGTATTTCTTTGCATGGTACTCAATGACGTGCTGAGGTACACGAATACCGTCAGGGTTTTCCTTTTTACTTACCATAGCGTAGATATCAGCGGCAACCCCGCCGTACTTAGGAAGGTGCTTGCTCTCGCGAGAAACAGCGCCGCCCTCTGTTGTCCAGCCTAACTTTTCGGCAAGCTTTTCATTGTCTGCCTGGGTACGAGTACCGCAGGTAATTACGATTGGAACCTCCGTTTCGTAAGCAGTACACAAAGCGTCACGAAGATTTTCTAAGCCTAGCAAGAGAGATGGATGCACAATAGCGAGGCCCTCGGCGTTTTGAAATTCACTGAGGAAAAAATGGCTTCGCTCATAACCGCTACCACTATTTACCATTAGGTAAATTCGATTTGCATCCTTCATTTGTCGAGCTCCTCTCCCTGAGTAGTCATCGGGATAAGGTTATCGATTACTGCCCGTTTAGCATTATCAAGCATTTGATCAGCTTGAAGAGGTTCTGGAAATTCCTGTGGCTCACCGCCTACCTTATCCGTAGCTGCACTAGAGGGCCGATTTATAATGTCGAAGATACGGAGGTTTTCGTGCAAAGCAGTTTCTATGTATTTGAGCATACTTAGAGCGCCCTCTGCACGAGCACGATTTAGTTCAGCAAGCTTTTGCTGGTTCTCCATAAGAGAGATGCGTTGTTTTACGAGCTTATCTACACGTTCCCAGGGCTGAGCATTTACTTCCGTTATACCGTAGATGAAGGGATTGCTGCAAAGGGCACTAGTGTCAGGGATGCGCACAATGCGGCCTGCGCCTCTGGCGAATCCAATCCAGTACTCTGCACAAGGCCGTTCATAGGCGTATTCCTTATCCTGGCTCATATCGACACCAAAAACATCGATTACCTTGTAACCGAAGAGAATAGCGAGGGCCATTTGCCAGGAAAAGGTGCAAGTAAAATAGTTAAGGCCAAACGTGTCTGTAATTTCTTGGAAAGGCATCGCGAGTGTGTTCGGGATATCTGGGTGCGGGAGTCCAAGGAGATAATGTGCTGAGGACTCACGAATCTTATCCAAGCGGTCAGCGATAACGCCCGGTTTATGAATATCGAACATTAGGGTGTAATTGCCTGGAATTAGCTTATCCAAGCCATTAAGCCCCCAGATGTCTATGTCCTCGCTTTTTATTGGCGCAAGGAAAGCGCTACTTGCGGCAAAGCCCATTATGAGCAGGTGATCATTTTTCTTGAAGCGAGCTTTTAGTTGTTCCGTTGTCGGATAGCGGTTGGTCATGAATTCCTGAGTTTGGACGTTGTTGCTTTTCTCTTTTGGCATTAGCTTTTGTCTCCTGTAGGTTGCCCTTTTGCAAAATGTGTTCCGGGCACATTTTACAGATACGTAAGCTTAAATGAAGAGCGACGAGTGAAGGGCAGACCTACGGGGTCTGACACACCCATCGCCCTTCAAAAAAGTTAAACTGGCTGCGCTACTACGTCAATCGCTTCTTGCTGGCGCTTTTTAGTAGCCTGTGCTCGTTCTCTAATCTCAAGTAGGTCCTGGGCCGTAAGATGTAGGTCTGCTTTCTGTACCACGCTACGTTGAATAGCAGAAAGCCCCGTTCTGTCCAGGACTTGACCAGCAACCTTTACTCGAAGTGTTGGAGTGCCTTCTTGCTTCTCGAGTACTTCTCGATATGTATCTATCGCGTACGGGATGAGTTGCTCTAGCTCCTCCGTATTATCAATAAACGCTTGGTCACGAAGGGCATTTAACTCATCCACATACTGACGGAACAAACTGCTGTTTCTAATAGTCGCCACTTGGCGCTTCGAGATTTGTAGACGCTCCGCAATGGCTTTATTGGAAAGGCCGAGTAGCGTTAACCGTGACATCTCCCGAGTGCGGTCCTGAATACTTTGCACTTGGTAACGGCAGCGGTCGTTTGCTCTATTTGAAACTGTATCGGCCATTTTCTGTGGTAAGTCTCCTTGTACGCATTGTACCATATTGAGGTGTGGGAGGGCAAATGTATTTTTTTGTACCTGTGGGAGTGGTGTGGTGGATTGTTGTGGGAATGCGTGTGCGGCCCGTCACGGCGTTTTCGGCGTTCGGTGCCCGGTTACCCCGGGTTGCGCCCGAAATGCCCGTGGCGTTTGAATTTGACCCATTGCGTGCGGTTTTGTGGGGTTCCGTTTGGGATGGTTTGCGCGGGTTCGGATTTCTGTAAAATGTGCTCTGCACACATTTTACAAATATGTAAATTAAAACTAGAAAAATTTTTTAACTTGGGCAACGGTGCTGCCCTGTACCACTATGCCCCCATACCGGGTAACCACCTTGGCATGATTCTAGCTAGGGGGCACACCACCGATAATTGTTTGTCATAGTGACAAGTATCTGTCAATCTGTAACGTGTTGGGGCACAACGGGTTATGCCGATTTTCAATAAAAACGATTGTCAATTCGACAAATACCTGTCAGTATGTACACCAGCATAATTGTAACAGAATCCGTAAACCGTTGTGCCCCAACGACTTACGCACGTAGCGATTCTTGGCACACCAATTGCGATATACAATATACCTACCGCGATCGGGATTCCCCGAAAGCGACTAAGAAAATCTGCAATGGATTTTCCAGGACATTCTTTTCAATCGAACCTAACGGGCATAGTGCTCGTTTAGGAACGGGAGATAGCAATATGACTATCGAAAAGAATGTGTTGGTTACTAATGTGTCCAAGTCTGAATTCCCCGAATTGAAGAATGCGGAGAAGACTACGAATCTTGAATTCAAGATTGTAGATGGTGTATTGTCTGTTACAGGGCATGCAAACCGCCTTCTCAAAAAGGGGATTGACAAGGACACAGGGATAGTGGCTGAGGCAATTTGGTTGGACAAGCCGTTTTGCCTTGTCGGTGATGTAAGTGAGGCCATTGAGTTTCTTGTTCAATGGGCATTTACGCGACCTGCACCAGACAAAGTTTTGGATTTGGAAGATGAGGAGGGTTTAATCGACCTTTCGAGCATTCTGCTTCCAAAAACTGGCGGTAAGGAAAACAATGGTTGGGGTATTGATCTCTGTGAAGCGCTTGCATCGATATTGACTGAAGCGTTTGACAAAGAATACAATGCGGCGGACTTGCAAAGGCGTTCCAAAGAAGGCTTTGGCGATGCTTCGGCAAAAGAATACCGCGCGAAGTTCAACAAAAGGAATTCACCCTACCACAAGTACTACCAGCAAGCAAAGGCTGACCTTGCCGCAGTTCCTGAGAAGGCCACTGGAGACGACGTGTAACCAATACACCCGTTCAATATGGGAAGCGGGAGTCGGGAAACCGGCTCCCCATCCCGAACAAAGTTCTTTGAAAGTTTAAGAGAAAAAGGAGTGCATCATGGAAAATGCTGTCATGACAGGGGAAACACCCGAGTACGAGCCCTGGTTTGAGACCATTAACGAAACGCTACTCAAACGTCAGCTCCAGGCTCACATGGAATACGCAAGCCATGAGCTAGAATGCGTAAACTCGTACATGGCGAACATGAGTGATGAATACACCACAAAACACAAAAACCGCTGTAATTACTGGAGCGGGGTGATTGAAGGACTTGGAATTGCTCTCACCCTAATAGAGTTAGGCAGGTCTAAGCTACCGCCGGAATGACACAACGGAGCGGGAGCCAGGAAACTGGCTCCCCATCCTAAACAAAACTCTTTGAAAGCTTAAAAGAAAACAGCCAGGTACAAACCATTGCAGAGGAGGCTTAAGGCATGATGTATCGAGTCACAGTGTATCCGCCGGCATGGACTGGCGAAACTGGTTCCCTCTTTTTCATGTTTTGGTTAGAAAAGTGAGAAAGGAGTGCATTTCGATGAATGAATATGAAAAAGTGAGAATCTTGGAGCTCGCAAGCCAGATTAAGAAGAATGCAAAGCAGCTTGTGGCAATGTGTACAGAGAGAGAAGCTGACGTCATGGAAGCTTATCATGTGAAAACAGCAATCAATCTCAGAGACACAGTGGATGATCTCGAATACAGACTTATTACAGGGTCGTCAGGCTACGTTGACAAAGCCTGGATACGTCGAGTTGGACAAAAACTTACCCGTCTGGCCCGTTGGCACGAAGAGGCAGCAATCGCTGTAAGTGGAAACAGCAAGCTGAAGCGGATGAAAAAAGCTAAGAAAACAGTCATCACTGATGGTTCGGATATCTGAGGAAGGGGATTTTTTTTCTGTGCTCGCTGTATACAGGTATATCCGTAGGTGACACTACAAATAATCGGGGGTGACCATGCCTTTTACAGAAATCCAGGGGAGAGAGATAGAGGGAAGATGAGGGTGATTGTACCATATATAAAAAAAATAATGTATACATGGAACATTCCCCCTCGTTCTTTCTCCCCCAAATATTTGTAAAATGTGGGGTATCCCCCAAATACTTGTAGTGTCACCTACGTGTATACGTATTTGTAAAATGTGCCCCGTACACATTTTACAGAAAAACGTGCTACAAACAAGGAGTGCAAAAGATGGAAACAGAAGTGTTGTCAGGCTGGCATTTCGTGTCTAAAGACCGAAAGCTTAGTCACGAAGACGGCAGGCTTGTGAAAGCCGGACGTACATATAAGCTAAGACCAGGTCAACAGGTGGCTATTTGTAAGTGTGGCTTTCATGTGAGCAAGACCATAAGAGAAGCCTTTCTTTACAACTACTTCGTTTCAGAGTACAGACCTATACTTTGTAGGGTTGAAGTAGGAGGCGACCTTGAATATTCAGGTGACATTATTTGTGGCTCATATCGCAAAGTGCTTTGGACTATGAACATAGAGCATATATTGATTAAGTTTGTGTATGAACTAATAGAAGACATGTTCAATACCAGTGTGTTTTTTGGCTCTACACATAAAGATGAGCTTAGACTTTTTATGGAGCAAAGCAAAGAACACATCATGCAAAAACCGCCCCAAGACAACCGGCTCAAGCTAAAACTATACAAAAACAGATACCTTAAGCAAAGGACAACGGTTTCTAAGCTTGAGTATTTAACTGCACTAGCACTTCGTGAAGCTACTAGTAAGGTTGGTGTAGAGTGTGTAGCACAAGTCATGAGGTTTCATATAAATATGTGTAAAATTATTACTCCTGCCAAGTCAGAATTTTATTTTGCAAAACTCCAGGATGAACGCTTAACAAGTTTGGTACTTCAGGCTCATGCTAATTGGTTGGCATCTCGTAGACAAAGACAGAAAGCTTAGGTATGAAGACAAGCGAGTTGTGAAAGCCGGACGTACATATAAGCTGAAGTCCGACAAACCCGTTTATATCTACAAAAACGGCTTTCACGCAAGCGATAAGCTTGAAAAACTGTACGCTTCAAAAGAGGACTTTCGGAAAGGAATGTATATATGCTAAAGACATGCGATTTCTGCAACAAACCGGCAAAGTGGACCGGTTCCTTAACGTCCGATAGTTTTGCAAACACCTGTGATAACCATGATTGGCTTCTGTTTAACAAGGTCCGTCTACCACTACAAGGAAATAGAAACCGTGGGCGAGAAGCCACAGTCACACTGAAGCTAATGATCAATTCAGAATCCTTTGCTCCATGCCCTTGCGGGCATAAACAGGTTATTGAAACCTACGCAAGGGGAGCATACTGCTCTGCTTGTGGTATGCGCTTAAAGTTTGAAAACCCAATGGGACTGATAATGGGAAACCCAGAGTTACTTGATAACGATACTTGACAAAAGAGCGGTTAAATTTGTAAAATGTGCCCAGCACACATTTTGCAAATAAAAAAGGGAGCACCTCAATGAATATAGGAGACATAAAAGTATCCATCAAGGATGCTAAGTCAACAAGCATACAAAACGTAAGACCTGGTATGCCTTTCATGCACTGTTACCCAGACAGCTCTATCGAGGAACTATTTGGCGAAAAACAAACTCGTACTATTAGGTACATTTGCACAACTCTGCTCAACAGAAACAAGGTTTCCGACGCCTCGTATCTATTAGCACGCCTGCGTGTTGTACTTACTGGAACCTGCGAAGATACCGATTACACAAGGATACAAAAATTCAAAGAGCGCCTTAACTGGCCAGTTTCAGAAAAAGCACTCAAACGATTACGTCACATGATACGAATTGGAGCAAAAAAAAGTTGAAACTTTTTTTGCTCCGACCTTGACAAACAACGGTTATTGTGGTATAATCATATACACGTCATGACACACACATATACACGGAGGTGTTCTAATGATAGTCAGTAGTAGAGTAGACGTTGAGCTTCTAGCAAAAGTAAGTGAATTCATTGAACGTTCTATGGAGCGTAGAGTGATAAGCAAGAGTGCAATAATCAATCATGCACTTGAAATGCTTGTAACTATCTTAGAACAGCAAGACGTCTACCTTCAGGAATTCACGGTTCCGGAGGCAATAGAGTACTTTGACTCCATTGGCTTGCCTTGTCATGATACGCTATCAGCAAACGAACAACGGGTATTCTCTGAAACAAGAGACGAAGAGCTACCTTCGCTTAAAGCGGTCAGAGAGATGGCGAAACTTGTCTTGGCCGAGCAGCAACACGGCCCAAGAACCAGTGGGAATCCCTCCCCTGATTCTCACTGCGTTCCTTCACCCCAGCGAGGGAAGGGGTTAGCACACAGCTAGCAGCACTCCACCCCTTCCCTCGCCCCTCCAAAACGGAGATAAAAAATGTCAACAACAAATAAGCGAATACGTAGTCTTGAAAAAACTTGTGATGAGGAAACAGACGTAGATGTTTTTGAGGATGCTACTCATCGTATGAAAGTTAGAACGCACTCTGTGCTTCCAACAGATACTTCATATGCAGGTAGAATCTTAGGCGTACCTCAAATTCTTACTGCTGAGCCATATATAGCCATCTTCGCATACAAGTCAAAAGAACCTACGGTATTCGTAGATGGTAGATACAATTTAATGGCTCTAAAACGAATGATTGAGAGCATTTTGGCTGATGACTCGTACAAAGAAGATTAGCAAGGAGATAACCCTATGCGTACCATGCGATATGAACAAGCATTTCCACTACACACACCACCTACATTTAACCAAAACGGGGAAATTATTTATCGTCCTAGTATGAACATTAATTTCATGCCGGGCTTAAGCAAACGTGAGCTATTTGCTGCGCTTATATGTGCAGGACGTTCAATTCTGAACGGAACCCTAAAAGACAGCGCAGAATTCGCTATTGAGCAGGCTGACGCCTTAATAGATGCCCTCAACGATGCATCATATGAGGAAGAGAAGCTTAGCTATGTGGGAATAGTAAACATGATTGAAAAAGGGGAGACAAAGTGAAAATCAAAATCTCAGAAGAAGATAATCCACAAGGCGGTTGGACTATATTTGTTGATGATACCTATGCTAACCACCTATGCACTGATGAAGTGCTTGGTGTTGTTGCAGCCGCGCTTTTTGGAGGTTTCCCGAGGCACCACCCATACCTGAAACCTATGTCCTCTGCTTCATAAGGAGCAAGCAATGGGTGAAATAGCCAATGACATGCTTGAAGGATTCATGTGCTCGAATTGTGGCATTTGTTTCGAGCAGCCACACGGTTATCCCGTGCTCTGCGAAGAGTGTCAGAAGGCATGGACTGAAGATGAAAAAAAGGACGCTGGCCTACAAAACGCCAGCATCCCAGAAATGCATGCATAAAAGTTGAATCGGGTTTGCCTCACGTAGCTAAGTGGATAGGCTCGTCTATACAGGCGGCAGCTTACATAGACAGGATGCACAGCCATGACGATTGATCACCGTTGATGTGTACTCTGAAGCCCGCAGGGCTGGTGTTGGTTCAAGGCCAACCGTGGGGCGTTTAACTTAACTAAGGAGTGCAAAAAGATGACAGAATATATAATAGCATGTAGAACCTGTAAGTGGTATGACCGCCACATACCGCTAGGAAAGAATCCACCCAAAGGAACCGTAGGGCGTTGTAGAAAAAACAGTCCTGTAATTGCCAAAGACCCTGAAGATACCCAATGGCCTTATGTATATGCGCATTTTGACTGGTGCGGTGAGTGGGAGCCGAAGTAACAACAGTTTTTTGTCTTGCAGGAGTGCGATATTCGCATGGGTGTCTTGTGTTCTACCCTTGTAGTACCTTGCAGTACTTTACAGTGGCAAGGTAACGAACTAAGAATGAGGACTACTCCTCTGTTAGGGAACCTACAACCTGCAAGACAAACTTCAACAACTAAACAATAAGGGGCAGACAATGATTACTGTTAGCAGCGTCAAAGAAATTCTTGCATGGCCGCAGAATAGAAATGGCTGGCATGTATCACCAAACGCAAACGAAGTTAAAATAGGTAGCAATTGTAGCATAGACGGTAAAGTTACCCTAAACCGTTACGTTAGTATAGGTGATGAGTGCTGCTTGTATGATGGGGTTAATATAGGTTATAATTCTACTATTGGCCCTAAGTGTCTACTAGATGAAAATGTCAGTGTAGCCGGTAGTTGTTTAATAGGTAAAGACTGTAGGATATTCAAGAATGTCAAGCTGCACACTAGTAGTATAATAGGTAAAAGCTGTTCGTTGTATGACAATGTTACTATAAATATGGGTAGTTCAATAGGCAATTACTGTGTGCTATACCATGATGTTTCGGTAGGTACCTACTGCATAATAGGTGATAGATGCGCTCTGCACAAGGCTGTTATTCTACAAGACGAGTGTTGGTTAGGTGCTTGTTCTATATTGTTTGAGAATGCTGTACTAGAGTCCTTAACAAACATACCCAGCAATTGTGAGCTGGATGCTGGGACAACCAGCCTTAGCTTAGTAAAAAAACATATCAATGCACTACTTGAAGTTGGAAAACCTATTCTAGGTTGGAAATGGGTAACACATGACCGTATGTCACCTAATTTCGATGGTGGTACAGTCATACACTATGAAAAAGGCGCAGTCATCGAAGCAGAGGGTGAACTTAGTGCCACACAATGTGCTCCTGGCCTTCATATTCTACCGGTAGGTGTATGGCCTGAATACGTAGGACTCTGTGACCCTGGGCACACAAACATGCCACTTCTTGTAGAATACCAACCCGAAGACATTCTTTTTCCGGGAAACCCAGATGGCGGAGGCAAGATTCGTGTACGTAAACTTAGGGTGTTAACCTGAAAACGCTATAAAGGAGGGCATCTTCAAATGGGCACTGAACAGGATATTTCTAAGCTTGTAGACGATATTGTCTACGATATCATGAGCGCAGCAATCCGAGACACTGATATGCACTGTAATATAATCGCTATCGACGACACAAACGGAAACCTGCAAGTATGTGCAACCTTAGTAGCAGATGCAGCAGACAAACGGTTAAGCGTACAAACACCAGAAGGCTCATATAACGCTTCCTTTAAGCTTGTTACAGACATTAAAGGTACTGCGTTACGCGAAATCGTAGAATACATAAAACGTTCTATGAACAAAATAAATCCAGAAGCATACTTGTCTACAGAAAATATCTACAAAACAGATTGAAAGGAGTATGAAAAGTGGGAGCTGAAATGCAATTTTATCAAGCGGAATCCAGGAACCAGTCAGTAGCAGTAACTAGACTAATTGCGGCGGTTATGAAAGTCTTAGAGGAGGACATAACCGAAACATCTAGGGAGCTTCTCTTGGAGGGCATAAAGGAAATTCGATTCGATACAAAAGACGGCCCTGACTATGCAGCTTGGGGAGAAGATGCAGTACAACGAGGTTCAAACGGTGAGCCAATAACACAAGATGATTGGCGAGTACTCAAGGTATGTGTCCAAGGTCAGAAACGCATTCAAGTTATGGAGCTGGCAAACTCGAAATGAGACACAAAAGTATTTGCGTAAAACATAAGGGAAGGAATGTAGCTGCAACATTTAGTGTTGCCTTCCCAGAAACTATAGACGAAGCTCTTGATTATCTTGGAGAAACGCGTTTGCTAAAGCTCCTAAACAAACAGTTAGAGCTTCAAGCTCGTTCCACTTCAAGGAACCTTATGTCATATGAGCACACTCCTGCAAGTGTAAAAGAGCGTATGGAAACTGAGTGGTTTCCTTTTAAGCGTTTAACAAAATGTACTCCAATAAATCTACGGGGAATCCAAGCAGATGGAACTGACATTATCTGACACAACACACATACTAGACCATACAAAAATCAAGTGCTTCATGGAATGCCCAAGGAAATTCTTCTACGAGCATTTAATAGGATGGAGTGCAGAGCGAGACGACCACAATCTTGTCTTTGGGGCAGCATTTCATATCGCTCTAGAATACCTTTACGATAGGCAAAAACAAAGAGGCGACCACCATCTATCAGAGCGAGATGCAAAAGAAGCTTGGCTAATGTTTCTCGAACATTACAGGACTCAATTCTCAGAGGAAACAGACCAAGATTATGCTCCTAAAGACCCAGCGACAGCCGATAAGGTTATTCAGGAGTACGTAAAGCTGTACGGCCCACTTGACACATTCGAGGTTATCTACTCAGAAATATCTGGAGCCGTACCTGTAGATGACACAGGCAGACTCATCCACTTTCGGTTAGATACTGTAGTAAAAGACCTTCGAAGCAATACGTATCTTGTACTTGAGCATAAAACCTCAAAGTGGTCTCCAGCTCTTTGGGAATACAGTATGTCACTGTCACTTCAGGGTGGAGTAGGTGTACATGTACTCTCATGTCTTTATCCCCAAGAACAAGTAAAAGGGCTAATCTACAACGGGATATTCTTTTTTAAGAAGGGTCCAGCTTTTCAAAGAACACCCTATATAAAAAGCAATGAGGGTATGCAAGATTGGCTTATTACTATTAATAAGCAGTTTGAAGGCATAGAAAAAGAAACCGCTTTGCTTCTAGAAAGTGATAGCCCAAGCAAGCCAGTTATGGAGTCGTTTACAAAGAACCCTACTAGCTGTGTTTTATACAATCGGCCATGCCCCTATATGGACTTTTGTAAAGCATGGGCAAATCCACTCCGATTTAACTTGGAAAAACCTCCAACTGGTTTCAAGAAGAAGTATTGGGACCCTCGAGAAATGGATAAAGAGTGGAAAGCCAAAAGCACTAAGGAGGTTAAACCAGAGGAGCTGGCGTGATGGATTCCTATACTCATCCATACAAGCCTTTTGAGATTGAGGCAAATTGGATAGTTTATGCTGGAGCTACAGGCTGGCTTGACGCTGTGCTTGAACTTTGGGGCGACAATCCAATTGATGAAGACCTCATTATTAGTATGTGGGATTCCAGTAGAACAAAGCAGTGGTTCAAAGGAAATAACTTTGATGAGGAGAGTCTTATAATAACGAAAGAAGCCTTGAGATATCTCATGCTAAACTCGGAGGAGCGACATGCACGTACACGACATGGTTAGGATTATGGCTAGTACCTTATCAGCAGATGAACTTCATGCGTTCGCAGTAGAGTTTTACAATGCTCGTATGAAGCGATTCTCGCGACACTCCAATATGCCTGATAGGGTTTCAACAGTAGCACTTCCTATTGAGGAAGCCCAATTCAAAGCTGCTTGGGAGCAGTTAACGAAAGGAGTTAATAATGGAAAAATGGAGGGAGAACTACGACAATTGGAAATCGACTCCTGACTCAGAGCTATCTCCAGATAACTACGAACTACCCTGGCACGCAGAAGAGGAAGAAGACTTCGAGGATGATGAGGATGATGAGATAGATTATCTCTACACTGAATGGTAACTATAAAGGCTTAAAGCTATGAAAAATGGAACCCTTGACCTTAAAGATTTTGCATGTAACTTAAAAGGGCTTTACAAAGAAACGAGAACAAAAGCAAATTTTCTTGTTTATGGAAGGAAAGGAGCAGGCAAAACCCACCTTGCATGTACATGCCCTCAGCCTGTACTTATCCACTCCTTCGACCCTGGTGGGACAAGGCTATCAGCTATAAGAGAACTTTGGGAGCAAGACAAGATTCTTATAGATACCAGCTTCGAGAACGAAGATATTAAAAGCCCTACTGCTTTCAAAAACTGGCTTGCAGAGGTTAACCACTTAGGCAAGGAAGGTATCTGGAAACAGATAGGAACATACTTCCTTGATAGTGGTACGTACTGGGCAGATAGTATATTAACAGAGATGGTAGCTCGTGGTGGACATGCAGGTGAGCCTCCACAGCTTCAAGATTATGGAAAGCAACAGATAGTCCTTCGTGATTGCTTATCATCTCTGTTAGCTCTTCCTTGCCACTTCGTAATGACTGGCCATATTGACCAGATACGTGACGAGGTTAGCGGAAAGATGCACAGTAGCCTTCTTGCAACAGGTAAACTGAAGGCAAAAATCCCACCTATGTTTGATGAGTTTTATGTGCTTGATGCAGAGCAAGATAAGGGTAATCTTGTTCGTTATCTTCTCACGATAACCAACGGCAAGCTTGAGGCTGGTACTCGTATAGGTTCTGCATTGTTTGAACAGAAGGAAGAGCCTAATATTCAAAGGCTATTGAAAAAAGCTGGCTATGCGTGGGAGCATAAGAGTTAATGAGCATATAATTCTGTAAAATGTTCACCGGGCACATTTTGCAAATAACGAAAGGAGAACACTATGCCCTACAAAGCAAGTATACGAATGGCTCGAAGGCGTTCAGAGAACTATCAATCGTATGGAGGTGAAGTGGAATTGGAATTTGACTCAGAAGTAGAATGCCTTACATTGACTGAAACAGCTTATCTTGCTAAGTACATGACAATGCGCTTGGCAGGAGAAACCATGTCGGAGTTTGAAGTTGACCACGCAAGGAAACTGTTTCAGCGCTACACAGATGGAAAAGAAGAGTTTCTGTCCTTAGCATCTTACAAGAAAGGAGAGAAAAAGTAATGGATAATAAGGATGTTAATTACTACATAGGCGAAACTCTTCGATTCTGTCTTTTTGGACTTATCATTGCAGCTATTCTAGTTGTAATGCTAGGTACATGTATAGGTGGATAAACAAGTAAACTAGGAAGGGAAAAGGAGACAGACATGAGCTTTATTAATATCGACCTTGACGATATCCAAGAGCCGCAGCCGGTTCCAGACGGTGACTATGAAGTGCAGATAGTTGACATTCCAGAAGTCAAGACTTCTAACCGTACCGGGCAGGAGTACTTGAACTTCAGGCTTCAAATCTTGAACGAGCCAGGAGCAGCAGATATTTACGATGTTGTTATGCTTCCTGCAAGTCAGGAGTCAGAGGAGTCAAACACTCGGCGCAAACTTCGTTTGAAGCGTATGTGCGAGGCCTTTGGAGTTTCTTATTCTGGTGGCTCTATCCAACTTGAAGCCTTTAATGGTCTACGGGCTCGTGCTCTCCTGTCTGTAGAGAGTGATGCCGAGTTTGGAGACAAGAATAGAGTCCGTCGTTACATGGCATTGTAGTCACTAGCCGTGTTAAACAGGGGGAGGCCGTATCCTCCCCCTTCTTAAAGGATTGCTTTATGAAAGATACAGTCAGACATCGATTAAACATTGAGGTTACTGCAGAAACAAAGCGTGCTATAGACATGCTTCCATACGGAATGAGGGGTATGATTCTAGCTGGTCTTTGTAAACGTTTGGCTAAAGAAATAGAATCAAAGGGGTGGGAAAATGTTTTGTGGCTTAGAAACGGAACCTTTGATTTTGTAGGAGAAAAAGATGGACTTGCATGAGTTTGCTATGAAGATTCAAGAAATGAGCGATGAGGAACTTCAAGAGCATCTTGTAGAACTTCGAGCTCGCAGACGTATGACACCGGAACGTCGTGCTCCACGTAAACCAAAACAGCAAGACGCGGTATCAACAATAGTAATAACTGATGGCTCTGATATTTAACTGAAAGCACTATCTTGGAGAACGCCTTATGCCTAAAAGCAGACGTGCCTTTTTACCAATAGGTCAAATTGACCTGGGAAAACGATTTAGAGAGGATTATGGTAACCTGGATGAGCTTAGTGCTTCTATTAAGGAGTTTGATGAGCTTATTCAGTCTGTTGTAGTACGGGAAACAGAAACCCCTGATAAGTATCTTCTCATGGCTGGGGGTAGACGATATAGGGCTTGTCTAGCTGCTGGAGAAACAGAAATAAAGGCAGATATCTGGCCTAAAGGTTTAACTGAGCTTGAGTACAGGAAGATAGAGCTTGCTGAAAATGTGAAACGAAAAGACCTAACTTGGGTAGAAGAGGTTACTTTAACTCAAGAAATCAATCGCCTTGTACAGCAGGAGCTTGGGATTGCAGCAACTCAAAATGATGTTGCAGAGCTTTTAGGTAAAGATAGAAGTGCAGTTTCTAAAGACCTACAATTAGCAATAGATATGGAATCGCTACCTGAGCTACGCGAATCAAAAACAAAGAAGGAAGCACTCATAAAGGCAAACGCAGTTAAGGAGCGTATCGTAAAAGCTGAGATTGCAAAAAGAATAACAGATAGGCTGAAGGTGAATAACGAAACCGAACATGAACAGCTTATCAATAGCTTTATTGTTGGAGATTGTACAAAGATTCTGCCAACCTTCAAGGATGAATCCTTTGATTTGATAGAGCTAGACCCCCCATATGGAATAGGCTTTGATACTCAACATACAGGAAGTATAAATCATACTCTTACAGAGTATTCTGACTTAACGAACCTAGAAGAACACGAAGCCCTAATGAAAACTGTTCTTGCAGAGTGCTACAGGCTTTTAAGTGATAGGGGCTGGATTTATATGTGGCATTCTGTTTGGTATTCATACGCAGTCACTGCATATAAGCTTTTGGAAGAAGCTGGTTTCATAACTGCAAAAGCGCCTGTTATATGGATAAAGCCAGCTACTTCAGTCTCACACAATCATAATCCTGATAGTGCTTTTACAGTAAACTACGATATGTTTGTGTATGCACGTAAGAGTAAAAAAGCTCTCCTCAATGTTAGGGGACCAAGCTCAACACGTTTCTATACACCTCCAATCAGAAGTATAAGAATTCATCCAAATGAGAAACCGATTCTCCTTACGGAAATGCTTCTCAGAGAATTCTGTCCTTCAGGAGCTCGTGTATTATCACCGTTTGCAGGAAGTGGAAATGTACTATTCGCAGCCTACAATAACAAAATGTCTGCGGTTGGTATAGACCTTAAAAAAGAGTACAAAGAGGCTTTCGTAGTCCGAGCATCTGATTGGAAGTATGGAGATAGGCCTGACAACAGTAAAGCAATAGAGATTCTTGAAACTCTAAAGGAGGATAAGCATGTATAAATTGAAGGATGGAAAAACGTTAGTCTTCAAAGAGAGAGACCATGTTATTCTATGTGTGAATTGTGGCCAGCCTATTATATATGAGCCGCGCTTTGGCTGGACTCATATATTCAAAGGTGGTCCTTGTGTAGAAGCAGAGCCCTTTATTGAAACTGCTGTAGTACCTGTTTACAAGGTTCCAGAAACCTACGATGAAAAGCTTGCCGTAGCTTATTTGAATAGTGATATTGACCTTGTAATGGGATTGCTTCGTACTAATACTAATATTAGTATAGCTACAGAGGAGGTAAGAAAGAATGCAGCAGTTGAGACCGGAGGGCAACAAGGAAATAGCGAAGGTAATTCTGGTAGGAGAAGCTCCAGGGAAAGTAGAACTGGCAATAAGTAGGCCGTTCTCTGGACCCGCCGGTAAGCATCTTGAATTGCTGCTTAACTCAGCAGGTATTCATAGAACCTCATGCTACATAACCAACACTATACCCTATTTGCCTGACAGGTTAGAATCACTAATCTCACTTAAAGGGGAGCGGCGTGGTGGTGGTAATGCTGTAGTGTCAAAGGACTTTGAGGTACTTCGTGAAAATCTAATTCAAGACTTACGGGAATGCAAAGCTAAGGTTGTTGTAGCTATAGGAGCTATTGCTTTATATGCTTTAACCTCCAAGATAGGCATAACAAAATGGCGAGGCTCTGTCCTTGAGTCACCGGAGCTGCCTGGAAAATGGATAGTTCCTATTATCCATCCTAGCGCTGCGTTGAGAAATTACAGTTACACGTACTCAATCCTATACGACCTTAACAAAGTATCTCGAATTCTTAAGGGCGGCTTCTCCTATCCAGAACGAGAGTATATTCTAGCACCAACGTTTGAAACTGCAATGGCTTATATGTCAAATAAACAGGGCGACCTTTTAGCATTTGACATAGAAACCATAATAACAAAGAAAACAGGTAAAGTCCTAGATTGGGAAGTAAGTTGCTTCTCACTTTCCTGGAATGCGTATAGCTCTATATGTATTCCAGTGATACAGAAAAACCGAGATCCCTACTTTACACTTCAAGAGGAAACCCAAATATGGAAAGCACTTGCACGGCTTCTTGAAGACCCTACTATAGAGATACTTGGTCAGAACCTTATGTTCGATGCCTTTTTTATGCTGAAAAAGTTTGGCATAGTAATCACAAACATGCACGATACTATGTTAGCAGAAAGTGTACTCTTACCAGATTTACCAAAAGGCTTAGATTACTTGTGTTCTTTATACACAGATGAGCCCTATTACAAGGATGACGGTAAGCAGTATACAACCATTTTTTCGCCTATGGATTTTTGGTTATATAATGCTAAAGATAGTGCCGTATTGCATGAGATTATGAAAGAGCAGCTAGAAGCTCTCGAGGAACAAGGTAATAGAGAGACCTATGAGTGGCTTCGAAGACTCCTTCATCCACTTCTGTTTATGCAAATTCGTGGTATGCGGGTAGATGTAGAAAGCAGAGCTAAGAAATCAAAGGAGATTCTAGAGGAAACTGCCGCATTAAAGCTAGAGCTTGAAAAGCTTTGTGGTGAGCCACTTAATCCTAATAGTCCAACACAGGTACGTAATTACTTCTATATAGCAAAAGGCGTTAAACCTTATATTACTAAGGGTAAAGTAACTGTAGATGAAACAGCTTTACGCCGACTATCAGCGAAGGGCCATAAAGAAGCATCGTTAATCCTAGACATAAGACGTCTCACTAAGCTTAGGGGTACCTACCTTGAGATGGCCTTCGACGAGGACAATCGATTACGTTCTTCATTTGACCCAAGTAAGACGGTAACCGGAAGGCTATCAAGCAGTAAAACTATTTTCGGTACAGGAGGCGATACACAGAATCTTCCTCGAGTACCGTCACCTGTTCGTTACTACATAAAGCCAGACCCTGGAAACCTCTTGATTGAACTTGACTATTCACAAGCAGAAAACAGAATAGTTGCATACATAGCTCCTGAGCCTATAATGATTGAAACCTTTGAAACAGGAACAGACTTACACTCGCTTACTGGAAGCCTCATCTCGGGGTTATCGTACGCGGAGGTACTTGAACAGAATAAAGCAGGTGTTTGTCCACCTATAGGTAAAGGTGATAAGACGTGGAGACAGCTAGGAAAAACAGCAAACCACAGCTTGAATTATGGTATCGGTGTAGATACGTTTGCTTTAAGAAATGAGTTTGTTCGTTCTGAAGCAGCTATGATACGGAATAAATACTACGCTGCTTATCCTGGAATTCGTCAGTATCAAGCATGGATAGAAGACTCAATTCGACATAACAATAGAACTTTGCAAAACCTTCTAGGTAGAAAACGAAAGTTTCTTGGTAGGATGGACCAGAAGCTCTTTGAAAAGGGTTATGCATATCCTCCACAGTCAACAGTTGCTGACCTCATAAACCAGCGCGGTTTGATTCCAGTATATGAGAATCAAAGTATCTACGGAGCTTTAATTCTTCAGAATCAGGTTCATGATTCTATTGTTTTAGAGCTTCCAATAAAGCACAGTGCTTGGGGGGCTACAGGACTACTAAAGTTAAAGGAAGCTCTTGAGTTACCAATAACTTGGAGAAGCAGGTCGTTTTCTATACCTGTAGACTGTAAAGTAGGCTTAAATTATGGAGATATGTATAGCTTATCTTTAGAGGGTACTCCTAATGATGTACAAAAGCGACTCCAATCACTGTATGAACAATTAATAGAGGAAAGTCAGAATGGATTGGATTAGGGGATATCTAAAGTATGTAGACCAGACAGAACCGCCAGACCTTTTTAAGCTATGGACAGCAATAAGTACAATAGCAGCTTGCCTTCAACGGAAATGCTGGCTTGATTGGAAGCTAGAGCGTATATACCCTAATTTATACGTAGTACTTTGTGGCCCTCCTGGTTCTAGAAAAGGTACTGCAATGAGACCAGCAAGATATTTTCTTGAGTCTCTTGGGATTCCAATGTCAGTTGAAGCTACAACAAGGGAAGCTCTCATCAGGAAGCTTTCTAATACTACAATTTCAGACCCTGAGCTAGAAGCACTTGGATTACCTGCTATGCATTCTTCATTAACTATCTTCAGTGAAGAATTAACAGTGTTTCTAGGACAAAATAATTGGCAGCTTATGTCAGACCTTAATAATTGGTTTGACACTTCAGACAAATGGACGTATGAAACTGTAGGTAGAGGAGAGAACACAATCCTAGGTGTATGGGTAAATTTGTTAGGTGCTACTACGCCAGAATTTATAGAGTCCGCATTACCACAGGATGCAATAGGTGGTGGTTTAACAAGCCGCATACTCTTCATTTATGGAGATAGAAAAAGTAAAGTAGTTTCTTCGCCAGATATAACTGAAGAAGAACGTGTACTTCAGGAAATGCTTCTTGAGGAGCTTGATAAAATTCAGCTTCTAAAAGGAGAATTCAAGTTCACTAGAGAATACTTTCAGTTATATGATTCCTGGTATACTGCACATAATGAGCACCCTCCATTTGAAGATAGAAATTTTCTAGGCTACAATGATAGAAAGGCATTGCACCTACGTAAAATTTCAATGGTACTAGCGGCTTCTCGTTCACGAGACCTTCTTTTAGAAGGAGAAGATTTCAAGCGGGCTATGACTATTCTTACAGAAACTGAAAAGTATATGCATTTTTCGTTCTCAGCTCGTGGTAGAGCCAGTCATGCTTGGTTGATAGAACAACTCATACGAAGAATAGCTACGTTCAAAAAGGTACCTATGCATGTTTTGTACAAGGACTATTACAAAGATGCTACAAAGGATGAGATTGATGCAGTTGTTGGACATTTGGAGTCAGCTAGAATAGTTAAACGTGAGTTTGATGTAGATAATGGAACAGTGTATGTATACTATGTGAGGTGAAACAAGTGAATACAGTAGCCATAATACAAGCACGAATGGGTAGTGAGCGCCTTCCTGGCAAGGTTATGATGTATATTGAAGGTTGGCCAATGCTTGCTAGGGTAGTAAAACGAGCACAGTTAGCAAAACAAATTGATATAGTAGTAGTAGCTACTACTACATTAAAAGAGGATGATTGTGTAGCTGACTTTGTAACAAACAGGCTTTGTGAATGCTATAGGCCAGACAGACACAGCGATGATGTTCTTGGTAGGTATGCGGATACGGCCAAGGCTTACTGTGCTGATGTAGTGGTAAGAATAACGGCAGACTGTCCTTTGATTGACCCGGATATAGTAGACCATGTAGTTAAGTCACAAAAAAGGATAGCTAAACGTTACATACCATATCATACGTATGTTTCTAATTGCCTTTACGACAGGACGTACCCTCGTGGTGTGGATGTAGAAGTCTTCGATGTTGAGCTTTTGTCTAAGGCTAATGAAGAAGCTACATTAGACTATCAACGTGTACACGTAACGCCTTTTATAATAGAGGATGCAGCTACCATAAAGCACTGTCTTAGAGCTCCAGTAAGTCATACAAGACCTGACGTACGACTTTGTGTTGATGAGCAGAAGGACCTAGATTTAGTGCGGGCTATTTATAGCCATTTTGGAAACCGAGAGTTTGACTTGCTGCAAGTGCTAGGTTTCTTGGATGACAATCCTGCTATTAGAGACCTCAACAAAGAGGTTGTGCAAAAGGCGGTACAGGAGCTTTAATTTCTGTAAAATGTGTACGGAACACATTTTGCAAATAAACGAAACTAAAACTTAAAGGCAGGTGAATAATGAGTGATAGTGGAGATGCAGCAGCGGTGTATTCACGGGAATTGTATAGAGCGCAAGAGCGCATTGCGGAACTTGAAGTACGTATAGTGGAACTGGAGAAGATGAATGATAGGCAAATGAGTTATACGATGAAGTATGTTAGAGGATTGGAGGAGGCAGCTTTGGTTTTTAACTTAGAACGTATTAGTGCAAATAACCGTGTTAAGGAACTCGAGGCGCAGATCGCTGAAGAGAAAGGCGGTGAATGATGAGCGATGACACGATCGAGTGTTGCCCGTACTGCCAGACGTACCATTACTACTGGGGCTGGCGGGCTGAGGGATTGGCGAGTGAGTACAAACCCGTGAGGGTGTGTTTGAGGACAGGCAAGGAGGTTGAGGATGAACACGGTGAATAGCGTGGAGGGAATTAAGGCATGGCCCAAAAACAGCGCAGGCTGGCACGTGGCTCCAAATGGCGACAGGGTTAGGCTTGGTAGTGGGGTCACGCTGGGCGACCGGGTCGGGCTTGGCGATGAGGTCACGCTTGGTAACAGGGTCACGCTTGGTAACAGGGTCACGCTGGGTAACGGGGTCACGCTTGGCGACCAGGTCACACTGGGTGACTGGGTCCGTCTTGGCGACAGGGTTAGGCTTGGTAGCGGGGTGACCAGCATGCAAATTATCCAGCAGCGTATAGACGCGTTGATACACGCTGGCCAGCCACTACGAGCTTGGAAGTGGGTCACGCGAGAGCGTCAATCGCCAAACTTCGATGGTGGCACCGTTATCGAGTATCCCAAAGACGCGGTGATTGAAGCGGATGGAGAAGTCAGCGACCAGCAGTGCGCTCCTGGATTACACGTCTTGCCGGTAGGCGTTCGCCCTGAACACGCGGGGTTGTGTAGCGCGGATCCCAGCTTAATTCCGCTGTTGGTTGAGTATCAGCCCGAGGATATTTTATTTCCAGGTTTACCCGGTAACAGTGACAAAATCCGCGTACGGAAACTAAGGGTGCTGGAATAACAAAGCGCCAGGGAAAGAGGCAAAGTCATCAGGAGGCCCGAATAACGATGCTGGAAGAAGATTTTAAGAGCGCACTCTTGAAAGATGAATCTTTGCCAGTGTGCATAAAGCGAGTTGTTGAGGAGGCCTACGATTGTGGTTTTGATGATTACGACCTGCTATATGGATAAAGCCAACCACTTCCAGAAAGGCGGTGAATGATGAATGACATACGTTTACTAGACCAAGCCACAATTGAAGCTATAAGAGCACTAACTGAACCCAAGCCCGTGACACAGCTTCTTTGCAGCCATATTGACGTACAGGATGAAATGATACAAGAGAAGGAAGGGCGTATTGCAGAACTCGAGACGCAGCTCACTGACGCTGAAGAGCGCATCCGGCAGCTCTCGGGAAACATCTACGATGATCACAACGCACCATGCCCCATCTGCCTCAACGCACTCTTGTATCGCGATGAGGACGAGCTGTTCCACTGCTCCGAATGCGACTATACCTTCCTTCCACCCCACAAGCAGGGCGTGAGGTGCCCAGTGTGCGGAGATGAGAAATCAGCATTTCCTACAGCGAGGGGCAACCTGTTTTGTGTTGGATGTCTCAAGGATCAGATCGATGCAGTAGTCGACGCTGCTGTAGAATACAGCATCGACAAGTTGACGGCAGAGCAGGAATTATGGTTTGAGAATTACATTGCTGAAACGAGACCCCACGAGAGGAAGAAGAAGAAGGAAAAATAACATGTTCAAGTACATAAACTGCCATGAGTTTGTAAGTGGGTTTCGTGAATTGGGCCTTTTGCAAGATTGGCCAGATGATGCATTGGAATCCCTTTACATGTATCTGATATCCCTTGAGAATGAAGAAGAATTTGGCGAGATGTATGACCCGCTTGAAATGGCTAAGGATTATGCCATGTACAAGAATATCGAAGAGGCAGCATCTGCTTACAGGATGACTGTGGATATTATGAATATGTATCTGAAAGTTGAGACTGATAGTTATGTCATCATATACCAAGATGAAGGCTTAAAATCTTTGAAGCGTACCAATAAGGGGCACAAACGGAAAGGCGGTGAGGAATGAAAGATCACAATGGTTATGCGATCCAACCTTTTGCTTATCTCAAGGGGGCCGACCTCACGGGGGCCGCTCTCGATGGGGCCAATCTCGAGGGGGCCGATTTATATGAGGCCAATCTCAAGGGGGCTGATCTCAGATTTGCAGACATTGACTTTTCGTCATGGCCCTTGTGGTGTGGGTCGTTCGACGTAATCGTGGACTCGCGCATTGCCGCCCAGCTCGCCTATCACTTTTGCCGTATCGTTTGCGACGACCCCGAAGTCCAGGCCGCACAAAAAGCGCTTGCGCCGCTGGCAAACCAGTTTCACGGGGTTGATAAATGCGGAAGGATTAAGGAATGAGTGACTACTATCTCAACATCGAAGTACATGAGCTTGTAAAAACAGCACTTCCAGAAGGTGGATATAGTGTTCGTAGCGAGCCTATTCATAGAACTGACTCTGTGCCGTTTGTTGGTACACATAAGGAAGTAATAGACTTTGTAAATTTTGCAGTAAAGCATATAGGTAAGTTAATTTATGAAGACTAATACTTCACAACACACAGACTGCTACCTACACATTAGCTCAAATAGCTTATGGCGAACCTGCGCCAATGCTCGCAAGATTGCGGCGACGTGGCCGGAGTGGACGCGCCGAGTAAGCTCGACGATCTTCCAGCATCCGCCTAAACGGGAAAGTGACAAATGAGCACAAATGAACCCTGCGCTATATGCGGTGTAATACATTGCGGCAAATGCAAGGTGCACCACTTAAAGCGCAAGATTGCGCGGCTTGAAAAGGAGTGCAAGGCCCTACGTGCGCAGTGTGTTGCTTTGCGTATCGAGAAAATATGGCTCGAACAAGAGATTGAGGAATTGAAATGCCCTTTGCTACGCAATCCCCAAAACTTTTGAAGGCAATCCTTGCCCTTAAAGAGCAGGTGAGGCGAGAATTGCAGCTCTTAGGCAGGCTCTGCACTCAGCAATTGACGTCCCGAGGTGGAGCGAAGGATTCTCCGAAGCTTATCCCGTTCCTTATCCCTAGTTTTATTCCACACATCCATTACGAGTTTTCGTTTTCTTGCAGTAGGGAGTGAATTGAAGTATGGTCTAGAGACTAGCTTCATGACGCTCTCTTTAGCTTTTCTACCACACGTTAATACATAATCTCTATACAAATCATCAGGAACTTCTACTCTTTTACCCTTAGGCCTTAGCGTCAAATACTTACCTGGATAACTGGGGTAATATTCAATTTCTCTAAAGACTGCTTCTACAGGATCAGGAGTCTCAGTAGAAAACTTTACAGGTAACCACTCCCAAGGAAGGGCTCTAATATCAAATGGAGCTTTACGTCCAACCTCTTCGCCCATCGCGTTTATCCTAGATTGTGCAGTTATAAGGTCTGACAATCCTGGTGGCAAAGAATCTCCAAACGTAGATAGAAACGTTCTATCTTTTATCTTAACTTCACCTTCTCGCCACATCTCAAATTGATTATTAAGGCCCCGCCAAAAACCAGAGTATGGTACAAAAGAACTAGTAGTCCACCAAATTTGATTCTTTAGATCATACTCTTCACCTAACGCTGCAGATACTGTACGCATCCAAGTATTATCTACGATGTGGTCTCTAGTTATCATAACTGATTTAACAAACAAGTCAAAAGCGTCTGTATCAGTCTCTGCGTTTTTCCAAGAACTATACAAATCAGTTAGTATACTAATAGGTAAGCTAAAAGGCTCAACACGCCTGTATTGAAAATACGTACCTCCAAATGAAACAGAGTATGGAAGCTTTCCTTCTGCATAGAATAAATCACGCTCTTCTTTATCTTCTGGGGGAGCACCTACTAACTTTCCACTTTCTATCAACGTGTATACTATCATAGTAAGAACAGCAGCTTCAATCTGCTTGGCTATTATTTCTTGACCACTTTGCTTTCCATGTAGACTTACTGCTATACCTAGCCCAGGAGTGAGTTCAAGCCCACGCTTTGTGATGTTAGTAATGGTTTGAATAAATGGTATAGCTACACGCCCAAGTGGCCCTAGGCGATTTCTTAACCTCAAAATCTGATCAGTAATAGGCCCAGGCATATCTTGGAAGGTACTATGCTCTGCAAACTTTGCCATATCATTTCTGATAGCGGCCTCAAATAGCCTATCCATATGCTCTTTAATGCTTTCATCTGTAGCTATAAGCTTAGCTAACTGATACTTATTTTTAATTTTGTATTGACGTAGTCTATGCTCAACCATACGCCAATTTTGTAAGCTGCTTTTAATAAATGCTATCTTAGCTACTTCAAGCTCTATACCAGAGAGCTTAGAAAAGCGCTCTCGTAAAGCAGCTTCTTGTCCCCTTTCAGCAAGTGCCTTTACCCAAGCATCCATTGCTATTAGAAATCTACTAGGTGTAGTAAGTGCTATAGCAAGCTTCTTTCCAGACTGCCCAAGCTTTTCTTGCAAGTAAGTTTCTATAGGATCAGTACGAAGCTCACCGGTTTGAGCATTAACTAAGCCCATTTCCTCTTCTGTTTTCGTAATAGTCTCTGCCATACCCGTTCTATTGAAGGCGTTCTTAAAAGCCCTATTAGCCTGTCCCCAAGAACCACCAAAGCCATTATACATAGCACGCAGAATTAGCATTCCCTCACCGGCATATACACTTCTAGGTCTACCTGTTAAATTGGAGTATACACTATCTACAATACCTGTTAGCATCCTATGGCCGGATAAAGCATGAAGCCATAGAACATTAAATATTGTATTTCCAGCATGTGTACTAGGATTACTCAAAAGGCTATTATAGAACAACGATAGCATAAGTCGTTTAGAAAACTGCACAGTATCTATATTAGCAAGTTCACTCTTTAGAGTCTCGAGCGGAGTTTCAGAGGTTAATATTTTTTCTCTAATAGCTTTTAGTTTAGGAGCAATCTTATTAGTTTGTGCTAACGGTAAAGCCTGAACAAATAATCCAAACTCCGCGAGTGCGTTCTCTAATTTGCTTTGTCTGCTTGCTTCAGAAAGCATCCTACCAGCTTCAGAGTTTAGCTTTTGCACCATTTCAATAACAAGGGCCTTCCTTTCAGGGTCACTGTTCTCTCGCAAAAGGCGCCTGTCTTCATCCGTATAGGGATCTATTTGACCGGTTATTAGTAACTTCACATGATGCAAACCAGACATTATAGCCGTGTTAACCCTACCGTTATTTTTTATAATATAGTTAGTAACAAGCTCTACAAAGTTTACTGCACCTCGTGCTAAATCAACACCAGCTATATCCCACTCATTGTGGGTACCAGGACGCTCTAAAGAATCCAAAAGGCGTCTCATCCTAGCGTTAGTACCAAAAAGCTTTTCACTTTTTCGCTTTTTTAAGAATGCAGCAACCTCAGCCTTCCCAAACTTTGTAGCATCATATGAAGGGTCTTTTCCTGGTTCAGTAGGAGCATTTTCTATCCCTGAGTTAGCCACTTTAGCAGTAGTTTCTTTAGCTGTAGGTTCTAACATAAGCTTATTATTAAGGTCAGTATAAAAGTAGCCATACTGCGTTAATAGCCCATCAATGTATACTAAGCTATTATCCACAGCTTCTTTATCTTTTACTCCATCGGAGAGCCGAATTAAATAATCTTTCATACGTTCTAATGAAGCCATAGTCTGCATTACGGCTTCTTGAAGTACGGTAAGCTGCTCTACTATATCTGTTATTGCAGCATCAGATTTCATAATCTGCAGAAAGGCTTTTATGTAGCCTATTAAACTAGCATCGTCTTCTGGATTTGATAGATTACTTTTGTTAGAGTATACTGCAGCTACCTCAGCTAAAAAGATTGGAAACTGTGCATGTTTTGTATCAAGCCCTACAAACTCATTAGTATTAGGATATTGCTTATTAACTAGTGCTTCATAATCAAGCTTGCCAGAAAACAGGGCATCGAGAATTGCTAATGCTGGAGCTACATTAGGCATATCTGGTAGTACAGTTTTAAGTACACTAAAGTAATCTGATAAGGCATTTCTAATTTCTGCCTTTGCTTCTATAATCTCTTGAGGCAAATCCTTTTCAACACTAGGCTCCATCAAAAAGTTCTCCATGAGCATAGGAAAAGCTTCTGAAAGTGTACCTGGAGATGTATAAGCTTTCTTTGACTTTCTAAGGCTATCCAAGGCAACAGCTAAAGGCGCATCAGAAGGAGCCATGTTAATAGCCATATCTAGTATCATATGTGTAAGTTCATGCAAAGCTGTTACAGGGTTAGAAGAAAACGGATGCGTTGTAATAAAGATACCTTCTGTTTGGCGCCATTCTGATTCTAGTCGTGTTGCAGGAGTTGATTTATCAAGACCTTGTTCTAAGTTAGAGTCAGGCTTTGAATCACGACGTAAGTTTGAAGGATAATATCTACCTTCCCATGGATATTCAGTTATGCTAACAGCTTCATAATTAGGACTTTCAGATTGGTAGCGGCCCTCTAAAACCTCAAAATGAAAGCCACGAAAGTTCTCTGCTAAAAAAGTTTGAAAGTCTAAACCAGAAAGCTCTGCACCATTTTTAAGTATCGTATTTACTATTTTAATAAGTGCCCTACCCCGCCTATTTTCTGTAGTCATACCGAAAGACTTACCAAAAGTTTCTATGAGCTGTGCTTCTTGTACAGGTGTTAAAGCATTTTGGTCTGTTTGTGGTACTATAACCTCTGCACCAAGGTCGCGTAAAGTTTCGGTTATAGCTATTTTGTACGGATCCATTCTACTAGAATTACCTAAAGTATCTAGTAATTCTCTTACTTGTCTAAGATTATGGGACGCTATTTGTAGCTTTCCAGTATCAGCATCTTTATGTAAAAATGTAGATAACAAAGATTTCAGTTTTGTCTTTAGCTGCTCTTTAACCACATAATAGGTAATATCAGACGACGCATAGGCATTCACTAAAACAGTTAAACCTTCGCATAAACCTCTTAGTCTAGCAGCATCTAAGCTAACCTCTGGAAGCTGACCTTTTTCTACTTGTTTACTTACAGCATCGTCATATAAAACTTCTTCTTCGCCCTCTTCTAGCTGTAATTCAGCTAAAGCTTTCGCAAGATTTTTCTGTTTGTCAGGAAGGCTATCTGGAGTAAACATAGCAGCCTCACGGGCTTGCTTATCTGTTTTTAGTCCAGGACCAGATATAATTCTACTTCTTGCAGCAATAGAACCGCCTTCTGAACTTTCTACAGGTATTGCATTACCAGAGGCTGCTTGTTCCTGAAGCATTAATGGGTTTAGAAACTTCTCTCCGGTTTCAGGATTTTCGTGCACTATGTATTGTTCGTTACTATCAATTGTTTGTATAACAGTTGTAGGCATAAGACGCTGTGCCCAAACGCTGCCTTCAGCAGCTTTGCTTGGGCTTGCTGCCACACCAGGATATTTCTCGAAGTAATCAATAGTACTCGGAGGCATGTAAGCTTCTGCTGAAGGAGCTTGCATAAGGTCCTCTATTTGTGGATCTACTATAGAAGCAAAAGCTCCTCCAGCTCCACCAAGTACAAATGCTGGTAGTCCTACTGCAACCATACGTTCTACAAGGTTTGGCTGGAAAGCACTCCAAACTGCGAGGTCTTGCAAAGGTTCCTCGAGGCCTTCAGTGAAGGCTTCTGTAGCAGCACTTTTACCTAATTTAAGTAGCTTTGAGCCTATACCGGAACCGGATATAGGAACCATAGTATCAAAGGAAATTTTGTTAAGAAGGCCTATACCTAAAGTAACTCCAAGACCTTTTGCAAGCGCAGTACTACCCGTATCACCCTTAGCTAAACTTTCACTAATAGCACCGCTACCTTCTACAGCACTTACCAAGCCGGCACTCATCCAGCGAGCTGCACCTACTGGTACACCAAGTCCTGAAAGAGCAGCGTTTGCAAGTACTTGTGCTCCTAATGAAGGTATTGTACTTCCAATACTATAAGCCCACCATCTAGGTTCTGTAGGATCAATAGCTTTAAGGTCTGGTGGTGGAGCAAGGGCTTGAAGTTGTTTAGCTTTTGCTTTCTCTAATGCATAACCGGCATTCTCAAGGGTTTGTATACTAGTAGCTCTACCAAGACCTCTAGCCCAGCTACCAGGGGCACCATAAACCTCCACTAGACCAGTAGTAATACCACGTTTTAGAGCACCACCGACACCAACATCAGTACCTGTTCGCTCCTTAACAGTAGATTCTGCTACCTCATAGCTATCATAATCTTCAGCCGTCCAGCCTTTTGCTTCTAGCTGCTTTCTAGTTTCTGGATCATCTGTAACTACAAAGTTTCCGTATTGATTAGTTGGCATAGCAGATTATCCTCAAGGTCCATAGTTAAGGCGTATATCATTTGGAATGGTTCTAGCAGAAGGCCTACTACGATCAGCTTCTTGCATTGCTTCAAAATAAGGCTGCCAGCCTTCAGTTAATAGTTGCTCAATTTGTTCCTGTGGCATTCTAGATGTATCTAGTGATTGGTCACCTTTAACTAAATGCTTTCCAGGAAGCCCCACTAACTGCCGAGCTAAGTTCTTTACATAGGCCCCTACTTTAATATACGCTGGTACATCAGGCCTACCAATACCAGCAGCAAGATCGCGTGAAAAGTTTGCACTTTCTCCAGCTACATCTTGTCTAGCTCCACCTTCTGCTTCTGGTGGAGGTGTCATTATAGAAGCGCTATTACCGGCTCCTCCAAAGGTTTCCATTACAGCCGTAGCTTGATCAGGGTAAGGTACAAGCTTTCCGGTTTTGTCTCTACCATAATATATACCATCATTACCAGCAATCACACCGGCATTAAAGAGTTGGCGATCAACTAGCTCTCCAGGTTTACCAAGGAAGTCTGTCGTTCCTTTTGAACCTCCAGAACCTCCAGAGCCACCACCAGTTCCTCGTGAACTTTGTAGTTCACCCATAAGTTTATATTGTTCTTTCATACGATCCAGCTCAATTTGAGCATCCCGAGCAGCAGCATGGTCGCCAGACTCCTCAGCTAATCGTACACGAGTTTCAAGCTCAGATATAGCATCTATGTGTCTTTGTTCAGCCAGTGAACGCTCCTGAGATTGACCTCTAGTAAACTGACTTTCCTGCTGTTTCAGACGTTCCCCTTCAAGCCCAACACGCTGTCCTTCAAGACCTAAACGTTGTTCTTGCAAGCCATACATACGTTCTCTATCTGCTTGCTCTGCTTGCCTATTTTGTATATCCGATACAATTTGAGGGTCAAGTCCAATAGGTATTTTCGGCATATCAACATCAGGAGCAAGATAAAGCAAGTCTCTAGCATTTACACCAAGTTGCTCTAAGGCACCAGGAAGTTGAGATTTAAGGCCTTCACCTACTTGTGCCCAATAACCTGGTTGCTGTTGTTGCTGTCCAGGAGGTGCTGCACCTGGGAAAGGCGCTTGCATTCGCTGCTGTAATTGTAACTGTGCTTTTGCAGAAGCTTCTGCTGGAGTAGGTGCAACAGGTGCGCCAACAGGAGCTACAGGAGCTACTGCTGCACCAGTAGGACTTGGACCACCCGCTGGAGGTACAGCACCAGGAACAATAGACTGCCCAGGGCCCATTGGTATAGATGCAGAAGTTACTGCATCAAGTACTCCACCCTTTAGGGCATTTGCATCTGGTAGTAGGTTGACTTCACTACCAGGAATTTTAACTGGGCCAGGCCCCTTAAGGGTTGGAGCAATATCTCCAAGAGCTCCACTAGCAGCACCTAAACCCTTATCTAAGCCTGCTGTCAGTAAAGTATTAACAGCAGAGTTAGCTAAATTCTTAGTCCCAGCCTCAAAAATATTTCCACCAGCTCCAGCAGCCTGCTGTCCTATAGTAGACCCAAGAGCACCTCCTACCGTACTTCCTATAAGTCCAAACGGTGCCCCTGCAATAGCGCCTATAGCACCACCAATAGACCCGAAAGTACCTACTTTCTTTTGCTTCTTTTTTGCTTCCTCTAATCGATTTTGATAATCAGCAGCAGCTGCTGCATTTGCACCTTGAAGGGTAGCTTGTGCCCCAGCCATTTGCGTTCTAGTTTGTGCAGTAGAAGCACCAAGCTGTGCAAGAAGTATTCCCCACTCGTAATTTGTCATATCAATATCCTCATTGTGGTATCTGTAAAATGTGCCGCGCACACATTTTACAAAAAACCCTTACATTGCCTGAGCAACAAAAGAACCTATCTGAGCTGCCGTACTTATAAACTGCAAAAACGGACTTGGCCGTTCCGGCAATACCTGAGCCGCACCAATAGAACCAATACCCTCTATAGCATACTTAAATGCTTTAGCTTCCCAAAGAACATCTTCAACCTCTAAGCGAAGCCAGGAATCCAAATAATTCTGTGATAAATTTTGTTTCAACTCTGCTGTCGCTCCTGCTAACCTAGCCACATCAGTCATGGCACGAACCTTTTCTAGCTCTCGTCCAGCTATAACAGGTACAGACCGTACAGTAGCATCAACCAGTTGGCTCCACTCTTTTGTAACAGTCTCAACAAGGAACCGAGCAGCATCGAATTGAATGCGATTTTCCTCTACGTCTTTTCTTAATGTAAGCTCTGAGAGTGCTTTATCGCCTTCAAACTCAAGCTGCTCAGTTCCTTGACTTGCACGCAATGCAAAATCTGCTGACGTTCGTTTTGCTTCTAAGTCAAGCTGTGCATTTAGCTTACTTGCTTCAAGACTTGTACTTTGATTTCTAGCAGCCTCTTCAAGTTTTACTTTAGCAATCTCAATTGCTTTTTCAGCTAATTCTTTATTTATCCTCGTAATGGCATTATTGAAAGCAAACAGCCGAGCACTTGTAAACGTAGCTCCGCTTCGAGCAAAAGCTGCATTTATTGTAGCCATTTGATCAATAACGTTACCAGCAATAGCAGACTGCAAATCTGCTTTAAGGTCCGATACAACGGATATAGAGGAATACGTAATACTGCAAGAGGCTATTGAGGTTGCTGTGACTACATAGTTACTAGAAGCAGGTCCAGTACCGAAATCTACCTGATAACTGCTAGGTGTTATGGTAGGAATTACGTAACCCAAATAGGGTGGCTTTATGTTACTATCATCATAGATAGCCTGAACAAACTCTACTATATAGCCACTCCAAGATTCAGAGGAGCTCATATTATCTATATAATCTATAGCAGCATCTACACGTTGTTCATAAAGGTCGAAAGGTTCTCCAACCCTAGTAGGATCCACTAAGTTAGTAGAAGCCTCTCCATAAGGACTCTTTTCTAGACCGACAAGACGAGCGACAGCTAAGTCTAAACCATATGGCTCTGTTAAGCCTTCAAATTCATATGGTACCATAGCTGAAGAACTTGCAACACTAGTATGTACGCCTGTCATTAGCCAATTAAAATAGCCCACATGAACAGGACTTAATGATGGAGGAGTACCACCCATCTTATACCTCCCAATGTACCATACTTGTTAGTGTTCCACCAAGAAGCTGATACTGTTTTGCTAGACCAGGATTCCTAACAACCCCTACCACTGTACTACAGCCTTTTCCTTTTGCGTACAGCTTAATCTTTTCTAGACCTTCCTTTACAGCTAGCAAAGCACCTTTACCTCGTAACTCTTTACTAGCTGCCAGCGTATACACTACTAAGGATTTATTACCAGTTAAAGGATCAGCAGTAATGTATGTTGTGAAACCACCTACAATATCCATACTCCTGTCTTTATCTGCTGGTATAACTAGCCAAACAAATACCTTCTCTTTTATGACTGACTCTATAAGAGAAGCAAGTAGGTCCTCTTCTTTTCCTATATATGGAGGGAGAGCATCTACTATCAGGTGTTTTATGGCTTCCCAGTGTTTAGTAACAAACTCAGAAGGAGCTCTATAAAACCTAAATTCATTCTTTGTTGCTGTAGCTTGCATTCTGTTCTGTAAGTCCTCTTATGTACCTTGAATCTGTTGGTCTCCAACGTACAGTTATTCTGTCTATAGTAGCAGTAGTTCTATCACTAATTTCACCTTCTACTTTAATCTTGTAATCTGCGCCTATTACACGTACATATGCTACGCCTTCTTTATTTACAGGGATAGAAGCCGTAGATTGCCATGCGCTGCCGCGTTGATATTGTACTAACGCAGATACTTTAACTTCAGATAAACCTCTGTATGAAACTTCTACAGAATGTACATGCTTTTGACTTCTACGAGTGGCTTCTCCAATATGAGTAGTCAGCTCAAAAGTGCTACTATTCGTACCCCTATAAGTTCCTTTTACACTAGGTGTAGTAGTTCCAAGCTCCTCAAAAATACCAGTAACCACAGAGGATAACTGTGTTAGGCCTTCTTTATTCAGTACATAGCCAACAGAATTACCAGCTATATAAAGGTTATCTGAGCGCTGGTCGTAAGAAAGTTTGAAGTTGCTGTTACCTACAATATCACCTAAAATATGCTGATAGCCAAGCTTCTTTGGCAAGGAATCTTCGTAAAAAATCCAAAGGATACCTTGTCTATCTACTGCATAGTGCCTACTGACTCCAATGGTTACATGCTGTGGCGTTGTTATACTAGTGGATAAAAGTTTCTGTATAGCAAAGCCACCCTCTTCTCTTTGCACAGCAGCATAAATACCACTATCAGTATAAAGTATAATCCGCGCACCTAGTTGCTCTGCTCGCTTCACCTCACCATGAGGTACCTTTATAAAGTCAATTACGCCTTTTCGTATAGCATCTTTTACAACATCAGTAAGAGCATCACTATAAGTCCAAGCATTAGAGGATAGAACAGCACAGTCAATAGCGAATGGCATATCTCTAGAACCGCTTAAAGGCATACCTATCATTACGTAGCTAGTACCAACATCTTCATTTGCTCCAGTAGCTACAGTTTTATTTGTAACTTTCCACAGGTTCCAAAGGGCTGTCCAAGTACTAGTAACAGTTGTTGACTGCTTAAGGCCTGCATATAAAGACCTGTCATAATAAGTACCTACACTCCTAGGCAATATAAATGTAGAACTATTGGTGGTAAACCATGGAGTAGAAGAGTCTGGGACGTAGTATGCACAGTTATGTAAAAAGCTATCTTCTCCACACAAAAACCAAAAGCCTCCATTCTGCACATACGTATACTGCTGTCCGGAAGCATGAAGAATTGTATCTGAGCTACTTATATTGTAATGTGCTTTTCCATCGGAGCTAAGTATTTCGCCTGCCGATAGCCAAGTATCTACATCTATAAGCTCCATATCTGGGTATGCTTGTGAGCTGGAGGTGTGTATATACAGATTATTCACGTCACCAAGGAGAATCTGGCTATCAGCTTCCATCCAGCTAGACGGAACACTAACTTCTTCTGCTGCTATTAAGCCTAACTCAGAAGCCTGAAGGTCAACACAGCTCTCTAAATAAGGAGTATCTTCCTGCATTCTAGCATCAGGAGCTATTCCATTAGTAAGAGCTTCTCTAATTGCAAAAGAGTATTCTCTCATGATGTGTATAACCAATCCTGTAGTGCATAGTTTCTAGGATCATCATCAAAATCTACGACGAGGCTATTCAAATAGAAACTGCTAGAACCTGAAGTATAGACCTCAAAAGTAAAATCAGTTCCTGTTATACTACCATCATAGGGAAGCGTAAGCCAATTTGTAGTCAGCCAATCGGCAGTTTGAAGACGTCTACTAACTTTAGCCTTCCAGCCAGTTTCACTATAACCGTCAAACGTAATCCGCCTAATTGACTTCGTTTCCCTATTATCAAAGTCAAATACACCAGTTTCTAAAGTAAAAGTACCGGTATTGTCCTCTCCAGCAGCATAAATCTGATTATCCTTAGTTATTAAACTATTGATAAACTGTGGGCATTCCAAAAGAATGTCATTGGCTAAAAAGTAACTATCAATCCCATCTGTTATGAAAATTCTGTTTTTTATAGGATGAGCTACTAATCTGGTAACAGAAAGCGTAAGTGTACTTAAAAGCTCTGAAAAGCCTAGGTACTGTAACTCTTGATTAAACAGCTTCCACAAAGCACCCTGCTGGTCTAAGAAATAATGGCCAGCATTCGAAGCACAAACTGAAAACATTCCAGCAATACCAAAGTCTGCCACTTTCCTAATGTTCATAGGAACCTCTGCATTATTAGGTTCTAACGCTAAGATTCCATGCTCACCATAAAAAATAACTTCATTTCCCATAGGTCTAGCTGCCCATACAGAGCCTCTAAAGGGCCAACGCATCCAGCCAGCTTCATTTCGCTCAAAGCGCTCACTTATGGTTTCTAGGTCCTGATACAAAAGCTTAGGCAAGATAGCATCAGGTATATCATCCATGCCTATGTTGCTCCAATAGATATACTCATCATTGCTATCTAAATCAACAACAGCATCCAAAGTACCAACGCTAAGCTCATCCCATAAGCGCTCCCAATAAGCATAATCGCCAGAACTGTCAGCATTAAATAAGCACCCTAAACGACCAGCCATATAAAGCCTACCGTCTCTATGAGAACATATTGTATGGATTGTAGTGGTATTTGCGCTAGTATCAGAGTGTTTACACTTAATAATGCCACTATCAATATTCATAGCTGGATCGTAGAAGTACATATGAGATGTGTTATAGTCTTTCAACAGAAACACACTTCCTTGCTCGGTATTAGCTACCTCCCACATACCAGTAACTTGTCGTGTATCTGTTATAGCTGTTAGAGCCTTCAACGTAAAGCTGTTTATATGACCTACAAATCCTTTATGCAGCAAAACACGAAAGTATATAGGAGAACTCCAATCAGCCCTTGGAGATATTAGAGTAATATTAGAGCCTGACCGGAACTGGTCTAGCTTATTTGAAGGCGTGTATAGGTTGTAGTATATCTCATAAGTTACGTAGCCTTCTGACTTCTCCCCGCAAGATGATAATGTATGAGAAAAACAGCTATCTACTTCTAAAGCATAAGCTGGTGCGGTAGCTTCACTAGTACCTGCCCAAAGGGTTTGAGATAATCTAACATCCTGAGACAACGGATTGTTTACTAGTAATCCACTGCTTGACCACGTTAGTTCACTACTGCCACTTGAATAAAACCATTCACTGGAGCTACCTAAATCTGCTATAGTACTTCCTAAACTACCAACAGTTACAGTTAAAGCCTCAAATGCAGATGTGCTTTCATTGTATAGCTCTAAAGCAGATGTACACGAGTTTACACAGAAAATCCGCCCTGCTGCATTCATTATACTGTGCGCAGGATGGCAAGAGCTTATTTCTAGCATATACTCTATTGATTCATAGGGTACTATTCCAGCTTCAGAACACATGAAACCGTAGCCCTCTCTAAGAGTCTCTAGAGCATTAGGGTTATTATCGTTTACTAAGCCTCTACGAAAGGGGTTTTGTATCCTGACTATCGGCATCGACAGAAGCCTCCTTATCTTCGTAAAAAGACATCAGCTCTTTTTCAGGGTAAAGTATAAGGCCTACATATAAAGGATCACCTTCTAGAAGTTCCACTACAAGAAGCTCACCTTCTGCTATTGCGAGTGGGACAAAACGTAAAGGCTCGCCTTCTTTTTGTGAGTCTTCGTAGGTGAATACGCTTTTCAGTTCTTTGCTTGCTAGCGTAAGCTGAAGTTTAATTGGCTTTTCTGTGGAGTAACGTAACTTCAGTTCAGTCAAAGAGCAAGAAAATGGAATATAAAAAGTTTCGCTTCGTTTTTCCTCAAGGCTTAATGAAGCTTGTAGGAAGTTAGGAGTAAGAGCTATTGGCTTGCTTTTGTTAGCTTTAGCTTTAAGCTGCGCAGTTATTTTACGGGCTTGAGCTCTACGTCTATCTGAGTAATTCTGTAGATTTTTCATCCTCGACGCCATTGCACTTCCCAACCTTTCTCTGCTTGTACAAAGCTTCGTGTTAGCTCAAATATTTGCTCTTCTACTTTATTTGTCCATAACCTTATTTCACTTTCATTCTCAAACTCAGTAACAACTTCTCTGATAGTAGCATCAACTAAGAGTCCTGGATGGACAGTAGTCCAATAAGTTATTTGTGTACTAGCCGTAAGAACAGGACTAAAGAAACGGCCTTTCACTCTAAGGCGAGTAGTATAATCTGCATAGGGAAAAAGTAGGATACCAGTAAAAGGATAACAATCTATAGAAGCGCCACCATTATACTGACCAGAAAGCTCAGAGGAATTAGTAGCTCCTGATGCCCGTTCAAGACCTACTGGAAGCAAAGCATAATAAGCTGGGGTTCCGGGTGTCTCTGTAGAGGTTTCATCAAGCTCCTTTTCTCGTAGTTCCTCTATAGTGCATTCTTCAAGTTCCTCAAGCTCAAGGTCACTACTCTCAGTCCAGACTGTTTCTACTATTCTAAGTCCATCAAGCTCAAGATACGCACTACCGCTAGAAGTGGATATTGTAAATAGCTCTATTCGTTTAAGGTCAAAATCCCCAGCTCTAAGATCAAGCCAACGCTGTGCTTTGTTCATATAGTAATAAAGGCCATTATCAGAATAGTCACCACCAGGAGCATCTACTACAAGGTCATAATGTCCTGTTGCCTTTACTACACGTTCTGCAACAAAAGCAGCAGTAGTTAGCCAAGGACTAGTACCACCAGAAGCCGCTGTACCTGTTCCGTAGTATGTTGTCATGACGAGATTACCTCAGTGTCAGGATTAACGAAATCGTAGCCATACTTCTGCCTCCAAAGATAATAAGTACCAGGATTAAGATAAAAGGTAGCTATTCCAAAACTATCTGTAGTACCAGTAGCTACTAAATTAAGCCCAAGTACATCAGTAGTTACTTGTACTGATACTCCAGGTATTGGTGTACCGGTTTCTTCTGGAGGTTCAGTTACCAAATAACTTACAGTTATACTACCTGTTCCAGCACCAACCGGGTCTGATTCAACGTATATTTCAAGTACTGCTGGCATAGCTCTACCGCAATCTACATGCACGGTAAGTATACCCTCTGTGTCTGTATCGGCTGAGCTAAGAGAAACAGTATATGTACCATCGTTGCCTCTACCTAGTAAAGAAGCAGTATCTAACTCTGCAAAAGTTCCATCATCAGGCTCCACCGGTGTTGCCCCGGCTTTGGAGATTTTAGTAAACAGATTTGTAATTATACCACCAGAGCTGTAAGCTGAGAAACATGAGGATAGAGTATCTAGTAAACCAAATGTATCACTGGAATCTAGATACGTTTGATAAGTATTCCCGTTAAGCTCAGACGTACCGATAACGTTAGATATGTAGACTAAGTTAAAATTATTCAGTCCATGATCACTTATTGTAATAAGTACCGGGTCTCCATTAACAAGTGTTATGTCTTCTATAGCCTGAGTTGGTGTTATACCAGTAATAGGAGTTATATAATCAAACATATCAAAAAGCCTAAGCGGTACTTTTGTTGATACACCTTGTTTGATGAGCATAATTAATTAACTCCGTGTGTTATGCTACCTTGCTGGCCTGTCTGAAACATTTTATTGTGTCCGGGCCACTTGGCTTCTGGAAGAGGGTCGTATTCAAACAGTATGAATGGGCGATCCTCTATGTGAGTGGTTTGTGCGTGCCAATCGTCTAGTATAAAACCTGTAGGATACTGACCAATACCATAATAAGCGTATGGCCAGTACCAATAAAGGCTGGTCTTATGAGAAGCCCTCGCTCCAGGATAACTAGCTATTGTAGTATCGTTTGGCGGTATAAGTCCCATATAAATAGAACCAGAACAGCTAGAGTAAGAGTTTTCCTCATAAATAGCGCCAAGACCCGTATGAGGCCCACCAACATTAAAACTATACCAGCCAGAATAAAGCGGATAACCAAGGTCGTCACTAAAAAAATCCAACGGTGAGGCAAAGTAGTGCTCATCGTGAGTCATTTTAGATTTATCAAATGTAGCAAAGTAATCCATAGTTTGATACCAATAATAATGAGATGCGCCTTCTATATATCTAGAAGTTTCAACAAACCATCTGTAATCTCCATAATAATTAGTTATAATTGGATCTCTTGCATGATAGTATAAGGTCAATTTTGTGAAATAACGAGAAACGCCAGGCAAAGCTGGGAGTTTTAACTCAGATACTATACGCGTATTAGTTAGCCGACTATGATAGGCAATTGTTTCAAAATGTCTAGTTACACTTGGCGTATAGTATTTAGTACCTGTATCAACAAATGCCCAAGAACGTCGAGCTCCTGGATCTGGTGTAGTATAAGGTGTAATGTCTGACATGAAACTCATTACTGAATCCTTAAAGTGGAGAGGGGAGAACCTCCCCCCTCTCCTAACCCGTCATTACCCATGAGACGAACCAACCCCGTCTAGAAGCAAAGTAGTAGGAGCATGATGGTATTCAAGCCCCATTTCAGTAAGGTACTCATCCTTGATACCGTCAATCGCGGTAACGCCTCCTTTCGTAAGCCTGTCATCCTTTTTCAGGTGCGTCTTGTCAATAAAGCGCTCCTTAAAGTTAGGAGGCTCAAAAATCACCATTCGTTTCCTGTTGGTAGCATCAAACGAAAACAGAGGATGCATCTGCATGTGGAGTACACCGAAGGCAGTAATCAGGGTTGTAACCCTAGTGCCAAATTCGGTAATTCCAGGCTCTATCATCATAGTACCTGAATGTCGAACGTTTTTCTGAATACCAAGAAGCGCCGTTGAACCAACAAAGCTCCAACGTTCCCTACTACCATACCGGAAGCACTGCTCGAGTTTCTCCTCCATCCAGTCAACCGCAATGTCAGAGGGCCAATCGGACGTACCGGTTTCTGTTGCATAGTTGAACCAGTTGCCTGAGCTATAGGTTTGAATGAACGGAATCAAACCTAGAGTACTACGAATAGGCTGTCCGGTTGTTGGGTCTGTCTCTTCCGTTTTAATTCCGTATAGAAGAGACTTCTCAATTTCCATTCCGTGAATTTCAAGAGCCTCTCGACGCATCTCTACAAGAGCATCACCAGTACGTAGCCGTGTTTTCATGGCTGTTCTAGTTATGCTCAATGGCGTTCGGAAGATTTGTGTATAGTTGCTGTACTTCGTAGGCTGATACGAAATAGCCTCTGGAATTGCAGCACCTTCAGCATTTATGTTACCAATAATAGTCATGGCATCACAGTCACTAAGGTCTGTAGCACCAGTACCATCAGCCTCCATTAAACGAACGGAAATCCTACTGTTTGTACCATTTATCGCTACAGCAGTTATGCGAGCATGAACGTCATTAGTAGGATTCGACTCGTCACGAAGAAGCACAACATGACCAGGACGACATTCTTTTGCAAGGGTCTCACCTACCTTTACAAACACAGCAGTACCCTCGGCATAATCGTCACCAGAGCTGTACGCTGTAGTCATAGATTCGTCTGTGTAAACACCAGTAACACTTCCACCCTGCGATGGAAGATTTTTCTCCCACCAATTGAATTCAGGATCACTAGTTCGCTCACTTGAAATCCTGCTCGTCATTGCGAATAGGGGGGCTGTACCGTTAGGCTTCAAACGAAGCAACGCCTCCCTATAATCTTTTGGCCTCTGATCGCTTGCCCAAGCATCATTGCCAACCATACCTGGACCGTACGGCGTCACTATGTAAGACATATTGAATCTCCTTAGTAGTTTCTATTAGCTTGAGCTGGTTGTGTGAATCACAGCAAAGTAATCGTGGCCGTCGCAGTAAAGCAAAGCCTGATTACCTGACCAAGCTAGTGTATCACCAACAGCATCAGTGTAACTGCTACCAGCACCGGGCTTTTTGACAGTTACACCACCGCTACTAGCTTTCGTAGGCATATGAAACGAAAACCACTTATCTTCTGCTTCAGCAGGGTGAGGCAGATTTACATCAAAAGCATCACTCGTTGATACAAGAACAACAACGTTCTCGTATGGAGTTAATGTAGTAGTGGCGTTCGTAATAATCTTATGCACACGAGCAGCCAGCAGTTCCGAAAGACTTTTCGTAGAACCGTGTGGCATGTTACTTTCCTTTCATTGTAGCAAGTTATTTTTGCAAAATGTGTGTCGTACACATTTTACAGATTACAAGCCTAAATCTTCACGCACTTCATCAGCAATAGTTCTTGTCTTGCTCTTTTTTGGAGCACGTGTAGTAGCGCCTTTGTTAAGTCCACCAGGATTTTTCGGTGCCTTAGCAGAAGAGTGCTGTTTACCGTTGGAAGAACGCTTTATAGCAGCAAGACCAAGACGACCTTTTACCTCAGGGCCAAGGTGAGAATAGAACGTATCTATATCCCAATCTGGGTTAGCTTCTGCAAGCTCTTGTCCAACAAGGAAAACATACTCCCGAAGCTTAGGGGTACTCAATTCAGAGTTCTCTCTAAAAAAGTTCTCTGCACGAGACCTTCGATCTAGGTGGAGTTTTACCCTATTGTCCAGCTCCGAATCAAAGCTTTTGAGCGTTTGCTCTTTACCGCTGTACACTCCCTTTCTATAGACCTGATTTAGCAGTGTGTTAAACGCTTTTGGGTCAGTGAGGATTTTATCTAAATCATCCTCTTCAGAAATGAACTGTTCCTCGGTAACCTGAGCTTGCTCTCGCTCTCGAAGTAACTCTGATAGCTGTTTATCACGGTCAACAAGCATTTTCCTAAGTCTAGCCTCACTTTCCATAATGGCCTTAAACTCAGGATTTTTTCCCGCAACAGCTTCGAGGTCGGCGTATCCTGACTGCGATTCTTTCTCATCGACAGGCTCTTTTAGAGGCACTTCCTTTTGGAAGGTCGATGGAGTATCCTCGTCAGAATCTTCTTCTTCCTCTTCCTCTTGTTCATCCGAATCAGGCTGTTCTTCTACCTCATCTACAGCATCTTCATCCTCCTGTTCATCAGGAGTTGAAGTTTTTTCCTCTTTCAAGTTGTCAAGCCCTAAAACGTCCGCCAGGAAGTCCTCATTTTGCTGCTCATCCTGCGAAACGTCTGTAGGCTCAACATTAGACTGTTGTTCTTGTGTAATCTCGTTTTCCACTTCCATTTGTCTGCTCCTTTAATTGTTTCATCTGTTCTAGTATGGCTTCTGGGAGAAGTGCTAATTGACCATAAGCTACAGCCTCACCTTGTAACCTGTATATTGTATCTACTGAGGTAGTTTCCTCAAGAAGAGACCGGGCACGCTCTCTCCAGCTAATTAAAAAATCCTTCATATCTCTCCAAACACTAGACTTCAAGAATTCCTCAAACGCTGTTATAGTAGACTTCGGTTCGTACTCATCCTCGTACACCGGAGCCTTCCCTGACTCTAGGGAGCGGCGCAAGGTTTCCGGCTGCAACCTCATTTTGTACCTCCTCTGTAGGTGCTACCCTTATAAATTGACTTATGTTCTTTTCACCAGCTCTACGAGCTACACTTGCAAATAACCTGATAAGATCGACGCTTTGAGCAAGAAGTGGATTGCTGCTTGCAAGTTGTAGCAAATTCATTGCAAGCTGAGAATCCATACTACCAGGAAGACGACCTTCTATAGGAACCAAATCAAAATCTATATCAATACTATCTCTAGTTACCATAGCTTTGTCTTGACTTATGCGTTCCATTGGATAGCCATACTCCATCAAAAGCTGACGTTCCCAAGTGCCCATAAGCTTAACCCAAGTTTCTTTAGTCATAAATTGCTTGGTATGATGAGCAAGAAGATAACCAAGCTGCCTATGGCCAGAAGCATGAATCATTTTAGCCATTTTACCAGCTTTTGCCTCTGCACTATTCATAGTACGGCTGAATTCACTGGCTGTTCTACGTTCCGGGGCAGAGTCACTAAGGTAACCCTGCATACCTTGGTTTGCACCACTTACACGCTCCATTATATCAGCCAAAAGGGCAGCATCTGCTACATGGCCACGAGTAAAGTCATTAGCTGGAAGCTCCTTCATAGCTCCATCAACGCCTTTGCCCCAAGTGCCGCGTCGAGTAGTTATCACATTACTATTATTATAAAGGTCAGGCATGTTTACCCAGAACGGATCTACGAGTACACTATTATGAATGCTTTTGCTGAGGCTTAGCATATGAGTATTGTTATACCAATCAAGAGTCCACTGAAGCGGATAAAGCATTTCTAACCGACTAACAGGACAAGCTGTATAGCCGCGAGGATCAGGTACTGCAACAGAAATAGGTATGCCATTATAATCAAGGTCTACAGGCTTCGCTTTTATAAGAATAGAATCATTAGCAAGCTTAAATGCCCAAAGCTCTGGCTCATCACTATCGCCTAAATCGTAGTCAGAAGGAATTAGCCACCAATAAAAGTTAAGTACGTATATAGTATTATCTAAAGCTTTATCTCCACCACTATTTTCATCAGTAGAACCAGAACCTCTATTAGAATTAGCACCAGCAAACTTACTTCCTGCTACGCAATGTTTTAGGTACTTGACATTAAAAAGCTCGTCCTCTCCACGTTGCTCTTGAGAGAGCAAGCTCTCATAGGTTTCGGTTGTAAGCCATGCTACAAATTCCATCTTATCCACTTCATGAGCGGCAACCTTTGGGTCAGGGAAGTACTTGTAAGGATCAATATTGTCAAACGCTGCACCTTCCCAAGTTATCTGCTTTTCTCGCGTAGTTGTCTCACCAAGCGATATCCAAAGACCAGTAGGATCAAAATAGCCTTCCGGTACTACTTGAGTCTTGTAACCATATTTTACCTCCCAACGAGGAGCTATTACGCCAATACCATAAGATAGGGCATCGTCCCACTGTACATGAAGATTTATTTCTGCACCAGCTCTAAGACATTGCTGTTGAACGAGGTGCTGGATAAGAAGGGCACCAACAGTATCTTCTGGACCTATACCTTCGTACTGGAAGTAATAATCGTTCAAGAATACGCTAGTTAGGTATGTAAGAAGTGCCTCTTTGTTAGCGAACATATGCGGAAGGGTTATTATAAATGGTCCCTGTTCTTGGTCTGTGTCTGTTCGAGTACCACGTTCAAACTTATCTACATCATCTGGAGTTACATAAGCCCTACAAAGGTTATCAATAGTGTTCCAAGACGAATACCGCTGTGACATTACATTTAAGCTGCCTGTAGCTTTAGCAAGTAGTTCATCAGCTATTTTCTGATGTAAAGAGTCAGTCGGCTTAAAATCGAGATTGTAAGGGTATGAATAGGAATACTTCTTACCACTACGAGCTATTGCTTCGCTCATTGAAGCTGGAGTATAATATCTACTTGCATCAGACGCAATGGCCATAGCTGTATCCTTTCCTGGCTGAGTAAAGCGCAGTCAGGTTCTTTGCTTTCATTGGAGGGTCGTAATAAAGGTCTTCGAGTAGGTCAGAAGAATCTAACTTCAAAAGGTCAACCTGTTCTAGCTTTCCCTTTTCATTTACCTTAGGCTCTTGCATACAATATCTGCCTCCAGCTTCTACCAACGGAACAAGGTAAGCAAGAGCGTCTGCTATGTCAAGACGAGCAGAGTATGGAAAGGTAAGCAATTGCTCTTCTAATGGGCCTGTAGCTGTAGGATTGTGATAGATAAAGCCCTGACGATAAAATGAAATGAGTGCCTTAATGCGCTCTTCTTTTTTCCTACCCCTAGCTTTAAGTTCTAGAAGCTCCACGCTGTAAACGCCCTTAGAAGAAACATAATTCTTAAACGGGCCTATTATGAATTCGTTTATACCTGTTACCTCGTAGCCTATAACAGAAGCATTGAGGCGATTAGCCATATCAAGAGTCGTTTCGTAGAGTTGGTCAGGATACACCATACCGCCAAAGGCATCTGCTACGTAATAAGCTCTATTCACCGTATCAATAACCACACCTACAATGCCAGACCAATCACTCTGTGGAGTTACACTTTTTGCTGGGTCCATTAGGATTACAGCTTCACACTTCTTGAAGGTATCTGTCATCTCTCGAGGATCGTAGTACTTGAAATACGAACCTTTGAAGCTAGCTGTTTCTGGTGCCACTGGAAGGTTTCTAAACTCTCGGTAGAATGTATCAAGCTCTCCAGCAAGCCGGTATGACTCTTTGAGGTCTAGAATGTCCTGGTCGCTGTAGAATTCCGGTGCCCTCGAGTGATATTTATCATCACAAAGCTCTAAGCGAACAGTTTTCCAGGTATCAAGTTTCTGTAAGTAAGTAGGAAGTGCATCTTCATGCTTTAAGGTGTCTATGTAAACAATCTCACCTTGTTTAGTCATTGTATCAAGGCAGAGCGACACGTCACCAAAAAACCACTTTCTAGTTTTTTTGCGCGTGTTTTCATTCATGAGGTCATCAATGCTTTCTACGTCGTCTAGGATAACAAGGTCCGGTCGTTTATTATCCCAGTTAAGTCCACGAATCTGCTGGCCACACCCTCTAGGAAGTACTAGAGTTCGGCCAAAGGCTACCCAAACAGTCTTAGCAAAAGATTCATCTGAGGCTGTGTTATTGTTAATCTCTCCACCAAGCCCAAGGTTTACCATGCCTGTCTTGTCGAATTCCTGAACTGCATTTTTGAGGTCACCAAAGTAGGTAATTATAGTTTTGTTACTTCTAAGGTCGCGCTTTATGTTTTCGGTCTGCATTATAGCATTAGGAGCAGTATTACTCACATAAACAATGAAGTGCTTCTTGCCAAATAGAATAGCATCCATCGCAAGACCACGAGCTATGCTCGTTTTCCCAAACCCACGAGGAGCTAAAACAAGCTTATACCTGTAGCTATCATCTGTTATTGCATCGAAGATTTTATAATGGATGCTAGAAAATTCTTCGGTGAATACCGTATCGCCAAAAAGAGATTTACAAAATGCTGGCAGGTCAGTGTATAAATCTACCAGTATGTCTTTGAAAGTCTCTTTTTCGTGCCTGTCGTACTTCATGGCTAAAACTTGTAAGTTAACCTCCAAGAGCCCTCATAATGAGAGGTGAAGCCGCTTGAACTAGGTATGTTAGGGCCACTACCATAGGGAGAGAATGGTACAAATGTTACAGTGGAACCAGAGTAGCTAGAAACCATAACACGATAGAAACCATTGAAGCTCGATGTAGTTATACCGGATAACTCAAAGTAGGAATCTAAATCAACGCCATCAAGGTATGAAGAAGAGGCCACTTGATATAGGCGTACCTTTCGGTCACCACCAGAAGAACCTAACTGTATACAATCACCGGTTTCTATATTAGCATGAAACTCAAGCGGACCTATGCCACTAGGATTAAAGTCTGCAATGGCTGAGGTTACATAGTCAGCTTGGCGTTGAATCTCTGTCATGCACTCGTTGATTCGAGAACCTATTAAAGCTCTAGAAATACCTTGTTCTACTAAGGATTCCTGCAATGTTGCTGCATCTTGGAGTAGACGTAGAATGAGGTCCAGATCAGCAATATAGCTTTTGGTTAGCTTTATGTAATCGTCTAAAGTATGTACTATACCTGCCATTAGGTTGACCTTTCTATAAGGCGGATATGGTAATCGTCTATGTAGTGCGTTTCATTTTCACCAACTGCATGGTGAGATGATGCACTCTTTAACCAAAAGTTAAGTTCTGCCCATGTCAGATAGGAATAACTTAATGAATGTACTTCATACAAGCCAGATACATTATTTCCAGTGCAAGAATATTCATTAACCATAATCTCTACACGATCATCAACTTGAAAATCTGTAAAACCTAAATACTCTGCCATATTAATAGCCATCTGACTAGAGTTTGGAAGGCAGGCTACCACAAAATGACTTATCTGTTGTGTACCATAAACCTCATCTGAGCTTTCATAATAAGTATATAACATTAACTTTGTATTATACTGTGTATCAGCAGTATTATCAACATCCAGCTCAGAAAAGTCAGTAGTAATAATCAAGTTATGACGTGCATTCGGTGTAGCCACAGGTTGATACGCGTAGTTTATGTCAGATAGTGAGCTGGAGGCTTCGTTTAACAGCGCTTGCATACGCTCATATGTATCTGAAGCTTCTCTGTACATAGTATTAAACGTAGCACCTATAGCAACCTGATTATTATAAACCTTCTTTGCCTGCTGAGCACAACCTAAAGCAGCAGACAAAAGGCTTCTAACATGGTTAGTTTCATCTATAAGTTCTTCTATACTGTAGTACAAAGCCAT
>Ga0265293_10001652_pt1 | contig 47864 bp, 45 predicted proteins | sample Munlanlewell138R_FD_192505 | JGI IMG/M metagenome (GOLD analysis project Ga0265293, IMG submission 192505) | Leachate microbial communities from a municipal landfill in Southern Ontario, Canada - Leachate well 138R | ecosystem: Engineered > Solid waste > Landfill > Unclassified | place: Canada... | reverse complement strand
TCCGCCGGGCACCACGGTCGAGGTGCGCGACCTGTTCCACAGCGTGCCCGCGCGGCGCAAATTCCTGCGTGCCGAGCGCACCGAGCTGGAACATCTGGAAGAGACCGTACGGCGGCTCGCCCTGGGACGCTTCGATGCGGCGTTCACGCTGCGCCACAACGGCCGCACGCTGTTTTCCCTGCGCGCCGCCGCCGACCCGCGCGAGCACGAGCGCCGCCTCATGGCCTTGCTCGGCAGGCAGTTCATCGACCACGTCCTGGCGCTGGACTTCACCGCGGCGGGCCTGCGGCTCACCGGCTGGATCGGCCGCGGCGACTACGCGCGGCCCCAGTCGGACATCCAGTACGTCTACCTGAACGGCCGGGTAATCCGCGATAAGGTGGTGAACCATGCGCTGCGCCAGGCCTACGAGGGCCGCCTGGAACAGGGGCGCTTCCCCGCCTTCGTGCTGTATCTCACCCTCGACCCGGCGCAGGTGGACGTGAACGTGCATCCCACCAAACATGAAGTGCGCTTTCGCGAGGCGCGCCTGGTGCACGATTTCCTGGTGAGTGCCGTGCGCGACGCCCTGGCCCGCGGCGGCGATTCCGCCGCGCCGCCGCCGGTTGAACCGGCCCCGCGCGCCCCCGCGCCGCGTGCGGTGCGCGAACCGCCCACAGCGGCTTATGCGCGCGCGCCGGCGCGCCCTGCCGAGGACCCTGCCTGGCGCCCCCTGACCTTGATCGACGGGCGCTTCCTGGTGGCCGCCGGCCCCGAAGGCCTCGGACTGGCCGACCTGGAACGCCTGGCCCGCTATGAGGCGGCCGTGGCCTTCGCCGGTGCCGCGTCCGTTGCGTCGAGCCCGTTGCTGTTTCCGGTCACGGTGAAATGCCGGCCGGAGGGCATCGCAATGCTTGAGGCCTGCGGCGATCTGCCGGCGCGGTTCGGCTTCGACATCAGCGCCGTCTCCGAGGACGCAGTGCTGGTGCGCGCCGTCCCGGGTGTGCTGGCCACCGCGCCCGAACAGGCTGTGGCGGCCCTGCTCGATGCGCTGGCCGAGCGCGCCGACCCGGGCGTGCGCCTGGCCGCGGCGGCATGCGCGCCGGTCCTGCCTACGGACGAGGCGCAGGTCCGCTGGCTGGAGCGCGCCAGGCAGTCCGGTGCGGCGGGCGTCTGGTGCGCCCTGTCCCCGGAGCGTCTGGCGCGCCTGATGGGGGAGCGGGCATGACGGCGCTGCCGGTGGTGCTGCTCATGGGGCCGACCGCCAGCGGCAAGACCGATCTCGCTGTGGCGCTGACGGAGCGTCTGCCGTTCGACATCGTCAGCGTCGATTCGGCCATGGTGTTCCGCGGCATGGACATCGGCACCGCGAAGCCGGATGCCGAGGTGCTCGCCCGTGCGCCGCACCGGCTCATCGACATCCTCGATCCCAGCGAGAGTTACTCGGCGGCGCGCTTTCGCGACGATGCCCTGCGCGAGGTCCGCGCCATTCACGCTGCCGGACGCATCCCCCTGCTGGTGGGCGGCACCATGATGTATTTCCGCGCCCTCCAGCAGGGCCTGGCCGAGCTGCCCTCTGCCGACCCCGCCACGCGCGCCCGCATCGAGGCGCAGGCGGCGGCCGAGGGTTGGGAGGCCTTGCACGGGCGCCTGCAGGCCATCGACCCGGCCGCCGCGGCCCGCATCCACCCCAACGACCCCCAGCGCCTGCAACGCGCCCTGGAGGTGTATGAACTGACCGGCCTGCCGCTCAGCGAGCTGCTGACGCGCGGGGCGGAACAGGCCTTCCCGTACCGGGCGGTGGAACTGGTGGTGATGCCGGCGGAGCGCGAGGTCCTGCGCCGGCGCATCGCCGGGCGCTTCGAGGCCATGCTGCGCGCGGGTTTCATGGACGAGGTGGAGGGGCTGTTCCGGCGCGGAGACCTGTCGCCCGCGCTCCCCTCCATCCGCTGCGTGGGCTATCGCCAGGCCTGGGGCCATCTGGCCGGGGACTACGACGCGGGCACCATGGTGGAAAAGGCCGTCGCGGCGACCCGCCAGCTCGCCAAGCGGCAACTCACCTGGTTGCGCCAGTGGGAGCGCGCCCGGCGGCTGGATAGTACGAATCCGTATCTTTTGGATCGGGCATTGAAATGGCTGGCCGAGAACTCCATTAACCCGGATGTTGTCTGAATCGTCGCTGCCCTGGCCACAGCTGTAGACGGGCTCCGCCCCGGGAGGGGTATGCTACACTTCCCACGGTAAAAGGCCGCGGCCGGTTGACGTCATTTTTGGTTTTTTGGGCAGGTAATTTTGCCCCCGAGATAATAAAAAGGAGACATACCCATGAGTAAAGGGCAGGCTTTGCAAGACCCCTTCCTGAATGCCCTCCGCAAAGAACGGATCCCTGTTTCCATCTACCTGGTGAACGGAATCAAGCTGCAAGGCCAGGTGGAATCATTCGACCAATTCGTGGTGCTGCTGAAAAACTCCGTCAGTCAGATGGTCTACAAGCATGCGATTTCGACAGTTGTCCCGTCCCGTCCGGTGCGCATCAACACGGCGAGCACCGCGGGCGGCGCTGCGACCCCGGATGAGCCTGCACCGTCTCAGCCGCCGCGCTTCTGAACCCGTACACCGGGTTCCCCCGGTGACGCCTATCAGCGGAGGCCCGCTTGTTTGAACGACCGAAGAACGGCGAACGCGCCGTTCTGGTGCATCTCGATCTCCAGCAGGAGAAGGACAGGGAAGACCTCGAGGAAATACGGGACCTGGCGATTTCCGCGGGCGTAGAGCCCGTGGCCGTGGTGACCGGAGCCCGTCGCGTGCCCGAACCCAAGTATTTCGTCGGCAGCGGCAAGGCCGAGGAGATCCGCGCCATCGTGCAGGCGCATGCGGCCGAGGTGGTGCTGGTCAATCATGCACTCAGCCCGGCGCAGGAACGCAACCTGGAGCAGCTGATCCAGTGCCGCGTACTGGATCGGACCACCCTGATTCTCGACATCTTCGCGCAGCGTGCCCGCTCCCATGAGGGCAAGCTGCAGGTGGAACTGGCGCAGCTTCGGCACCTGTCCACGCGCTTGGTGCGCGGCTGGACCCACCTGGAACGCCAGCGTGGCGGCATCGGCCTGCGCGGCCCAGGTGAGACCCAGCTGGAAACCGACCGCCGGTTGCTCGGCGAGCGCATCCGGCAGCTCAACAAACGGCTGGATAAAGTGGACAGGCAGCGTGAACAAAGCCGGCGGGCACGAAACCGCGCCGAGATTCCCGTTGTCTCACTGGTCGGTTATACCAACGCCGGCAAGTCCACGGTGTTCAACCGGCTCACCGACGCCGCCGTGCTCGCCGCCAACCAGTTGTTTGCGACCCTCGACCCGACCATGCGGCGGGTGCCACTGGCCAACGGCGAGGCCATGGTGCTGGCGGACACGGTGGGCTTTATCCGCCATCTGCCGCACGATCTGGTGGCAGCGTTCCGCTCCACGCTCCAGGAGACGCGCGACGCCGACCTGCTGCTGCACGTCATCGACGCGCACGACGGCGAGCGCCAGGAAAAGACGGCCGAGGTGAACGAGGTTCTGCGCGAGATCGGCGCCGAAGGCGTGCCGCAGATCGAGGTGTTCAACAAGATCGATCTGGTGGACGGCGCCATGCCCGGTGTCGAGCGCGACCAAAACGGCCGTGTGCGGCGCGTGCATGTGTCAGCCCTCACCGGGGCGGGTTTCGATCTGCTGCTTGCGGCCGTCGGCGAGTTCCTGCGGCCAGCGGTGGTGCGGCAGGCGCTGCAGCTGCCGCCGAGCGCCGGACGTCTGCGGGCGCAGTTGTATGCCCTCGGCGCGGTGCGTACCGAACACGTGGAGGAGAACGGAGACTGGTGTCTTGAGGTCGAACTGAAACCGCATGCCTGGTCGCAGCTGCGCAAAACGCCGGATTACGCCGCGTTTCTGCCGGCCCCCTGACCACGATTGCGATGCCGATTGGTCATTCCTAAAATCGCGGACTGCTTACTTATGAATTCCACCTTCCACAACCACGAGGGAGACTCCCATGGCCTGGAATGAGCCGGGCGGCTCCAAGGATCCCTGGAGCGGCCGTGGCGGCGAACAAGGGCCGCCTGATCTTGATGAAATGATGCGCAAGCTCCAGGAGCGCTTCGGCGGCCTGTTCGGGCGGCGCCGCGGCACCGCGCCGGGCGGTTTCAACCTCTCGGGCGTGGCGTTCATCGTCGGCGTGGTGTTCCTGGTCTGGGCACTGTCCGGCATCTACATCGTGAACGAAGGCAAGCGCGGCGTGGTGCTTCAGTTCGGTGCCTACCACGAAACCACCGGCCCGGGTCCGCACTGGTATCCGCGGCTCATCCGGTCGGTGGAGGTCATCGACGTGGATGCCGTGCGCAGTGTCGAACTCGGTTATCGGGGTGACGAAGGCCTGATGTTGACCCAGGACGAAAACCTGGTGGACATCAAGTTCGCCGTCCAGTACCGCATCAAGGACGCCCGCGATTACCTGTTCAACGTACGCGATCCCGACGATACCCTGCGTGCAGTGACCGAAACGGCCATTCGCGAGGTGGTCGGCAAGAGCGAGATGGATTTCGTGATCACCGGCGGACGCTCGGAGATCGTCGCCCGTGCCCAGCAGTTGTTGCAGGAGACCCTCGACCGTTACAAGTCCGGCTTGCACATCACCAGCCTGAACATGCAGAACGCCCAGGCGCCCGAACAGGTCCAGGGTGCGTTCGCCGATGCGGTAAAGGCGCGCGAGGACGAGCAGCGCCTGATCAACGAAGCGGAGGCCTACGCCAACGACGTCCTGCCGAGGGCCCGCGGTGCCGCGGCGCGCATCATCGAAGAGGCCAATGCCTACAAGGAACAGGTGATCGCGGAGGCGGAGGGTGAGACGAGCCGCTTCCTCAACGTGCTGGTGGAGTACCAGAAGGCCCCGAACGTGACGCGCCAGCGCCTTTATCTCGACTCGCTGGAATCCGTGCTCAAGCGCAGCAGCAAGGTGCTTGTGGATACCAAGAGCGGCAACAATCTCATTTATCTGCCCCTCGACAAGATCGTGCAGGGCGCGCAATCGCCAACGCCGTCCCCCGCCACACTGCCGTCGGCGGTCGAGCAGGTCGCTCCGGCAGCGCCGGTGGATGCGCGCAGCCGCGATGCATTGCGCCGTAGGGAGGTACGCTGATGAACCGCATTTCCATGGTGCCCGTTATCGGCATCCTCGTGCTGGCCTGGCTGGTGTTCCTGTCCGTGTTTACGGTCAACGAACGCGAGCTGGCCATCAAGTTCCGGCTCGGCGAATTCGAACGCGCGGACTACGCGCCGGGCCTGCACTTCAAGATCCCGGTGATCAACAACGTGCGCAAGTTCGATGCGCGCGTGATGACGCTGGACATGGAGCCGGCGCGCTTCCTGACCCTGGAGAAGAAGAACGTCATCGTCGACGCCTTCGTCAAATGGCGCATCAAGGACGTCACGGCCTTCTATCGCACCACGGGCGGTGACGAGATGCGCGCCAACCAGCGCCTGTCGCAGGTGGTGGTGGAGGGGCTGCGCAATGAATTCGGCAAACGCACCATCCAGGAGACCATCTCCGGCGAGCGTGCGCAGATCATGAGCATCATCACCGAGCAGTTCGCCGAACAGGCCAAGCAGTTCGGCATCCAGGTGGTGGACGTGCGCATCAAGCGCATCGAGCTGCCGCCGGAGGTGAGCAGTTCGGTGTACCAGCGCATGGAGGCCGAGCGTGCGCGCGTCGCCAAGGACCTGCGTTCGCGCGGTGCCGAGGCGGCGGAGCGTATCCGCGCCGATGCCGACCGCCAGCGCACCGTGCTGCTGGCCGAGGCCTACCGCGATGCGGAGCGCACGCGAGGCGAAGGCGATGGTCGTGCGGCGGAAATCTACGCCAAGGCGTTCGGGCGCAACGAGGACTTCTACAAGCTGTACCGTAGCCTCGACGCCTACAAAAACGTCTTCAGCAACCAAAATGACGTGTTGGTCGTCGACCCGGGCTCGGAGTTCTTCCAGTTCTTCAAGAACGCCCAGGGTCGATAATCGGGAGAATCCCACCGGGCGGCGCAAGCCGCCCGGTTTTTTCGTTTGGAGCATGACGTGGAACTTTGGGTCGCGCTTTCCCTGATGCTGGTGCTGGAGGGCCTGCTGCCGGCGCTTTCGCCAGGGCTGTTCAGGCAGGCCCTTGTTACCATGGCGCAGATGGACGAACGTGCGCTGCGGATTTCCGGGCTCACGAGTATGGCCCTCGGCGCCGTGCTGCTTTACCTGATCAGGAACTAACCATGCGCGAGAACGATCGCTGGCTGCTGCCCGAAGGTATCGGGGAACTCTTGCCGCCGGAGGCGGCACAACTGGAGCGGCTGCGCCGGCGCCTGCTCGACCTGTTCGGCTCGTGGGGTTACGAGTTGGTCGAGCCGCCGCTCATCGAATACCTGGAATCACTGCTGACCGGCACCGGTAACGATCTCGACCTGCACACCTTCAAGATCACCGATCAGCTCACTGGCCGGCTCATGGGTGTGCGCGCGGACATGACGCCGCAGGTGGCGCGCATCGACAGCCACCGGCTCAAGCTCGCTGCGCCCACGCGCCTGTGCTATCTGGGTGCCGTGCTGCGCACCCGGCCGCAGGAACTGGGGGGCACGCGCAGCCCGTTGCAGGTAGGTGCCGAACTGTACGGCCACGAGGGCATCGAGAGCGACCTGGAAGTCATGAGCCTGATGGCCGAGGCGCTGCGCTGCGTCGGGGTGACCGACCTGCACATGGACCTGGGCCACGTGGGCATCTTCCGTGGCCTGGCCCGCGAGGCCGGGCTCAGCGCCGACGTGGAGGCGCAGCTGTTCGATGCCCTGCAACGCAAGGCGCGCCCGGAAGTCGAGGCCATCCTGGCCGATGCGCCCATCGCCCCGGCCGATCGCGCCCGGCTCGCCGTACTCAACGAACTCAACGGCGGCCGCGAGGTGCTCGACCAGGCCGCCAGCCTGCTGCGCGGTGCCGGCCAGGCCGTGCAGCACTGCTTTGCCAACCTGTCGGCGTTGGCACTGGCGGCGGCCCGTCGCCTGCCCGACGTGCGCTTCCACATCGATCTCGCCGAGCTGCGTGGCTACCACTACCACACGGGTGCGGTGTTCGCCGCCTTCGTGCCCGGACGCGGCCAGGCCATCGCGCAGGGCGGGCGCTACGACGACATCGGCCGGGTCTACGGCCGGGCCCGTCCTGCCACCGGCTTCAGCATGGACCTCAAGGCGCTGGTGGCTTATTCCAGTGACGATTGCGCCGTGCTTCGTGGTATCTTTGCCCCCCCTGACGAGGACCCCGCGCTCGAGGCCGAGGTGCGCGCATTGCGTGCTGCCGGCGAACGTGTGGTGAGGGCGTTGCCCGGCCAGACGGGTAGCGCCGCGGAGGTGGGATGTGATCGCCTGCTAAAGCGCCGTGCGGACGGCTGGCAGGTTGTCGCCCTCGATTGAGTCTGTTTGGCACACCAGGCGCGAGGCGCCGTAGAGAGAACAACATGGGCAAGAATGTCGTAGTCATCGGCACGCAGTGGGGCGACGAGGGCAAGGGCAAGGTCGTGGACCTGCTCACGGATCGCGCCCAGGTGGTGGTGCGTTTCCAGGGCGGCCATAACGCGGGGCACACGCTGGTCATCGACGGCGTCAAGACCGTCCTGCATCTGATCCCTTCGGGCATCCTGCGCGAGAACGTCATGAACCTCATCGGCAACGGCGTGGTGCTGTCGCCGACAGCCTTGTTCAAGGAGCTGCGCGAGCTGGAAGAACGCGGCGTCCCGGCACGCGAGCGCCTGCGCATCAGCGATTCTTGCCCGCTCATCCTGCCCTATCACGTGGCCCTCGACCTGGCGCGTGAAAAGGCACGCGGCGCCAAGGCCATCGGCACCACCGGCCGTGGCATCGGCCCGGCTTACGAAGACAAGGTGGCACGCCGCGGCCTGCGTCTCGGCGATCTGTTCCACCGCGAGCGTTTCGCCGCCAAGCTCGGCGAAGTGCTCGATTATCACAACTTCAACCTGCAGCATTACTTCAAGGCCGATACGGTCGACTTCCAGCAGGTGCTGGACGAGACCCTCGCGCTGGCCGAAGACCTGCGCCCGATGGTGGCGGACGTCACCGAGCTGCTGCACCAGGCCCATGCCCGCGGCGACAACATCATGTTCGAGGGTGCCCAGGGCGCCCTGCTCGACATCGACCACGGCACCTATCCGTTCGTGACCTCCTCCAACACCACCGCGGGCGGCGCCGCCACCGGCACCGGCATGGGTCCGAACTACCTCGATTACGTGCTCGGCATCACCAAGGCCTACACCACCCGCGTGGGCTCCGGTCCGTTCCCCACCGAACTGTTCGATGAAATGGGCGAGCACCTGGCGCGCCGCGGTCACGAGTTCGGTGCGACCACCGGCCGTGCCCGCCGTTGCGGCTGGTTCGATGCGGTGGCCCTGCGCCGTTCCATCCAGATCAACAGTGTATCGGGCCTGTGCATCACCAAGCTCGACGTACTGGACGGTCTCGACACCCTGCGCCTGTGCGTCGGCTACCGCTGCGACGGCCAGGAACGCCTGACCCCGCCGGCCGGCGCCGAGGCCTTCGAGGCCTGCGAACCGATCTACGAGGAAATGCCGGGCTGGAAGGAATCCACCGTGGGCGTGAAGCGCCTCGAGGACCTGCCAGCCAATGCCCGCGCCTACCTCAAGCGCATCGAGGAGCGGGTGGGCGTGCCCGTCGACATCGTCTCCACCGGCCCGGATCGCAGCGAGACCATCGTCCTGCGCCATCCGTTCGACTGAGGATGACGAAACGAAAAAGCCCGGGTGCATGCCCGGGCTTTTTGCTTTAGAGGGTGGTGGAAATAGTGCGGGTTGAAACGCGGAGGTCGCGGAGGCGCGGAGGACGCGGAGAAAGCCGATTACTGGGGCGCAGGTGACTGGTGTCTAGTCGTTCTTGATGCCGTATTCCCTTTGCGTCCTTTGCGTTGAAATCTTCTTCCGGGGCCGGAAATGAAAAGGCCGCTACGAGAGCGGCCTTTGTTCACAGCTTGGGCGGTGTGTGACACCTTGATCTGGTGCCGAGGAGAGGACTCGAACCTCCACGGATCGCTCCACTAGTACCTGAAACTAGCGCGTCTACCAATTCCGCCACCTCGGCGATGAGGCGCGCACTTTACCCATCCCCACGGGCGTTGTCAACGACCAGATTAAACTGGCCCATGCATGTAAGGCGACTGATAGAATGCGGCTTAACGAGCTGTACCTCCAAGGAAAAACCACCTAAATGGCGAAAGACCTCCCTTCCTCCGATCCGTTCCGCGAGCGCGAGTCCCAGAAATACGAAAATCCCATTCCCAGCCGCGAATTCATCCTCGCGGTGCTCGAAAAAAAGGGCAAACCCCTCGATCGCGAGCAGATTGCCCGCGCCCTGCACCTGAAGGGGGACGAGCAGCTCGAGGCGCTGCGCCGCCGCCTGCGCGCCATGGAACGTGACGGGCAGATCATCCAGAACCGTCGCGGCGCTTACGGTGTCATCGACAAGATGGACCTGATCCGCGGGCGCATCATCGGCCATGCCGACGGTTTCGGCTTTCTCGTCCCGGACGAGGGCGGCGACGACCTGTTCCTGTCGGCCCGCGAAATGAACACCGTCATGCATGGTGACCGCGTTGTGGCGCGCGTCTCCGGGATCGATCGACGCGGCCGGCGCGAGGCCGCAGTGGTGGAGGTCCTGGAACGCGCCAACAAGCAGGTGGTCGGCCGCTATTTCATCGATCAGGGTGTCGGCTTCGTCGAGGCCGAGAACAAGCGCATCAACCAAGACATCATCGTCCCACCGGACCAGACCTACGGCGCCAAGGCGGGGCAGTTCGTGGTGGTCGAGATCATGGAACACCCCACCGCCCGCCGCGAGGCGCTTGGCCGGGTCGTGGAAATCCTTGGCGATCACATGGCGCCGGGCATGGAAATCGACGTGGCCATCCGTGCCCACGGCTTGCCCAAGGAATGGTCACCGCTGGTGGAGTCCGAAATTGCCGACCTGCCGCCGGATGTACCCGAGGAGGCCAAGGCCGGCCGCACCGACCTGCGCGATATCCCGTTGGTTACCATCGACGGTGAAGACGCCATGGACTTCGATGATGCGGTTTTTGCAGAACCGCGCGGCAAGGGCTGGCGGCTCATCGTCGCCATTGCCGACGTGTCCCATTACGTGCGTCCCGGCACCGCACTGGACGCGGAGGCCGTGAGCCGCGGCAATTCCGTGTACTTCCCGGGCCGCGTGGTGCCCATGCTGCCCGAGGCGCTGTCCAACGGCCTGTGCTCCATCAACCCCGATGTGGACCGGCTGTGCATGGCCTGCGACATGGAGGTGAGCGGTCAGGGCAAGCTGGTGAGTTACCGCTTCTATCCGGCTGTCATGCGCTCCCACGCGCGTCTGACCTACACCAAGGTCGCCGCCATGCTGAACGACGGCGATAAGGCCCTGCGCGCGGAATACCGCGAGATGGTGCCGCACCTGGAATCCCTGCACGCCCTGTTCAAGGCGTTGTACGCGCGGCGCCTCAAGCGCGGCGCCATCGACTTTGAGACCACCGAGACCAAGATCGTCTTCGGCCCCGGCAAGAAGATCGACGCCATCGTGCCGGTGGTGCGCAACGACGCCCACCGCCTCATCGAAGAATGCATGCTGCTCGCCAACGTGGCGGCGGCGGACTTCCTCGCCAACGCCGGCGCCCCCGCGCTCTACCGTGTCCATGAGGGCCCGGCCGAGGCGAAGCTGGCGGACCTGCGCGAATTCCTCAAGGAACTCGGGCTCAAGCTCGCGGGCGGGGATAAACCCGAGCCCAAGCATTACGGTGCCGTGCTCGAGCAGGTGCGCGGGCGTCCCGATGCCCACCTGATCCAGACGGTGCTGCTGCGCAGCCTGTCGCAGGCGGTGTATACACCGAAGAACGCCGGCCACTTCGGCCTCGCGTTCGAGGCCTACGCCCATTTCACCTCGCCCATCCGCCGATATCCCGACCTGCTCGTGCACCGCGCCATCCGCCATGTGCTGGCGGGCGGCACGCCGGAGACGTTCCGCTACAGCGGCAACGAGATGGAGATGTTGGGTGAGCACTGTTCCAACACCGAGCGGCGCGCCGACGAGGCCAGTCGCGACGTGGTGGACTGGCTGAAGTGCGAGTACATGATCGATCGGGTCGGCCAGGAATTCGACGGCATCATCACCGGTGTCACCGGTTTCGGCATCTTTGTCGAGCTCAAAGACATCTTTGTCGAAGGCCTGGTGCACGTCACCGGCCTGGGCGACGACTACTTCCACTTCGAACCGGCGGCACACCGTCTCGTCGGCGACCACACCCGCAAGATCTTCCGGCTCGCCGACAAGGTGCGCGTGCGCGTGGCGCGCGTGTCGCTCGACGACCGCAAGATTGACTTCGAACTGGTGAAGAAGCGGTGAGTGGCGATGCGCTGGTCTACGGCCTGCATGCCGTCGAATCGGTATTGCGCACCCCCGGGCGGGTGCGCGAGGCCTGGCTCGACGAGGGCCGCCGCGACCAGCGCCTCCGTGGCCTCGCCGCGCAGTTGCAGGACGCGGGCGTGCCCCACGCCTGGGTCCGCCGCGAGCGCCTCGACGAACTGGCCTGCGGTGAACGTCACCAGGGCGCAGTGGCCCGCGTGCGTCCCGCCCAGAGCCTGAACGAGTCGCACCTCGAACAGCTTCTGGTCCAACTGCAGGAACCCGCCTTCCTGCTGGTGCTCGACGGGGTGCAGGACCCGCACAACCTGGGCGCCTGCCTGCGCAGCGCCGACGCCGCCGGCGTGCACGCGGTCATCGCCCCGCGCGACCGCGCCTGCGGGCTCACCGCCACGGTGCGCAAGGTGGCGGTGGGCGCCGCCGAAACCGTGCCCTTCGTGCAGGTCACCAACCTGGCGCGCACCCTGCGCATGCTGCGCGACAACGGCGTGCGCATCGTGGGCACGGCGGGCGAGACCGAGACCTCCCTGTTCCAGGCCGACCTCACCGGTCCCCTGGCCCTGGTGCTCGGCGCCGAGGAAAAAGGCCTGCGCCGCCTCACCCGCGAACACTGCGACCAGCTCGTCCGCATCCCCATGCGCGGCAGCGTGGAAAGCCTCAACGTCTCCGTCGCCACCGGCATCAGCCTCTTCGAGGCCCTGCGCCAGCGATTGCCGTCCTGATCGGAGATAAACGCGGAGGGCGCGGAGGCGCAGAGGACGCGGAGGGAATGCCTGAGCCCAAGAATCGAAAGGAGCACATGGTCGTGTGTTGTTCCTGATGCATTCGGCCTTTCTCCGCGTCCTCCGCGCCCCCGCGTTCTCCGCGTCCAACCCGTCTGCCGCAGATACAGCTGTTTGCGCAGGGCAGGGGCGGTGGGTACAATAGCCGGCTTTTCGGGGATGGGCCCCGAGAATACTCCTTGCCTTGGACCAGAATCCAAGGCTGCCAATCCGTGAGGAGCACACAGTGAATCATTACGAAATCGTGTTCCTGGTCCACCCGGACCAGAGCGAACAGGTTCCCGCCATGATCGAGCGCTACCGCTCGACCATCGAAGCCGGCGAAGGCAAGATCCATCGCCTTGAGGACTGGGGCCGCCGTCAGCTGGCTTACCCCATCAACAAGGTCCACAAGGCCCACTACGTGCTCATGAACATCGAGTGCACCGTCGAGACCATGCGCGAGCTGGAGTCGGCGTTCCGCTTCAATGATGCCGTGCTGCGCAACCTGATCATCTCTCGCCCCTGCGCCGACACCGAGCCTTCCCCGATGGCCAAGGCCAAGGAAGAGAAGGAACGTGATGAGTCCCACCGTTATCACTCCGAGCGTGCCGAGCGTGAATCGGCTGATCAGTCCACGCCCGCAGCCGAGTCGGCCGAGTGAGGTCAGGTGCTGTGCCGGCTGACGGTCGGTGCAGAACGAGTGTTGGAAAAAATTCAGGAGCGTAGACAATGAGCCGCTTTTTCCGTCGCAAGAAGTTTTGTCGCTTCACGGCCGAGGGCGTGAAGGAGATCGACTACAAGGATCTCGCCACGTTGAAGAACAACGTCAGTGAGAACGGCAAGATCGTGCCGAGCCGTATCACGGGCACCAAGGCCAAGTACCAGCGCCAATTGGCCACCGCCATCAAGCGCGCCCGTTTCCTGGCCCTGCTGCCGTACAGCGATCAGCACTGATCCCGGCCTCCGGGGAGAAGGTGCCATGAAGTTCCTGGCGGGCTACGCCATGCGGGGCCCGATGCAGGCGGTTCTCGTGGCGGCGGTCTGTGCACTGCTTTCACTGGTTGTGCCGCCGCTCAGTTATCTGGGCGGCGGCACAGTGGCCTTGGTCACATTACGGCTGGGGTCCTGGCAGGGCGCCAAAGTGATGCTCGGCGCGGCGCTGGCGGTGACGGCGTTGTCGCTGCTGGTGCTGCGTAGCGCCGTACCGGGTCCGGCCTTCCTGGTGGCCCTCTGGCTGCCGGTGTGGGTTCTGGCGCTGGAGCTTCGACGCAGTGTGTCGCTGCGCCATGCGATGGTCGTGGCGGGCGGTTTCGGCGCCCTGTTCGTGATCGTGCTGTACGGTGCGCTGGATAATCCGGCGGCCTTCTGGCACGAGGTGTTCGAAAAGGTATTCAGCGAGGCCGGTGGCCAGGCCGGGGATGCCATGGCAGAGGCGTACGGGGTGATGACCGGCGCCTTGGCGGCCGGTTTCACGCTGAGCCTGCTGGGCAGCCTGTTCATCGCGCGGTGGTGGCAGGCGCTGCTGTATAACCCGGGCGGGTTTCAGAGCGAGTTCCACGCACTGCGCTTCGGTCCGCTGTTGGGGCTGGGCACGCTGGCCGTCGCCAGTCTGGCCTTCCTCGGTGACGAGAGGCTCGCGGCATTTGCCTCCGACCTGGTCATCGTGTTGATCGTCTTGCTGCTGCTGCATGGCATCGCGGTGGTGCATGGGCTGGTGAGGCTCAAAGGCGTGCATGGGGCCTGGCTGGGACTGATGTACGTGCTGCTGCTGTTCATGCTGCCCCAGACGGCGATTACGCTGTCGGCGGTGGGCCTGGCGGATGCCTGGTTCGATTTCCGAGCCTTTTTCGGCGCCAAGCGCGAGGAAGGCGGTAAATAACGGGTGCTCCCACCTTTGTCCGGGTGCGGGAAGTCAATTGATGAGGTGAAACGATGGAAGTCATTCTGCTCGATAAAGTGCGCAACCTGGGCAACCTGGGCGACAAGGTCAAGGTGCGCAACGGCTATGGCCGTAATTTCCTGATTCCGCAGGGTAAGGCCGTGCTGGCCACCGCGGATAACCTGGCCAAGTTCGAGGCCCGCCGTGCGGAGCTCGAGAAGGCCGCCGCCGCTGAAGTCGCCGCGGCACAGGCCCGCGCCGAGAAGCTCGCGGCCCTCGCCGAGGTGACCATCGGCGCCAAGGCCGGCGAAGAAGGCAAGCTGTTCGGTTCGGTGGGCACCGGCGACATCGCCGAGGCGATCACCGCCGCCGGCGTGGAAGTGGCCAAGGCCGAGGTGAAACTGCCGGACGGCGCCCTGCGCCACACCGGTGAGTTCAGCGTCGACGTGGTGCTGCACTCCGATGTGACCCAGGCCATCACCGTCAAGGTGGTGGCGGCGTAAGCCGTGGTGCGCCCGCCGGTGTTCAGGCGGGCGCACTAGCATCACCGGCGCAGTTCGTATTGCGCTGTCACACCGCTGCACGGTACAACGCTGGCATGCCCGAAGCCTTCCTTCAGAGTCATGATCGCGCGGTGGATGGCCTCAAGGTCCCGCCCCATTCCATCGAAGCGGAGCAGTCCGTCCTCGGCGGCCTGATGCTCGATAACGGCGCCTGGGATAAGGTCGCCGATCTGGTCGGCGAAAAAGACTTCTACCGGCGCGACCACGCCTTCATCTTCGGCGCCATCCGCTCCCTCGCCGAACAGAACAGCCCCTTCGACGTTGTCACTCTGGCCGAGTGGCTGGACAAGCGCGGCGAGCTGGATGGCGTCGGTGGCATCGCCTACCTGGGCGCGCTCGCCTCAAACACCCCGAGCGCCGCCAATATCAAGCACTACGCCGCCATCGTGCGCGAACGCTCGGTGTTGCGCCAGCTCATCGGGGTGGCCAATGCCATCGCCGACAGCGCCTTCAGTCCCGAAGGCCGCAAGGTCGAACAGCTGCTCGACGAGGCCGAGAAGCGCGTCTACGAGATCGCCGATCAGGGTGCCCGCTCACGCACCGGCTTCACCAGCATCAAGGACCTGCTGGTCAAGGCGGTGGACAAGATCGAGACCCTGTTCGAGCAGGACAACCCGATCACGGGGATCCCCAGCGGCTTCACCGACTTCGACGAGAAGACCTCCGGTCTGCAACCGTCCGACCTCGTCATTGTTGCGGGCCGCCCGTCCATGGGCAAGACCACCTTTGCGATGAATCTGGCCGAAAACGCCGCCATCAAGGCGCGCAAGCCGGTGGCGGTGTTTTCCATGGAAATGCCCGGCGAGCAACTCGCCATGCGCCTCATCTCGTCGCTTGGCCGCATCAACCAGCACAGCCTGCGCACCGGCAAGCTCGATGATGACGACTGGCCGCGCCTGACCTCGGCGGTGCAACTGCTCGCCGAAGTGCCGCTGTACGTGGACGACACGCCGGCGCTCACCCCCACCGAATTGCGCGCCCGCGCGCGGCGCCTGGCTCGTGAACACGAGCACGGGCTCGGGCTCATTGTCATCGACTACCTGCAGCTCATGCAGGTGGTGGGCTCCGGTAAGGAAAACCGCACCGCCGAAATCTCCGAGATCTCGCGCTCGCTGAAGGCCCTCGCCAAGGAACTGAACGTGCCGGTGATCGCCCTTTCCCAGCTGAACCGCAGCCTCGAACAGCGCCCCAACAAGCGCCCGGTGATGTCGGACCTGCGTGAGTCCGGCGCCATCGAGCAGGATGCGGACGTCATCGTGTTTATTTACCGCGATGAGGTGTACAACGAAGACAGTCCCGACAAGGGCATTGCCGAAATCATCATCGGCAAACAGCGTAACGGTCCCATCGGCACCGTGCGCCTGACCTTCCTCGGCCAGTTCACACGTTTCGAGAATTTTGCAGGCGGTTACCGCGACGAGGAGTACTGAGCATGCGCGCCACCCGTGTGGAGCTCAAGCTTTCCGCTTTGCGCCATAACCTGCAGATGGCGCGCCGCGCCGCACCGCACAGCCGCATCATGGCCGCCATCAAGGCGGATGGTTATGGACACGGCATGGTGCGCGTGGCGCGCGCCCTCGGCGCGGCCACGGATGCCCTTGCGGTCGCCTCCATCGGCGAGGCCGTGGCGCTGCGCGAGGCGGGCATCGAAACGCCCATCGCGCTGCTGGAAGGCTTCTTTCACGCCGATGAACTGGCGCTCATTCAGCAGCACCGCGTCACCACCGTGGTGCACCACCACGAACAACTGGCCATGCTCGAACAGGCGCCGCTCAACACGCCGGTCCAGGTGTGGCTCAAGGTGGACTCGGGCATGCATCGGCTCGGCTTTCTACCCGAGCATGTGCAGGAGGCCTGGGCACGGCTCGGGCGTATCGCCGGCGTGAAACGCCTCGGCTTCCTGACCCATCTCGCCAACGCGGACGATCGCAGCGACCCGGCCACGACGCGCCAGTTACAGGCCTTTGCCGAGGCCACGGTAGGGCTCGAAGGCCTGCGCTCCGTGGCCAATTCGGCCGGTGTGCTCGGCTGGCCCGCCTCGCATACCGAGTGGGCGCGGCCGGGCATCATGCTGTATGGCGTATCGCCGTTCGTCGGTCGCGTCGGTATGCAGGAAGGCCTCGAACCGGTGATGACGCTGCGCTCGGAGCTCATCGCCGTGAATCACCTCAAGCGCGGTTTTCCTGTCGGTTACGGCGGCACCTGGACCTGCCCCGAAGACATGCCGGTGGGTGTGGTGGCCGCCGGTTACGGCGACGGCTATCCGCGCCACGCGCGCACCGGTACCCCCGTGTTGGTCAACGGCAAGCGCGTGCCGCTCATCGGCCGTGTGTCCATGGACATGCTCACCGTGGATCTGCGCAGCCAGCCCGACGCCCGTGTCGGTGATCCGGTCGTGCTGTGGGGCGATGAACTGCCGGTGGAGGAAGTGGCCGAGTGCGCCGGCACCATCGCCTATACGCTGTTGTGCGGCATCACCCCGCGCGTCGCGCGCGTGGAGATCTGAGGCGCGCATGACGCCGTCCCGCCAAGGACCGGTGCTGGGGACGGGCGCCATCGTACGCCGCGGCGGCGCCGTGCTGCTGGTGCGCCGCGCCAAGCCGCCGTATGCAGGCGAATGGGCGATCCCCGGCGGCAAGGTCCGCCTGGGCGAAAACTTGCAGGCCGCTGCCGAACGGGAAATCCTCGAGGAAACCGGCGTGCGCATCCGCGCAAGCCGCCCGGCCTACACCTTCGAATACATCGAGCGCGCAGAGGAACAGGTGCGCTGCCACTACGTGGTCGTGGACCTGTTCGGCACCTGGCTGGAAGGGGAGCCCCGCGCGGGCAGCGACGCGGCCGAGGCCGCGTGGATCCCCCTCGCCGAACTGGATCGCTTTCCCGTGAATGCCGAAACCCGCCGCGCCCTCGCCAGCGTTTTTCCCGATCTCCCCGGAGGGAAGCCATGAAGCTCACATGGAGGCTGTTGCCCATCCTGTCCGCAGCCGTGTTGCTGAGCGGTTGTGAGGCGCTCAAGTCACCCGGCGGTCGCGTGACCCTGCTGGTGTTCGTACCCGCCGCGCTCATCTTCGGCGCGCTCTGGCTGCTGCGCCGCCGCGACGCCGGCAAGACCCACGGCCGCGGCCCCCGCTACCCCGATTACGACGACCGCGACTGATGGCCAAGGCGAAGAACCTCTACACCTGCACCGAGTGCGGGGCGCAGGCGCCCAAGTGGGCCGGGCAGTGCGGCGAGTGCGGCGCCTGGAACACCCTGGTGGAAACTGTGGCGGCACCGAGTACCCCACGCGGCGGCCGCTTCGCGGGCTATGCGGGCACGGCAGGTAACGTCGAAGTCCAGGCCCTTGCCGCGGTGACCCCCGACGATGTGGCGCGCCTGCCCACCCGGCTCGACGAATTCGATCGGGTGCTGGGCGGCGGTCTGGTGCCCGGTTCGGTGGTCCTCATCGGCGGTGACCCGGGCATCGGCAAATCCACCTTGTTGTTGCAGACCCTGGCCACGCTCTCCGAGCGCTGCGGCGTGCTGTACGTCACCGGCGAGGAATCACCCCAACAGGTGAGCCTGCGCGCCCACCGCCTCGGCATCGCGGCGCAGCGCGTGCGCCTGCTGGCGGAAACCCGCGTGGAGGGCATCCTCGAAGCGGCAACCCGCGAGCGGCCGCAGGTGTTGGTCGTCGATTCCATCCAGACCGTGTTCACCGAATTGCTGCAATCGGCGCCCGGTTCGGTAGCCCAGGTGCGCGAGAGTGCGGCCCAACTGGTGCGCTACGCCAAGCAAAGCGGTGCGGCCCTGTTTCTGGTCGGCCACGTCACCAAGGAAGGCCAACTGGCCGGCCCGCGCGTGCTCGAACACATGGTCGACACCGTGCTGTATTTCGAGGGCGATGCCGGCAGCCGTTTCCGCGTGGTGCGCGCCTTCAAGAACCGCTTCGGCGCGGTCAACGAATTGGGCGTGTTCGCCATGACGGAAAAGGGCCTCAAGGAGGTGAGCAATCCCTCGGCCATTTTCCTGTCGCGCCATGAAGAGGAAGTGCCGGGCAGCGTGGTGATGGTCACCCTCGAAGGTAGCCGGCCACTACTCGTGGAAGTGCAGGCCCTGGTGGATGAGAGCCACCTGTCCAACCCCCGTCGCGTGACCCTCGGCCTGGAACAGAACCGCCTGGCCATGCTGCTCGCCGTGCTGCATCGCCACGGCGGCGTCGCCACCTACGACCAGGATGTGTTCGTGAACGTGGTGGGCGGCGTGCGCGTCACCGAGACCGGCGCCGACCTGCCGGTGCTTCTTTCCGTGCTTTCCAGCCTGCGCAACCGCGCGCCGGCTCAGGGGTTCGTTGCGTTCGGCGAAGTGGGCCTCGCCGGCGAGATCCGTCCCGTGCCCAACGGCCAGGACCGCCTGCGCGAAGCGGCCAAACACGGCTTTACCCGCGCCATCGTCCCCGAAGCCAACGTCCCCAAGCGCCCCCCCGAAGGCCTCGAAGTCATCGGCGTCCGCCGTTTGGCGGATGCGCTGTCGCAGGCGTGAGAGACACAACGCGGAGGGCGCGGAGACGCGGAGAACGCGGAGAAACGATATTGTTGCTCAGCGCCTCAGATACCTTCGGCGGGAACAGCTCTCTCAGGCAAAACACTGCCTGTACCGGCATTTCCTCTGCGTCCTCCGCGTCTCCGCGCCCTCCGCGTTGACACGTCTTAGCTGGAATGAACCGCAATGAGCTCGCTGAGTTCGCGTTCGAGCTGGCGTTCGTCGCCCAGGTTCAGCTCAACCATGCGCTTGAGGTGGGAGATGCTGGTGAGATCGATGTGCTCGCAGCGATAGCCGAGCAAGTCCGCTCCGCGGTGTACCACGCGGCCTTCCATGTTGATGACCACGTCGGAATCGGGCAGTGAGATGGTCAGCCGGGCGACGTCGCCGTCACGGCAAGGGCATCCCGGCGGGGTGGCGATCAGCGCGCCGCTGAGCGAGATGTCCACCAGTTTTGCGTCATAAGTGCCGCCATCGCTTTCGATACGCACGTGGGCGTCCATAGCAAAGCGCAGGAAATGGCGGCGGTCGTCGGTATCACTCATTCGAAGTAGAACTGCATTCGGACATTGCCGATCTGGATGATGTCGCCGTCGTTGAGCGGCCAACTCTTGTCGCCAATGGCCACGTCGCCGACCTTGGGTGACTGCTCGCCTTCCAGGTGCGAGAGGAAATAGCCGTCGTTGCGCTTGGCAATGATGGCGGTCTGGATCCCCGGGGTGCCCAGGTTGGTCAGCTTGCGGTTCAGGCTGATGTTCTTGCCCACATTGTGGCCGCTCATGATCTGCAGCCAGGCATTCTTGACCTTGGTCGCGACGGCGAATTCGTCGAAATTGATCTCGGGCTCGGCTTCCGTGGCGGCGGCCGGTACTGGCGCCGGCGTTGCGACCTCCGGCAGCGGCACGGCTTTCTTGTCCGGCGGTGCGAAATGGAACACGAGATTGTGCTTGCCGACACGGATGTCGTCGCGGTCCTTGAGCACGCGCTCGGTCACCTTTTCGTTGTTCACGTAGGTGCCATCTGGCGTGGCCAGATCGCGCAGGACGCTCTCGGTATCGTGCGTGCGGACACTGGCGTGGCGAGGCTGGATCGCCAGGCTATCGATATGGATGGCGCAGGACGGATCGCTACCGATGATCATCTCGCCCGGGGCAAGCGGAATCACCTTCAGCTCCATGCCTTTGAATGACAGTGTCAACGTGGACACCGGGCCCCTTTCCTCATATCGAACTCAATGACTGACAAGGCATTATATGCATTGTCTCTCGCTGGTTGTACAACCAGTGCGCAGGCGGGCGGGTCTGGCTGGTCCGGGTTCTGGTATCGGGTTCACACTTCTGCATCGGCTGCCGTATCGGAGCGGCCCCTGGCTTGATAGGTGGGGTCAATCCGCACGGTCTTGACCGCATGCTCGCCGGTTTGCACTACCTCGATAGGCTGGCCTTCCAGGAGGAAGGTGGTACCCGGTTCGGGGATGGTTTCCAGGTATTCCATGACCAAGCCGTTGAGAGTCTTGGGGCCCTCGGTGGGCAGCGACCAGCCCAGGGTGCGGTTGAGTTCACGCACGCCCACCGAACAGTCCACCAAATAGGTGCCGTCGGACTGGGGATGGATGGCGCGGTTCGCCATGGCCGGGTCGGTAGTAAATTCCCCGACGATCTCCTCAAGGATGTCGTCCAGGGTGACCAGGCCCAGGATGTCGCCGTATTCGTCCACCACCAGGCCGGTACGCTCCCGTTGCTGCTGGAAATTCAACAGTTGGGTATTGAGCGGCGTGCCTTCGGGGATGAAATAGGCCTCGCGGACGATGCCGAGGAAATCCGCCTTGGTGACTGCGGCCTTGTGCTGCAGGGCGAGGAAGTTGCGCAGGTGCACGATGCCGACCACGTGATCGATGTCGCCTTTGTAAACCGGCAGGCGCGTGTGCTGGCTGCTCACCAGTTGCTGGAGAACACGGTCCCATGGCTGGTCGATGTCGAGGCCCAGGACGTCGTTGCGCGGCACCATGATGTGTTCCACGGTGACGTTCTCCAGATCGAGGATGCTGAGCAGCATCTGCTGGTGGCGCTGGGGAACGAGGCTGCCGGCCTCGTGCACCACGGTGCGCAGTTCGTCGGGGGAAAGGTGATGGTGTTGTGCCTTGTCGGCCGTGATGCCGAACAGGCGCAGCAGGCTGTTGGTGATGCCGTTCAGCATCCACACCAGGGGATAAAAGATGCGCAACAGGGCGTCCAGGACGTAACTCGCGAGGAACGCGATGCGCTCTGGATTCAGCGCCGCCAGGGTCTTCGGGGTGACCTCGCCGAAAACGAGCACCACCAGGGTCAACAAACCTGCGGCAATCGCGATGCCCGCATCCCCGAACAGACGCATGCCGATGAGCGTCGCGGCGGAGGAGGCGAGGATGTTGACGAAGTTGTTGCCGAGCAGAATCAGGCCGATGAGCCGGTCCGGACGCTCCAGCAGACGTTGTGTACGCTTGGCGCCGCGGTGACCACTCTTGGCCCGATGGCGGAGCCGATAGCGGTTGATGCTGAAAAGGGCGGTTTCCGAGCCCGAGAAAAAGGCCGAGAGCAACACCAGGACGACGAGGGCGGCGATGAGGACGCCTATGGGTATTTCGCTTATCAACGCGGGGCCGGCAGTAGTGTGGAAGCGCTATTTGAAGGGCAGGAGGCCTGCCGCGTCAACCGAGGATGAGTTCCAGCACGAATTTGCTGCCGAAATACGCCAACATGAGCACGACGAAGCCGACCAGGGTCCAGCGGATGGCCGTGCGCCCGCGCCAGCCGAAGTAATGGCGTCCCCACAGCAGCACGCTGAACAGCAACCAGGCGAAGATGGAGAGTGTGGTCTTGTGCACCAGGTGCTGCGCGAAGATGTCTTCCAGGTAGTGCACGCCGCTGACCAGCGCCAGCGTCAGCAGTACGTAACCCACCGCAATCATCTGGAACAGTAACTGCTCCATGGTGTCGAGCGGAGGCAGGGCGCGGATGAAGCCGCCGGGGCGGCGGTTGCGCAGGTGACGATTCTGGATGGCGAGCAGCACGGCCTGCACCGCCGCAATGGCGAACAGGCTGTAGGCCAGGATGGAGAGCAGGATGTGCGCCTGCAGTCCGGGATTGCCGTAGCCGATCACGCCGCCGTCCGCGGGTACGGCGATGCGCACCAGCGCGGCGAGCGCCGCCATGGGAAGCACGAATACGCCCAGGCTCTCCACCGGACGCACAACGGCCGTGGCCAGCAGCACCAGGGCGATGACGTCCATTACCAGTGACACCATATTGAAGAACGTCAGGTGCAGGCCGGAGGGAGTAAGAATGTCGGCGTACAGGCTCGGCAGGTGGACGGCCAGGGCGGCGAACCAGAGCAGCAGCGGCGCCGCTTTTGAGGTGACCTTGGCCTCGGCCCCCTTGATCAGACGCAGCCCCAGCAGCACGGCGGCGCCAATATAGAGGAAGGCAGCGATGACGGGGAGGCTCATGTTCATGGTTGGGGTCCGTTTCCGTGCGCATGATGGCACAGTTCGGCACGCGCGTTAAACTCCGACTATCGTTGGGAACGGCGTCCCGGAAATCGTGTCAATCCGGTGATGAAATGCTGACACCCATGGGCAGCGGGTTCGCCACGGTCTCTGTGACAAGCGCCTGGGCAGCATGTTAAAAAAGCATCCAACAGGCGGCCCCGGTCGCTCGGTCAACCATTTAGGGCGCTGCGAGGGCGCCATGGAGAGTCGGGTCAGTATGGAGCTTCGTGTTCTGGGGTGCAGCGGCGGTATCGGGGCCGGCCACCGAACCACATCGTTTCTGGTCGACGGCGAATCGCTCATCGACGCGGGTAGCGGCGTCGGCAGCCTGACGCTCGATGAAATGGCGCATGTCCGCCGGATCTTCCTTACCCATTCCCACCTCGATCACGTGCACTGCATCCCGCTCATGGTCGACAGCATCTTCGACCTGGTCCGCCAGCCCATCGAGGTGTATGCCCAGGCCGATACCCTGCGGGCCCTGGAAAAACACCTGTTCAACGGCGTGATCTGGCCCGATTTCACCCGCCTTCCCCATCCAGAGCGCCCAGTCCTGAAGTTCATTCCCATGGATGCGGAACATCCGGTGCGGGTCGGGGCGCTCAAATTCCGCATGATCCCGGTGAACCACATCGTTCCCACGGTGGGTTACTGCGTGAGTGGACCCACCGGGACCTTCGCCTTCAGTGGCGACACCACCACCAACGACTCCTTCTGGCAGGCGCTCAACGCCGAACCCCGACTCGATCTGCTGGTGGTAGAGGCCGCGTTTGCCGATGACGAGATGGAACTCTGCCGCATGGCCCGGCATTACTGCCCAACCCTGCTGGCCCAGGACCTGCGGAAACTCCATCATCGTCCCAAGGTCTACCTCACACACGCCAAGCCCGGCGAGGAGGAGACCATCGCCCACGAATGTCGCCAGCTCATCAGCGATCGCGACGTGGGCCAGCTCTCCGGCGGCGAAGTCTTCACGCTATAATTCCGCGCTTGCCCGCACCCGGGGCCGTTGCCGGTCCCGCGCTTTCCATTTGTTGAGGTTTCCATGTTCGACGGCCTGACCGAGCGACTTACCCGAACCCTTCGCGACCTGCGCGGCGCCGGCCGCCTCACCGAGGACAACGTCAAGGAGACCCTGCGCGAGGTGCGCATGGCCCTCATCGAGGCCGACGTGGCCCTGCCGGTGATCCGCGAGCTCATCGACCACGTGCGCGAGCGCGCCGTGGGCCAGGAAGTGCTGCAAAGCCTCACCCCCGGCCAGACCCTGGTGAAGATCGTCCATGAGGAACTGGTCCGCATCATGGGCGCCGAGACGGTGGAGCTGAACCTCAACGCCCGCCCGCCGGTGACCATCCTCATGGCCGGCTTGCAGGGCTCCGGCAAGACCACCACCGTGGCCAAGCTGGCGCGCATGCTGAAGGAGACGCGCAAGAAATCCGTGGTGGTGGCCAGCGGCGACGTCTACCGCCCCGCCGCCATCGACCAGCTCAAGACCCTGGCGGGCGAGATCGGCGTGGACTTCTTCCCGTCGGACCCGAACCAGGACCCGGTGGCCATCGCCCGGGCCGCGGCCGACTATGCCAGCAAGCACCACAAGGACGTACTGATCTTCGACACCGCCGGCCGTCTGCACGTGGACGAGGCCATGATGGGCGAGATCCAGCGCCTGCATGCCGCCCTCGAGCCCACCGAGACCCTGTTCGTGGTGGACAGCATGACCGGCCAGGACGCGGCCAACACCGCCAAGGCCTTCAACGACGCCCTGTCGCTCACCGGCGTAGTGCTCACCAAGACCGACGGCGACGCCCGCGGCGGCGCGGCCCTGTCGGTGCGCCACATCACCGGCAAGCCCATCAAGTTCATGGGCGTGGGCGAGAAGACCGCCGCCCTGGAGACCTTCCACCCCGACCGCGTGGCCTCGCGCATCCTCGGCATGGGCGATGTGCTCACCCTGGTGGAGGAGGTGCAGCGCAAGGTCGACCAGGAACAGGCCGCCAAGCTGGCCAAGAAGATCACCAAGGGCAAGGGCTTCGACCTGGAGGACTTCCGCGACCAGCTCCAGCAGCTGGGCAAGATGGGCGGCATCATGAGCATCATGGACAAGCTGCCCGGCATGTCGCAGGTCCCCGAGCACGTGCGCAACCAGGTCAACGACAAGGAATTCAAGCGCATCGAGGCGATCATCAACTCCATGACGCCCCGCGAGCGCCACCACCCCGACCTCATCAAGGGCTCCCGCAAGCGCCGCATCGCCTTGGGCTCCGGCACCCAGGTGCAGGACGTCAACCGCATGCTCAAGCAGTTCGCCCAGATGCAGAAGATGATGAAGACCATGCAAAAGGGCGGCATGGCCAAGATGCTCCGCGGCCTCAAGGGCCGGATGCCTGGGATGCCTTTCTAAATCTAAGAAAAAAGCCCTAACCACGGGGGACACGGGGAAATCCAGGATGGCATGTACGAGCGGCCTCAGGCCGCGATGCCCGGGTTGAAGGTGAATCGCGGCCCGAGGCCGCTCCCATAAACCTGATTCCCCCCGCGTCCCCCGTGGTTAAATCTTTTCCCCGCTGCCGTTTGCCACCGGGAAGGCGCTTGCGTACAATACCCGGCTTTCGTTTAGCCCGGGTCGCCGTGTTGCGGCCCTGTTCGTTTGTACGACGAGGAACAGAAACACCATGGTGATCATTCGTCTCGCCCGTGGCGGTGCCAAGAAGCGCCCCTTCTACAGCATCGTCGTGACCGACAGCCGCAACCGTCGCGACGGCCGCTTCATCGAGCGCCTGGGTTTCTTCAACCCGGTGGCCAAGGGTGCCGAGCAGCCTTTCGCCATCAATGGCGAGCGTCTGGCCTACTGGCAGGGCAACGGCGCGCAGGTCTCCGAGCGCGTCGCCACCCTCCTGAAGAAGCAGGCGGCTGCCTAAGTAACGGCGTCGACCGCGTCCGCGGCACCTAATCCGCATGACGCAGGAAGACGAATACATCGAAATGGGCCGGATCTCCGGCCTGTACGGTGTGCGCGGCTGGGTGCGGTTGTATTCCTACACCGAGCCACGCGAGAACATTCTGAGCTACGACACTTGGTACCTGCGCCGGCAAGGGCGCTGGGAGCCGGTGGCGCCGCTCGACGGCCGGATGCAGGGCAAGGGCGTGGTCGCACACCTCAAGGGGTTCGACGATCGCGATTTGGCCGCGACCTTGGTGGGCAGCACCATTGCCATCAAGCGCAGTCAGTTGCCCAAACCCGCACCGGGTGAATATTACTGGTCCGATCTCATCGGTCTGCGGGTGGTGAACCTGCAAGGCGTCGACTTCGGAACGGTGGTCGACTTGATGGAGACGGGCGCCAACGACGTACTGGTGGTGCAGGGTGAGCGGGAACGCCTCATTCCCTACATCCCGGGCGAGGCGGTGCAGTCCGTGGACTTGCCGGGTCGGCTGCTCACGGTCGATTGGGACGCCGAATTCTAGGCGCGAAAACTGACCATGCGCATCGACGTGGTGACCCTGTTTCCCGAGATGTTCGAGGCGGTCACCGGCCACGGCATCAGCGGCAGGGCGTACCGCAACGGGCTGTTCGATTTCGGGCTGTGGAATCCGCGGGACTTCACGGCCGACAAGCACCGGCGCGTGGACGACCGGCCCTACGGCGGCGGCCCCGGCATGGTGATGCAGGTGGAGCCGTTGCGCGAGACCATCCGCGCGGCGCGCGGAAACGACCGCGATGCCCGGGTGGTGTACCTGTCGCCCCAGGGCGGTCTGCTGACCCAGGCCAAGGTGCGCGAGTTGGCGGCGGTGCCGCGGCTCATCATGGTGGCCGGGCGCTACGAGGGCGTGGACGAGCGGCTCATCGAGAGCGAGGTGGACGAAGAATTGTCCATCGGCGATTACGTACTCTCGGGGGGCGAGCTGGCGGCCATGGTGGTGATCGACGCGGTGGTGCGGTTGTTGCCGGGCGCCCTCGGCCACGACCAATCGGCGGAGCAGGATTCATTCAGTGACGGTTTGCTGGACTATCCGCACTACACACGCCCCGAGGTGATCGACGGGCGGACGGTGCCGGCGGTGCTGCAAGGCGGGAATCACGCGGCCATCCGCCGCTGGCGTCTGAAACAGGCGCTGGGACGGACCTGGCTGAGGCGGCCGGATCTGCTGGCCGCGGTTGAGTTGGACGACGAGCAGCGCGTGCTGCTTCAGGAATTCATTCGGGAACACGAGCAGGACTGAATCGGATACAATCCGCGCAGCCTTTTGGGAGCGAAGCAGCAATGAGCAACATCATCGAACAACTTGAGAAAGAACAAATGACCCGCGAGGTCCCCGCCTTCGGCCCGGGCGACACCGTGATCGTGCAGGTGAAGGTGAAGGAAGGCGAGCGCGAGCGTCTGCAGGCCTTTGAAGGCGTCGTCATCGCCAAGCGCAACCGCGGCCTGAACTCCGCGTTCACCGTGCGCAAGGTCTCCCACGGCGAAGGCGTGGAGCGTGTGTTCCAGACCTACAGCCCGGTGGTGCACAGCATCGAAGTGAAGCGCCGCGGCGCCGTGCGTCGCTCCAAGCTCTACTACCTGCGCGAACTGACCGGCAAGGCTGCGCGTATCCGCGAGAAGCTCTAAGCGTTCGGGCCTCGGCCCACACGCGGATAAAAAAAGGCGGACGTCTTCGAGACGTCCGCCTTTTTTGTTTGGTTCTGCCGCAGAATTCGTAGGCAAAGGGCTGCCGGACACAACGCCTCCCTCGCGTCATATACTTGGCGCCCACCGCGAGCGAAACGTCGGCCCCGCTGGACTCTGTTTCCCGGGTTGCCGTTCGGAACCCCGTGGCTTCGGCTTGTGAGGAACGACCATGAGTGAGCACTTCGACGCAATCATCGCCACGCCTCTGCCGGGCGGGTTGCGGCTCGGTATCCGGGTCGACGCGGGTGCCATCACGGATATCGATTTCCTGCCCGCGGACGAACCGCTCAAGCGGCCATCGGCCGCGGCGGAAAACGCCGTGTCGGTGCTGAAGGCCTATTTCACCGATCCGCGCCTCGGCAAGGAGCCGCCGCTCCACATCGAAGGCACGCCGTTTCAGCGGCGCGTGTGGGCCGCCATGCGCGCGATCCCCGTGGGCGAGGTGCGCACCTACGGCGAACTGGCGGAGCAACTGCACAGCGGTCCGCGCGCGGTGGCCGGTGCCTGCCGCGCCAACCGCATCCCCATCCTGATCCCCTGCCATCGCGTGGTCGCGCGTGAGGGCCTGGGCGGTTACATGGGGGCGTTGTACGGCGACCCGCTCACCTTGAAGGAGTGGCTGCTTCACCATGAAGGCGCCTGCTGACGGGGACCCGGCCATTCTGGAGCGTTTCCTCGACGCCCTGTGGATGGAGCGCGGACTGTCCGGCAACACGCTCGCGGCTTATCGTCGCGACATGGAAGGCCTCGCCCGCTGGCTGGCGCCGCGGGGCAGCCGTCTGGACATCGCCTCACGCGAGGAACTGCTGCGCTACCTGCAGGAGCGCACCGCGCAGGGCGCACGCCCGCGCAGTACGGCGCGCCTGCGCTCCACCATGCGGCGTTTCTACCGTTACCTGGTGCGGGAACGCGTTCGCGACGACGACCCGAGCGCGCGCATCGATGCGCCGCGGCTCGGCCGTCCGCTGCCCGATACCCTCACCGAGGCCGAGGTGGAGGTGTTGTTGGCGCAGCCTGATACGGGCGATCGCCTGGGCCTGCGCGACCGCGCCATGCTGGAACTGTTGTATGCAACCGGACTGCGCGTCTCGGAACTGGTGGGCCTCACCCTGTCACAGCTGAGCCTGACCCAGGGCCTGGTGCGTGTCATGGGCAAGGGCAGCAAGGAGCGGCTGGTGCCGCTGGGTGAAGAGGCCCTGGCGTGGACAGAGCGCTACCTGGCGCAAAGTCGCCCGGCACTCGTCACCGGACAGCCCAGCGAAGCGCTGTTCGTCAGCCTGCGCGGCGATGCCATGACCCGCCAGACCTTCTGGCACTTGATCCGCCGCCATGCACGCGCCGCCGGCATCACCAAGAAGCTTTCACCCCATACCCTGCGCCACGCCTTCGCCACGCACCTGCTCAACCATGGGGCGGACCTGCGCGTGGTGCAGCTGCTGCTGGGTCACAGCAGCTTGTCCACCACCCAGATATATACTCATGTGGCCCGCGAACGTTTGAAATCCCTGCACGCGCGCCACCATCCCCGTGGCTGAATGCCACCGGAAGCGTGCGACAATGTGCAGCGTTTCACAATCGGGTGCGCCTGCCAGTAGGAGGACGAGCCCTGCGACCCTATGATAGGCCGCAGCATGGTTCGCGCTTGAAACCAGTCATTTTGGAAAGGAAGAGGACCCATGCCGTCGTTCGACATCGTCTCGGAAGTAAACGAGCACGAACTCACCAACGCCATCGACCAGACCAACCGCGACGTGACCGGCCGTTTCGACTTCAAGGGCTCGGATGCAAAAGTGGAACGGGAAAAGGACGCGTTGGTCTTGCATGCGCAGAACGAATTCCAGATCAAACAGATGAAGGATATCCTTCATCAGCGCCTCGCCAAGCGCGGCATCGACATCCAGGCCCTGGAGGAACAAGCCCTGGAGGAGACCGGCCAGCGTGCGCACCAGCGCATCAAGGTGCGCCAGGGCATCGACAAGGAACTGGCGAAGAAGATCGTCGCTCTCATCAAGGACAGCAAACTCAAGGTGCAGGCCAGCGTGCAGGGCGAGCAGGTGCGCGTCACCGGCAAGAAGCGTGATGACCTGCAAGAGGCCATCGCCCTGTTGCGCGGTGCCGAGCTGGGCCTGCCGCTCCAGTACCAGAACTTCCGCGATTGACGCGGGTCGAAATCCGCAGACTAAAGAAAGCAAGGAAATCTCATGAAGCGAATCGTTATCGTGGCCATCGCCGGCCTGGCCTTCACCATGGGCCCTGCCGTAGCGGGTGACAAGGACGACCAGGCCACTATCCGCCAGGCGCTTGCCAAGGTCATCCCGGAAGACCCCGACACGGTGCAGAAGACGCCCGTCAACGGTCTTTACGAGGTGAGCTACGGTACGCAGCTTTTCTACGTAAGCGCCGACGGGCGTTTCCTGCTGCAAGGCGACCTCGTCGACCTGAAGTCCCGCACCAACCTCACCGAGGGCCGCCGCTCAACCGCGCGCCTGAGCGCGCTGGAAAAGGCCGAGGCCAGCATGATCGTCTACAAACCCAAGGGCCAGACCAAGCACACCGTCAGCGTTTTCACCGACATCGACTGCCCGTACTGCCGCAAGCTGCACGATGGCATGAAGGAGATGAACGACCTGGGCATCGAGGTGCGCTACCTCGCCTACCCGCGCGCCGGCGCCGGTTCAGCCTCCTGGAAGAAGGCGGCGTCGGTCTGGTGCGCCAAGGACCGCAACAAGGCCATGGACACCGCCAAGGGCATGGGCGACGTCGAGCCCGCCACCTGCGACGACCCGGTCGCCGCACACATGGCCCTCGGCCAGGCCCTCGGCGTCAGCGGCACCCCCGCCCTGGTGCTCGAAGACGGCCGCATGGTGCCGGGCTACATGCCGCCGGAGCGGCTGTTGCAGGTGCTGGAAGGGAAGATCTGATTCGGCATTCCTCGCGTAGCTCGGACGAAGCGAAGCGAAATCCGGGGCCGTGGCCGGGAAGAAAACGGCCCAACGCAGAGACGCAGAGGGCGCAGAGAACGCAAAGGAATGTAGATCACGTTGCGAAAGCTGCGTGACGTTCTTCCGCCTGACATAGGGCGGCCCGTGGCCGCCATCCCACGGACGTGTCCACGGGCCGACCTGAGCGGCGGGCTCGGCCCGCCCTATGCAGACGCTGTGAAGGGTCCGGCGGCCGAGGCCGGAAGAAAACCGCCCAGCGCAGAGACGCACAGGACGCAAAGAACGCAAAGGAATGCAGATCACGTAGACAAAAGCCGCGTGACATTCTTCCGCCGTCTGACATAGGGCGGCCCGTGGCCGCCATCCCACGGACGTGTCCACGGGGCGACCGAAACGGAAGCACGGCCCGCCCTAAGCAGACGCTATGAAGAGTTCGAGGCCGGAAGAAAGCAGCCCAACGCAGAGACGCAGAGGACGCGAAGGAATGCAGGTCATGTTGCGAAAGCTGCGTGATATCCTTCCCCCGCCAGCATCTGCATGTTGGGTCTGCAGCGACCGAGGCGTGGCTGTGCGCACTCGTCGTACATCCGCTTGCATGGTGAAGAACCTCTCCAAAATCGCAAGTTGCGCTACCGCAGATTGGCGAAGAAAGCCCACAGCTGCTCACGCTGTTTTGCTTTGACAACCTCCTCTTGGCAAAGAGATGGTTGTTAACCAAACAGGAGGGTGCCCTCGGCAAAAAATACAGTGTGATTCGCCAAATTCGGCTGAACTAATGGCTTTCTAGCGAAATGAATTCCGAGGCTTCGACGCGCTGAGGGGGCGATTTGTTCAACGCTCCTATCGCAGGGCTTGACAAAGAAAGCGATACACGTTTAGCTTCACCGGACTCATGGAGTAAGTTTCAGAGGGATTTGAACAATGATTCGCCTACCACGCCTAACACTTGCCAGCATCGGCTTGTTTTTCATCACCTCGTGGGCTGCAAATGCAGAGGCTATTTTCAGGATGTGTAGTTCCTTTTTTGCCCCCCTGACAACTGAACGTCTGCGACCTCAGAAACGGAAGTATTTCAAATTCACAGAGCTCTTGGATTCCGGAATTGCAGTTATAGTTTTTCAAAGAGAACGAAGAAAAAATATTCTTTTCCTTATAACGCTCTTGTTGGGGATTGTCGCCTTTGATGAAGCGGCGGCAGTGGTTCAGCCGTGTCACACTGTAACCCATGCGACAGTGGATAACCCGGCGGAGGTGTGTGATCAGGATCGTAGCGATACTCGGTGGGGTGGTGGTTGCATTGTTCCCAATGATGGGAATATTCAGGCGAACATGTGGGGAGGATGGGATTCCTGCGGGTCAGGGTCTGACAGCCATGGCCAGTACACGTGGTTTATTACTTGGACTTTCTCTCATCCAATTTATTACAGCTATCGCCATAAATATTACCTTTCTGCTTGTTCGCCCAGCGGAGGCACCGTTACAGGACTAGTCGAAGATCTGCAAGATAACTGCTACAACGGCTGCACCGTCAACAACCTCAGCCCCACCGCAAGTAACGAATGGGTGCGCACCCTGCAAGGCACCACCACCGGCGCGACCTGCACTGACAGCACGGCTAACAGCGGCGTTAACGCGAAAAAAATGCTCGCCTGCGGCACCGTGGGAAGCAGCAGCTACAGCACCAAAACCGCCAATCCCGTTGACTTTGCCATAGGCAACAAATTCTTCCGCGATACCGATTACCGCGGCAGCGGCAGCTTCCCTATCGTCTTCACCCGCACCTACAACAGCCTTGACTTGGGCTGGCGGTTTTCGTACACCCAGCGCATCGACAGTCTGTCGCCGCAGAAGGTGGTGGTACGCCGTGCAGGCGGGCAAACCTTCGAATACCTCCTGAGTGGCAGCCAATGGCAACCCGACCCCGACGTGGTCGAACGGCTCGAATGGTTGCCGACCGCCAACGGCGGGGCTGGCGGCTGGCGCTACACCCTCGCCGACCACTCCCAGGAATTCTACGACGCCGATGGCCGGCTCATCGCCATCCGGAATCCCGCCAAACTGGAACAAACACTGGCCTACAGCACCGATGGCCGGCAACTCTCAGTTACCAGTCCTGAAGGCGATACCCTGCACATCGAGCTTGACGCCGATGGCCGCCTGCCAGCGCGCATTACCGACAGCACAGGCCGCAGCACCCTCTACACCTTCGATGGCCTGCAACTGCACCAGGTCACCCATCCGGACGGCACCACCCAGCGGTACCTCTACGAACAGCCCGAGCGCCCCTGGCTTATCACCGGCATCATCGACGAGAACGGCCACCGCAGCCATACCGTGGCCTACGACGCCCAAGGCCGCGCCATTCTGAGCGAGCGCGCCGATGGCGCCGAGCGTGTCGAGATAAGTTACAACGGCGATGGCACCACCACCCTCACCAATGCCCTCGGCAAGCGAACCACTTTCCACTTCGAAACCATCCACGGCGTGAAGAAAATCGTGCGCGTGGAAGGCGAGCCCACCGAGACCTGCCAAGGCTCGGCCATGGACTACAAATTCGATGCCAATGGCTTCCTCATCGAGAAGACCGATGCCGAAGGCGTCACCACCCGTTACACCCGTGATACCCGCGGCCTGGAACTGTCGCGTACCGAGGCTTACGGCCTGCCCGAGGCGCGCACCGTAACCACCGAGTGGGACAGCGACCAGCGTCAGCCCCTGGTCGTGCGTGAGGGGAACCGCGAAACCTCCACCACCTACGACGACCAAGGCCGTATCCTTACGCGCACCGTCACCGACACCGCCACCAGCGCAAGCCGCACCACCGGCTACAGCTACAACGGCCTTGGCCTCATCGCGACCATCGACGGCCCACGGGAGGACGTGGCGGACCTGACCACCTACGACTACGACGACCAAGGCCGCCTGGCCGCGGTCACCAACGCCCTTGGCCACCGCACCGTGATACTTGAGCGCGACAACCACGGCCGCCCCACCCGCACCCGCGATCCCAACGGCCTGGAGACCGTGCTCAGCTATGACCTCAAGGGCCGGCTCATCGAGCGCCGCGAAGGCGCCGAGACCACGGTCATGGCCTACGACCCGGTGGGCAACCTGAAACAGGTGACCACCCCTGGCGGCGAGACACTCCACTACGCCTACGATGCGGCCAACCGCCTCACCGGCATGGCCGACAGCGAGGGTAACCGCATCACCTACACCCTTGATGCCATGGGCAACCGTACCAGCGAGCAGGTGTCCGACGCCGGTGGCCACCTGGCCCGCACCCAACAGAAGGTCTACGACGAGCTCAGCCGCCTGCTGCGCAGCATCGGCGCCGACGGGGCAACCACCCACTACGGCTATGACCGCAACGACAATCTCACCAGCACCTTCGACCCGCTGTGGCGGCTGCACGCCCGGTCCTACGACGCCCTCAACCGCCTCGTCGAACAGACCGGCCCCACGGGCGGCCTCACCCGCTACGGCTACGATGCCCTCGACCGCCTCACCACGGTGATGGACCCGAACGGCAACACCACCACGTATACCTACGATGCCCTCAGCAACCTCCTGCGCCAGGACAGTCCGGATACCGGCACCACCACCTTCACCCACGATGCGGCGGGCAATGTGCTGAGCAAGACCGATGCGAAAGGGCAACTGACGCGCTACCAGTACGATGCCCTCAATCGCCTCATCGGAGCACGCCACGCCGATGGCAGCGTGATTACCTACGCCTACGACACTGCCGAGAACGGCATCGGCAGATTGGGGAGCATTCAGGATTCGAGCGGCAGTACCGCCTTCCGGTACGACGCCCATGGACGCGTCACAAGCCGAGCGCAAATCATCACCGTGAACGGCACGAGCGTCACCCGTACCACTGCCTACCAGTACGACAACACAGGCCGGCCCACGGGCATGACCTATCCCTCAGGCCTCCAGGTGGCCTACGGCTACACAGCCGGGAAAATCAGCAGCGTCACCATTAACGGTCAGCCGGTCCTCACCGGCATCACCTACCAGCCCTTCGGTCCCATTGCCGGCTGGCATTGGGGCAATGGCACACCCCACACCCGCGACTACGACTTAGACGGCCGACTCACAAGGCACAGCCTGGGCGCGGACCAACGCACCTTCAGCTATGACGTGCTCGGCAACATCACCGCCTTGCAGGACCGGCTCACTGACTCCGCGTTCGACTATGACGAGTTGAACCGCCTCACTGCCGTCAACGACCCGGCCTTCGTCCTGGGCTGGGATTACGACGCGAACGGTAACCGCCTGCTTCAAGTGGCCGGCCTCGAAACCACCACCTACGGCATCGAGCCCACCAGCAACCGCCTCATTTCCATCACCGAAGGCGACCTCACCCGCACGATGGCCTACGACCTCAACGGCAACACCGTGGCGGATGGCGAGCACAGCTACGGCTATGACGCGAGAGACCGCTTGGTTTCTGTCGATAATGGCCAAACCGGGCAGTACCGCTACAACGCCCTCGGCCAACGCGTGTACAAATGGGCCATAACCGCCAACACCGCCACCCCGGACCTCAACGGCGATGGGCGCGTCACCGAAGCGGACTTGCATGTCTTGCAGGAGTACATTCGCCGCGGCAACGCCCCAAGCCATGCCGACCTGAACGGCGACGGCAAGGTGGATGGAAAAGACACGCCCTGCATCGCAACGCTCATTGGCGCGGAAAAGTCGCAAGGGAAAGGCAAGGGCAGTAAGCCGACGAAGCACGGCTGCCTGCCGGCGGCCATGCCTCAAGAGCGGCTGTTCGTGTACGACGAATGGCGGCTGCTGGGTGAGTACGGCTTGAACGGCTCAGCCGTGCAGGAAACCGTCTGGCTGGGCGACCTGCCCATTGCCACCGTTCAAAATGGAGAAATCTACTACGTCCATCCCGACCACCTGGGCACGCCGCGCGTCATTACCGCGCCTGGAACAGGCACGGAAATCTGGCGCTGGGATTCGGAGCCGTTTGGGAGTTCGGCGGCGAACGAGGATCCGGATGGGGATGGGAATGCCTTCACCTACAACTTGCGGTTTCCGGGGCAGTATTTTGATCAAGAGACTGGCCTGAACTACAACCTCAACCGTACCTATGACCCAGGTACGGGGCGCTACGTCGAATCCGATCCGATCGGATTGGATGGGGGATTTAACACCTATGCATACGCGGAGCTTAATCCCGTTCGCTATTCGGACCCGTTAGGGCTTTGGGTTAAGCGATGTGCAAGAGGACTTGGAGATAAGGATAAACCTGCAAAGAAGCCCAGCGGCAATCCCTTGCGCCATGACTACATTAGCGTTAGCGGGCAAATTGTGAGCTTCCAAGCTGGAGATGGTGCGAGTGCAATGCTTTGGAGTCAGGGGCGCATAGATGACAATGAGTACCCGGATAATCCTAAATGCGAAATGGTCTGTAGTGACGATAAGTTCGACCAGTATGTTTTGGAGGCGGCAAGAGAAATCGGGGCGCCGAGTTATTGCGTGACGGCTTATCCCATGACGACGCCTTGGATATATGGGGCGAGAAATTGCCAGACGTGGGCTGATGACGTTTTGATATTGGCGAAGGAGAAGTACCTGGAGAAAGAGAAATGCCCGCAGTGCTTCAAGTGACTTCTTTATGAAAGAGTTCTTTCTTATTTTGTTTTTTGCTAGGACGGTTCTCTTGACTCCGGAGCCAGTCGACTTGCATGGACAACTAGTATTGACGCCAGTCAAGTCGCTCGAAGCAATAACGCCCGGGGCAAGCGTTCAAATAGACGTGTCGTCATTGATTGAGTGGGGTGAAGAAGACATCTTGGCTTTCCGGAAGCGGCTGGTAGGGCAGTTTCCGCCCGGTAGTATTGGTGCCAGACTTATCGGAAGGGACAGTCGAGAGGTGGTGTTGCGCTATGAAGGCAATCATCAATTCAACGAGAATAGCGTGATGCTGTCACTTTATGCAGACGAGGGCGTCCCTACGGATATCGAATTTACAAAGGTGGTCTTGGAAAGCGATGTCGAATTGAAGGGGGTCCGAGTTTTTTGGAAAAACTACAAGCATTAGTGTTTCGCGCCCGCTCCATTTTAAGCCCCGCTAGCCACCTGGCCAGCGGGAAAACCATGTCGGGACACCCAACTCCTTACAGGAGTAACCGGGGTCAGGTCTCGCCTTGTAGCATCGCTCGGCGGATGACTGGCTCAACTCGCGAGATGGATGTCGAAAACGACGTGTTGAGCGCGAAAGGGGTTGAGGTCTATCTCTGCGCTAGCAACAAGGGGTCACCTAGCACTAGCAACAAAAGGTCAGGAGTAACCGGGATCGGGTCTTGCCTTTTGCCTCACTAGAATCCAACGGGATCAGTTCTTGATCGTGCCCCCGGAGTTTCGCAACACGCCCAATCCAAACCCCAAGACGCAGAAAGCTAGCATTATGCCGAGGGAGCAGCGGCAAGCCGCTGCTCTCCCGACTGGGCGGTGGTGCGTCTAGCCGTCCAATTTCATTGCGCTGACAGCCGCCACGGCATATACGGACTTCAGTGGGCTATCGGCTGCCAACCCGCGTGGTCGAAATGTTCCGCGTAGGCGTCGAGGGCCTTGATGATTTTCACGGCCCCGGAACGCCGGTCGTCCCCTTCACGCATGCCCGCCAAGCCGGCGTAGATGTCGCTCAACACGATGTGCAACTGGGCATCCGCATCCGGGGGCAACTTGCAGTTCTGGATGATGCCGTTGAGGTGATCATTCACTTGCGTCGCCAATGCCTGGTATTCCCCCGCAGGCAGGCGGTTTTCGTGGATCTCCGGCAGGGCGGCGGCGATCTTGTTGCGAACTCCAGTCATCCCCTGGCGCAGTGCGGCATCGGTCTGCCATTTGGCGCCATCGTTGAGCCGCAACTGTACGGCGTCGGCATGGTGGTCATCGTGTCCGTGGTGGTCATCCGCGGCAACGACATTACCCGCGACGCCGACGGCAAGGAGCAGTACCATCAAGCGGTTGGAAAACAATCGGAAAAACATCTTCAAACCTCCTGCGAATTGAACCGGCGCGCCCGTCGAGCCGGTGTGTCCAGCGTAGAAAGGGTTTCTTAACGCATCCTTAACACCGGTGGTGGGTGACAGAAATGGTCAAGTACGGCGCATCATGGAGGCGTTCGTGAGATTGCGCAACGTATCGCGAGCGCACGGGTTGTCCTTATGGCCGACCCATGACGGTAACTCCAGCCATGGCCCATGTGACCCAGGCCGAAGAATCGCCCGGAGGCCAGGCTCCTACGGAAGGTATGGGGCACCGATAGCGCCGGTGTTAAGTCAACTTTAAGGTTTCCCGAGTTAAGCTCACGTCAAAACAACCTGGCAAAGGACAGCGCCAATAATGAAGAGCAAGAACCGTCGTTTTCTCCCGCTCGCCATCGTGTTCCTCGCCTTCAGCACCGCAGTTCCTGCGGCGCAGGCGCCGGATGTATCCTGGGCCACGGACCAAGGCGAGCTCCCCCTGGAGCAGCTGCGTGGCAAGGTGGTGTATCTGGACTTCTGGGCGTCCTGGTGCACGCCGTGCCGCCAGTCGTTTCCCTGGATGAACGAGCTTCAGGCACGGTATGCCGAACAGGGATTGGTGGTCGTGGGCGTCAACCTGGACAAGGATAGGGTGTTGGTCGAGCGATTCCTCGCCAAGTACCCGGCACAGTTCACCGTGGCCTATGACCCCAACGGAGACTCGGCGGCGAGTTTTGCGGTCAAGGGCATGCCCAGCAGCTACGTGATTGATCGCGATGGCGAGATACGTCTGTCGCACGTGGGCTTCCGCGAGAAAGATCGTGACGCGCTGGAGGCCCGCATCCAGGAGGTGCTTGGCCGTTGATTGGGTTTGCTTGTGATAACTGCGAGAACACCGTGTTTCTTGCCGTGATCGGTCCTAGAAATGCGGAGCGTCTGTTTAAGAGACGTTAGGGGGAATCGGAATCCATGCGTATGTTGATTGCGAGCGCCACGCTCGGCCTTGCCGTGGTGCAGTCCGGATGTGCCTTCGAGCCCGTTCAGCCATGGGACAAGGATGTGCTGGCGCAAAGGAAGATGCAGCTCGAAGGTTATCCGCTGGACACCTACCTGGATGACCACATCTACTTCAGCAAGGAAGCCTCTTCCGGGGGACAGGCCGTCGGTGGGGGAGGCTGCGGATGCAACTGAAGAAAGAACCCAAGTCCGTCCGCGGGGCGCTGGCCCTTGCGACCTGCTCGTTGCTGGCGGGTACATCCCCGGCGCACGCCGCCAAGGAATGGGAGGTCGATTCGGCCGTGCTGTTCTATTCGGAGGGCAGCGATCGCATCAGTCTGGTCGAGCCGGTGGTCGGCTTGCGCAAGGCGCTGGGTGACGACGAGTACGTTGGTATGCGCATTGTGATCGATGCGTTGACCGGGGCATCGCCGAACGGCGCCATCGCCACAGATGCGGTACAGACCTTCACCACGCCGTCGGGGGACGCGTCCTATACGGTGCAGCCGGGCGAGACGCCGCTCGATCCCACCTTCAAAGATCACCGCATCGCGCTCAATGGCGTATGGGAGAAGCCGCTCAGCGAACGCCTCAAGGGCGTCTTCTCGGCCAACTTCTCCACTGAGTACGATTACCAGTCCATGGGCGTGACCGCCACGCTGGCGCGCGATTTCAATAATCGCAACACCACACTTTCAGCGGGCGCGTCCTACAGCGCGGACACCATCGAGCCGGTGGGCGGGACGCCCGTCGGGCTTGCCTCCATGCCGGTCTTCCCCGCGGTGAAGCAGACCCAGGGGGCGAGCGAGGACAAGACGGTGACCGAGTTCCTGGTGGGCATCACCCAGGTCCTGAATCGGCGCACGCTCATGCAGTTCAACTACACCCATGGCATGGACGATGGCTACCTGACCGACCCCTACAAACTGCTCAGTGTGGTGAACAGCGCGGGGAACGTGAGCGGTTATCGCTTTGAAAAGCGCCCCGAGGAGCGAACCCGGCAGACGGTCTTCTGGCGTACCTTGCACCAGTTCACCGAAGACGTGCTCGACGTCTCCTATCGCTATTACTGGGATGATTGGGGCGTCAGCTCACATACCCTGGATACGCGTTACCGCTACGAACTGGGCGGCGGGCATTATCTGCAACCGCATGTGCGGCTGTACCAGCAAAGCGCCGCGGACTTCTATCGCTTTAGCCTGGCGGAAGGGGCCACGCCGACGCATGCGAGCGCCGACTACCGGCTCGGCGACATGACCACGACGACCTTTGGCCTGAAATATGGCTTCGCCGTGAGCGAGGACAAGGAGTACAGCATGCGTATCGAGTACATGAACCAGTCGGACGACAACGGCCGATTCGAGGACGTGGATGCGATCATCGTGCAGGCCAGCTATTCCTTCCTCTTCTGATTCCCCGTAAGGTCTAGCAGCCTGTCGGATTTAGGATGCTCCTACTGCGCCGGTTGGATAGCGGTTCAAATTTTCCCCGGTTTCTCGTTGCGTAGAACCACTATGCGCCTCGAAACCGGGAAAAATTTGATCTCGCTCTCCCATCTTGCTCGCTACGGGCACCTAAGTCCGACAGGCTGCTAAGCCATGGCGCGGCAGTTGAGCCGCGCCACCCTTTTCCATGACCAAAGAATCTTCCCTCACACGCGTTCAGGACTACTGGCTGGGCCGTTTCCAGGCGATGGCGAGTCCGTGCGAAATCCTCATGGACATCGACGACGGGCGGCTGGCCCGGCGGCTGCTCGACATCGCACGGGTGGAGGCCTCACGTGTCGAACGCAAGTTCAGCCGCTATCGCGAGGACAGCGCCGTGCAGCGAATCAACCGCTCGGCGGGCCGGCCTTTGGAGGTTGACGAGGAGACGGCCGCCCTGCTCGATTATGCGGCCCAGTGCCATGACCTGAGCGCGGGCCGGTTCGACGTCACCTCGGGGGTGCTGCGGCGGGTGTGGCAGTTCGACGGCAGCGATCGTGTACCCACGCCGGAGGCGGTGGCCGCCATCCTGCCGCTGGTGGGCTGGCACAGGATCACCTGGGAGCGGCCGGCGATCACGTTGCCGCCCGGTATGCAGATCGACCTTGGCGGCATCGGCAAGGAGTACGCCGTGGATCGCTGCGCGCGCCTGATCACCGAGGAGAGCGGGGCCAGTGTATTGGTGAACTTCGGCGGCGATCTCTATGTAAACGCCCCGCGACGCAATGGCCGCGGTTGGTTTGTCGGCGTCGAAGATCCGGCATCCAGGCTGCCGTTGGGCGACAGCGGCAGCAGTCGCCATCGCCTGGAGCTGCAGCATGGGGGTGTCGCGACAAGCGGCGATACCCGGCGCTTTCTGCTCAAGGACGGCGTGCGTTACAGCCACATCCTTGACCCCACCACGGGTTGGCCGGTGCAGGGCGCCCCGCGTTCGGTCACCGTCGCAGCCTCGACCTGCACCGAGGCCGGCCTGCTCGCCACTTTCGCCATGCTGCGTGGTGCCGAGGCGGAGAGTTTCCTTGAAGGTGAAGGTGTGCAGTATTGGTGTGTGCGGTAGCGCTGCTTGCAGTGGTCAGACCGCATCTCTCCTGGTTGTCTCTTGGGTCGAAACCCTCCGCGATGGGAGCAGCCTCAGGCCGCGATTTCTCCAATTGATGTTCCTTTCGCGGCCTGAGGCCGCTCCTAGTCGGTAGCCTACGCTTCGTCGGCTGAAGAGACGGACTCGGGCGCCTGGGCACACGCCGCTACTCAGAAGGGAACTGGCATCCGTTTCGATCCCCTCGCCCCGCCCTCCCGGAGGGCTGTCTCTTGGTCATACTACGCAAGGAAAAAGGTACGTGATGATGAGTCGTCTAACTCGACAGCAAGCCCCCTCTGCCTCCGGGAGAGGGCCAGGGAGAGGGTATCCACGCATGTACTTCTGTTGAGATGTCGTCATAACTCCCCTCTCCCCAGCCCTCTCCCGGAGGGAGAGGGGGCAAGAAGGTGCCGATTGGTCACTTGCCCGCATCTTCGCTTTCCCGGGCCTCATTGAGCAGGCGCAGATTCACCCCGGCCTGCATCTGCGCTGGATCGAGGGCCAGTGCCTGTTGGTAGGCGGCGCGTGCCTCCTCCGTCCTCCCCGCGGTTTGCAGCGCATAACCGAGATTGTTCCAGGGGCGTGCCTTGGCCGGCGAGGCCTGCACCGCCGCCTGCCAGAAGCGGACCTCGTCGCGATAGTCCAGATTGCGCGCGAAGGTCGCTGCGGCGAGTAGCGCCACCACCGCAATACCCATGGAGAGCGCGGCCCGCCGCGGCACCGCAACGAGTGAGTGCGCGGCGATCCAAGCCGGACCCATGAGCGCGAGATAGAGCTGGCGCTCATTGGCAAGGTCGAGGCGCGCGATCAGGGAATTGGTGGGCAACAGGTGCAGAAAGAACCAGAGGATGCCGAACGCCAGCCAAGGCCGTTGTCGCCATTGGTGGAAACCCAGCCACAGAAGACACGCCAGTACACCCGCCTTTGCGGCCGTGAACATCAGCGGCACATCCAGGCTGACCTGCGGGTCGCTGTTCATCTGCAGGCCGAGCAGCGGCCGGGTGATGAGATAGAACACACCGTGGATCTGCGCGGCCAGGTTTTCGAGCGGCGGGCGCGTGGCGAGGCTGACGCCGAGCAGGTAGCGGTAGTCCGGGCTGGACAGCACGAGGGCGGCTAGACCAGCGAGCACGGCGAAATGCCGCGCCAGCGGCGCGGCCGCGTCGCGCCAGGCGGCCTGCCGTTGCAAGCGTTCCCAGAGCAGCAGGGCGAAGGGCAGGGTCCAGGCGGTCTCCTTCACCAGCATGGCTGCGACGAACAAGAGCGGCGAGATCACGCCGTGGAGCCAGGGGCGATTGTGCTCACGCCCCTCCACATAGGCGAACACCGCGCCGAGATAGCACACCGCCATGAACGAGACGGAGCGCCCGGAGATATAGGTGACCGCCTCGGTCTGCGCAGGATGCAGGGCGAACACGAGCGCGGCGAACAGCACCGGCAGGCCATGCATCGCGGACGGGGGCCTGGTGAAACGCCGCAGCAGCACGAACACCAGCAGGGTGCTGCCGAGGTGACAGAGCAGGTTGAAGGCATGAAACGCGGCGCTGCCCGCGCCGACCGTCCAGCTGAGCACATAGGACAGTTTGAGCAGCGGCCGGATGCCCGGCATGGAAGCGAGCCAGGCGCTCCAGCTGTGCACCCGCGGGTTGTCGACGATGACGCGGTAGTCGTCGAACTGGAACGCCCCATCGAAACTGTTCAGGTAGGCCGCGACGACCAGCGTGACCAGCACGATCACCTGGGCGCTAACGCTGAGCGGGCGCGTGTTCAAAGGCGTTTTCCAGCACGCCGACCGCGTCCCACCAGCGGTCCTGTGCGTTCAGCATGATGAGCAACACCTGTACGCCCTTGCGCTCCACCAGCGCGGCGATGCAGCGTCCCGCGCCGTTGGTAAAACCGGACTTGATACCGAGGGTGCCCGGATAGGTGCCCACGAGGGCGTTGGTATTGCGAAGCGTGTAACGCCCGCCGCGCGCATCCTGGATCTGCACGTCGCGCTGTTTCACCAGCTCGGCGAACACGGGGGACTGCATGGCAAGGCGCGCGAGTGCGGCCAGGTCGCCGACGGTGGAGTAGTGCCCCGGCGCATCAAAGCCGCAGGCATTGGCAAAGCGGGTATCGTTCAGGCCCAGGGTTTCCGCGCGCCGGTTCATGCGCGCGACGAAGGCGGTTTCACTGCCTGCGTAGTGCTCGGCGAGGGCGAGGCAGGCGTCGTTGGCCGAGCGCACCAGGGTGGCGGCCAACAGATCGCTCACCTTGAGGCGCGTGCCCGCGCGCAGTCCGACGCGTGCCCCCGTGGCGGCCGCGGCACGCGGACTCACGGTGACCCACTCGTCCGGGCGGTAATCCTCCACCACCAGCAGCGCGGTCATGAGTTTGGTGAGGCTGGCCGGGGGCAGGCGCCGGTCCTGGCCGCCCGCCCACAGCGTGGTCCCGCTCACTTCCACCAGGTAGGCTGCGGCCAGATCGGGGTAGCGATCCTCCGCGGCGAGCGCCGCTCCGCTGAACGCGGCGAGCGTCAGGCAGAGCGCGCGCAAACGGCGGCGCATTACCCTAGAAACCGAACAGGCCCTTCAGACCTTCCTTCACGCCTTCCTTCAGCATCTGCATGCCCTGACCGCCATCGCTGGCGTCGGTTTCCGTGGGTGCGGCCGCTTTCCGCTCGCCCTTCGCCACGTTGTCTTGCGCGTAGGTGACGCAGATGGGGGCATATTCCGATTCCATGGCACTGGTGTACGTGCGGCCCGCACAATGCTTCGCGGCGAGGGCCTTCGCATCGGCTTCGCAGAAATCGGCAACGAACTGCCAGTTCTTGGTCTTGTTGGCGCGCTTGCAGGCGTCTGCCTGTAGCGGCTTGGGATCCACACCGCAGTGGCTCAGGGCTTCGTGCCAGCCCTCGTTTTCGCCGGCAGCGTCGGCGAAGCGCGCCGGATCGCGCATATCCTTGGCGAGGTTCTTGACGTGTTTGCAGAAGGCGTCGCGGTAATCGGCGCAAACGTTGTTGGCTTCGTACATGCGCCATTCCAGGTTGGCCTCACGTGGGTCACAGATCCTGTCCAGGTCGGCCTTATGTTTGGCCTGCATGTCCGCAATCTTCTCGCTTGGATCCTCGTAGGTGCAGTTGCCTATGCGCTTGCCCGAGTAGCTCTGCTTCATTTCGAAGGAGACGCCGTCGCCGTGGCCCTTGGCCTGCATGCTCCCCTTGTAGCTGTTGCCGGCCATGGTCGACTCGCCCTGGCCGCTCATGGTCATGTCACCGCTGCACTTGAAGCGATAGCTGGTCTTGTTGCCCGACTTCTTCACGTCATAGGTCGTGCAGTTCTCGTCCATCTGCGCCGTGCCCTCCATCTGACCCTTGGGCACGCACACCTCCACGGTTTGCGCCGGCAAGGCAAACGGCATGCCGGTCATTTCCACCTTGACGGTCACTTCCCAGAGTTCGTCGGGTCCGTTTGCTGCCAGCGCCGAGCCCGCTGCGGCGCAGCCGAGCAGCGCCACCGTCACCACCTTACGCACGTCCATTTTTCCCCCTGAACCCTCTGGTCTGTGTGTGGAAATGGCCCCTTTTAGCACAGGCGCGCCGCAAGCAGAAACGGAAAACGCAAGGCTGTGGCGGGTTTCGGGAAAGCCTTGAGAGCGAGGGTCGCAGCGCGGGGCGCACGGCTGCGGCCCCGGCCGTTGCAAGCCGGAAAAATTCAGTGCAGGGCGTTGAACATGAGACCGCGGTAACGGCTTACCAGCTCTTGATCGCCAAGGAGCTGGAACACCTTGAGCATGTCCGCGCGTGCCGCATCACGGTAGTTGCGGTCACGCTTGAGCAGTTCGAGCAGATTGTCGAGGGCGGCCTCGTTTTGGCCTGCAACGAGCTGGTGTGTCGCGAGCTGATGGCGTGCTTCACTGTCGTCGGCGTTGGCCTGCACGCGCGCGAGCAATGCTTCAAGCGGCGGGATGTCGGCGGCGCGATCGGCGAATTCGAGCCGCGCCTCGATACGCGCCACGGTGTCGTCGCGCGCGGCGACGGGCAATTGTTCGAGCAGCACGCGGGCTCGGGCGCTGTCACCGGCATGCAGTGCGGCATCGGCCAAGGCAACCAACAAGCGGCTGCTGCCCGGCTCCGCAGCCAAGGCCGCTTCGAGCCTTTGTGAGGCCTCCGCCACCTGCCCGGCCGCGAGCAAGGCCTCGGCTTCCGCGGCGATACGATCCGATTCCCGTTCGATGTGTCGATCGAGGAAGGCGCGCACGGTAGATTCGGGCTGGGCGCCAAGGAACTCGTCAACCACCTCACCGTTCTTCACCAGCTTGACCGTGGGCACGCTGCGTACGCCGAAGCGGGTGGCGAGCTCGGGTTGCTCATCGATGTTGACCTTGGCCAGCACGAACTGGCCGGCATATTCCTCAGCCAAACGGCTCACGATGGGCAACAGCATGCGGCAGGGGCCGCACCAGGCGGCCCAGAAATCCACCAACACCGGGACGCGGCGGGAGGTTTCCAGTACTGCGGTGAAGTTGTCCATGGTTACGTCTTGGATGTGGGGCGAGCTTGCCATCAGGACTCCTGGGGACGAATCGGCACTAGCGGCAGGAGGTGGGGACGGATCATGCGTATTCAAGCGGCTGGGTGCGGTGTTCGGGTTGTAGGAATATTCCGAAAAGCGGGTAGGTCAAAATCGGCTTTTTGCGTCAGGCGGGCAGGACGTGAACCTGACCTTGCGGATGTAAGTCGCTGTATGGCAAATGAATAGTGGCAGACCCGCGCGGCGGGCGGCGACAAAACCACGCTCTGTAGGGTCTTGTCACCACCGGTCGGAGTGCCTAGTTTTAGCTCGCACGGAGGGGTAGTCAGGGAACATCACGGATGATTGGTCACATGATGTGACTGCGGCCAGGAGGCCTGATGGATTGAAGGGCGACCTATGGGTCGCCCTTTCTTGTTTTTGGCTCAGCGCTCCAGATAGCCCAGCTTGTCCGGTACACCGTCCCATTCCTGTGCGTCGGGCAGTGGCGCCTTTTTCTGCGACAGCACCGGCCAGACCTTCGCCAATTCCGCATTCAGTTCCAGGAAATGGCGTTGGGCATTCGGCACGTCATCACCCGCGACAATCGCACCGACGGGGCACTCCGGCTCACACAGACTGCAGTCGATGCATTCTTCCGGATCGATGGCGAGGAAATTCGGTCCCTCGTGGAAGCAGTCCACCGGGCACACGTCCACGCAATCCGTGTACTTGCAGCGGATGCAGTTCTCCGTAACCACATACGTCATTGCGCTCTCCCGGGTAAGCAAAAAGCACCACGGCCAACCAATCAGGGTTTTTGCGCCCGTCGCGCCTTTGCGTTGGGCTGTTCTCTTCTTCTTGGCTCCCAGAGCTTAGCCGGAAGCCAGCCGCTTGAGTTCGTACAGGGCCGCGAGGGCATCACGCGGGGTGAGCTGGTCCGGGTCGAGGCGGTCCAGCGTTTCGCGCAGCGCGTCGGGCCGTACGAACATGTCCATTTGCGCCGCCACGGGCGCGGCCTTGCTCACGTTGCCGTCTTCCAATTCACGCAGTTTGGCGCGCGCTTCGCCGATGACGTGGCGCGGCACGCCCGCCAGTGCGGCCACGGCGAGTCCGTAGCTCTGGCTCGCCGGCCCCGGTTTGACCGCATGCAGGAATACGATGTCATGGCCGTGCTCCACCGCATCCAGGTGGACGTTGCGCACGCCCGGTAGTTGCTCGGGCAGGGCGGTCAGTTCGAAGTAGTGGGTGGCGAACAGGGTGAAGGCGCGCCGGCGCGCCAGTTCCACGGCCGCGGCCCAGGCCAGGGACAGGCCGTCGAAGGTGCTGGTGCCGCGGCCGATCTCGTCCATGAGCACCAGGCTCTCGGCGGTGGCGTTGTGCAGGATGTTGGCGGTCTCGGTCATTTCCACCATGAAGGTGGAGCGCCCGCTGGCGAGGTCGTCGGAGGCGCCGATGCGCGTGAAGATGCGATCGACCGGGCCGAGGCGCGCCGCGTCGGCCGGCACGTAGCTGCCCGCGTAGGCCAGCAGCACGATGAGCGCGGTCTGGCGCATGTAGGTGGACTTGCCGCCCATGTTGGGGCCGGTGACCAGTAGCATGCGCGTGTCGTCGGTGAGGCTGAGGTCGTTGGGCACGAAAGGCGCCTCGCTGGCCTGTTCCACCACCGGGTGGCGGCCGGCGCGGATGACCATGCCCGGCTCGGGACTCAGTTCGGGTCGCACCAGGCGCAACGCGGTGGCCCGCTCCGCGAGGTTGGCGAGCGCGTCCAGCTCGGCGAGCGCGGCGGCGGTGTCCTGCAGGTCGGCCAGACGCGTACCGAGGATGTCCAGTAATTCCTCGTAGAGCTGCTTCTCGCGCGCCAGGGCGCGCTCGCTGGCGGACAGCACCTTATCCTCGAAGGCCTTGAGCTCGGGGGTGATGTAACGCTCCACGCCCTTGAGGGTCTGGCGGCGGATGAAGTCGTCGGGCACGCGCTCGCTGTCGCGCCGGCTCACTTCGATGTAGAAGCCGTGCACGCGGTTGTAGCCGACCTTCAGCGCGCCGATCCCGGAACGCTCGCGCTCGCGGGTCTCCAGTTCCACCATGAACTGGTCGGCGTTGTCCTTGAGGGTGCGCAGTTCGTCCAGCTCCGCGTCGTAGCCCGGGGCGATCACGCCGCCGTCGCGAATGAGCACCGGCGGGTTGTCGATGATGGCCCGCGTGAGCCGGTCTTCCAGTTCCGGGAAGGCCTGGATGCGTGCGCCGAGGGCCGTGAGCAGCGCCACGTCCAGGGCGCACACCTGCGCATGCAAGTCGGGCAGCCGGCCGAGGGCGGTGCGCAATTGGGTGAGGTCGCGCGGGCGTGCGGTCTTCAGCGCCACGCGTGCCAGGATGCGCTCCACGTCGCCGATGCCGCGCAACTGGCCGCGCAGCTCGTCGCAGGCGTCGGCCTCGAGCAGGGCCGCGATGGCGTCATGGCGCGCGGCGAGCACCGCCTGGTCGCGCAAGGGGCG
>Ga0265293_10001651_pt1 | contig 47872 bp, 48 predicted proteins | sample Munlanlewell138R_FD_192505 | JGI IMG/M metagenome (GOLD analysis project Ga0265293, IMG submission 192505) | Leachate microbial communities from a municipal landfill in Southern Ontario, Canada - Leachate well 138R | ecosystem: Engineered > Solid waste > Landfill > Unclassified | place: Canada... | reverse complement strand
AAAAAAAGTTCCGGTGCGTATGTGTATAGCGTGCAGGCAGGGCAGGCCTAAAAAAGAACTCGTCCGCGTAGTCGCCTCAATGGGCGCTCTTTCGCCTGACGAAACGGGCAAGGCGCACGGGCGCGGGGCATATATATGCCCGCAAATCGCCTGCCTTGATAAGGCTAGGAAGACAAAGGCTTTTGAGCGCGCGCTTTCCGTTTCCGCCGATGAGACCGCCTACAACGCTATTGTGCGCGTTATATTAAGACGTGGCATCAAATAAGCTTTCGATGGCGGGGCTTGCGGTTCGGGCGGGCAAGGCGGTGTTCGGTACGGCGGCATGTGAAAAAGGCATAAAAAAGCGTACCATAAAACTGCTGCTGCTGCAAAAAGGGCTTTCGGACTCAAGTGTAAATCACTTTTTTATGCTGTGCAAAACGGCTGATGTAAATATGCTTATGGTGGACGAAGACGAACGGTTAGGCGACGCGGTCGGCAGGCCGGAAATAATGGTGCTTGGCATTACCGATAAAAGATTTGCCGAACAGATAAAGTATAATATTGTTGGTGGGAGTGGCATTTAATGAGCAGATTAAAAATTATCGATATGAATAAACAGCTTGTGGATAAATCAAAGCAGACGATAACGCAGATAGAATCGCTGCAGGCCAGCGTGCAAAACCATCTGTCCACATTAAAACGTATCGAAGCGGAGCTTTTAAAGATAGCGCGCGCGGAGGCTGAAGAGCAGCGCCTTATGCAGCAGCGCGAAGCGTTGGAAGCCGCTCGGGCTGCCGAAGCGAAAATTGCCGAGGAAAAACGGAAAACCGAAGAAGAGCCTGAAAAGGCGGCGGTACAACCGGAGAAACCGCAAATACCGGAGGAGATTAAAAAGCCCGTACAGAAAGCAAAACCGGCGCCCGTAAGCCCGCCTGAACGCGCGCGGCAGACGCGCCGCCTGGACGAAGCCGTTTCAAAAAGCGTACAGAAGCAGCCGCGTACAGAATCCGAAACCAAAGACGTGCGCAAAAAAGAGACCGCAAAGTTTAGCGCCGGTCCTAAAGACGCCCTTAACGGTTTTGTTTCGGTTGACAGAAAAGGAACGCAAGGCAAAAAGAGCCCGGGCGCCGTGTACGGCCGCGAAGATAGAGGCAAAAAGTCTAAAAAGGCGCTGTTCAAAGAAAGAATAATAGCCGACGACGGCGATTTTAGATACAGGGGCAAACGCCGCGTTAAAACCAAGCCGGCAGCCGCTCCGCAGCCTGTTGTTATTGAAAGGGCGGTTATGACTACTGAGATGATATCTATTAAATATCTTGCCGAGAAGACGGGAAAACCGGTCGCGGAGCTGTTAAAAAAGCTTATGCTGCTTGGCATGATGTGTACCATAAACACAGAAATCGATTATGATACGGCTTTGCTTGTATGCTCCGAGTTTAATATTACGCTTGAACAGAAGCTTACGCAAACAGCCGAAGACGTTCTCGGGGAAGGCCATCAGCAGGATTTAACCGAAGACCTTCTGCCGCGTCCGCCGATAGTTACGGTTATGGGGCATGTTGACCACGGTAAAACTTCTCTCCTTGACGCAATCCGTAAAACACGCGTTACCGAGCATGAGGCGGGAGGCATCACACAGCATATAGGCGCGTATACGGTAGAGCGCAAAAAGAAGAAGATAACATTTCTTGACACCCCCGGTCACGAGGCGTTTACGGCGATGCGCGCCCGCGGCGCTCAGGCGACCGATATCGCTATTTTGGTGGTGGCGGCGGACGACGGGGTTATGCCGCAGACAGTCGAGGCCATAAATCACGCCAAGGCCGCCAAAGTTCCTATAATAGTGGCCATAAACAAAATTGACAAAGAAGGCGCGAACATAGAGCGGATTAAGCAGGATTTGACGGAGTACGAACTTGTTGCCGAGGAGTGGGGCGGAGATACAATAATGGTGCCCGTATCGGCGACGGCGAACAAGGGTATAGACCAGTTGCTCGAAATGGTGCTGCTTGTTTCCGAGGTTTTAGAGCTTACCGCCAATCCCAACCGGCTGGCCAAGGGTATCATTATAGAGGCAAAGCTTGACAAAGGCAGAGGCCCCGTAGCCACGGTGCTTGTTCAAAACGGTACTCTGCATATTTCCGATATGATTGTGGCGGGCATCGCGTACGGACGCGTGCGCGCCATGGTTGACGATATGGGCAACAGGGTGGAAGAAGCGTACCCTTCCCAGCCCGTAGAGGTTGTAGGCTTCTCCGAAGTGCCGGTAGCGGGCGATATTCTGCACGCCGTGGAGCAGGACAAACTGACGCGTCAAGTCGCCGAAGAAAGAAAAGACAAGCAGAAGGCGGGTATGTTAAAGAACATATCAAAAGTTTCCCTTGACGATTTGTTCAGCCAGGTGGAGGAGGGCAATATACAAGAGCTTAATATTGTCATAAAAGCGGACGTTCAAGGCTCTGTAGAAGCGGTTAAACAGGCGCTTGAAAAGCTCAGCACCAGTGAAGTCCGCGTTAAAATAATACACGCGGGCGTGGGCGCTATTAAAGCTATGGACGTTATGCTGGCTTCCGCATCAAACGCCGTAATAATAGGCTTTAACGTGCGTCCCGACAGCATCGCGCGTACCGAAGCCGATAAAGAAAAAGTTGAAATCAGACTTTACAGGGTTATTTACAAAGCCATAGAAGATATTCAGCTTGCCGTTAAAGGTATGCTGGCGCCTGAGTTTAAAGAAGCAATACTAGGTCATGCGCAGGTGCGGACAGTATTTACCGCGTCCAGCATAGGCACCATCGCGGGCAGTTACGTAACTGACGGAAAGATAGTTAAAACCGCGTCCGCGCGGCTGCTTCGTGATAATATAGTTGTTCATGAAGGCGCCATCGCTTCTTTAAAAAGGTTTAAGGATGACGCTAAAGAAGTAAACCAAGGGTATGAATGCGGTATTACTCTCAAAAACTATAACGACATAAAAGAAGGCGATGTTATTGAAGCCTTTGAAATGCAGGAGATTGAAAGACAGTGAAAGACAGAATGCCAGGCATACAGTCTGAATTCAAGCGCGTGCTCAGCGAAATAATCAGCGGCGAGATGAAAGACCCGCGTATATCCGAAATGTCAAGCGTTACGCATGTTGAGTTATCCCGGGATTTAAAATACGCGAAGGCTTACATAAGCGTTTACGATACCGAGAAAAAACGCAAATCTACCATTGAATCCTTAACGCACGCCGAACGGTTTATTAAAAACGAAATAGGCTCGCGTATGAAAATAAGGCGGCTGCCGCAAATAACCTTTTTGCTCGATACTTCCATTGAGCACGGCAGCAATATATCGCAGATTTTAAAGAAGGTTTAACGGCGTGGAATCAATTAAAAAAGCGATTTGCCGGGCGCAGGACATTTTATTGATAGCTCATATACAGCCGGACGGAGATACGCTTGGCTCTTGTTTTGCTTTGGCGTATATAATTAACAATATGGGCAAAAAGGCAATCGTGTGCTGCGACAGCGAAATGCCGGAAAAATACGCGTTTATGTTTTCGCCGCACACACTTGTTTCGCCTAAATCCGCCGAAGGAACCTTTGACCTTGCAATAGCGGTGGATTGCGCGGATAAAGTAAGGCTTGGAAAGTGCGTTAAGCATTTTGAAAGCGCAAAAGCAACGCTTAATATCGACCATCATATGACTAACGAAGGTTATGCGGATATTAACTATATATCGGACGCTTCTTCTGTCGGCGAGATAATATTTGAATTCTTTCGCTGTATGCGAATTAAACCCGACGATAAATCAGCGAAGTATTTGTACATAGCCATGGCGACGGACACGGGCAATTTTACCTATTCGAACACGCGAAAAAATACTCTTTTATACGCGGCGGAGCTGGTGGAGCTTTTTAACTTGCGTGAGACGGCTGATATTTTGTTTCGTCAGCGTTCGTTGATTTCAACAAGGCTTATAGGAAGGGCTTTATCGCGGCTTGAGATTTACGCGCAAGGGCGTATAGCGTCTTTGACAATTCTCGAGAGCGACATGAAAGAATTAAACGCTCAAAGCGGCGATTGCGAAAACATTGTCGATTTTGCACGGGAGATTGATAAGACTCAAGTCGCGGTATTTTTCCGCGAACTTCCGGCGGGCGTTAAAATAAGCTTTCGTTCGAAAGACAATGTGGATGTCGGCGCTTTTGCCGCGGCATACGGTGGCGGCGGTCACGTCGCGGCTTCCGGCTGCGTCGCAAGCGGCAAGCTTGACGAAGTAAAAACGCAAGTTATAGAAAAGCTGCTGGAGCTGTTATAAATGAACGGCGTAATAAACTTTCTAAAACCGCCCGCTATGTCGTCCAATGGGGCAGTTGTTTTTTTACGGGGTTTGCTGGGCGTTAAGAAAACAGGTCACGCCGGTACGCTTGACCCGGGGGCGTGCGGCGTTTTGCCTGTGTGCGTAGGAAAAGCCACGCGCATATCTTCGTATCTTATGGACGGCGAAAAAGAATACACGGCGCAGGTGACATTTGGGAAATCTACCGACACCAAAGACAGTTACGGCAATGTGGTTTGCGTGTCAAACGCGCCTTTTCCGAAGGCGAAGGATGTCGGCGAAGCGCTTAGCGGTTTTCGCGGCAGTATAACGCAACAAACGCCAGGGTATTCCGCCGTTAAGCATAACGGACAAAAGCTTTATAAGCTGGCGCGACGGGGGATGGAAGTGCCGGTAAAGAAGCGGGAAGTGGAAATATATTCGGCGCGGTATATAAAACAGACGGATGAGAATTCCCATATTATTCGAATAGTATGCGGAAAAGGCACATATATACGCACACTCTGCGAAGATTTGGGGCAAAGCCTTGGCGTGCCGGCATACATGTCTTTGCTTGTGCGCACAAGATGCGCGGGGCTTGATATTTCGCAATCCGTTACGGCGGACGAGTTAAAGCTGATGGAAGGCTCGTATTTTAAAGCGCTGCTCCCTGCGGAGTTTTTTCTTGATAAACTGCAAAGGGTTGATACCGATAAAGCAGACAGAAGGCTTCTTATAAACGGCGCGCCTGTCGCCGCAGACCAAAAAGACATACCGGAAGCGAGTATTTACTGCGGCGGGGAATTTGCCGGAATAGGCTTTGTGCGCGGCGGAATGGCTAAAATAACGGTTTTATTGGCGGACGAGTGATGGAAGTAATTACATTAGAGCGTATTAAACAAAAAAACTACGGCATTATGTCGGTTGCGCTTGGAGCTTTTGACGGGCTGCACATAGGGCATATGGCCTTGCTTAACGCCGCGGCAGGCGTGCGCGGCAAAAGCGCGGTGCTAACATTCGAGCCTCTCCCCGCGGAATATTTCGGCGGGCGTTCCCTTCGGCTTTTCACAAAAGAAGAAAAGATTGCCGCGTTTGAAAAGGCCGGAGTAGATATTATGTGCGTGGCGCGGTTTGACGGCGCTTTTGCGCAAATAACGAGTGAAGAATATGAAAAAATGATAGCCGGATATTTTTCGCCGTCAGTTGTTGTGGCGGGATATAATTATAAATATGGGCTTGACGCGAGGGGAGACGCGGAATCGCTTAAAAGGGCGGGCGGTATTTACGGCTTTGACGTTAAAATAATTCCTCCGGTGATATACGGCGGGCAAACTGTAAGCGCGTCACGGATACGGTTGTGCCTCGAGGAAGGCGATGTCGCTTTGGCCGCCTCTCTTTTGGGCAGGCCTTACGCGCTTTCCGGCACGGTCGGCTGCGGACGCGGCATAGGCGGCAGTAAACTTGGATTTCCAACAGCCAATCTTTGCGTTCCGGCGCGAAAGATAATTCCTAAAGTTGGCGTATACGCGGTTGATATATATCACGGCGGGGACTGCTATAAAGGGGTATGCAATATAGGCTATAACCCCACGGTTACGGATAACAATAATCAAAAGAGCGTAGAGATACACATTTTATCGCTTGCTGAAAACATATACGATCATAACATTACGGCGCATTTTATAAAGCGTCTGCGCGACGAAAAGAAATTCGGCGGTGTTGAAGAGCTAAAAGCGCAGATAAAGCGGGATATACGCAGCGTACTAAACGCGCACTAAAATCACCTTGGGAGCATATATAAACTCATGAGGTGAGTTACTTAATGATGGACAATTTTGCACAGTATCCCGTGGTGATACAGACGCTTATAGCGACGTGCTTTACATGGCTTATTACAACATTCGGCGCTTTGCCGGCGCTTTTTTTTAAAAAGATAAATAAGGATATTCTTAACATAATGCTTGGATTCTCCGCCGGAGTTATGGTTGCGGCGAGTTTTTTCTCTCTGCTCTCTCCCGCTATCGCTCTTTCGGAAGAGATGGAAAGCGTACCGTGGCTGGCGACATCGGGCGGTTTTCTAGTAGGCGGTCTTTTTCTTAAGCTTACCGATATGTTGCTGCGCCGTTTGAAAAGAACGCGAAGCTTATCAAGCGGCGGGAGGCGCACGTTCCTACTGGTGCTTTCCGTAACGGTGCATAATATACCGGAAGGTTTGGCCATTGGCGTCGCGTTCGGAGCGGCGGCGTTAGGCATATCCGGAGCGACGCTTGTAGACGCCGTTATGCTCGCGCTGGGGATAGGCATACAAAATTTCCCCGAAGGGACGGCGGTCGCCATGCCGCTGCTACAGCAGGGAATGAAAAGAAGCCGCGCGTTTTTCTGGGGGCAGGTGTCGGGCGCCGTGGAGCCTGTGGCGGGCGTATTGGGAGTGCTTCTTATTGGGCTTGTGCGGCCTATTCTTCCCTTTGTACTGGCGTTCGCGGCGGGAGCCATGATATACGTCGTAATTGACGCGCTTATACCGGGCGGCAGCGACGGCGAAGGCATTGTGGACGGAAAACTTACTATGGGCGCTATGCTGGGGTTTGCCATAATGATGTGCCTTGACGTTGCGCTGGGATAGACCAAGGCAGTAAATACGCCGCCGTAAACGGTGTGTTTACTGTTTCTTTAATGCAATTTCAAGAGATGCTCTGTTATATTATGGGCAATATGATTTGCGCAGTTTATCATGGTAAAACATAAGCGTATTATATAGGGGATGTTTACTACTTTAATTACTTCACAATGTATTCTGCCGATGATACTGTTGCTTCTGATGAAGGATGGCTCTTTACGAATTCCTCCACATCTTTATATCGTATATCAATTCCGCTGTTACCGCTGAAGTTTTCGGACGAAAAATGCCAAGCACAAATGGCGTTTTCAAATTCTTAGCTTCAAATATATTTTTCTCTATTAATTGTGCGCTTTTAAGCTTAATTTTTAAGATTAGAATAGATACAAAGCTATAAACAAGCAGAGCTATTATTCCTAAAACCCAAACGTATGCTCCTATTTCCACGTAAATCTGAAGTGGATTCACACTTGCCCCAATAGACGGTGCGGGGAAATCAACTACTCCTATCCCACTGTTAACCTGTGGGCTTTGTTGATAGATAATATCATAAGGGATTGGCACAGCACTTGAACTTCGTGGCATAAGACTAAATATGCTTTCAAAGGAGAATGGAATTATAAGGCGAAAAGCAACCACACCCCATAAGGCATAGGAGATAAATTTTGGAGATTTTTTAAGCAGCAGCCTGATTAGTATTACAAAGGGGATTATATAACTTGCCGTCAAGCTCATATTTAAAACTGTAAGAAATAGTTCATTCATTATTACACCCCTTGTGTTCATCAATCAATTTTTTCAACTCTTCGGCTTGATGATTGTTTAATTTTTTACCGCTGATAAATGATGTTAGAAATTTTGGCAACGATCCTCCAAAGGTATCCTCAACAAAACGTATACTCTGATTTGAGTAATATTCATACTTTGTAATTTGCGATGAAACCACCGCGTTTTCATTTCGAAAAATACCCTTTTCACATAACTTTTTAAGCACTGTATATGTTGTGGACTTTTTCCAGTTCATTTCTTTTATACTTAGCTTCACAAGAGCGCCGGAGCCAATCGGCTCGTTTTGCCAGATTAGTTCCGCAAATTTCTCTTCAGTTTCCGCGAGTTTATAATACTTCATGGTAAATTTCCTTGGTCTATTTAATATCGACTTCATATTATAAGTCTATATCGGATAGACCTATATGTCAATAATGATTTCTTTTAAAAATATAACAAATACAAATTACAAAAAACCGCCAACCAAAAGAATTAATCTTCTGATTGACGGTCATATTAGGATTAACCCTCAAACGCCTTTTACACCATCCAGCCCTAAAACCCGTAATCTTCGTCAATAAGAACCACATGTATCCGCTTGTTCTTGGTGGGGCGGTGCAGGAAAACGGTGACATTGCACATACGCTGCTCGCTGTCGCAGTCCATGCAGCGGTTTTGCGTGGCGCACGGTGTAGAAAGAGAATTTTTTCTCGCGTTGGGCGGGCACGCTTCTTTTTTGATTCTCGCGACAGCCGTGCCGGTGTTTTTTGTAAGCTTGTTGCGGCCGGCGACGAAAATGACAACGGGAGGTCCGTAGAAAGAAGCGGCCACGCGGTTGCCCGTGCCGTCTATATTAACGAGCACTCCGTCAAGCGTTACGGCGTTGGCCGATGTTAAATATATATCGGCGCCCATTCCTTTAGCTTTGGCCTCGTTTGTATCTTCGCCCTTTCGCGCGGCCAGCTCGCTCGAATAAACGGTGTTTCCGCGCTCCGTAATCGAATCCGCTATGCCCGTATCAAAAAGCGTAACGCTGCCGCCGAAACCTACAGTATCATCTTTACCAATAAGCGAGTTAACATAATCCCTGGCCGCCGCCGCGTCCTTCGCATAAACGGCCTTAAACCCGTTTTTATTAAGCGCCGCCAAAGTTTTTTCAATATTGCTCATAATGTCCCTCCTAAAAAAGCCGTCAGATAATATATTATATATAATATAACAAGAATGACGCAAAAGCAATTGTTGCAATTCCCCGATGTTTTATATAATATAATTTGCGTGACAATGGGAGGATTAGTTTGTATGGCGGCCGACATGGAGAAAATAAGAAACTTTTGCATTATCGCGCATATTGACCACGGCAAATCAACTTTGGCGGACAGGCTTATTGAGCTTACGCACACCGTTTCTCAGCGCGATATGAAACAACAGATACTCGACACAATGGATTTGGAACAAGAGCGCGGCATTACTATTAAAGCGCAGGCCGTTCGTATGTTTTATCAGTTCGGCGGCGCGGAATATATTCTTAATCTTATAGACACTCCCGGGCATGTGGACTTTAGCTACGAAGTGTCGCGTAGCATGGCGGCATGTGAGGGGGCTATACTCGTTGTGGACGCGAGCCAAGGTATAGAAGCTCAAACTTTAGCCAACGTATACCTTGCTATGGACAACGGGCTTGAAATACTGCCCGTAATCAATAAAATAGATTTGCCCTCCGCGCGTATTGACGAAGTGTGCAAGGAAATCGAAGACGTATTAGGGCTTGATACTTCTTACGCGCCGCGCATAAGCGCAAAAGAGGGCACAGGCGTAAACGATGTCATAGAAGCTGTAATAAAGCACCTTCCGCCTCCAAAGGGCGATTTTAGCGCTCCGCTTCAAGCGCTTATTTTCGATTCGTATTACGACAATTACAAAGGCGCCATAAGCTACGTGCGCGTTAAAAACGGAAGCGTTTCCGAGGGCGACGGTATACTTTTCATGGCCGCCGGAAAACGCTTTGAGGTAACGGAAACGGGAGTTTTTCTGCCGGCGCCGTTAAAAACGCAAAGTTTAAGCGCGGGCGAGGTAGGCTATATCGCCGCCAGCGTAAAAAACGTATCCGACACGCGTGTAGGGGATACCATAACAAACGCCAAAGGCGGCGCGGCGTCGCCTATGCCGGGCTATAAACATGTAACCCCTATGGTGTTCTGCGGTATATACCCCGCCGACGGCGCGAATTATGAAGACCTTCGCGACGCGCTGGCAAAGCTGTCGCTTAACGACGCTTCATTAATATACGAGCCCGAAACCTCGGTTGCTCTCGGCTTTGGGTTCCGCTGCGGTTTTCTGGGGCTGCTGCATATGGAAATAATTCAGGAACGCACGGAGCGCGAATACGATTTGGACATAGTCACCACCGCGCCCAGCGTAAGCTACCACGTCACAACTGTAAAGGGGGAAAAGGTTATAGTCGAGAACCCTACAAACCTGCCTCCGGCAACCTCCATAGAATATATGGAAGAGCCTTTCGCCGATGTGACAATAATGATGCCGGACGAATATGTGGGGGCGGTGATGGATATATGCCAGGAAAAACGCGGCATTTTTAAGAACATGGAATACATAGAGGAAACGCGCGTTATGATACATTATGAGCTGCCGCTTAACGAGATTATTTACGACTTTTTTGATATATTAAAATCGCGCACGCGCGGCTACGCATCGCTTGATTACGAATTGACAGGCTACAAAAAAAGTGATTTGGTACGGCTTGATATAATGCTTAACGGCGAGGTATGCGACGCTTTGTCAATAATAGTCCATCGTGACAAGGCGTACGCCCGCGGACGCGGCATTGCGGAGAAGCTTAAGGACGCGATACCGCGCCAGATGTTTGAGGTGCCCATACAGGCGGCGATAGGCGGTAAAATAATTGCGAGGGAAACCGTTAGGGCTATGCGCAAAGACGTTCTCGCGAAATGTTACGGCGGGGATATAACGCGCAAAAAGAAACTGCTTGAGAAACAAAAAGAGGGCAAGAAGCGTATGCGTCAGGTCGGCAGCGTGCAGGTTCCGTCCGAGGCGTTTATGTCCGTCCTCAAAATGGACTGATGCGCCCGCTCGGGCTGTATGTGCATATACCGTTTTGCCGCCGTAAATGCCATTACTGCGACTTTGTTTCATTCTCCGGCATGGAAGGCGTTTTTAATCGCTATATTGACGCGGTTATTGCGGAGGCAAAACAGTATAAAAAGCTTTTTAAAGAATACGTAGTCGATACGGTTTTTATTGGCGGGGGCACGCCGTCGGTTCTCGAAATTCCGCATATAATAAAACTGGTTAGCGGTATAAATAACGCGTTCCGGCATCATATAAAAGAATTTACCATAGAGACTAATCCGGAAAAATTAAACGCCGAAAAACTATCCGCCTATTCAGATTTGGGAATAAACCGCGTAAGCATTGGTTTGCAGTCCCACGACGATACAATACTGCGGCGTATAGGCAGACGCCATACATGGGATGATTTTTTGCGTGCCTATACCGATGCTTCGCGCTTTTTTAAAAACATTAATACCGATATTATTTTCGGTCTCCCCGGGCAAACAACCGAATGCTTTTTTGAAACTGTAGAAAAGGTTATTTCACTAAAACCGCAGCATGTGTCCGCTTATTCGTTAAAGGTTGAACAAACAACGCCCCTCGCGAAAAGTTTTTCCGGAGCTGATGAGGATACTGACAGGGCGATGTATCATGGAGCCGTCGATATGCTTGAATCCGCGGGCTATGTTCATTACGAAACCTCTAATTTTGCATTGCCGGAGTTTGAGTGCGGGCATAATCTTAAATATTGGACATGCGCGGAGTACTTAGGATTAGGCGTTGCCGCACATTCTTTCGCGGGCGATGCGCGCCGCTCCAACACGGAAAGCCTGCAAGATTATATGGAAGCTACGGAAAGCCGCTTGCCGCAGGCGGCGGATATGACAAAGCTTGGCGAGCATGAAAAAGCAGAGGAATATATTATGCTGCGTATGCGCCTCGCCGACGGAATTGTCTTTAACGACTATAATACGCGCTTTAATAAAGATTTTTCCGCGGAGTTTTTAAATCAAATATCGGCGGCGCAAAAGATGGGGCTTATAGTTGCGGACAAAGACGGTATAAGACCGACAAAAAAGGGTTTCGATTTGCAAAACACTCTCATATGCGAATTTATTAAATAACATTAAAAATCAATTCAATACTTGACTTTGCAGACAGCAAGTGCTATTTTGATATTAGCACTCATCTAAATAGAGTGCTAACAAACGCGGCGGAAAGGGGGACCTATGAATTTAAGCGAAAGAAAGCTATGCATACTTAAGGCTGTGATTGACGATTATATTATGACCGGGTTTCCTATCGGTTCGCGTACTATAAGCAAAAAACATGGTATTGAGTTCTCGTCGGCCACGATACGAAACGAAATGGCCGATTTGGAGGAGCTTGGGTTTTTGGAGCAGCCGCATACATCGGCGGGGCGCATACCTTCGCAAAAGGCCTACAGATATTATGTTGACAGGCTGATGAAAGTCGTTAAACTGAATAACGCCGAAGCCGGAAATATCAAACGCTATTTTGAGAACAAAATGTCGGAAATAAGCGAGGTTATAGAGAAGGCGGCTCAAGTGCTTTCGGATACTACTCATCACATATCAATGATATTAAAGCCGCAGATGAGAAATTCCACTATAAAGCGCATACAGCTTGTTAAAATAACCGAGAGAAAGGCCATGCTGCTTGTTGTGACAAGCGCGGGGCTTGTAACGGACACCGTAATAAGCGTACCCGAGGGCATGTCTTCGGATTATGTAGAGATGATAGGCACGATGCTTACCGAAAAGTTATCGTCAAAAACACTTGACGAGGCAAACCACGATTTAAGGGGTTTTCTGATAAGCCGCATAAGCGACGACAGCGAGTTTGTTTCCGAAATACTTTTATCCATCGAAGCAAGCGTCGAGCCGCAGGGCGAGAGGGGCATAGTGCTGGGAGGGACGCAGAACATAATCGATTATCCCGAATATATGAGCGTTGAGAAGGCAAAAGACTTTATTTCCGTGCTCCAAACAAAAGAAATGCTTTATGACATGATGAAAAAAGCGGCGGAGCTTGAGTTTTCGGTAACCATAGGGTCGGAAAACGAAGTGAAGGAGCTGAGCGATTTAAGCGTCGTCACCGCCACATATAAAATAGGCGGCAAATCTTTAGGCTCTTTCGGAGTTATCGGTCCTACGCGGATGGATTACGCAAAAGTTGTGTCAATACTTGAGTATGTAAGCAAAAGCTTAAACAGTATACTCTCAAACTTTATAGATTCGGACATATAAACAAGGGGGTAAAAAATGAATGAACAAAAGTATGGCGGTAGCGAAAAAGACGAAACGCAAACAGGCGCCGCCGAAACAAAAAACGAAAAGGTAAACGAGACGGAAAACGCGGCAGAAAAAACGGACTTAGCGCTTGAAAGCGCGTTGAAGGACGCGTTAATCGAAAGGGACGGGCTTAAGGATAAGTACCAGCGAACTTTCAGCGATTTTAACAATTATAAAAAGAGGACGCTCAAATCGTGCGCCGACGCGTTTAAGGACGGGCAGCTTGACGTTATAGAAAAAATGCTGCCGGTGCTTGACAGTATAGACTGCGCTTTTGAGCAGATAGACGAGACAAAAACGGACAAAGGGCTGCTGCAGGGTTTTGAGTTGGTTTGCCGGCAGCTTAAGGATACGATTGAAAAGCTGGGCGTAAAAGAGATACCGGCTTTGGGTGAATCCTTTGACCCGTCCTTGCATCAAGCTGTGCAGATGGTGGAACCGGACGAGGGCGCGGCCGCCGGAAGCGTGGCGGCGGTGGTGCAAAAAGGATATGTCATGGGAGATCGTATCATAAGGAACAGCATGGTTGTAGTTAATAAATCATAAATTTACATAAAGGGAGGGAATCAAGCTATGGGCAAGATTATAGGTATTGACCTTGGAACAACAAATTCATGCGTGGCTGTAATGGAAGGCGGCGAGCCGACCGTTATAGTTAACGCGGAGGGAAGCAGAACAACTCCGTCTGTTGTCGCATTTTCCAATACGGGCGAGCGTTTGGTAGGCAAGGTGGCTAAAAACCAGGCGATTACCAATCCCGATAAGACGATAAGCTCTATAAAAAGGGATATGGGTTCCGACAGAAAGGTAAAGATCGAAGGTAAAACATATACGCCGCAGGAGATATCGGCGATGATACTTCAGAAGTTAAAAGGCGACGCCGAAGCGTATCTCGGGCAGACGGTAACAGACGCCGTTATAACTGTTCCGGCGTATTTTACGGACAGCCAAAGACAGGCTACAAAAGACGCGGGTCGTATAGCGGGGCTTAGCGTTTCGCGTATTATAAACGAGCCTACGGCGGCGGCTTTAGCATACGGCCTTGATAAAGGGCAGGAGCAGAAGATTCTCGTTTTCGACCTCGGCGGCGGCACATTCGACGTATCGATTTTGGAAATTGGAGACGGTGTGTTTGAAGTGCTGGCGACAAACGGAAACAACCGGCTCGGCGGCGATGATTTTGACGAAAAGATAATGGAATACATTATATCGGAATTTAAAAAATCCAACGGTATCGATTTGTCAAAAGACAAAATGGCAATGCAGCGCATAAGAGAAGCCGCTGAAAAAGCCAAAGTCGAGCTTTCGGGAGTGCTTCAGGCAAATATTAATCTTCCGTTTATTACGGCTGATTCCTCAGGGCCTAAGCATCTTGACGTAACGGTTACCCGCGCGAAGTTTAACGAGCTGACATCAGACCTTGTTGAAAAAACCGCTATGCCGTTAAGAAAAGCGCTTGAGGACGCGGGCATAAACACGGGCGATCTTTCACGCGTTATATTGGTAGGCGGCTCCACAAGAATTCCGGCAGTGCAGGATAAAGTGAAAGAGATAACCGGCAAAGACCCGTACAAAGGAATAAACCCCGACGAGTGCGTCGCTATAGGCGCGGCTATACAGGCCGGAGTTATAGGCGGAGAGGTAAACGATATCGTTCTGCTGGACGTAACGCCTCTTTCGCTGGGAATTGAAACCTTAGGCGGCGTATGCACGCGGCTTATTGAGCGCAACACCACGATACCCACAAAGAAAAGCCAGGTGTTTTCAACCGCGGCAGACGGCCAGACAAGCGTTGAGATACACGTTCTTCAGGGTGAGAGAGAGATGGCGTCGCATAACAAAACGCTGGGGCGCTTTAATCTTACGGGCATTCCTCCGGCGCCGCGCGGCATTCCGCAGATTGAGGTTACTTTCGATATAGACGCAAACGGCATAGTGCATGTGTCCGCGAAAGATTTGGGAACGGGCAACGAGCAAAAGGTAACAATTACGGCTTCAACGAATATGTCTAAAGAAGACATCGACAAGGCCGTAAAAGACGCGGAAAAGTTTGCCGAGGAAGACAAAATAGAAAAGGAGCGGGTCGAGGCGCGCAACAACGCCGACGCGCTTGTTTTCCAGACCGAGAAGACATTAAAAGACCTTGGCGATAAGGTTGCGAGCGAGGATAAGGGCAAAATTGACGCCGAGGTTTCAAATGTAAAATCGGCTCTTGCCGGCACCGATATAGATGCCATAAAAGCCGCCGCGGATAAACTTTCGCAGGTTTCATATGACGTTTTCGGCAAAGTATATCAGCAGGCAAACGCGCAGGCGGCGGGCGGGCAGGCCGGAGCGCAGCAAAGCGAACAGGCTCCGCCGGACGATAATGTGGTTGACGCCGATTACGAAGTGGTCGACGATGATAAAAAGGAAAAATAGAATATCATATTCAAATGAGAAAAGAAGGCCAGAGCGCTGTTTTAGAGCGCTTTGGCTTTTCGGGTGTCAGTTGAATGGATAATCGTGTAACATTTATTTGAGGCGGTGTTTTATTTTTGGCGGGTAAAAGAGACTACTACGAGGTGTTGGGCGTCGGCAAAGACGCCGGCGGCGATGAGATAAAAAAAGCATACAGAAAGCTGGCAAAGCAGTATCATCCGGATGTAAACGAGCAAAAGGAAGACGCCGCGGAGAAATTTAAAGAGGCCAGCGAGGCATACAGCGTTTTGTCCGATTCCGCGAAACGGCAGCAATATGATAATTTCGGGCACGCCGCTTTTGACGGAGGCGGCAGGGGCGGCTTCGGCGGTTTTGGCTTTGATGATATTATGGGCGGCTTCGGCGATATATTCGATTCTTTTTTCGGCGGCGGACGCGCGGCAAGGCGTTCCGGTCCGACGCGGGGCGCGGATTTGCGCATGGAGCTTAAAATATCTTTTGAAGACTCGGCTTTCGGAATAAAAAAAGAAGTAAGGCTGAATAAAGACGCGGAATGCGCTTCTTGCGGCGGGACAGGCGCTAAATCGGGCACAACGCTTAAAACATGCGGTGTGTGCGCGGGCGCGGGGCAGATAAAGCAGCAGCGCAATACCGCCTTTGGCAGTTTTGTAAATGTGGCGGACTGTCCGGAATGCGGCGGAAGCGGCAAAATAAACAAAGACCCGTGTCCGGACTGCGGCGGTCGCGGAATAGTCAGCAAACAGAAAACAATAAGCGTAAGCATACCGGCAGGCATAGATAACGGCCAGATTATTACAATACGGGGAGAAGGCAGCGCGGGGCAAAGAGGCGGTCCTCCGGGAGATTTATTGATTTATATTACGGTCGCCGCCCATAAGTATTTCAAGCGGGAGGGTTACGACATTATTATAGAGATGCCCGTATCTTTTGTTGACGCGGCGCTCGGAGCCGAGCTTACCGTCCCGACACTTGAAGGCAAGGTAAAATATAAAATAAGCGCGGGGACGCAGACAGGCACGGTATTTAGGCTTAAAGATAAGGGCATACAACATATTCACTCCGCGAAAAAGGGAAGCTTGTACGTACAGGTTAAGGTTGAGGTGCCTAAAAAAATAAGCGAGAAGCAAAAAACGCTTCTTCGCGAGTTTGATAAGCTTGATAAGAAAGAATTTAGTTTTTTTGAAAGAGTATTAGGGAAATGAACTGGAAACAAGTAAACGTAAAGACTTCTGATGAAATGTCGGATATCGTTTCTTCGGTTTTGCTTGACGCGGGCGCTCACGGGGTTGAGATTGTCGGCGGTCAGGTGCCGGACGCCGGAGAATGCGAATCGGGCGCCGTCGCGAACGGTAATGACGTTACCGTTAAAGCCTATTACGGTGAATACGATTTTGAACGCGTAAAGGCTTACATAAGGGGACGGATAGAGAGCCTGAAAATGCTCGGCGTTCCGGAGGCGAAAACGCTTGCCTTCGATGTCTGCACCGTGAAGGACGCGGATTGGAACGAAAACTTCAAAAAGCATTTTAAAGCGTTTCGCGCGGCGGGGCGGATAGTAGTCAAGCCCACATGGGAAGAGTTCAAAGCAAATAAGGACGATATAGTAATAGAGATAGACCCGGGTATGGCTTTCGGCTCGGGAGTGCATGAAACCACAAGGATGTGCCTTGAGCTGCTGCAAAAATATATAAAGAGGGGCGACGCCGTACTTGACGTGGGCTGCGGCTCGGGCATACTGGCCATTGCCGCCGCGAAGCTTGGCGCTGGGCATGTGCTTGCTTTGGATTATGATAACGTAAGCGTGCGTGTCGCCATGGATAACGCGGAAACCAACGGGGCGCGCGTCGTGGAGGTGCGCGAATCCGATTTGCTGCAAAGGGCGGATACGGGGCCTTATAATATTATAATGGCGAACATTATTGCGGATACAATAATTAAACTGAACAAAAAAGCGGGGTCAGCCCTTGCGCGGGGTGGTATATACATTGTATCCGGCATTATAGGCGAGCGTCTTAACGAGGTTGCCGACTCTTTGAAAAACAGGGGATACAGTGTAATAGAAAAAATAAATATAGGCGAGTGGTTCGCTTTGGCGGCGGTGAGAGATATTGCGTAGGTTTTTTGCCGAAACCGTTTTTGCGGACAAGCTTGTAATAACGGGAGACGAGGCTTCGCATATAAAAAATACTTTGCGTATGCGCGAAGGCGACGAATTTATAGCTTTTGACGGAACAGGCGTCGATTATCATTGCCGTATAACGAAAACGGACAAGCTTGTCCGCGCGGATATTATAACGCGGCGGCAAAACGAGTGCGAGATTGACGTTGACGTAACGCTTTATCAGGCGTACCCAAAATCGGGCAAAATGGAGGAGATTGTTCAAAAGGCCGTCGAGCTTGGGGCGGCGGGCATAGTCCCTTTCATATCCGCGAGGTGCGTAAAAAAGCCCGACAGTACGGCAAGGCTTATGCGCGTGGCTCTATCGGCGGTAAAACAGTGCGGCCGCAGCGTGCTGCCGGCTGTTGACGGTATTTTAAATTTTGAGCAAGCGCTGGAAAAAATGCAAAGGCACGAAAGGCTTATAGTATGCTGGGAGGGGGAAAAGAACACCTCGCTTAAAACGGCGCTTTGCGGACGGCCAAAAGATATAGCCGTGGTTATAGGTCCGGAAGGCGGCTTTGAGGAATACGAAGTGGAAAGTATGCGCAAACGCGGCGGCGTTACGGTTACTTTAGGTCCGAGGATACTTCGGACGCAGACAGCCGGAATGTTTGTGCTTTCGGCGATAATGTACGATATGGGGCAGATTTGAAAAAGGTATCTTTCTGCACCTTGGGGTGCAAGGTAAACGCATATGATTCGGCGGCGATGCGTGAGCTTTTCTTACGGCACGGATTCAAGACCGTTGATTTTGGCGGCAAAGCCGACATAGTTGTTGTAAACACATGCACGGTAACGGCGACGGCCGATAAAAAATCCCGCGCCGTTATACGCCGTGCGGCGGCTTGCGGGCGGGTTATCGTCACTGGGTGTCTTGGCCAGCGCGATTCAAAAGCGGTTCTTGATATAGAAGGCGTCGGGGCGGTAATAGGCACGCAGGAACGCGGACGGATTGTAGAGATAGCGTACAGGCTGCTTGAGGGAGAGAGCGGCATAAATATTGCGCGCACACTTGATGAGTGCGTATACGAGCCGCTAAAGTCGGCGGGAGATACAAACCGTACGAGGGGCGTACTGAAAATACAGGAAGGCTGCGATTGTTTTTGCAGCTACTGCATTATTCCATACGTTCGCGGCCGTTCCCGCTCAAGGGATTTTGACGACGTGTTAAGCGAGGCGCGGTTATTTTACGAAAACGGCATAAAGGAAATTGTGCTGACCGGTATACACATAACGTCTTACAATTACAAGGGCAAGCTTTTGGGAGATGTGATAAAAGAGCTAGGCCGATTAAAAGGGCTGCGCGTAAGGCTTGGGTCGTTAGAGCCGGGTAATATTGATTTTGCCGAAAAGGCGGCCGCCGCGGGCAACTTTTGTCCGCATTTTCATCTGTCGCTGCAAAGCGGCAGCAAAACGGTGCTAGAAAGAATGAACCGGCATTACACGCCGCGGGAGTTCCTCGGTTATTTGCACAGGCTCAGGGAGATGTTTGAGAAACCCGCCATAACAACGGATATAATAGCGGGTTTTCCGGCGGAAACTGACGACGAGCACAAACAAACGCTGGAATTTGTGGAAAAGGCGGCGTTTTCACGGTTTCATGTTTTTTCGTATTCCCCGCGGGAAGGAACCGCGGCGTATTATTTAAAGCCGCGCGTAGCAAAATCCGCGGCGGGCAGACGTTCCCGCGAGCTTATCTCTTTGGGTAAAAAGCTTGAAAACGAGTATATACGAAATCTTTTGGGAACGCGGGCGAATGTGCTTTTTGAAACGCCCTCCGAAGTTTTTCCGGATTGTTATGAGGGTTATTGCGAACGCTATATACGCGTTGCGGCAAAAGCGCGGGTAAACGAGATAAAAAACGTTACGCTTCTAAAACAGCGGGGAGCCGTTGTTTTAGGCGGTTAAGGAGGAAAAGAATGAACGATTGTCTGTTTTGTAAAATAGCCGCGGGTTTAATACCGTCGGACAAGGTATACGAAGACGAGAAAACGCTTGCCTTTAGGGATATAGACCCCAAAGCCCCAACACATATACTTGTTATTCCCAAACCGCATATTAAATCGCTGGCCGAAATTACGGACTATGATATAGCGGCGCACATTATACGGGTGATAAATCAGCTTTCGGTGAGCCTTGGTTTAAAAGAAGGTTTTAGGGTTGTCGTAAACACCGGACGCGACGGAGGCCAGACAGTAGGGCACTTGCACTTTCACCTTATGGGCGGAAGAGCTATGGGATGGCCGCCCGGCTGACGTATGCTTTAACGGTTTGACTTAATACCAATAACGGACAAGTAATATTAATAGAAATGTAACCAACTGCAAAGTTTCGTATTGTATAATAAACAGTAATGTTATTAATACGGAGGATTTGAATGAGGATAAAAAAAGCAGTTATCCCCGCCGCCGGACTTGGAACCCGGTTTTTGCCCGCTACAAAAGCCCAGCCGAAAGAGATGCTGCCAATAGTAGATAAGCCGACAATACAATACATTGTGGAAGAAGCGATAAACGCAGGTATTGAAAGCATACTTATTATTACGGGCAGAGGCAAACGCAATATAGAAGATCATTTCGACAAATCATACGAATTAGAATCAGAACTGAAAAGAAAAGGCGACACTTCGCTTCTCAGCATGGTTGAGGATATATCCCATTTAGTAAATGTTTACTACGTTCGTCAGAAAGAAGCGAAAGGGCTCGGGCACGCTATAAGCTGCGCTAGAGCTTTTGTCGGCAGCGAGCCTTTCGCCGTGCTGCTTGGAGACGATATTGTCGTTTCGGAAAAACCGGCTATAGGCCAGCTTATAGAGGTGTTCGCGGAGCACGGCAAACCGGTGCTTGGCGTTCAGCCAGTGCCTTATTCGCAAGTCGATAAATACGGCATAGTACTCCCCGCGATAGGGACGCTGCAGCCGGGGCTTCATAATGTGGAAGATCTTATAGAAAAGCCGCAGCTTGAGTGCGCGCCCTCAAACCTTGCAATACTGGGGCGTTATATTATAACGCCTGATATTTTTGATATACTCGACGGCCAGCGGCCGGGCAAAGACATGGAGATTCAGCTTACCGACGCTTTAAGAACGTTGAACAAAAATACGGGAATGTACGCGTATGAATTCTCGGGCAAACGCTATGACGTGGGCGACAAATTGGGGTTTTTAAAGGCTACGGTGGAAATCGCCCTTATGCGCGACGATTTGAACGAGAGCTTTAAAGCGTATCTTAAAGGGGTAGTTAAGGAACTGATAAATGAGTGAGATAAAAGATATAAAGCTCTCGCCGGAAGGGGAACAAAAAATAAGCTGGGCAAAAGCTCATATGCCTGTGCTTCGCGGCATAGAAAGAGAATTTGCCGAAAAAAAACCGTTCGACGGTATAAAAGTTTCGCTGTCTATTCATCTTGAGGCGAAAACCGCTTATCTGTGCCGCGTACTTGCCGGAGGCGGGGCGAAAATGGCGGTAACCGGCTCTAACCCGTTATCAACCCAGGACGATATCGCCGCCGCGCTCTTACAAGGCGGTATAGACGTGTACGCGTGGCATGGAGCAACGCCCGAGGAATACGACAGGCATATATCTTTGGCCTTAGCGCACAGCCCTCACGCGGTGCTGGACGACGGCGCCGATTTGTCCGAAGCGCTGCATACCCGCGAGTTTGAAAAAGCGGCGAATGTTATAGGCGCCTGCGAGGAGACAACGACAGGCCTTATGCGTTTTCGCGCGAGAGATAGGGCGGGCAGCTTAAAATATCCCGTAATTGCGGTAAATGACGCGTACTGCAAACATTTATTTGATAACAGATACGGCACCGGTCAATCCGTGTTCGACGGTATAATGCGAACCACCAATCTTGTCATAGCGGGCAAAACAGTGGTCGTTTCGGGTTACGGATGGTGCGGCAAGGGCATAGCGGCGCGTGCGAAAGGTCTCGGCGCCCGCGTAACAATAACGGAGGTTGACCCTTTGCGGGCGATGGAAGCGGCAATGGACGGATACGACGTTATGCCCATGGACGACGCCGCGGCAAAGGGCGATATTTTTATAACCGCTACGGGGTGCAGCGGAGTTATAAACTCGAGGCACTACGGCAAAATGAAAGACGGAGCGGTTCTGTGCAACGCGGGGCATTTTAACGTGGAGATAGACCTGCATTCTTTGGAGCTTATGTCCGAAAAGCTTTATCAGGCGCGTAAAAACATCGCCGCGTATAAAATCGGCGGAAAAACTATTTATGTTTTGGCCGAAGGCCGTCTTGTTAATCTTGCCGCGGGAGACGGGCATCCAATAGAGATAATGGACCTAAGCTTTGCCGTTCAAGCTTTGTCGCTTGAATATCTTATTCGAAACAAGGAAAAACTTTCGGTGAGCGTTCATAAAGTGCCGGAATACATAGACAGGCAGGTCGCGCAAATGTCGCTTGCGGCAAAAGGTATACAAATAGACGGTTTAACCGACAATCAAAAGGCTTATATGTACGGTGAGCGCTCATGAGAACCCGCATAGAAAACGGCTATTTAATAACGGCCGATTCACAGTATAAGAGCATGAATGGCTGTATAATTATCGAAGACGAGATAATAGTGTACGCGGGGCCGGGCGAATACAGTCCGGACATACCGGCAGACCGCGTTATAGACGCCAAAGGCGGCATTGTAATGCCAGGCTTTATAAATACGCACTCGCACGTTCCGATGAGCCTGCTTCGCGGATATGCCGATGATTTGCCGCTTATGGAATGGCTGACAAAAAGCGTATGGCCGGCGGAAGAAAAGATGGACGAAGACGCGGCGTACTGGGGAAGTATGCTCGCTATCGCGGAAATGGCGGCGGGCGGGGTCACGTGTTTTTCCGATATGTACGGATTTACCCGACAAATAGCGAAAGCCGCGCGGGATTCGGGTATGCGCGCGCTGATATCAACAGGAATTTTGGATACCGACGGACGGGGCGGGGAAAGGCTGAAAGACGCCGAAGCCTTTTTAGAAGAAGTTTCAGATTTCCCGCTTATCGGCGCGGCGTTAGGTCCTCACGCCGAGTATACCGTAAGCCCCGCTTTATTCGAAAAAGTGCGCGATTCGGCGCAAAAGCATAATACGCGTATTCATGTTCACATATCCGAAACGCGCGGCGAGCACGAAGAATGCGTAAAGCGGCACGGCAAAACCCCAATAGAACCGCTCGACAGCCTGGGGCTTTTGGATTTGCCCGTTATGGCGGCGCATTGCGTGTGGGTAAGCGACAACGATATCGCGCTGATGGCGCAAAAAAACGTAAGCGCGCTGTCCTGCCCGGGCAGCAATTTAAAGCTGGGAAGCGGTATCGCGCGCGTGTCGGCAATGATAAAGGCTGGCGTTAACGTAAGCTGCGGCACCGACGGCGCGGCAAGCAACAACAATCTTTCCATGATGGAAGAAATGTCGCTTATCGCTTTGCTGCAAAAGGGAGTTGAGCTTAATCCGGCGGTTATTCCCGCGAAGGAGGCCGTGCGCATAGCCACAATTAACGGGGCGAAGGCATTGGGTATAGGCGGCATAACGGGAAGCCTTGAAGCCGGAAAACAAGCCGACATAATAATTGTCGATACGCAAGGAATGCGTTATTGTCCAAAAACCAATCTTATTAATCATTTGGTTTACAGCGGCGGCGATTGCGACGTTAAGCTTACAATGGTAAACGGAAATATTATTTATGAAAACGGGGAGATAAAGTTTAAAGACATATCCGAAATTAAAGCCAAGGCGGCATATCATGCGGCGCGGCTTATTTAATTCAAAAGGGGTCTTGCGTGAAATTTTTTATAAAAGCAGTTTTATACACACTGATATGCTTTATTATGTTGTCCGCGTGCGCGCCGGCAAATGAATCGGAAGATGAGCGGCGGGAGACGGAGGCCAGCGGCGGAGTATACAGCGTTGCGGAAAATATAAACCTTAAAGACATAAGCATATCGCAGCGTCAGGGAGAAGCTTTTATTACATTCTCATTTTTAAGCGGCAGCCGCAAAACCGGCTATGCCGAAAAAAAGCTTACACAGCTTCCGGTATACGAAATCGCGGTGCTTGCCCGGCCGCAGCGTATAAAAATAAAATTTGAAAACATAAGCTTCTGGGACTATGAAATTACGGATACGAATTCATTTCCCGAATGTATATTAGGCATTTTCAGGGAAGTGCCGGCTCAAGACGATTCTTTGGAAATATACATACAGCTCGCGAAAAACGTGTCTTTTACTCCCGTGGAGGAAGAGGGAAGCCTAACGCTTAAGCTTGCTCCTTTGGAATTAAACGACGATGTTAAATACTTTTGCGTCGCCAACGCGTTTTTAGAACATCAGGAAGGGCGCTGGCCTAAAGCCCTTGATATGCAGCCCGTTTTATGCGCGGATATTACAAACAAGCTTTTAATTTCTCAGCCGTTTGACACGCGCGAAGAAGCGCACGAATACATGCGGTACGTTTTGGAATCGCTTGAAGAATCTTTGCCGGAAAAAACGCTTAACGTCGTTGCGTTATCCGAAGGCGTATTGCCCGAATACTCTATAGACGTCGATTATTCCTTGCTTGAAAACCGTGCCGTCGTATTAAAAGACGGCGCTGTTAAAAATACGCCGCTTCTTATAAACAACGGAAGGTATCTTTGCGCCGCGGCGGACGGGCGCGTCGCCTTCGCGAGAAGCCGCAGCTTTGATAATAAGACGTTGGATTTGGGAAATATTTTTTCGGAAACCTTGTGGATTCGCTTACAAAACGATAGAATACAAAGCGTAGACATACCGGAGTTTTTTTCTATAAAAAAAGCCGCTTTCTCGGCGGACGGACGGTATATTGGCATACTTGATTCGTTTGTGGAAAACAGTGTATTGTACGTTTACGACTTTGAGACCCAAATACTGCATAATCTTGGAGAAGAAGGCTTCGGAAGCTTTACCTCGGATTTTGCGTGGTCGGATACCGACGCTACCGTATATGCCTCGTCGGCGGCTATGGACGCTAAAATAATATCGTGCTTTTTTTCGGACGGCGGGAAAATAATCGACGAGAAAAAAGAATGGCCGCGCGGGGAAGGCAGGCTCGCGGTTTCTCAGGGCAGAATATTTTTCGCGCACAGTGAAAAAGAAAAAGTGTACCTGCTGGATGAAAGCGGCAAAGAGATAACCCGGGGAATCGATATATCGGTTTCTCCGGACGGTGAAAAACTGCTTGTGCTGAAAAAAGAAGCGTCTAAAGGCGAGAGGGTTTTAACCGGCCTTAAGCTGTATGATATGGAAACGGGGGTAGAGACGGCTATTGCCGGCAATACCGATATAACAAGCTTCGGTTTTTCCCAAAGCGGAGGGAAGGTTTATTACACAACCGACGATGGCTCCGAAGAGTTCGGTTTCGCCCTGTTTGTATACGATACGCTAAGCGGGAATCTTGTAAAAGATTCGTTTTGCAGAACCGCCCTTTTCTTTCCGGCGGCGGAGCCCGCGACAATATATTTTGTCGATTATATTGACGATAATATGGGAAACGGTTTTTTTGCGACATTCATATATGATATAAGCGCATAATTTATATTATTATATATTTTTAAGGAGGCTACATGCGGGTTCCAATATCTGTGGTTGAGGAAATAGCCGTTCTGACACGGCTCAAGCTTAACGAAAACGAAAAAATTCAGCATCAAAAGTACTTGGAAGCAATACTGCAAACGGCGCGCGGTATGCGCGAGCTTGACACCTCGGGCATTTTGCCTACAGCGCATATACAAGGGATAAACAATGTTCTGCGGGAGGACGATATAACCCCGAGCATGGAAAACGAGAAGCTTTTGGCAAACGCGCCCGAGCATTATAACGGGTGTTTTATTGTTCCCAAAGTTGTTGAATGAGGTGGCGCATTGAAGATTTACGAAATTGGTTTAAAACAGGCCGCGGATTTACTTTCGTCCAATAAAATCAGCTCCTTTGAGCTTGTGAGCGGCTTGCTTGATAGAATTAATAAGACGGAGCCAAAGCTTCACGCTTTAAACTATATTGATGAAGAAAACGCTCTTAAAGAAGCCAAGCTTTCCGACAGCCGCCGTTTAAAAGGCACGAGTAAAAGCATTTTTGACGGTATTCCGGCGATAATAAAAGACAATATTTGTGTTAAGGGAATGCCGGCAACGTGCTCGTCAAAGATGCTTTTAAATTTTGTTCCCGAATATGACGCGCATGTTATAGAGCGCTTTAGGGCGCAAGGCATAATACCTCTCGCAAAATCCAATCTTGATGAGTTCGCGATGGGCACGTCCACCGAATACAGTTATTTCGGCCCAAGCTTTAACCCGTGGGATATAAGCCGCGTTCCCGGTGGCTCCTCCGGAGGCAGCGCGGCGGCGGTATCCGCGGGCTTAGCGCCATTCGCGCTTGGAACTGATACCGGCGGCAGCATAAGGCAGCCGGCATCTTTTTGCGGCGTAGTGGGGTTAAAGCCCACGTACGGGGCAATCTCACGCTACGGCGCGGCGGCATTCGCTTCTTCGCTTGACCAGATAGGGCCGATAACCCGTTCGGCGGAGGACGCCGCTTTTGCGCTCAATACCGTATGCGGCTATGATAACCGTGATTCCACCTCGATAAATATAAACCACACCGATTATACGCTATGTTTGTCCGGCGGAATGAAAGGCTTGAAAATAGGTTTGCCAAAAGAGTTTTTCATAAGCGCGCTAAGCCCCGAAATAAAAAGCGCCTTTGATAATTGCGTAAATATACTCGAGGGATTAGGCGCTTGCGTAAAGATGGCTTCGCTGCCAACGTTTGAATACGCTCTTGCGGTTTACCACATAATATCTTGCGCGGAAGCCGCGTCCAATCTGTCGCGCTTTGACGGTATAAAATTTGGTTACCGCGCTAAGGATTATGAAGACCTGTACGATTTGTACGTAAAAACGCGCAGCGAGGGTTTTGGAGACGAGGTTAAGCGGCGTATTATGCTGGGCAACTACGTTTTAAGCTCGGGTTATTATGACGAATATTATTTAAAAGCGCTTAAAGTCAGAACGCTTATAAAACGCGATTTTGATTCGCTTTTTGAGAAATATGATTTGCTTATTTCCCCCACTACACCGGTGGCGGCGTTTAAAGCAGGCGAAATGCGCGACGATGCTTCCGCGTGCGCGACGGACATATATACTATGCCGGTTAACATCGCCGGCATATCCGCGATTACGATTCCCTGCGGGCTTACCAAAGACGGGCTGCCCGCGGGCTTTCAGATAATCGCCAAGCCGTTTGACGAAGCGAGGCTGCTTCGCGCCGCGTATTCTCTCGAGCGGGCGCTGCCGCCTATAGGCAAGCCTGTTATTGCAAAGGGGTTAAAATGAAATATGAAACGGTTATAGGGCTTGAGGTTCATGTTGAGCTGTCAACCAACACAAAAATATTCTGCGGGTGTGAAAACAAGTTCGGCAGCCCGCCTAATACGCATTGCTGCCCGGGGTGTCTCGGTATGCCGGGAACATTGCCGGTGCTCAATAAAAAGGTTGTCGAATATGCCGTGCTTGCCGGTCTTGCGATAAACTGCGAAATATTAAAGTTTTCTAAAATGGACAGAAAGAGTTACTTTTATCCCGATTTGCCTAAGGCATACCAGATATCGCAGTTTGATTTGCCTATATGCAAGAACGGTTATGTTGATATACAAGCCGGCGGAACGGAAAAACGTATAAGAATAACGCGCATACATATAGAAGAGGATGCCGGAAAACTGCTGCATGATATATGCGCGGGGACGGCGGTGGATTACAACAGGGGCGGTGTGCCGCTAATAGAAATTGTTACGGAGCCCGATTTGCGAAGCGCCGAGGAAGCCCGCGTTTTTCTTGAAACGCTGAGAAGCATTTTAAGGTACACGGGCGTTTCGGACTGTAAAATGCAGGAGGGGTCGTTCCGCTGCGACGTTAACATATCAATACGGGAAGAAGGCGCCGAGGAATTAGGCACGCGCGTTGAGATGAAAAACTTAAACAGCTTTTCGTCCGCTTTCCGCGCCATAGAAGCCGAAAGGGAGCGCCAGATAAAAGCGCTTCAGGAGGGCGAGACGCTAAGGCAGGAAACCCGGCGGTTCGACGACGCGAGCGGAAAAAGCGCCGCAATGAGAGGCAAGGAAGAGGCGCATGATTACCGCTATTTCCCCGACCCCGATCTTGTGCCGGTGGTTTTAACCGACGATATGATTGAGGGCATAAAAAAGAGGCTTCCGGAGCTGCCCGAGGCAAAGAAAAAGCGATACACGGAGCGGCTTCGGCTTTCCGCTTACGACGCCAAGGTTCTTGCGGCGCAATATGATATAGCGGTATTTTTTGAAGAGTGCCTGAAACTGTACGACGAGCCAAAGAAATTATGCAACTTTATAACCTCCGACCTTCTGCGGCTGCTAAACGAGGGCGGAATCGCCCCCGAAGATAATCCGGCGAAGCCGGAGCAGCTTGTGGCCGCGCTGCGCCTGGCCGATGAAGGAAAAGTGAACATTACCGTTGCCAAAGCCGTTTTTGAGGAGTCGTTCAAAACGGGCGGGGCGCCGGCGGACATAGTGCGTAAGAAGGGGCTTGAACAGATAAGCGATACCGATGAGCTTAGGGAAAAGATAAAGCGGGCGATAGCGGATAACCCGGGTCCGGCGGCCGATTATAAGGGCGGAAAGCCGAAAGCTTTAACGTTCTTCGTGGGGCAGGTAATGAAGGCGACAAAAGGCAGGGCAAACCCGCGGGTATTAAATGAACTTGTGCGTGAAGAGCTTGATAAAGCATAAAGAGGCAATTTAAAAAGCGTCAAAAACGAAAGCTTTTTTAAGCAATATGCTTATTATTTTGCTCCGGTTGTGTTATAATCGTTTTTATACGGATTATCTGATTAAGGTGGCGATATTTTTTTGCACAGCATGACGGGGTTCGGGCGTTCCAAGTCGGAAGACGGCGGCAGAAGGCTTACCGTGGAGATAAAATCGGTAAACCACCGTTTTTTAGATATTAACATAAGGATGCCCCGAACGCTTTTGTTCGCGGAGGATAATATACGCGGCTTAATCAAGAAAAAGCTTTCCCGCGGACGCGTTGATATTTTTATAAACTACACCGAGGTTTTGGGCGAAGATAAAAAAGCCGTTGTCGATATAGGTCTTTTCCGTTCATATATTAAAGCGGCGCGGGAGGCCGCGGCTCTAGCGGGCGTAAACGATGATTTGGCTTTGTCTCATATAATAAAAATACCGGATATTATATCTGTTGAAGAAGAACCGGCGGATGAGTATTTGCTTAAAGATATTTTATCCCAGGCGGTAAACGGCGCTGTGGACGCGCTGATAGACATGCGTTCCCGCGAAGGGGCGGAGCTTAAAAAAAGCATAGAGGAATGCATAGAGACACTTTCGGGCGTCTGTGAAAAAATAGAGGAACGGAATATACGAATTGCCGGCGAATATGCCGATAAACTGAAAAAGCGCGTAAACGAGCTGCTTTTAGGATTCGATATTGACGAGGCGCGCTTTGCGACAGAAGTGGCGCTTATGGCCGACCGCGCGGATATTACGGAAGAGACGGTGCGCCTGCGCGCGCATATAGGCCAGATAAAGCAAACCCTTCAAGACGGCGGCGCCGCGGGCAGAAAGCTTGATTTTTTGGTACAGGAGCTTAACAGGGAGATAAACACAATAGGCTCAAAATCATACGATACAGGCATCAGCGGGCTGGTTGTTGAAGCTAAAAGCCTTATTGAAAAAATACGCGAGCAGATTCAAAATATAGAGTAAACGGAGGAAAGCTGATGGGAATAAAGCTAATAAACATAGGATTCGGCAATATTGTTTCGGCTAACAGGCTGATTGCTATTGTCAGCCCCGAGTCAGCGCCGATAAAGCGGATTATACAGGAAGCGCGGCAAAAAGGAAATTTGGTAGACGCGACTTACGGCAGGCGTACCAGGGCTGTTATAATAACCGACAGCGACCATGTGATTCTCTCGGCGGTACAGCCTGAAACGGTTGCGCATCGCGTGTCCAGCAAGGACGATGATTCTGAGGAATAGCGCATGACTAGAGGATTGCTTATCGTGCTGTCCGGTCCGTCGGGTACAGGCAAGGGTACGGTGTGCAAAACGCTGATTTCAAAAAGAAAAGATATACTGCTCTCGGTATCCTGTACGACGCGCAAGCCGCGCTCCGGTGAAAAAGAAGGCGTGAGCTATTTTTTCATAAACCAAAATAAGTTCGATTCCATGATTGCCGATAACGCTTTTTTGGAACATGCCGGCGTGTTCGGGCATAAATACGGAACGCCGAAAAACTTTGTGGAGAAAGCTCTTGAAAGCGGGCGGGATGTTCTGCTCGAGATAGACGTTCAGGGGGCTTTGCAAGTTAAACAAAACCGCCCCGACGCCGTTTATATATTTCTTGTTCCTCCGTCTTTAGCCGAGTTGGAAAAGCGTATACGCAGCCGTGCCACCGAAACGGAGGCGCAAATAATATCAAGGCTTGGCAAAGCGAAAAGTGAAATGGAGTATAAAAACAAATACGATTATGTTATAGTAAACGATACTGTCGATAGCGTAATAAGCCGCATAGAATGCATTATTGAAGCGGAGAAGCTTCGCAGCGTAAGATATACTGAAAATAAAGTTACCGATTAAGGAGATAAAAATGATGTATCCCGGAGTAAGCGAACTTAAAGACAAGGCGGACTGCAGATACACGCTTGTTATAGAGTCGGCGAAAAGAGCCAGGCAGCTTGTCGACGGAGCGGAGCCGCTTACAAAAACATGTGAGGAAAACCCCGTTTCGCAGGCGGCGATAGAAATACTGCATGATAAGATTACATATATCGTGCCGGAGGAAGGCTGATATATAATGCCGCTTTGTGTTGTTGTCGGCTTATCGGGCGGAATCGCGGCTTATAAATGCGCTTATCTTGTTAGCGCGCTTGTAAGAAAAGGCTGTGACGTGCATGTGCTGATGACAAAAAACGCTCATCAGTTTATAGGCGAGGTTACATTCGAAACTTTAAGCGGCAATGCCGTTTTAACCGATACTTTCGACCGTAAAGGTGAATACAGCGTAAATCACGTTTCGCTTGCCAAAAAGGCGGACGTGCTTATTGTCGCGCCCGCCACCGCCGATTTGATTGCGAAAGCCGCGCACGGTATTGCGGACGATATGCTTACCACAACCTTGCTGGCCGTGCGGTGTCCGGTGATATTCGCGCCCGCCATGAACGAGGCAATGCTTAAAGACGAAGCGACGCGGCATAATTTATCGCTGTTGAAAAATCGCGGATACAATGTTATGGATACCGGCTTTGGCGCCCTTGCCTGCAAAGACACGGGCGAAGGGCGTATGAAAGAACCTGACGAGATAATATCTTTTATGGACGATGTGCTTGCGGCGCGGCGCGATATGCATAATATTCGAATGCTCATTTCGGCCGGACCTACCCGGGAGATGATAGACCCAGTGCGTTTTCTTTCCAACCGTTCGTCGGGCAAGATGGGATACGCCATCGCTCAAGCCGCCGTTAAAAGGGGCGCGGATGTAACTTTGGTATCGGGGCCGGTTGCTCTTAATCCGCCGGACGGAGCGCGGGTTATAAATGTTATATCGGCGTCCTCTATGTACGAGCAAATGCTTGGCTTGTCCGCCGAGGCCGATATAATTGTAATGACCGCCGCCGTCTCGGATTACAGGCCTAAAGAATACAGCGAATTGAAAATTAAAAAAGGCGAAAATACTGTTTTAGAGCTTGTCCGCACGGACGACATATTAACAACGCTCGGACGGCGTAAAAAAGACGGTCAGCTTCTCGTTGGGTTTGCGGCGGAAACAAACGATTGCGACGCGAACGCCCAAAGTAAGCTGCGTGAAAAAAATTTAGATATTGTCGCTCTTAACGATGTTTCACGGCAGGGGGAAGGTTTCGAGTCTGATTACAACAACATTAAACTTTTTTTCCGCGGCGGACGGAAAACCGATTTAGGCAGCGCCGAAAAGCAAGAGCTGTCCCGCGGCATTGTAGATATATTGTATAAACAGTATACCGCCGGCAAAGCGTTATAATTATGTTCGCGTCTGTTATTGTAGATATCGTTAATTCCGAAGTAGACAAAATATTTGAATATCGCGTGCCCGACGATATAAATTTAAATGTCGGGTTTAGGGTAAAGGTGCCTTTCGGAAAAGGCAACACGCTGCGCGAAGGCTATGTTATAGCGCTCTCGGATACCGCGAAATATACCGGAGGCGGCTTAAAAAACATTTTTAGCGTGCTGTCCGATTTCGCCGCTTTAACCGAGGGACAGATAAAACTTGCGTATATGATGCGCAGATACTATCATACCACTCTGGCGGCGGCGTTAAGGCTCATGTTCCCTTCGCAAATGCGCGGCGGGCGCGTTAGAGAGCTTACGGAGCGCGAGCTTCGCTTCCCGCTTTCGGATACAGAATACGACGAGGCAATAAAAAAGCTGCATTATAAAGACGGAAGACCAAAAGCTCCAAAACAGCTGAGCATTCTAAAATACATGAAAAAAAAGCGCGCGGTAAAAACAGCCGAACTGGAACGCGTTTTTCCGTCAAGCGCCTCCGCGCGGGACGCACTTGTTAAAAAAGGGCTTCTTTCGATACACGCCGTAAAGGTATTTAGAAGCCCGCGCAAAACTCATATTGCGCTTGATTCTTTTAAACTTTCCGAGGAACAGCTTTGCGCCGTAAACACAATACAATCGACCGCGGGAAAGTACCTTCTTCACGGCGTTACGGGCAGCGGTAAAACAGAGGTTTACATAAGCATAGTGAACGACTGTCTGCAAAAAGGCAAAAGCGCAATAGTTCTTGTTCCCGAAATTTCTCTTACTCCCCAGCTTGTCGCAATGTTTACGCAGCGTATAGGCGGCAATATCGCCGTCTACCATTCCACGCTGTCCGCAGGAGAAAGGTACGACGAATGGAAACGCATGGCGACGGGAGACGCGAAGGTTGTTATAGGCGCGCGCTCGGCGGTGTTTGCCCCGCTGCGGAACATAGGCGCAATAATTATAGACGAGGAGCACGAGACAAGCTATAAATCGGATATGCACCCCAAATACACCGCGCACGAGATAGCGCGAATGAGGGCCAACATAGAAAAAGCCGCGCTTGTGCTCGCGTCCGCCACGCCCTCGGTGGAAACCTATATTAAAGCGAGAAACGGTATATACCAGCTTGTCGAAATGCCTAACCGTCTTTTCGGTTTAAGTCTGCCGGAGGTTGTAATCGCGGATATGCGCGCCGAGGTTATTCGCGGAAACAGAACCATTTTTTCATCTGTATTGTATAATGAAATATGTAAAGCGTTATCGTCAAACAGACAGGTTATGCTGTTTTTAAACAGGCGCGGCTATTCTAATTTTGTTATGTGCCGCGCGTGCGGTAACGTAGAATACTGCGACAATTGCGAAGTGACTATGACGTATCACGCAAACAGGGGATTGCTGTTATGTCATTATTGCGGAAAAACGCGCGAATTAGGCAATGTGTGCCCCAAGTGCCAAAGACCGTATTTGAAGCATTACGGCGTAGGAACGCAGCAGCTGGAAGAGCAGACAAAACTGCGTTTTCCAAAGGCTGGGGTTTTAAGGATGGACCTTGACACAACGCGGGGCAAGGACGCGCACAGAAAAATTTACGAACAGTTCAGGCAAGGAAACGCCGATATAATGATAGGCACGCAGATGATAGCGAAAGGGCTCGATTTTTCCCGAGTTTCGCTCGTCGGGGTTATAGCGGCGGACAACTCGCTTTTTATACCGGATTACCGAAGTCCGGAAAAGACGTTCTCGCTGCTTGAGCAGGTTTCGGGGCGCGCGGGACGAAAAGACCCCGGGAAAGTTGTTATACAGACATGCTGCCCCGAGCATTACGCCATACGCTACGCGCAAAACCACGATTACACCGGCTTTTTTGAAGAAGAAATGCGCATACGGCGCTCGGCGCTGCTGCCGCCTTACTCGGTGTTTATAAGGTTTTTGTTCACCGGAGAAAACAGGGAAAAGGTTATCTGCGCGTGCGTTGATTTTGCCGAGGGGTTCAAGGAAGAGTTTTCGGACATAATGGATAAACTGCTGCTTTTTGATACGGGGGAGGCGCCCATCGGAAGGATTGAGGGGCGGTACCGCTGGCAGGTGCTTATAAAAACGCTTAATGACGGCACTCTTGCGCGGCTGCGCGAAAGGCTATATATTTATAGCGACAATAAAAGTTATACCGATTGTGTTTTTGGTATGGAGATAAATCCGCAGAGCATGATATAAGAGGAGATTAAAAAATGGCAATAAGGGATATCGTAACGGGAGCCGACAATAAAGCGCTGCGAAAAATCTCGCGCGAGGTAAAAACAATAAATAAGCATATTTTAACGCTGCTTGACGATATGCGGGAAACGCTGCGTTTGGAAGACGGCGTAGGCCTTGCCGCGCCCCAAGTCGGCGTGCTGCGCAGGGTCGCTATAGTTGAATACGAAGATAAGTTATATGAGCTTATAAATCCTAAAATAACTAAAAGCGCGGGTGAAACTTTGGAGGAAGAAGGATGCCTTTCTGTGGTGGGAGTGCGCGGGCAGGTGAAAAGGCCTCAAATAATAAAAGTATGCTATACGGACAGGAACGGAAATAAGCATAAAATTGAGGTTGCGGATATAGTCGCGCGTATATTTTGCCACGAAATAGACCATTTGGACGGTATACTTTTTGTGGACAAAATGATAAGGGAAACGCAATGAGAATAGTTTTTTTGGGTACGCCTTCATTTGCCGTTCCAAGCCTGGAAGGACTTGCGCGCGGCAAATACGATATAGCGGCGGCGGTAACGCAGCCGGATAAAAAAAGCGGGCGAGGCCGCCGCGTTTGTCAGCCGCCTGTTAAATTACTCGCGGCGCGGCTTGGCATACCCGTTTTGCAGTTTGACAGCATAAAGCGGGAAGGGGAATCCGCTTTAAAACGCGTAAACCCCGATATAATAATAACCGCCGCTTACGGACAGATACTCCCAAAGCAGATACTGTATATGCCAAAATTCGGCTGCGTAAACGTACACGCTTCTCTGCTACCAAAATACCGCGGAGCGGCGCCGGTTCAGTGGGCTATAATAAACGGTGAGACGCGCACAGGCGTTACAATAATGCAAATGAACGAAGGGCTCGATACCGGAGATATTATATCCGCGCGGGAGACGGATATAGATTCCAAAACAACGGGCGGGGAATTATACGAAAAGCTCTCTTTAATAGGCGCACGGCTTCTTTTGGAAACGCTCAAAAAAATAGAAGAAGGCGCCGCGGAGCGAACGCCCCAGAAAGACGACGAATCAAGCTATTATCCTCCTTTATCGCGCGCTCTTTCTGTGATTGACTGGAGAAAAAGCGCGAAGGAGACGGCGAACCTTATAAGAGCGCTCGACCCGTGTATGGGCGCTGTCGCGCATACGGGAGCGGGATTGATTAAGATTTGGAGCGCGCAGGCCGTTGAAGGCAGCGCCAAGCCGGCAAGTATCGTCTGCGCGGACGCAAAAAGCGGTCTTATCGTCGGCACGGGCGACGGGCTTTTGCGCGTTACGGAGATTCAAGCCCCGTGTTGCAAAAGGATGGCGGTACAAGACTTTCTGCGCGGAAGATGCTTGCCTTGCGATAAGTTTGTGATATGCGACAAAGATTTTTCGTGACCGCCGCAAGGGAAGCCGCGCTCGCCGCGCTTAACGCGGTCACCCGAGACGGCGCTTATACGGCGCTGGCGCTAAAAAAGCATCTGCCCGTTAATCTTTCGCCCGAGGATAAACGGTTTGCTTCGCTGCTTGTGCGTACAACGCTGGAAAATCTGCTGCGCATAGATTTTGCTTTAAGCGCTTTTATAAAATCCGCACGGGGCGCGCTGCGCAATATTTTAAGGCTCGGCGCTTGCCAGCTTTTGATACTGGACACTCAAAACTACGCCGCGGTCAGCGAAAGCGTCGCTCTCGCGAAAAAGTTTAAACCCCATTCCGCGGGCTTTGTTAACGCGGCGCTGCGCGCGCTTGCCGAAGGGAAAGACGGTATAAAATACCCCGAAGGCAAAACCGCCTACGCGCTTTCTATACGGCAAAGCTGCCCTTTGTGGATTTGCGAAAAATACATAAGTGACTTCGGCTACGAATTTGCGGAAGCCCTTCTGGGCGCGAAAGCTTCAACGGATACGCATGTGCGTATGAATCCCCTTAAAACCAATAAAAAAGATTTTGAGGCGGCGCTTGACAAATATGGTCTTTCCCGCAAAGAAAGCGGCGCGGAGGATGGATATTACATAGGCGCGTTTTTAAATATCGAGAATACGTCTCTTTTCGCGGACGGTCTTTTAGCGGTGCAGTCCAAAAGCGCGATGCGCGCGGTTGAGGCCGTCGGAATAAAACCCTCTGACAAGCTCCTTGACTGCTGCGCCGCGCCGGGCGGAAAAAGCGCTTATGCCGCCGCGTTGACGGGGGGCGGCGTTGATATAACCGCATGGGATATTCATCCGCACAGAGTGGAAATGATGAAAAAGAACTTTGAACGGTTGGGCGTAAAAGCCAAAACGGCGCTGCGTGACGCGCGCGAAGCTGGGCCGCGGCTTTATGACTGCTTTGACGTTGTGCTTATCGACGCGCCGTGCAGCGCAATGGGGCTTATGGCGGGCAGTCCCGATATAAGATATAAGAGAAAGAAGGAAGATATAGAAGCTTTGCCGGTGTTGCAGAGAAATTTGCTGAAAGGCTGCGCCGGTTATGTTAAAGCCGGAGGAAAACTCGCTTATATGACATGCTCGGTAAACAGGGAAGAAAACGAAGGCGTAATAGACGCGTTTCTTGAAAGCGCCAATAATTTTTCGCTTGAAAAACCCGCCGTCACTCTATATCCTCATATTTGCGGTTCCGACGGTTTCTTTTACGCGGTAATGAGAAAGCAATGAAAAAAGAACTTTTATCCATGAATATACGGCAGCTTGAAGAGCTGCTAGCCTGTATGGGCGAGAAACGATTTGTTGCGCGTCAGCTTAAACAATGGCTTAACAAAGGCGTGCCGTTTGAAAACATGACTAATCTTTCCGCGTCTTTGCGCGGCAGTTTAAGGGAAAGCTTTTCGGAAGGATACGCGCGGTTGGTTGAAGAGCACCGCTCTAAAGACGGCACGCAAAAATATATACTGCGTTTATCCGACGGAATACTTATAGAGTGCGTTTTAATGCGCTACAAGCACGGAAACACTTTATGCGTTTCAACGCAGGCAGGCTGCCGTATGGGCTGCGTTTTCTGCGCGTCCGGCAAAAATGGTTTAAAGCGCAATTTAAACGCCGGAGAAATGCGCGCGCAGCTTATCGCCGCGAGTTTTGACAGTAAGATAAGCAATGTGGTTCTTATGGGAAGCGGAGAACCTTTAGACAATTACGACAACACTCTTAAATTTATACGGGCTCTACCGGACGATTTCGGCATTGGATTCCGGCACATATCGTTATCCACCTGCGGGCTGGCGTCCGGTATTCTGCGGTTTGCAAATGAAGGTATTCCCGTAACGCTTTGTATTTCGCTGCACGCCGCGACGGATGAAAAAAGAAAAAAGATAATGCCCGTAGCCAACGCGTATTATATCAAACAAATTTTAGAAGCCGCAAAAGTATACTTTAAAAAAACCGGCAGGCGCATTATAATAGAATATACGCTTATAAAAGGGTTTAACGACGGTAGGGACGATATTGAGGCTCTGGCGCGTTTGCTGAAGGGGCTGGCGTGCCATGTGAATGTTATACCGCTTAATACAGGCGATGATACGGACTGCTCTTTAAAAGCGCCGCCGGCAAAAGGGGCTTACGCGTTTGCGGCGGCTCTTGAAAGCAGCGGGGTAAGCGCTACGGTAAGGCGGGCGCTCGGCGGCGATATTAAAGGCGCGTGCGGACAGCTTGTTTATAAAAAAGAGGCAGAATGAAATTTTACGCTCAGTCGCATAAGGGAAAAGTACGCAGCAACAACGAAGACAGCTTTTTCATACCGCGGTATGGGGACGGCTTTTTCGCGCTCGTGGCGGACGGTATGGGAGGGCACCGCGCGGGAGAGACGGCCAGCGGCATTATTGTGGAAACCGCCAAAGAAATGCTTATTGGATTGGATGCCGCAAAAGTTTTGCCTGACGATATAAAGGCGGTGTTTTCCGCCGCGAATAAAAAGATTTTTAACGAGTCGCGCCGCAGGCCCTCAAAGCACGGTATGGGCACCACCGCTTCTCTTGCGGTTTTCTGCGCAAATCGGGCTATAATAGGGCATGTGGGAGACTCGCGCGTTTACCATTACGGCGGCAAAAGCTTATCACAGGTAACACGCGACCATTCGTTTGTGCAAAGCCTCGTTGACAGAGGGATAATTACAAAAGAGGAAGCGTTTTGTCATCCGCAAAGAAATATAATAACCCGCGCCGTAGGCACGGATATGAATGTTCAAACCGATATATATTCCGTATTTTTAAAAGAAAACGACGCTTTGCTATTATGTACCGACGGGCTTTGCGGCATTGTTCCCGACATAGACATTAATCAAATACTTGGCGATGGGCTTGAAACCGCCGCGCCGCGCTTGGTGCAAGCCGCTTTGGACGGCGGCGGCGCCGATAACATAACCGTTGTTATCGCCGCCATGAACGGAGGCGCGATATGATAGGGCGCGTGTTTGGAGGCAGGTACGAGATAATACAAGAAGTGAATTCCGGCGGTATGGCGCATATATTTAAGGCTTTTTGCAAAAAAACAAAAACCGTCGTCGCGCTTAAAATACTTAAAGAAAAGTTTTCGCTCAGCGCGGAGTATGTAACGCGTTTTAAAAAGGAAGCTCAGGCCACATTTTCTCTCGACCATGAAAACATAGTGCGCGTGCGCGATATAGGCTTTGACGACGGCGTGTATTATATGGTTATGGACTATATCGAAGGCTCTTGCCTAAAGGCGCTTATAGAAAGAGAGAAAATTATTGATGAAAAAGACGCCGTATTATATGCCGTGCAGGTATGCTCGGCGCTTTCGGCCGCTCATAAAAAGGGCATTATACACCGTGATATCAAGCCGCACAATATACTGCTCGATATCAGCGGCAATATTAAATTAACCGATTTTGGAATCGCTAAAAGCATAGGAGTTTCACAGGAAAAAGAAAACCAGGTAATAGGCTCCGTTTATTATATATCGCCGGAACAGGCGCGCGGAGAAGAGGTTGACGCCCGAAGCGATATTTATTCTCTCGGAATTGTATTGTATGAAATGCTCACCGGCGAGCTTCCTTTCGCGGGCGAGAAAACCGTGTCCGTGGCGCTTAAGCATTTAAACGAACAGATAACCGCCCCTATTTCAAAGAACCCTAAATTGTCCGCCGCGATAAATTATATTGTTCTTAAAGCGACAAGCAAAAACCCAAAGGAGAGATACAGAACAGCCGACGCGTTTAAAGAGGATTTGCTGCGCGCGCTTGCCGACCCGCAGGGTGCGTTCGCGGAGCAAAAAGTACGGCAGTATATGGACCAAAAGACGATTGCGGAAAAACATAAAAAAAATAAAACCATAAAAATCTGCATACTCGCGGCGCTTATATTGGCGATCACGGCGTCCGCGGTGTTCGGTATAAGCCTGCTTACCCCTTCATCACACAAGGCTTTGACGGTGCCGAACCTTTATGCCCAAGACGCCGGATATGCGTTTAAGGTGCTGGCGGATATGGGCTTTAGCGTTGAGGTGACTTATGAGCCCAGCGAGGTTATAAAGGAAGGGTTTATAATCTCACAAAGCCCCGAGCCCGAAAGCTGCGCATCGTTCGGGAGCGCCGTTTCGCTTGTCGTCTCGTTAGGGCCGGCGGCGTTGACTATGCCGGATTTATACGGCGCGGCTATAAACGACGCGCTGAATATTATAGAAGAAATGGGGCTTATTCTCGGAGAGGTGGTATACGAACCGCGTGACGACATACCCTCCGGAACCGTTATTTCTCAATCGTTGTTCGCCGACACCGTTATAGAGAAAGGCGATACTATAATGCTTGTAGTATCGGGCACGCAGTCTCCCGAAGGAATATCTATGCCCCAATTGACTGGTCTTAATGTCCAACAGGCCGTAAAAATGTTAAATGACGCCGGATTTACATATTGCTTAGTCTACGAGGAAGACAGCCAACAATCTTCCGGCACGGTAACAAGCCAAAGCCCCCAGCAGGGCATACAGACATTGCTTTCAAACCGCGTCGACCTTTGGATCAGCGCGTTTACCGATAAGCGTTACTGCGCCGTATTGCGGATGAATATAGATATATCCGAACCCGGTTCTTTTATTCGCACCGTTCTTGAGGTTCCCATAGACGGGACTGTTATAAACATCGCGCAAGAGTGGCCGGCGTCTGAAACCGGACTTCAAATGTTTTCATTTAATCTTTCAAGCATAATTGAAGGCATGGCTCCGGTGAGGATATACGTTAATAACGAGCTTATAAGTACGCAAGAGGTTGAATTTGTCGACGAAGAATAAGAAAGGTGTTATATTAAAAGGTGTCGGCGGTTTTTACAATATACGCGATACCGTCGGGAACATATGTATTTGCAAGGCGTGCGGGCGCTTTAGAAAAGAAGGCGTTGCGCCTATTCTCGGCGATAAAGTTTTGTTTTCTTACAATGATAACGCAAACGGCTATATAGAAAAGATTTATCCGCGCAAAAATGAGTTAACGCGGCCGAGAGCGGCCAATATTGACATAGCGGCAATTGTAATATCCGCGGAAAAACCGAAAGCGGATTGCCTGCTGCTTGACAAACAGATAATAAAGGCGCAGCTGTCGGGCATAAAGCCTTTGCTTATAATAAACAAATGTGACGCCGCGGAACAATGCGTTATTGACGAGCTTAGCGGGCAATACGAAAAAGTATGCGGGGTTTTGCGCGTATCCGCTTTAACAGGCCGCGGTATTGACGAACTAAAAACAAAGCTTAAAGGTTATTGCACCTGTTTCGCGGGACAGTCGGCGGTGGGCAAAACATCTATACTCAACGCGCTGTTTCCCTCGCTGAATCTTGAAACCGGCGGGCTTTCAAAAAAAATAGACAGGGGACGCCATACCACACGCCATGCGCAAATGCTTTTTATGGACGACATATGCGTTATAGACACACCGGGTTTTTCTCTGCTTGAAAGCGCGGCTTTGGAGCCGGAGCAGCTATCGTCACAGTATAAAGACATGCTCCAATACGCGAAGAAGTGCCGGTTTGCTTCTTGCCTGCACGCGGACGAGCCGGACTGCGGCGTAAAAGAAGCCGTAGAAAGGGGCGATATAAACGAAAAGCGTTATAATCGTTATATAAAAATACTTAATGAGCTAAAGGACAGGAGGTCAAAAAAATATGATTAAGGTGGCGCCGTCAATATTATCCGCGGATTTTACAAAAATATATGAAGCCGTGCGGATGCTTGAGGAATCGGGCGCGGATTACATTCACTGTGACGTTATGGACGGCATGTTTGTGCCTAATATTACTTTCGGGCAAAAGATGGTTAACGATATTCGGCGGCATACCAAGCTTATACTCGACGTTCATCTTATGATCAATTCGCCCGAGAGATATATAGACGAGTTTGCCATGGCGGGGGCGGATATTATTACCGTGCAGGCGGAAGCGTGCGTTCATCTTGACAGAATAGTACAGCAGATAAAATATAACGGTAAAAAGTGCGGGGTGGCGCTTAATCCGCATACTCCGGTTTGCGTGCTGGAGAACATATTGGCGCAAATTGACATGGTGCTTTTAATGTCGGTAAACCCGGGGTTCGGCGGTCAAAGCTTTATTCCATATGTGCTTGATAAAGCAAAAGCGCTTAGAAAAATAATAAACGAGAATTCTTACGCGATTGATATAGAGATGGACGGGGGGCTTGGTCCTCATAATGTGCGCGACGCCATAGAGGCGGGCGTTAACGTAATTGTCGCCGGTAATGCCGTTTTTACCGCCGAAAGCATGACGGAAGCTATATCACGGCTAAGGCTTGAAAAATGAAATGCCTTATTGTCTGCGGCGGCGAGCTTCCGGCGGAAGCCGTATTTAAAAGGCATATGTCCGACTCTTCGCTTGTTATAGCCGCGGACAGCGGAGCGGAGCTGTTTGACAGCATGGACGTTTATCCGCATGTGCTTATAGGAGATTTTGATTCTGCGGATTTGGCCGTCGTAAAACGATTTTTAGACGGCGGTGTTAAAGTTATAACACTGCCTATAGAAAAGAACGAAACCGACACCGAAGCCGCGGTAAATTACGCTATAGAAAATGGAGCGTCGAAAATTGTCATTCTTGGAGCCACCGGCTTTAGATTAGACCATACGTTGGCCAATATATCTATGCTTGTCCGCGCCGCTCGCGCCGGAATAGATTGCCGTATAATAGACAGTTATAACGATATAACCGCGGTTAGGGGCGATTACGAGCTTAAAGGTCGCGCCGGACAGACAATATCAATAATACCGCTCGGCGGAAACATAATTGTAAACGCCGACAACTTAAAATATCCTCTTTGCGACCTTAAGCTTTGCATAGGCTCTTCCCGCGGGATAAGCAACGAGATAATAAAAAGCCCCGTCCGGCTTTCCGTATCGGGCGGTTTTGCTTTAGTGGCAAAGATTTTAAGCAAACCGTAACGTTTAGCGGCAATGAATAGTATTATAAACAAGACCGGCACTGAAGCGGGGGGTGAATGGGCTTGTTTTGCGGGAACTGCTTTTTGCGTCGTATTATTGCCTGCTTAATAATTTTCATAGGAGTTATACTGCTTTTATGCTTCACTCCGTTTTGGGTTTGGCTCGCAATCATAGGAGCGTTTCTTGTGTGCATGGGGTGTTTTATTCTGCTTAGAAAATTCTGATTGCCATGGAGGTGTATATTATGAAAATTTATTGTATTAAAGCGCCGCGCTGCCTGTGCGGAATACTAAAGAAGCTTTTTAAATAGCCGTACATAAACTTTGGGGATAACTTACCGGTTGGGTAAAAACGCAAAAGGCCGCCAAATTCGGCGGCCCCGGGCTATGCAAGCCTCACACGCGGGAAATTTTACCCGAGCGAAGGCATCTTGTGCATACGTATACCCTTTTGGGTGCTCCGTCTATAACGGCGCGCACACGCTGAACATTGGGAGACCACGTCCTTCTGGCTTTCCTGTTTGAATGGCTTACCGTATTGCCGGACATTATACCTTTTTTGCATATATCACAAAACTTTGCCACGTTTAGCACCTCTCTTATTGAAAATCACCGATTGGTATTCTATCATTTGCGACTGTGTTTTGCAAGTTCAAATCTTAAAATTTCGTTTCATTTTGGTAAAAGGCTTGACGCATAAACAAAAACAGAGTAGATTTATCTCGCCGGAGGATTTCCTTTATGTATAACTATGGCAGGGGAGGCTTATAAAAAGATGGCTGTAATGCAGCAGAACTCATACGGTAAAATCGATTATTCTGACGAATTTTTGTCTAATTTGGCCGGCTTGGCTTCTATGGAATGTTACGGCATCGTTGGTATGGCTTCTCAAAAGGCCATGGATGGCATTGTTGAATTATTAAAGGGAGAAAACCTTAACAAAGGCGTCAAGATAACAACCGAAAACGGCGCGGTGCGTATACACCTGTTTGTTATTGTGGAATATGGCGTATCCATAGCGGCCGTGGCGGCAAATGTAATTGATACTGTAAAGTATAAGGTTGAAAAAATAACCGGGCTTAATGTTGACAAGGTAAATGTTACGGTTAACGGCATACGGGTATAGGGGGATAAGCTATGCAAGAGAAGCTTAACGGCGAGCTGCTAAAGGACATGATATTTTCGGCGGCCGCTTTGCTCGAGCAGAACAAAAAAGGGCTTAACGCTCTTAATGTCTTTCCGGTTCCGGACGGCGATACAGGCACAAACATGTCTTTAACAATGATGTCGGCGGTAAAAGAAGTAAAATCGGCGGATTCTTCTAAAATATGCAATATAGGCGACGCGCTTTCTTTAGGCGCTCTTAAAGGCGCTCGAGGCAACTCCGGCGTTATACTGTCGCAGCTTTTCAGGGGTATTTCCAAGGGGCTTCAAGGGCTTGAGTCGGCTACTCCCGCGGACTTCGCGCGGGCAATGCAGGACGGCGTAGACGCCGCTTACAAAGCGGTTATGAGGCCTAAAGAAGGCACAATATTAACCGTCGCCAAAGATATGGCGAAAACGGCGCTTAAAAACGCGGCGCGGGGCGACAATATCTATCTGATGCTTGACACCGTGCTTGAACAGGGGGCGCAAACTTTGCGCAAAACGCCCGACATGCTGCCGGTTCTTAAGGAAGCGGGCGTTGTGGACGCCGGAGGAAAAGGGCTGCTTATAATATACAGAGGGTTTAAAATGGCTCTTGACGGCGAGGCGATAACGGACAGTTTAGTTTTAGAGCCTGAAGCCACCGTTGATTTTTCGGCCGTCGCCGGCGGTGAGGAGCTTGAATTTGGCTACTGCACCGAATTTTTTATAAAAAACATACACGAATCCGTCACGCAGTATGATATTGACCGATATCGTGAAAAGCTTATGAAGATAGGCGATTGCGTGCTTGTTGTAGGCGATTTGCAGCTTGTGAAAACACACGTTCATACAAACGTGCCGGGTAAGGCATTGCAATTTGCGTTAAGGTTCGGGGAGCTTTCCCGTATTAAGATTGACAATATGCGCGAGCAGCATACGGAGCTTAGCGAGGCAGACCCGCACGACCGCATGGAAAAAAAGAAAATGGCCATGGTAACGGTTGCCGCGGGAGAAGGAATTATAAATATTTTTAAAGAATTTTTAGTTGATGAAATAGTTGAAGGCGGGCAGACGATGAACCCGTCGGCGGAAACCATAAGCAACGCAATTGAGAGCGCTCCGTCCGACAACGTATTCGTTTTTCCGAACAACAAAAACATAATACTGGCCGCGGAGCAGGCGGCGCGTTTTTCAGATAAAAACGTCCATGTGATTCCATCACGGTCTATACCTCAGGGTATAAGCGGCGTTCTGGCATACAATCCCGACCTTGATTTTGAAGAAAACACCGAACGCATGGAAAAAGCTATTAACTCCGTAAAAACAGGCCAGGTTACTTACGCTATACGCGAGTCGAGAATAAACGGCCACACAATAAAAAAAGGCGAAATTATAGGCATTTTGGACGGCGAGATTACATGCCATTCCGGCGATATGTTCGAGACGTGCGAAAAACTGCTTTTCGGCATGATAGACGAAGACAATGACAGCATAATAACTATATTCTACGGTGAAGACGTTACCGAGGATTTAGCGAAACAGATGAGCGTATTCGTTGAAAAGAAATATTCAGAATACGATATCGAGCTTCAGTTCGGCGGACAGCCGGTGTATCCTTTTGTGTTTGCCGTAGAATAATGGATTTGCCCGTAAACAGTATTAAAGGCATAGGCGAAAAAAAGGCGCGGCTGTTGTCAAAAATAGGCATAAATACTGTAGGCGATATTTTATACTGCCTGCCCCGAGGCTATGAGCAGTCCGGACGGTTCTCAAACATTTCCGGTTTATCCGAAGGCCGCGTTTATACTGTCGCCGGATACGTATCTGAAGAACCAAAAACAAAAAGAATAAGAAAAAGCCTTTCCGTGACCGCGTTTTCGATTTACGATGAAACCGGCAGCGTAGAGGCTGTTTTTTTTAACCGGCCTTATGTATGCGGTATGGCACAAAAAGGCGAGAAGATTTATTTGTCGGGCAAAGTGCGCCGTTATTCAAACCGGCTTTCTTTTACTAATCCGGCGCTGTCAAAAAAACAGCCCGATTACGGCGGGCTGCTGCCCGTTTATTCCTTAACCGCCGGATTGTCGCAGAAAAGCATGAGGCTTGCCGTAAAATCGGCGCTCGGCTTCGTTCAAAACATAACCGAAATATTTCCGGATGAATTCAGAAAAAAGCACGGACTTTCGGACATAAAAAGCGCGCTGTCTGATATTCATTTCCCAAAGTCCGCTAAAGCGCTCGAGCCGGCGAGAAAACGAATAGCGTTCGAGGAGTTTTTGCTTTTTAGCATTGCCCTTGGCGAAAAAGAGCGTTCCGTCTTAAACAACGCGTACTCTTTAAAATGCGATGAAACCGCAATAAACTTGTTTTTTGATAAGCTGCGGTTTTCGCCTACCGCCGCGCAGCTGCGCGTTATGCGGGAAATTGAATCGGATTTGCAAAAAACCACGCCTATGAACAGGCTTGTGCAGGGAGACGTAGGCAGCGGTAAAACAGCCGCGGCTTTTTTTGCGATGCATATATGCGTTCAAAGCGGATTTCAGTGCGCGCTTATGGCGCCGACGGAAGTGCTCGCCGAGCAGCATTTTAATTCCGCGCAACGCCTTTTTTTTGATATGAAAATAAATATAGAGCTTATAACGGGCGGTATGACGGCGTCGCGGCGCAAAATAAAGCTTGAGAACATAGCCGCCGGACAGGCAGATATAATAATAGGCACTCACGCGCTGTTGTACGATAACGTGCGGTTTGCCCGCCTTGGGCTTATCATCACCGACGAGCAGCACCGTTTCGGAGTTTCGCAGCGGGCTGCGCTTGAGTCAAAATCGGCGGCGCCACATACGCTTGTTATGTCCGCAACGCCTATACCCCGTTCGCTTGCGCTTATACTGTACGGCGAGACAAACCTTTCGGTTATTGATGAAATGCCGCCCGGGCGCAAACCGGTAAAAACATTCTGCGTGCCGGAAAAAAAGCGCGAGGCGATGTATAAGTATATAGAAAAAGAGATAGCGGAAGGCGCTTTAGTCTTTGTCGTATGCCCGCTTGTTGAAGATAACGATTATACGGACATACGTTCGTCACAGCAGGTTTATGAACACCTTTCAAAGCGTTTTGCCAAATATGGAGTATTGCAGCTGCACGGCAGAATGGATTCAAAAGATAAAAATGAAGTAATAACAAAGTTTAAAGAAAGAAGATATGCCATACTGGTGTCAACGACTGTTATAGAAGTCGGCGTCGATGTGACCAACGCGACAATAATGATAATTGAAAACGCGGAACGCTTCGGCTTGGCTTCGCTGCACCAGCTTCGCGGCCGCGTAGGGCGCGGCGATATACCGTCTTATTGTTTCTTAATGTCTGAAAAAAAAGACAATGAGCGTCTTAAGATTCTATGTAAAACTAACGACGGTTTTTTAATAGCCGAAGAAGATCTGCGGCTGCGCGGACCGGGACAGCTGCTCGGCGGACGGCAAAGCGGCGGAAGCGATATTTATATGTCGGGATTGGTAAAAGACTATAAACTGCTTGAAAAAACACGCGGTATCGCGGCTAATATGGTAAACACGGATTTTGATTTGTACAATAAATTATCAAGTTATGCCAACGAACGTTTTTCAAAAAGATTCTATAAAACAACTATTAATTAATTTTGCCACTCCTCAATATTATTACCAGCGTATATTTTAATTTATTGGGCAAATTATATTTAGCGAAGGTAACAAATAATTAAGGAGGTGAAAAATATGGCTAGAAACAGGGCTATTGTACGTGAGGCTAAGAATGGTTTAGACCAAATGAAGTTCGAGATAGCAAACGAGCTTGGCGTAAACCTAAAACAAGGCTATAACGGAGATTTAACCGCTAAACAGAACGGTTCGGTAGGCGGGGAAATGGTTAAAAGAATGATTAACCAGGCGAAGGGTTCCAAATAATATCGCCTGAAATTGCGACAAAAACAGATAGAAACGGAGGTTACGAATATTATGAATCTTCAGAACATGAAGTTTGAAATAGCCAATGAAATAGGCGTCAACTTAAAGCAGGGCTACAATGGCGACTTAACTTCAAAAGAAGCGGGATATGTCGGCGGCTTTATGGTGAAGCGTATGATTGAACAGGTCGAACGCCAGATGGCCGGAAAATAACGCTTAAGTAATTGGTATTTCCAAATTAAAAAATAATACGGGGATATATAATGGAAAAGCGCCCGGTTCACTCCGGCGCTTTTTTGTCTTTAGAATACCCCCGGCTATGCCGGGGGTTCAAAAAAGCTTAAGCTATGGTAAAGAAAACTCCTTTTGATATACTGAAAGCGGTCTATCAGCCGCAAAAGCAACATCAAAAGGAGGTCAACC
>Ga0265293_10001650_pt1 | contig 47882 bp, 38 predicted proteins | sample Munlanlewell138R_FD_192505 | JGI IMG/M metagenome (GOLD analysis project Ga0265293, IMG submission 192505) | Leachate microbial communities from a municipal landfill in Southern Ontario, Canada - Leachate well 138R | ecosystem: Engineered > Solid waste > Landfill > Unclassified | place: Canada... | reverse complement strand
TAACACGAACTCAGGGTTCAGAGCATCCTGATTGCTCACTTGAACCAATCAGTTATGGTAAGGAGAAATAACAATGAAATAATGTCAACAAAAAGCTTGACTTTCCAGAGAGTAACTACGACTATACCCCTTATATTCCTATAGGATGAGGGTAAAATAATGGTAGTTTTATCCTTGCGAATTTATGGAGTTGAAAGGTGTTTTTATAGGGTTAGTTTGCTCTTTTAATTGAGTATATTTTTAGATGAGTGTTCTGAAAACTGATACTCGGTTTAAGGGGTATGTTAGAGGTCAGCTTGGAAGATATTTCTGTTTAGGGAGGGTCTTTATTCTGAATACTTTACGTATTATAGGGGTATTTTCTTTCTCTTCAATAAAGAATTTTGTTTACAAAATAGGTGGATACTTTTTTATTGCGGGAGTGGAGATGTGTCCGAGTTGGTTGAAGGAGCACGATTGGAAATCGTGTATACGTTAATAGCGTATCTAGGGTTCGAATCCCTACATCTCCGCCATTTTTTTTGTCTACACTTTTCAATACGCATACAAAAAAAGGGGCTCGAAAGCCCCTCACTAATTTCAAAGTTAAATCTTATTCCCTTAAACTCTCTGCGTATTCAAACATCTCTTCTAAGGTTGAGAATTTATCAAACAGAGATAATGCCTCTTGGAATTGAGTATCTTGCTCCAGTCCGACCTTATTTCCAGCCTGCTCACCTAACTTCCTGGTGATGATATTAGTCTTCAGTGAATACTTAATCCAATCACCGGACTCTTCGAGGTCTTTGTCGGTAATCTCTATACCGTTCTCTCGGGCGTGCTCGATAAACGTATTATAAATCTCGTCGCTAACCTGATAGTCTTCAGTCACTACAAGCTCGTTATTAAGTAAGTAATCGGTAGTGAAGGGGAAAAACAGGTTTTTACGGCGCAGTTCAATCTCAAATGGTGTAAGCGTGCTCTGCTCAATTTCAATATCGGGAGTAATTCCGCCACCACCATAGACGACACGACCTCTCTCAGTGTAGAATATCTTACTCTTTCTCTCTTCCTCATACTTTTCTTTATCGCTCTCAGATAACTTTTCACCCTTAAGGAGTTTGTCGTTATCATCCCGATGAATCGTTCTTCCTGAGTGAATATAGTATTTGGAAGTGGTAACTTTTAAGCCATACCCATCTTGAAGTGGATAAAGCTGTTGGACAGACCCTTTACCAAAGCTTGTCTTGCCAACTACCAGCCCTTTATCCCAATCTTGTATAGAGCCTGCAAAAATCTCAGAAGCACTTGCAGACGCCTCATTGATCATAACTACTACTGGATAACCCGTTCTGATGCGGTCAATTCGAGTATAATACTCAGCGTTAACTTGCGGTATCCTACCTTTGGTGAAAACGACCTTCTTATCTTTGCCAACAAACTCATTTACAGTATCAATCGCTTCTGTCAAAAGACCGCCTGGATTGAACCTTAAATCGATTAGTAGACCACGTATACTCTCTTCCTCAAGAGCGTCTAAAGCCAGTCTAAGCTCTCTCGATACATTGGCGTTGAACTGCCTGACCCTTATATACCCCACTCCGTTATCCATCTTAAATGCGTAAGGAACTGACTTTATCTCAATAAAATCACGTATTATTCTAAACTCTAATTCTTGCTCGATACCTGGACGACTTATAGTGATGTTGACCGCAGTGCCTACGTCACCCCGCATCTTTTTCACGGCATCGTTGGAAGGGATACCAATAACGCTCTCACCATCCACTTTGATTATCTTATCACCCGGTAAAATACCCATATCGTATGCGGGAGTCCCTTCAATAGGGGAAACGACGGTTATATAATCACCCTGTTTGTCTATGGAGATGCCAAGCCCGCCAAATCGACCTTGAGTGTCGGTTCTGAACTCTTCAAAATCTTCTGGGACAAAGAAATGAGTGTGGACATCTAACTCGCTCAACATTCCCTCTATAGCCGCATCTATAACTGTGTCGACATCTATTTCATCGATATAATTTGATCTGATTCTATTAAAAACTTCTGTAAAGAGACGGAGCTTTCGATAGGTATCTACCGACTCTCCCGTCTGTGGTGATTGAGCGAAAGCGTAGTTGATAACAGAAATACCCGCTAACACCCATACTACGAAAAATATGGTGAGAACTATCTTATTGTTTCTCGTGACTTTCATTACTTTCCATCCTCTAATTTGGTTAATACTATATCTTTAATCTGACTATGAATGTCAGACTTGGAACCCATACCGTCAATAACTTTATAACGTTTTTGGTCTTTTTTTGCTTCATTAAGAAAATATTCTCGCACCCTTCTATGAAAGCTAATGTCTTCAAGCTCAATCCTATCGAGCGGTGCATCTAAAATCCTTGCTAACCCAAGATCAGGCTCAATATCGAGTATGATTGTTAAGTCAGGAGCCACGCCGAAAGTGGCGTATTTACCGATTTTCCGTATTACTTCACTATTGATGTTTCTACCGCCACCCTGATAAGCGTATGTAGAGTCGAGATATCGGTCACAGATTACAATCTTGTTAGCCTCTAAGGCTGGAATAATAGACTCGCCTGTGTGTTGGGCACGACTTGCCATATATAACAAGAGCTCCGTTTCTGGCAACATTTCGGTGTGAGCGTTATCCAACAGGATATCTCTTATTTTTTCTGATATGACGGGACCGCCGGGCTCTCTTGTTTGAAATACTTCAAACCCTTTTTCTTTAAGATATTCTGCCAATAGGGAGGCTTGGGTTGACTTTCCACTCCCCTCAATCCCTTCAAACGTGATAAAGATGCTCATTAGTAGATTACCGTATCCTTTTCATAACTTTGCATTTTTTCTGGATAGTCCAGCATATAATGAAGACCTCTACTCTCTTTACGAGCAAGGGCTGATCTAATTATTATACTTGCGACTATCGCCAAGTTTCTTGTCTCAATAACCTCTTTTTTAACAGGGTTATGGTTATAAAATTTATTTACCTCTTCATAAATGCCGATCATTCTCGAGCTCGCATATTTTAGAAGCCTTCTTGAGCGCACGATACCAGCATAACCTTGCATTATCTTCTTGATAATCTCGTAGTTATGAGAAATTATCACCCACTCACTCTCATTGAAGTCCCCCCTGTTTTCCCAAGAGGGTATTTCTGGGAAGCTTACCTCTTCTTGATTTGAAGGGTGCTTTGCCGCACGATAAGCTACTACTAACCCCTCTAAAAGTGAGTTTGAAGCCAATCTATTAGCTCCGTGGAAACCGGTGCAAGCTGTCTCACCTGCTGCAAATAGGTTTGTGATGTCAGTTATACCGTCTACTGTTGCCAAAACGCCGCCACAGAAATAGTGAGCGGAAGGAACTATCGGTATCGGCTCTTTTGTGAAGTCAATACCGTGCTCTTGACATTTCTTGTCGATGAAGGGGAAGTGAGATCTTAAAACCTGCTCACTAATCCTTGTCGCATCCAAATAAAGATTGGTGAAGTTGTGGCTTTTCATCTCTTTGTCAATCGCTCTTGAAACAACATCGCGGGGAGCTAAAGACCCCGATGGATGATACTTATGCATAAACTCAGAGCCGTCTGGTAGCGTCAATACTGCCCCTTCTCCCCTCAACGCCTCAGTAACTAAAAATGCATTGCCTTGTGGAGAGTAAAAAGTGGTGGGATGAAATTGGATGAACTCCATATTAACCATTCGCGAGCCTGCCAAATAAGCCATCGCATAACCATCACCAGTGATGCTACTGGCGTTTGTGTTATGCTCATAAACTTGCCCAGCTCCACCCGTTGCCAGCATAGTCTTACGTGCCCTAAAAATCGCCACTTGATCGTTTGCGTTGTCCAAGACGTAAGCGCCCCAACAGGTAATTTGGGGTATAAATCCCTCTTTTTCGGAGATATGGTGTTGTGTTATCAAGTCTATTGCTATATGATTCTCGTAAATGGTAATATTCGGGTCAGCTTTGCAAGCCCTGATCAAGACGTTCATCACCTCCAGACCAGTCGAATCAGCTGAATATACTATCCGATTTGTGGAGTGACCACCCTCTTTCGTTAAGGATAGATTTTCGACACCTAAGTTAGGGGTGTCTTTAACTTTAGAGAAATTAGCCCCTAATTCGATGAGATACTTTATTCTCTCAGGACCCTCCTTGACTATCGTCTCTATAACGGTCTGTTTGCCGAGTCCGCCACCTGTTTTGACGCTATCGGCTATATGCTGGTCAAAGCTATCTTTATTGCTCATAACCGCAGCAATACCGCCCTGCGCATACGCTGTGTTGCATTCCGACATACTGTCCTTTGTAATAACCGCAACACTACCTATTTTTGAGACCTCTAAGGCGTAAATTAGGCCTGCAACTCCACTCCCTATCACCAGAAAATCATAAGTCTTCATACTCTATATCCCATTCCTTATCGTTAAGGGTTGATTATTTATTTCACAAGACTCGAAACTCTTTAGTCTTGGAGTCATTAGTCGCTCCATGCTCATCAAGTCTTGTTGAACTCATTTTATCGATAAATTCTTTTAATATACATCTCATTACAAAGGCGTCTTCTACCGGGTTACTGTAGTAGTTCTTCCTCACGTTAATCGTCTTAAAACCAATTCTGTCATACAGTTTTATAGCCTTGTCGTTAGTAACTCTTACTTCAAGAAAACAGTTTTGACAACCTAATCTGTATTGCCGCATCAGCACCTTGCTGATTAGAAGCGTGGCGAGCCCATACCCTTGGTAGTCCGGTTTTAAAGCGATATTGTTGACCATATATTCATCAAAAACCCTGATACCGCAAAGATAACCGACTATAGCTCTGCTCTCTTTGACCTCCAGAACATAAGACTCTCTCGCTTCAATTTCATAGTAGAACGACTCTTCTGGCCACGGACTTGGATATATTTCTTTCTCAAGTTCCAATATTCTCGGCAAATCTTCAAGAGTCATAAACCGAATTTGAAATTGATCAAAAGAGAGCTCCACAATACCGTCCTTAATAAGTTATCCTCTGGCCCGGGTGAATTATAACAATCCTCTTGCCGTTTCTTGTCACCTGCTTCAGGTTGTTTCTGCTTATCAACTGAGCCGTGGTAACGTTAAATCTTCTGGCGATGAGGTCTATTGTATCACCCTTTTTTACGGTATAAGTTCTGCTACCGGCTGAAGCGCTACTTGTAGCACTACCCATCAGCTGTAGTTTTTGGCCAGGATAGATCATATCGCTTCTGAGGTTGTTTAGGTTTTTAATGTTTGTAACTGAAGTATTGTAGCGTCGAGCAATTGAGGAGAGTGTTTCCCCTTTTTGCACTGTATGAGAGGCAAAATAATCTGAGCTTTGTGTAAGAAACCGTTTTTCTATCTCAGCCACTTTTGCTTCGTTCTTTTGGCTCTCTATGGGGAGGAGTATTTGATACTCGCCAGCCGGTAAGACTAAGTTGTTGATAGCAGAATATCGTTGTCTCTGCTGTCGAGATAGCTTTATCCAAGGATTTAGCTCCCACACACGCCTTAATACAGTTCCCTGAGCAATCGCCCAATCATCCAATTTATAATACCCCTTTAATACTAATTTTTCTATCCGAGTAGTCTCGTATATAGAGGGTTCTCTTTCAAATTTAGTTCCGAACAGCTGCTCTTCATTGTCAAAGATCAGTTTTATAGCGGCAGCACGCCATACGTATCTATTAGTCTCGTCGACTCGCATAATCAGGTCGAAAAAGTCATTAGCTTGCTGCTCTCGCATAACCCTTGCAATAGAGCCGTCCCCTGCATTGTATGCACACATTGCGAGAAGCCAGTCTTCAGCCCCTCTGTTTTGGAAATATTTGTAGCTGTTGGTCAAATACCTTGCCGCTGCATCGGTGGCTTTAAAAATATCTCTTCTTTCATCGATAAAGTTGTCCACTTGGAGCTTGTAATGCTTAGCTGTTGCAGGCATAAACTGCCAGACACCGCCAGCACCCACAGGGGAAGTTGCTACTGAATTAAGCCTGCTCTCTGCAATCGCTAAGTATTTTAAGTCGTTGGGCAAGTTATAAGCAGTGAAAACAGAATCGAAAACAGGGAAATAAATTCCGCTCCTTGGAATGAATAGGTGAGCAGCCTTCAACTCTTCATTAAATATTTGCTTGAAGTTTTCATGCATTCTATCCGAGTTCATATTGAACTCACGCTCCGCAAAGACAAATTTACGGGGCACTTCAAACCCGCTATCCAAAGTCAGTCTGCCACTGTAATACTCTAACTCTTGGCTTAATGAGTCTGACTTAAAATAGAGATAGTCGAGTAGCGTATAGAGAGAGTCTATTTGCTGATCACGGGTGCTGATAACGCCAAGTAGCTCATCAATATCCTCTCCATAGCTCAATCTCAAATGTCCGTTATCGTAGGTAAAGAGTTCATCTATGTTTCTATCAGGCTCGACTGAGATTTCTTTGTCACTACCTGGATGCTCTTTATTGAAGACTTGGCTGACATATGCACAGCTTGTAAGAAGAGCTGCCAAAGTAAGGGTTAACAACAAGGTTAGTTTATTTTTATGAGACATAATATTAAGCATAAGATTACCTTTTTACTTATACGTTATAGTTTACGAAACGATTTACTGATAGAAGCTTGAATAAGCCTCTTGAATCCACTCTGGATGTTTAACATACCAGTCAACAGTAGCCCTTAACCCATCTTCTAAGTTTACGGTCTGGCTCCAATTCAACTCATTCTTTATCTTTTCAGAGCTTATAGTAGGGTATGAATCGTCCTCTAAGCGCTCCTTCAGCTGCAAGATCTTTGGCTCTTCGGTGCCCATAATCCGTCCGATGAGTCGAATTAAATCAATGCTCTTCAATGTGTCGCCAGAGCTAATGTTATACGTTTCCCCAGCCTCCCCTTTGTGGAGAGCCAGGTCAATAGCTCTGCAATAGTCCTCTATGTGAAGCCAATCTCGCACCGTTTCAATAGAACCAAAGATGGGTATATCTTTATTCTGTCTAATACAGTCGATAATTGTCGGAATCAGCTTCTCCGGAAATTGGTAAGGACCATAGGTGTTGGTAGGGCGTAAGATAATTGTATTTAGTTTATGCCTTCTATGTGCTGCTTGGACGAATAAATCAGCCGCTGCTTTACTTGCCACATAAGGATTGGATGGCTTCATAATAGTCTCTTCATCTATCATACCTGCTGCATACTTAGAAGTGCCATAGACTTTGCTCGTCGAGATATGGATGATTCTTTTCACCTCTTTCTCTCGACTATTAAGGATTATGTTTTGTGTGCCGATAACGTTTGTTAAGACAAACGTAGAAGGTTTGTCCAAATTCCTGTCTATAAGAGGATGAGCCGCAAAATGGATAACATAATCAGGCCTATACTCTTCAAAAACATATTGCACATCCCTTTCTAAACTAACATCCCCTTTGACAAAAATATAGTTGGGATTGTTGGCCAGAGAACTGAGCCCTGTCGGATCATCAGTCTCACCAATCTTATCAAAGTTGATAACTTTATAGCTGGGGTACCGGTTTAGAAGATACTTAATCAGATTAGATCCTCTAAAACCAGCCCCTCCAGTAATTAATAATCTTGCACTCATATAACTCGATTAACAGATGTCAAATAATGACTGTTAAAGGCTTTCAACCGGTTTTAAGCCTCTGTGTGAGGTCGCTGGGTTTACGCCATCACCTGAGATGAAGCCTTTAACTGGGGTTCCTGTTTTCTCTTTCCCCTCTTTTTCTCTATAAAATTCGACCGGTATCCTGATTGGAGCACCATCTTTCTCTAAAATATCGTTCCCTTCGGCATCAACCTCAAATGGGTTTTCATATAACCAGCCTAAACCTATCGCCGCTATTCCGTTCTCTTCGTTAACACCTTTACGCTTAGATTCTATAAACAATCTTTTCTCGAAAGATACGTTTGGTGAGTTGATACTTGAAGTAACGATTCCTATTCTAATACCGTCTCGATAAATACCTCTACCGGTAACAATCCCTTCTGTGATAAAGAGCACTAATTTCTTGTCGTTTTTGGCCTCAATATCGGCTAAAAGTCCTTTTTGACCAACGAACTCAGGCTTGTCTATATCCACTGCTGCATTAAATAACGGAGCGTTTGTTGGAGTGTGGAACACATCATACTCACTACCATTTAAAGGTAAACCAAAGTTACCTGCTGAGATTCTATTCTCATCACGACCACCTAAACCGACTAATAGTCCACCAAACTCATAAGCAGTAGTGACTATTCTCTTAAACTCTTCAACTGCATAGGATGCAGGTAAATACATCTCCCAACCCCAGCGATTAGTGTATCCAGTACGGCTGAAGTAACAAGTCTCCCCTTTATACTCAAACTCGTTAAAGGAGAAGAAGGTCATGTTTTTTGAAGGGTTATTACGGTTAGCAAGTGCTTCCTTGCCGTAAAGTTGAGTGATCAACTTATAGGCATATGGACCTTGGGCGTCGATTTTAACATATTTGTCTGAAATATCTTCTATCTTAACGTCCTCACCGTCCTTTTTAAAGCCCATAATATAGTCTGCATCTGCAACGTACTCAATCTCTTTACCGTCAACTACCACTTTATCGGTAATATCGTGACCTGCATTGATTACCAGGATGAACTCTTTTTCTTTAACTCGCATAATAATCATATCATCTAAAACATTCCCGTCATCATTAAGTAGCAGAGTGTATTTACACTGTCCAATCTTGATTTTATCTATATCGGCGGGAAGTGTTCTTTGGAGTAGGGCTATTGAGTCTTCACCTGTGACTAAAAGCTGTGCCATATGATCTATATTAAAAATTGCCACCCTTTCAACTGCTTTCGCCTCTTCTATGACCGAGGTGAGATAATTAACAGCCATAGCATACTGTCCAAAATTACTTCTTTTTATTGGTTCGTAGGGCTTGTTAAGCTTTTCAGCCAAGAAATTCTGATACCAATCTTCAACCTCATATAAAGCGGTTTTACGTGGTTCTTGTGGGAAATCGAATCCTATTTTCGTCATCTTCTAACTCCTATGATCTATTATTTGCTCTTATTATCGGGCATTTACACTTCTCTCCTCATAATTTTCAATCAGAAAAAAGTCAACTAATTTACTGCGATAGAGTAGATAGATGGCAATTTATAGCTCTATTTATCCCTCTAATGTTTATCAAAGAGCTTACTTCACGCTTCAAGCCAGCTTTTTTGAATAAGATTCAGTAAATAAGAGAGCTTCGTTGTATACAGTTAAACTACCTTCGAAATGGATCTCCTCTTTTTGTTGACTAAATCTTTCTATATTTCTGTATATCAATCAATTAAATCTTAAATTTTTCCTTGACACGTATTTCTGAGCTCATAATATTGTGTCGATGTAAGAGATGGAATTGATTTGTAATCTTTTTGCTCTACGGAGGTTAAATATGTCACCAAAACTATTTACTAAGAGACTTCTTAAAAGGATCGGCACGTTAATTAGAGGCTTATTCTATGAAGAGATAGTTAGCTTCTTCCTAAACGGCTTTGATATAGCTGATCTTACTCCTGAGTATATCGACCTAATGATAGAAAATGGAGCAGATATAAATGAAAAGGACTATTTAGGACGTAGCGTCTTTATGCACACCGCTGCGGGATCTTCCAACTTTGAAATACTCGACCACTTAATTCACAGTGGAGCTATTGTCAATGACCCCGATGATGCTGGTATAACCCCTTTAATGATGGTATCTCGTTATAACTCTAACCCGAAAATTTTAGAGTATTTAGTTCATAAAGGTGCCGATATTAACCAGGCTGACTCGAAAGGAAGGACTGCTCTTATGTATGCAGCTATCTACACTCATAACCCAGGTATCGTCGAAAAGCTGTTTGAGTTAGGTGCTGACGTCCATATAGAAGACAATAGGGGCTTGACAGCTTTCGACCACTTTAAAAGAAGTAGTAATCCATGGTTGAAAGGCACAGAAGCTATAAACCTGCTGAGACAAATATATGAGGAGGAACACAAGTAAAGTGACAACTTTTAAGAACAAAAACAGTAAAACAGGTATTAAAAGAACCATCTATTTAATTGGAGCCGGCTTACTATTAGCCTCACAAATTTCCTGTCAGAAAATCAAATACATCGATGGTGTATATGAAGGTGAGTATAGTAAAACTGTTAAAACCAAAGTCAAAGTAACCGTTGAAAACACACGTATCAAGGACATAGAGCTTATCGATTATAAAGGGTGGCGTGACCACGATGCAAGCGTGATCATCCCTCAAAGAATCATAAAAAAACAAAACCCCAGAGTTGATATTATCACTGGGGCTACTGAAAGTTCCGAAGTTATTATGACTGCAGTTGAAAGGGCTTTAGACGGGGCTAAGCTCCAATAACCACAGATTTAGAAATCGTCATCGTCGTCATCATCATCGAAAAAGTCATCTGAATCTACACCTATAACCCAGTCGGGACAGAAGATAGTATCCTCTTCATAGTCCCACCCATCGACATTTTGCAAGCCGTAACGATCTAACAGCTCCTCTTCCCAGAGCGAGTAATAGATCGTTCCGTCTTCTACTTTATACACCAAGATTGGGCGGTGATATTTTCTCAGGTTATACACTTCATTTCCCAGCAGGTCAAGAAACTCAATTATCTTAGCTCTGTCTGTTTCTTTGTTCATCATAGTTGATTCCCTTCTTTAAAATTTTATTTTATACTCAATATCTAAGCTAATGGTACTCTGCGAGTAGTCTTTGTACAGCATTAAATTTTGATAGTCGGAGTTAGTATCTCTTAAGGAGTGTTGGTAGTCGAGAGAGAGAGTCAAGTCCTTACTCAGGTTGAACTCGCTACCTATGACAAACCGGTATCTATTTTCTACTCTTGTGCTCTGGAAAGGGGAAACAATCACTGGTAGTCTTGTAGTGAAGAATCGTTCTTCAAATCTAAACTTAAAAAACGGTCTGAAGCTCATTTTTCCAGCCAAGGGCAGTTTTTTATTTTGATATTCGAGGTCATAGATATTACTCTCATATTGTGGGTCTGTAATTCGGTCAGAGATAGCTATTTTATCGAGATCATACTCGACATTAGTTGTTTCAAACTCTTTATAGTAATAGAAAAACCTTAGATTAAACGTAGTGAAGTCGTGTTTCCAGCCCACACCTATTGTTTTAGCTCTACCGTCATACTCTGTGAAATACTGATTATAATAGAAGTCTTCAAGCTGGTAGTAGAGGTATGGTATATCGCGTTTACCTAATTTATAGTAGGCTGACGCGCGATACAAGTTTTTATCATATGTGTACTGCTCATACTCCTTAGTCCCATCTTTATCTTTATAATCTCTCACATAAGTATCGGGATAGAAGCCATAATAGAGGTTTAGGTTAACCCCTTTATAGTTGTTTAGCAGCCCAGTAAAGAGGCTATATTTGTCCTTATCGTTATTATTAAGATAGTGATAGTAGTTCACCTTGAAATATGGTGTAGTGGTAAGCTCGCCTAAGTTCAGAGGGTATCTCAAGCTTATGTTTGGATTTAAGATTAAATCGTCAGAGGTTTCAACAAACGAGAAGATAGGATTCCCCGCTTCAAATCTATTCAAATCATAGTCTGAAAGGGAAAACACATTATCGTTATAAGAGATTCTAAGTCCGATATTTATCTGTAACTTAGAGGCCACTGTTTTGAGTGGTGACGGTTTAGCAAAAGCCTCCATTCCGTAACGGGTCTCTTCGACACTCTCAACCTCTATGGGGTAGTTCATAAAAAGTCTAAAGATAAGCTCGTCATCCCCTTTTGGCACAAGTTTAATCTGGTGTTCTCCTTGCGGTATTTGCAGGTCAATCTTACGTCCTATTGAGATGCTCTTTTCAGGGCTTTCTAACAGATAATAGCTCCCTGTTTTACGGTTAGGGGCTGTTTTAGTTTCCACTTTACGATCGTTAACAAAGATCTCAAAAGAGGCTGATTTCCCACTTATGATACCACGGTAAAAGCCCGTCACTTCGTTAGGTCCAATTGCTTTGAACTCGAGTGGTTGATCCATTGTAGCGGCGTAGTATCTGCTTTGAGTGTTCTCGCTTTCTAAGGTATAGATTTGGGAGTATTTTTCGGGTGTAATTTCTTTATTTTCAACAGGTCTTTCCCAATCCTCTTTTTCTCTGAAGGCTTTAAAGTAAGCCAATCGGTTATCAGAGGTTATACTCAGCTTATGTATACCGGGCGACAGGTTGAGATAAACGTCATCCATCAGGGTAAAATCGCCACTCTGACCTTTATTTTCCACTGTAAAGGTTTTATAAGCGTTCCCTATTTTCACAGTATAGTTAAGCTTTGAGACCTCTTCTCTAACAACAGCTTTTATAAGAACAACACCCCCTTCGACCTCCATCTCCAGCTCTTGTTTACTTTCCGATCTATAGAAATACCATCTATTATCGTCCACACTGACCAGCCTCTTAGTTCCGTGTTTCGAAAAGTCTATTATTTGCCAATGGTCTTGAGTTTTAGCAAAAAGTATCTGTATAGAGAGCATAAAGATGCTAAGCGTGATAAGGGAGAGCAGCTTCTTATTTAAGCTTTGTTTAATCATAAGAACTCCTGTCCTGAATCGACTATATTTGTTTTGAAGTGTCTATCGTGACGGTCGAAAATGATCACAGCTATTATGCTAAGCACAAGTATTGTGAGGCAGATAATAGCTACTGTTAGGTTATTTTTAACAGTCACAAATGCATCTCCGACCCCAGGTTCTGGCATTGGTATAGGTTCAGTTTCTATCCCATATCTTTCAGCCAGTGCTCTTGGTCTAAAGACGTGGATAACCGGTATGTTTTTCTTAGCAAAGCGCATAATAGCGCCCTCTGTGGAGAAGGTCCTCTCCCCTATTTTACGGTTAACACCATCTCTAATCAATGAGGCGTTAACTGAGCTACCGACATTACCGAGTCCACCACCGATATTTACGAATGTTTTATACTTTTTATCTTCCGGTAGTAGTCTTGTATAAACTCTCATTCTCTTATCGACGTTTTCGGACAGAGATTGCTCGTTAATAAAGATAACCCCGTGTTTCTTAATGTTTGAGGTAATAATGTCACGCCCTTCATTGGAGAGTCCACGTCCGGTATCATTTCCACCACCGATAGAGGCTGCAGAGGACTTAAATCCGATCAAGTTTTTCTCATAAAGAACGTCTTCCATATCGAGCCAGGTGAAGTCATCACGGTTAGCTCCAAACATTGAAGAGCCGACAGAGGTTATAATAATCGGATTGATTTTAAGGGTTTGAATTGCTGAGTAGAGGGCTAAGTTGAGGCCAGGGTTAGCAGCTGTAAGGCCGACTGCTATATAATCTCCACTATTAACTCTGTTCGCTTTAAGCATATCGATCATAACAGCGGCATAGTTTGGATTAAGACCGGCGAGTTTATCTTCTAACACACCTCGAGAAGTAGTTATATTTGAGCCACTCGGTCCGATAAGCCCTGTTTTATTTGGATCATTTATTTCATCTATTTCGTATCCACGGCGCAAAGTCTCTTCTTTGAGCACATTCATACAGGCTCTCATATGTTTTGCCGCTTCTACTTTAAGTTCATAGCCATCAACTTTTATTTCAGAATAGCTATTTTGAGCTATATAATATAGAATAATGCTAAGGATAGCCAGTCCGGCCAGAGACCAGATAGATTTAAGTGAAGGTTTAAACATTGAACATCACCCCCCCACCAAAAATCACCATCAGAACGAGGCGTACCAAGACTGCTGCAATTATCATTGTAAATAGAGTTCTAAACACACCTTGTCTCTCCATCCAGTTTGCGATAAGACCTGGGATAATATACCCGATCGACTGCATATTAAGCTCATACACGGTTAGGTTGGCAAAGACTAAATTTCTCGTCGCCCAACCTAAAATAAAGCCTACCAATATTGAGAGTACCATTCTTCTTTTCCCGTATAGAAGAGAAAAACTTGAGATAATTTTGATGACTATTAAGGTCAAAAAACTTACCACGATAGTGCCGATAATCAGAGTAGGGCGATGCAGATACATAGCAATATAGCCGGGTACCACAATACCGCCGGCCGAAGCTCCAATTAACTCACTAAAGAGAAGGCTGACTATTACTCCCAGTCCAACAGCTGCTTCAACCACCTAAACTCCTCCTTTAGATTTCTTGCGAAAATAATTTACTATTTGACCACCATATTTTCTTACGCCTGCGATGTTACCGACACCAATTACGTATGACTCTCTGTTTGTCAACGATAAAACCTTGTTATAAACTTCCGCTGGGTCTATCTCACCCAAAACGACAAGTTTTTCCTCAGGAATACCTTTGTCGAGAGCATAAAGCTTGAGTTGGTCGGTCCTCTCACCGGATAGCATAAAGTAGTCGTAACGTTCTTGATATAATATGTCAACAAGCTGCTGTGAACGGAAATATCGGTCTGCCCTTGTATTGAGAATGACTACTTTCGTCTGCTCTTTTGTCAGAGGATCGGTAATCATCTTCCAAATGTAAAGGGTCGACTCCGGGTCATTAGCAGCAAAAACATTGTAAAAATGAATACTCTTACCAGACTCCTCAATACGATACCTGATTAAGGCACCAGGGTCAGGGGTAGACTCCTGCATCCCTTTGAGAGCAACTTCTCGATCAACACCAAAATGAGCACAGACTGCAAGCGCCAAGGCAACGTTATCAGCATGCTCAATATAACTAAACCCAGCTAATTCCTCATCAGATATTCCTTCTGGAGAGACACGGTTCATCTTAGTACCACGCTTATGCGCCACACCCCTCAAAATAGGGAGTAACTTCTCCTCAGAAGTAAACGCAATACCGTTCTTAGGGATAGTGTTGGATAGGCACATAGCTACACTTTCAGCGGTAGGACCCATCAAATCAGAGTGATCTTGGCGAGCATTAGTGATGACGGAAACGGTCGAGCGAACAAATTTACGCTCTGTAATCCATTGATATATCGGATTCACAGCCATACATTCAATAACTATGGCTTGAGGTTGAAGTGATACTGCATATCGGAAAATATATTTCTGCTCAATTATGTTTGCCCCGAAAAGCCTTTCGATAGAGGCCTCTCGTCCATCAGGCAAAATAACTCTTGGCATCGTACCGGTTGTCTTAGCGACGGTTCTAATTTCCCCTGCTCTCAAACCAGCTGCGATAAGCCTTGTTACGCTCGATTTTCCACGAGTACCGTTGACGTGTATCCGTATCGGTATCTTGTAAACGTTTCGAGTGTGCTTATAATACTCAAACATCCAATTGACAACCAGTATAATGGTCGCTATTAGTAATATTATCATAAAGTATAGTCCTTATAAGTTTTTCCGAAATCCAGACCCTAAGACCGCTCCAGATCTATGACCAAGCAGAAATAGAAGTCTTGTCACTTCACCTTAAGAAAACAAAACATTATTATACCTAATTCAGTCAAGGATTGTGTTTGGTTTTCTCAAAGAAACGTTGAGTAAATCGAAATACACTCACCCTTAAAAACTGATTCAGTTGCGAAAAACTATAGAGTAGAGGGCGAGAGCGTTCTTCATTGACAAAGTAGAGTGGTATCAGGGCGGTAAGGCGGGCTAAAGAGGTGAGGGCAAACAGAACTTGCTCCGAGCCTAAGTGTAAGCCAAACAGCACTCTTGGCTCTGGGAAGTATCTGCCGGAGAGATACATTGTGATAGTAGTCGCCACCCCTCCCACTGCAGCATAAAAGGCGGTGTAGAGTTGTCGTAAATGGCTTGGAGCGACTGCCAAAGCAAAGTTGAAAGTGACGATCCCTGCTCCACACCACATCATTCCAGAGGTAACCGCTTCGATATATAACAACCATACATTTCCCTTGTGGGTAAACAGCCAGATTATCGGATTGATGACGCTAAATATTATCAGATAGAACATCGCATTCTTATTACCCCATTTATCTATATATCTTCCCCAGAATCTAAGAAAGAGGAGCGAACTAATGCTACTAATCATTCCATAAAACTGTATATGGGTTAGCGACATTTGCAGATTATTAATCATAAACGGCTGCCAAAATGGTGACCCGATACCGGTGGCAAACATCCACCAAAAACTAAACAGAAGGAGTACCCTGAAGTTTTTATCCTTTAGCGATGTGCCTAACGCTTTCAAATCAATAGGCAAAGGATGACGCTTCTTTTCCGGCTGCTTTGCCAATATTTTCAGACTAATCATCCCCATCGCAACTGCAAAAACAAAGAGGAATAGATAGAAATATCGTTGATTACTTGAAACAAAAAACTCCTTGTAGGGTATTCGGTTACGGATAGAAGTAATGAGCTTTTCTGCATTGTTTTCATCAAAAAGGTCGGCAAGAATACTAAACACGTAGCCAGAAAGTAAGGCGGCAACCATTACATACTGCTGTCTGATCGAAAACAAACGTCCCCTAATCCTCAAAGGGAATGAAGCTGCTATCCACTCGGTCCATATATTACCAGAAACCATCTGTATCGACGTGCTTACAAAAAGGATTCCCAACATTATCCAGATCGCATATTCCGATACAAAAACAAAGGGAAGGATTCCTAAAAACAGGATTAAAAACCGACTTATACCGCTCAGTTTGATTACTATCGGTTTAAGGGTTGTTAGCTTTGCCGAAATGAAGATGCCAAACAATTGGAATATAGCGGTCGCATTTCCGATAGCAAACAGGATTCCCAAGTGTAAAGGTGCGGCGTTCAATACGAGGGCAAACTTAAGTATAAAGATGCTTCCGGTAAAGGCGAGAGTGATAAATATTTGAGCAAAGACCCCTTCAGTTACAGATATTCTCAAGGACTCATTGAGGAAACTATCCGTTCTTTCTCCTTTGCTAACCGACGTCTGTTGGACTTTTTCTTCCATCAATCCTCTTCTTTTGTGTTCGGATACAGAATCATCATCGCTACGCTGATGCGGTAATCACGGTCTAAGGAGAATTTAATCTCTGCATAGTCAAACTCCTCATCGTTTGGCGTCTTAGCTATCAGAACCCCCTCCAAATCAATATAGTCGTTAATCTTTTTAACCTTATTTATATTGAAGTAGACGACTCTATTCTCCCAGTAATGCGACATCATAAGAAGCAGATCTGTATAAGAGCCGAACTCATAAACGGTTCGTTCCGGGTCTCGGAGCACCAGAATAGTCCTCACATCTGCCGGTAACAGGAGAAAGTTAATCAACCTTGTCCCCCCTACTCTATGCATCGCCAACAGCTGGTTTAAGAAAGGGGCGACTGTTTCGGTCTCTTCCGCTGAAAGGTCTTCAAACATAATATGATCATCAGTAGGGAGGCTAACAATATTCCCTTGGGTAATCGAGTAACCATCTGTATTGTCGAAATATACACCATCTGTCGCTCTGCTTACTCTGATCTGCAGGTTAGACGAGATATTTCTAAACTCTTCTGTAGTTAGCTCATAAAAATCTCTTTTTTTATCTATATTATGATATCGAAACTCCCCTCTTATAAAGGCGTCCACATCCTTAATTTTATTGTGTAGAATCTCTCGACTCCAATGACATTCTTTATACTTTTCGATAAATTCTCTAACAGTAAGCTCTTCTTCAGGAAGCTTCATTCCTTGAGTTATAGTTTGAATTGTTTTCAGATCTATCTCTTTATCTTCTATATAAATAGGAGGTTCATCTACTATCGGTTTTGAAACAACTCGCTCTATCTTTTTAGGAGCTTTAACTGGAGTGGCTCTCTTTTGTAGACTCGGGTATTTTTGCTTAAGAAGAGTAAGCGTAGGAAACTTTATTTTGAAAGTAAAATCATTAAAGAAGGTTACTTCATACTCACCTTTTTGCTCCGAGATAGATCTGAAGTCAACTTTTGTCACCTGGAATCTTTCACCCTCCATCAACCGCTCAATCTCATCAAAAACCTCTTTTTCTGTCGATATTCCAGAAGTAGAAATCTCTGCAGATAGATCCTTAATGAAATCTTTAGCAAACTCTATGTGAGACGTATTCAAACGGAGTATTAGCTGCTCTATATAAAACCGGTAATCAAACTCTGTCTCTGAGTCATAAGCAATGCAGTCGTATGGTATTATTTCTTTTTGGACGACTATTTTATCCCCTTCCAAGTGAAAATATATCGGTATCTCCCCAGATCCATCTCTCTTCTCAAAATCAACTACAATATACTCTTTGGCAAGCTTAGCACCACCATAGGGATAAAAATCACCACGCTTAAGCCAAGAATTGAAAAGATCAAACTGATACTCGTTAACAAACATACCCCTGTCCGGATACAGAGCCCACAGCGTCGCCATCGACGAACATATCGTCACTACTATTATAGCCCCTATGAGATGATAGAAAGATTTCTTGAACATAGCTCCAACTTGATTCGTTATTATTATATAGTTCAACAAATAATGTAGACCAAAGAGGTCAACAAAAAACTCAAGATAAAGGGTAAACTACACGCTCTAAATTCAAACCTCTTTTATCACTGAAAATATCGAGATATATTACCCCTCTTTCTATCTACAAAAAGCGTCATTATAGACAGATTTATCAACTATTATACAATTAGCCTCATATTCTGCGTAAACTACCATTGTTCATATACTTAGTAAGGAGGACATAAGGAGTTATCTCGTAGGCGGGTGAAGGCCGCCTACGAGTATCCCCCTTACATTCCCCTTAGATGATGGTTAGAAAACAGCTTTAAAATAGGTGATTAAATTAGTCGAAATCAGAAGGCTTTTAGGGAACGAAAAAAGGCAATTATTTACCCTTTTGAGACAGCTAACCTGTTTTCAAGTTCATCCTTTGAGTTGACAATTTTTATGACTAATATTTGATGAAATGATAGGAAAAACTTGAGGTGTTGCCCAAAGGATGGAAAGTAGATGAAAAAAAGAAATATACTCAATATTGCGATCATCATAGCGCTTTTTGCTATCGGTGTGTATAGATACCGGAATCAGACGTTTACTGATTCAAAAACGAGAATACTGATGGGAACTTTTGTTGAAATAACCCTCACAAGCAAGCAAAATGACGTCTCTGATATAGTTGATCAGACCTTTGACCTTATGGAAAAGTATGATAAAAAGTTTTCATACTATAATAGAGAAGGTGAGTTAGGGCTGATGAATTATGGCAATGAGAATGAATTTGTCATCGACGATGAGTATCACGAGATCTTATCGATTGCTAAAAAATACCACCAATTAACTGATGGTATGTATGACGTCACAATTGGTGTCTTAAGCGATTTATGGGGTGGCGGACGCACCTATCCCCCTCCAGCAGACTCGATAGCTGCAGCTTTGGAGTTGACCGGTTTTTCTAAGTTGTCACTCAGCAAAACGACCCTCTCAAAGCCGCAAGGGATGCGCCTCAATCTTGGTAGTATCGCCAAAGGTTATATAGTTGATAAGTGTATTGAATATGCCATTGAAAGCGGTGCTGAAGCTGGTATTATCAATGCCGGCGGAGACATTAGGGTCTTTGGTGAACATAAAAAACCTCTTAAAATAGGTGTCCAACATCCCCGCTCACCAAGCGAAATGATAGAAGTCTTGGAGCTTGATACCGGCTCAGTAGTCACCTCTGGTGATTATGAACGATATTTTGAGTATGAGGGGAAAAAGTATCATCATATCATCAGTCCAAAAGATGGATACCCTGTTGACTACATTATTTCTGCGACTATACTGGCACCTGACGCAACTTTAGCAGATGTTATATCGACCTCTGTTTTTCTGTTGCCACCGGAAAAAGGGATCGAACTAATTAAGTCGGTTAATAACGTTGATGGGATCCTCTTTTACTATATTGATGATGAAATTGTATCGCTCAGAACAGAAGGGATTAAGAAATATATAAGGAATGGAGAATGATAGACAAAGATATTCAGAGTAGACAAGATAATAGAAATCAAAAAATAGATAAGGTCGGCGTAAAAGACCTGAAATATCCAATCGTCGTGCAAGACAGAGATAATGAACTGCAACAAACTATAGCAGATATTGACATTTTTGTTGAACTACCCCACTATAATCGCGGAACTCATATGAGTCGCTTCATAGAGGTGCTGAATAAATATCACGAAAAGGATTTGGTTGAAAACTTGCCCGATATCCTTAAAACCGTGAAGAAAAAGCTCACTGCAGACCGTGCTTATATGAACCTTAAGTTCCCTTATTTCATCAAAAAGAGGGCACCGGTGAGCGGTATCGAATCGCTTTTGAGCTATGATGCTTTCTTTTTAGCCTCATACGGAGAGACTTTTAAGCTTACTATCGGCGTTGAAGTGCCGATAACTACGGTCTGTCCCTGCTCTAAAGAGATGAGTGATTACGGGGCACATAATCAGAGGTCGGTAGTTAAAGTTGAGCTGAATTATGATGGTTTTATTTGGTTAGAAGAGGTTATTGAATATGTGGAGCAAGTTGCCAGTTGTGAGGTATATCCTCTATTGAAACGGGTTGACGAGAAGTATGTCACCGAAAAGGGATACGATAATCCAAAATTTGTCGAAGATATAGTCCGTGACTTAGCTCTACTATTAAAGAATGATGGTAGAATAACTGCATTCAAAGTATCGTCTGAAAACTTTGAATCGATTCATAATCATAACGCTTATGCTTGTATAGAATGGGAAAAATAAACGAGGAGTTTTTCGTTGTTAAGAGAAGAGAAGATTTTAGAAGCTGTTAAATCAATAACCCTGAAAAATGGGTTCAAAGTTATATACACACCAAATCGTAATCACCCTGTAGTTTCAATGCAATTACTTGTTAGAATGGGCTCCTGCTGGGAAAAAGAGAATGAAGCGGGATACTCACACTTCACAGAACACTTGGTATTTAAGTCGACCAATAAATATCCAGACAATGAGCTCTCGGTCAGAGCCTCTTTTCTCGGTAGTAATATCAACGCTTATACCGAGTTTGACTCTACCTGCTTCTATTTAACCCTATCCTCTATGTTTCTAAAAGATGGGATGGACTTGCTAAGCCAGTTAGTTAGACATTCAAACTTTTCTAAAGGAGATTTCAAGGTAGAAAAAGGGGTTATCTTAGAAGAGATTAATCAGTATAATAATGATCCGGATGAGTATTTTGTCGAACGTGTGCCTCTGATGTATTTTGAGCAAAGCCCTTATAAAAAACCGATAATAGGGACTAAAGAATCGATCCAAAACTCAAAATATGAAGAGCTGAAAGAGTTTTATAAGAAATACTATATACCACAAAACTGCTTCTTAGTCGTCTCTGGTGATTTCGAAGAGGATGAGCTACTGAAGTATGTTGATGAGCTTTTCGGCGATTGGATAAAAGGGGCTGAAATTGAGTTTGCCGACTACAAAACTGTCTACCCTGCCAAACTCTCCATAAATTCAGTCGTAAAAAAAATCTCTAAGCCTGTCTTAGCTTTCGCCCTACCGGAGCTGTCAGACAAAGATCCAAACTCTCACGCACTGGGCATAATCACACGTATCTTTGCAGTTGGTAAAAAATCAAGACTTCATAAGAGGCTGTATATAAAAGAGCGTTTGGTGGAACAGATTAGAGTCGATTCGTATACTGGGAGTAACTCTGGTATATCGATTATAATGGTGATGCCGACTGATAGTGCAAACGTAGAAAAGATAATCAATATCTTCCTGGAAGAGTTTGACCGGATAAGACATTTGGGGTTCAGTATAGATGAGTTCAAAGAGGTCAAAACTGAGCTTATGCACTCACACCGCTATTCCTTGGAGTATATGCAATACCTCGGTATGAGCTTGGGCTCTGAAGAGCTGTTGGGTGACTACAAAACATTTATCGAATATCCAAACTTGATCAACTCAGTCACTGAATCACAGCTACAAGAGATGGTTAAACAATACTACACTTTTGATAAGTTAGGCATATATCATCTTGGAAAGAAGTTTAGCCTGACCTCGAAAATCCAAAAACAGGTCGAAATACTCCAAGAAAGAAGAATTGAGAATGGTGAGATAAAGGCAAATTATTACGAGACTCAGTTAGAGAATGGAACTAATATACTCTTTAAAAGAATGACCGGTAGACCTACTATCGGTATTACCGCAGCATTCCCTGTCTCACAGCTCAACGAGCGGCGTAAAACGAGAGGGGTCAACTTTCTGACCTCTACTATGCTGCTCTATGGGAATGAAAAATTTTCTCACGAGCAAATGATAGAATATTGCTCCAAACACGGGATACAGTTGGATATCTCGACTCACGAAGAGATTACAGTTCTCAAAATCAAGTGCTTCCCAGAACTTCTAACTACCTCTCTCGATCTCTTGGCTGAAATTATGCTCTCCTCTACCTTCCCTCAAGAACATATCGAAAATGTGAGAAGAACACTTATCAGTGCACTCGAAAGAGCTAAAGACTATCCGGCACATTACGCCAGCTATCTCTGGAAAAAACAACTCTTTGGCATCGAAAGTAACCTTATCGATAAAGAAGGGGGGAAAACAGAGCTTAAAAATATTAGTCGTAAAAAAATGATCGAATGGTTCCAAAATTACTACTCCATCTCCGAGATGACTCTGGCTATTGTAGGTGACTTTGACTTTGAAAATACGCTTTACTACTGTAATCGCGTCTTCAATCAACCGGCTAAACCGACAACTAAAATACCGGCTGACATTATTCTTAACCCTGGTAAACTCTACAAAGTGGGAGAGCTACTGGATAATCAACAAACTATTATCCACCTGGGAGGATACGCAACCCCTGCAAAAGAAACTATGAAAAGCACCGCTTTTAACGTCCTTAGCCAAATAATCGGCGGAGATATGAACTCAAGGCTGTTTACTGAGCTCCGTGAAAACTGGGGATACGCCTACTCTGTTGGATTTGATTACCTCCCTCTACAAGATATGGGATTTTACGCCGTTAGCGCTCTTGTGGATCGCAATAAATGGAAACACTCATTGAAGATTATAAGAGAGGTTTTAAACGACGTTAGTGTTAATGGGGTCACCGATGAAGAGTTGCAAATCGCTAAAAATACTATTAGAGGTAATCGACTCCGCTCAGAAGAGAGTGTGCTTAGCCAATCTACATCACTCGCTATGATTAAAGTATTGGGCTACACCTATGAATATTACCTCGAAAGAGAAAAGAGACTCTTGAATGTTAACAGAGACGATATTGAAGAGCTTGCCGCTACTTATTTCACTACAGATAACACCTATATCCATATTCTAAAATGAGTTAGAGGTATGACTAAATGATTTGCGCAGGATTGGATATTGGGTCACGAAATACTAAAATTGTCTTTTGGAACGCTACTGAAAATAGGATCGTTCATAAAGATATTGTCGAAAGCGGGACTACCCCCCTCGATACAGCTAAGTCATTGATTAATAAAGGCATAAAGGCGGTTAATGGGGAGACTAATATCCCCATCGTGACTACAGGTTATGGACGTAAACTACTCGACTATCCATATATCTCAGAAATAAGCTGTCACGCTAAAGGGGTCGCTACACTCTATCCTGAAGTCAGAACTTTGATCGACATAGGGGGACAAGACTCCAAAGCTATCTGTATCAGTGAAGAGGGGATTGTTGAAGACTTTGCTATGAATGATAAATGCGCAGCAGGCACTGGGAGTTTTTTGGAAAAGGTGGCACAACTGTTTAAGCTCTCGACCTCAGAGTTGGGTAAAATGGCACTTAAAGCTGAAAATAATGTAGAAATATCAAGCACTTGTGTCGTTTTTGCTGAGTCTGAAATTATTTCCTTGATAAACAATAACTATCAGCATAATGATATTCTAAAAGGTGTTCACTATGCAGTGGCGATGAGGGTAAAGAATCTTCTATCTGCTGTATTTTGGCAAGAGCCGGTCGCATTGACCGGTGGCGTAGCCCTCAATTCGGCTATAAAACACGCCATAGAAGATGTGTTAGGCAAAAAAATCTTGGTCATAGAAGAGCCATTTTATACTGGAGCATTAGGAGCTGCTATTTTTGCCTCCGCTAAAAACACTTGACAATCATCTGTTTATCAAACACCTAGAATATAGTCTTTTATGCAAGCTCTGAATGATGCACTTAAGTTTGTAGAAATACGATTTTTGATATAGGAGTATTAAGATGAAGCAGGCTTATAACCTAAGCTTATTAAAACAATCTGTAATAGGCTACTCTCACCATAAAGTTGTAGTAGATAACGAAAACAGGGTGGTTGACTACATCTTTTTAGAAACTAATAAGACATTTGAACTGTTTACGGGACTTAAGTCTAATGAGATTGTTAATAAAAGCATCAAAGAGGTTATCGTCGATATTGAACAGGATCAGATAGATTGGATTAAAATATACGGGGAAGTGGCTCTAAAAGGGAAAAACATATCGTTCGAAAGCTTCTCTGAGTCCCTAAATAGGTGGTACAAGGTTTTCGCTTTTAGTGAGCAGTATGGATACTTTACGACCTTGTTTACACACCTGTCTAACGTTAAGCAAGACGAATTAATGATGATCTCAGAGAAACTGCTTAATATGACTATTGAAAACTTGGACTATCAGCTCTTTACCGATACGATGCTGACCCTTACAGACGCTAAATTTGCTTTGTTTTCCCAGTATGACAGTAGAAGTAAAAAGCTGATCACTAAAGCAATGTCCGGCGATTTAGACCTTATCAAACACTCTGAATCAACACTTAACTTGAATATTATTGGCTCTGAATGGGACTATGATTTTGCTCTCAACAAATCTATAAGAAATAGCGTTACGACGATTCTTCCTTCTCTAACTACCCTGACACAGAACCTTTTACCACCTGAACTTACTAATTTAATCGAGAAAAATAATGATATTGGGGATGTCGTACTACTTAATATAAACAAAGGGAATAGAATACTTGGCGACTTCACCCTCTTTATGCCGAAAGAAACAAAGTTCAATAACAACTCATATGCTGAGGTGTTTAGTAGACAGGTAGGACAACTATTGGCCAGACTTGAGGTAGAAGAAAAACTTGTCATCAGTGAAGATATGTATCAGTCTTTGGTTGAATCACAAAACGAAATGATCTGTAGATATAAACCTGACGGCACTATTACCTACGTTAACGAAGCCTATTGCCGGGCTTTTGGTAAAAGCCGACAAGAGCTGATTGGTCTAAACATTCACGAGCTAACCCCTGTAGAGGAAAGAGATGGCATCCGTAATCACCTTAAGCTGGTTAAAGAAAAGGGACAAGCCTCATTTTATGAGCACTCGGCTATCCTCGCTAATGGTCAAAAAGTTTGGCAACAATGGGGAGATAAACCTATCTTTGATAAAGAGGGAAGACTTATTGAATATGTGTCTGTAGGCCGTGATATCACGGAACGTAAGCTTCAAGAAGATAAAAAAGATCTGGCTATAGCCCTTCTAACCAGCCTTAATAGAGGTGATGATTTAACAGAAATCCTTAAAGATGTTCTGAGAATGATTAAAGAGAATACAGGGGCGGAAGCGGTCGGAATTAGATTGCAAAAAGGGAATAGTTACCCTTACTTTCTTACTAATGGACTCCCAGAACATTTTATTAAAAATGAACATAAACTCTGCGTCTTCACTGAAGAGAATAAACACACTGAAAACTCCTATAACACACCTATTATGAAATTTATGTGTGGTAGAGTCTTGAGCCGTAAGTTTAACCCCCATAAACCTTATTTCACTAAAAAAGGAAGCTTTTGGACTAACTCCAGTAGCCTGTTGACTGAATCATTAAGCCCAGAAAAGAGACCTCTACCAAATCAAAGAAGATGTGCTATGGAAAACTATGAATCGATCGCCCTTATCCCCTTAGTAAGCAAAGATAACATCATTGGGCTGATCCAACTGTGTGACCGTAAAAAAGATATGCTATCTTTGGACTTGATTGAGTTTTTGGAAGATGTTGGAGCCAGTATTGGCGTTGCTCTTAGCAAAAGGAAAATGGTGGAAGCCTTGGAAGCAAGTGAGGCTAAAATTCAATCAATCTTTAGGGGCGCTCCAGCAGGAATTGGAGTTTTGATAGACAGATGTCTGGTAGATGCTAATAAATACCTTTGTGACCTAACCGGATTCACCGAAAAAGAATTGCTACATCAGCCTTCTATATTTATTTTTCCAAATGAGGAAGAATATCTCAGAGTTAGCACCGAGTTGACACGCCAAGTGAACGAAAAAGGAACAGGGAATATCGAAACTAAATTTAAATGTAAAGACGGCACTACTAAAGATATTTTCTTGAACGTCGCCACTCTCAATTCAGTTCAAGATATCAGCAGAATCACTTTCTCTGCTATTGATGTCACTGAACAGAAAGAAATAGAAAGAATTTTGAACCAAACTCAAAAAATGGATACTATCGGAAAATTCGCCGGCGGAATAGCTCACGACTATAATAATATGATGACTGTTATCCTTAATTATCTCGATTTAGTTGAGTGTGAGCCTGACCTAACACCTACATTCCGCTCATACTTAGACAAAATCAGAAAAGCTGCACAACACTCCGCCATCATAACAAGACAACTCTTAGGCTTTGCACGAAATCAAACTATCAACCCAATAGTAATAGACCTCAATAAAGCAGTAGGCGATATGTGCTCTATGATGAGAAGCTTGATACTCGAAAATATTAAACTTGAATGGAACCCTGAGAACAACCTCTGGCCCGTTAAAATAGACCCTGTACAAGTAGACCAAATTGTTGCCAACCTTTTGGTTAATGCACAAGAGGCAATCGTTGGTAGCGGAGTTATTTCTATCTCTACTTCAAACTGCAGCTTGGATGTTAAGCCACATAAAAATAATGCTAAGGCTCCTAATGGAGATTTTGTCGTATTGAAAATAACAGATAACGGTGTTGGTATGTCTGAGAAAGTCCGTGAACAGCTGTTTATCCCCTTCTTTTCAACAAAAGATATTGGTAAAAATACCGGTTTAGGGTTGGCAACTGTGTACGGAATCGTGAAACAAAACAAAGGATTTATTAAAGTGGAGAGTGGGCCCGAAGCGGGAACCACCTTTAGCATATACTTTCCGAAAACAAGTTCAAAGCTATTGCCAGTAGTCAAGCAAAAGACTAATATCGACCAAACTGGTGACGAAACTATTCTTCTAATAGATGATGAAAATAGTATCTTAGAGGTCATCCAGCCCCTCTTAGAAAGATACGGCTACACTGTGTTAACTACTACTATGCCGTCGAAAGCACTTAGCTATCTAAATGACCCCACTAAGAATATCGATCTTGTAATTACAGACGTGATTATGCCCGAAATGAACGGACAAGAGCTGCATAATAAAATGCTCGAAATAAATCCAAATATTAAATGTCTATTTATGTCAGGATATACTGACGACCTTATATCTAAAAAGACCCTTGCTGAAAAAAATGTTTACTTTGTTCAAAAACCTATCTCGGCTAAAAACTTGGCGAGTAAGATAAGAGAAATACTTGATAGTGAATAGCCTATGAGCAAAAAAAATAGATTAGACCTTAAAATACTGAAAGGAGAATATGAAAAACGAGTTTTTGTCTTCTTCTTTGTCGTCTCATTTACCTTGGTGGCAATCTTTACCCTCTTAGAGTGGCAAATTGTTAGAATGAGTATCAAACAACACGAAGATAAGCAGTCAAACGAGTCGCTCACTAAAATCAATAATGAATACGATAGCTATGAGAGAGACAAGCTTTCTGTAATCCAGAAGTTAGCCGATAATGAAAAATTTGTGAACGCTATAAAAAGAGGGAAGTGTAGTACCGCACAACAATTTGTAGAACAGCATTTTGAAGGGTATAACGGTATTGTCGGTGTGTATGACACCAATGCTGAAATATTGTGTGGAAACCAGCTCATCTTTTTGAAAGACTATCTTAAAGAGCTCGTCCAGTCTCAAAAAGCTGTTCAGAAAAGGTTCTTCCCTATTCTCTTAGGTAATGAAACCTTCCTTCTAACTTATGAATATCTCTATAGCCCTGATGAAAATGATGACCTTGAATTGCTTGGTATATTAACTTATCTTGAACTCTTCTCACTCAAAAACTATGAGGGGATATCGGGTTTAACTACATTCCCTTTCTCTACTATCGATAATCTTGACTTGCTCCATCTGCCAGATAACCAAAAGAGTCACCTTAACTTTCTAAAATCTCTGATCGGCAAAGCTACTGCGTCACAACGCGAAAATGCCAATTTGCGGATCGCAAGGGATGCGGCCACAAGCCTGTTTGTCAGATACGATGTTTTTGAAGAGCCAACCCTCTATATTATCCAGCCATATAACCGAGATTATAATAACTTTGCTCATCGAGGACTTTTAGTCTTTTTACTTATCATTTTAGCGATGTCTCTACTGATGATCAGTATCTCTGGTGCTTGGTTTAGTCGCAAAATCATAGCCCCTCTGGAAGAGCTCAACCTGACTATGAAAGAGATTGAACAGAATCCAGCTAATATCATTTCAATGGATAAAGCATATCATGGAATACTCGGTGAAATAGTTAACACTTTCAACCAGATGAACCAATCTTTGAATCGGTATAGCCAGTCTCTATTAGAATATAAAATCATCATCAACAACTTAGATTCCGCTATCTTATGGATGGACAGCTCTTTCAAGATTATACTCTGTAACCCAAAAGCATTACAGCTGTTTGACGCCACTTCATACCAAGAAATCCTTGGTAAATACCTCCCTGAGCTCGTGGAGATGAGTGATAAACTCCAAAAGAGAGCTAAAGAACAAGGGTTGTTTATCCCCCGTTTGGTTTTGAATAACCCGCACCAACAAAAGTTTGTCAAATTTGTTATCTTCAATATTAAAGCGGTGGATGACTCAAGTGGACTACGCTACGTTACCAGCATCACCGATATTACCAAAGAAACAAGAGAACAGAAAGCAAGAGAAAGACTCGAGCTTGAACTGATCAAAAGTAACCGCTTGGCCGAACTGGGTAGACTTGTCGAAGGAATTGTCCATAATATAAACTCGCCACTAAACTCTATTGTCGGCTACGCTCAACTAATAAAGAAAGAACACCCCGACCTAATTGATGTTGAGAAAATACATCAGGCTGGGAACAATATCGCCAAAATGGTGAAGCTACTACTCTCCAAAATTAGAGAGGATAGCATTTCAATGATGAGACCTCTTAATATTAACGATATAGTAAATCAAGAGCTTGAAATGTGTAATCATAATACATTCTACGCACAGAACGTAAAGTTGATAAAGAACTTATCCGAACAAGAGCTGAAAATCAACGCTACTGCAGGTGAGATATCACTATGTATCGCCAACCTTTTGAACAACGCTATTCAGTCTATGGAGACTCGAGAGAAAAAGGAGTTGACTGTTAACACTCATCTAAAAGATAATTATATAATAGTAGAGATAAAAGATACTGGCATCGGTATTGAACCTGACAATATAGAGAGAATTTTCGAGCCTGACTATTCAACTAAATGGAGCGATTTAGGGACAGGATTCGGCTTAGGACTCTCTATCACCCGGAGCATTATGGAAAAATATGAGGGTAAAATTGAAGTCTCTTCAATACCTAATGTCGGGAGCACCTTTACCCTATACTTCAAAAAGAGTTGATGCCACACTACAATAAATTAGAGGATGACTAAAATGGATGATAAGCCAAGAATATTAGTTGTAGACGATGAAGAGGATACACGGGATATTTTTAAACGACACTTAGATAACTACTATGACGTAGATACTGCTGTCTCAGCTGAAGACGCTCTGTACGCTCTGGAAAACAAAAGCTATCATATCGTTATGACAGACCTTGTGATGCCCTCTATGAGTGGCTTAGAATTATTGCCCATTATTAAAAAGAAGTATCCTCAAATAGCGGTCATCGTTATTAGCGGTAAAGCCTCAATTAAAACTGCAGTTGAAGCTATTAAAAACGGTGCTGAAGACTTTATCGAAAAGCCTGTAGAAGACCATGAAATTATGAACCTTACCATAGATCGTATTATGAAACTACACTGGCAAAGTGAAGAAATAGCACGACTTAGGAAGAGGCTTTCGGACGACTTTGAAAGGTCTAATATTGTGGGAAACAGCATTGAAATACAAAAACTGATGGAAAAAGTTAACCTGATAGCTCCGCTCGACACTACCGTTATGATAACTGGTGAGACAGGGGTCGGTAAAGAGTTATTTGCTGACCTGATTTGGAAAAACAGTAAAAGAAAAGATAAGAGATTTGTCGCTGTTAACTGTGGTAGTTTACCTGAAACACTCTTGGAGAGCACTCTGTTTGGTCACAAAAAAGGCTCCTTTACAGACGCCATTAGAGATAAAATTGGATACTTTCAAGAAGCAAATGGGGGTACTCTTTTCTTAGACGAACTTACCGAGACCTCCCCCGCTTTCCAAATCAAACTACTTAGAGTACTGGAAAAGGGTGTTATACGCCAAGTCGGTGGAGACACCGATATTAGCGTCGACGTAAGAATTATCACCGCATCTAATAAAGACATTGAAAGCGAGGTCAAAAATGGTAATTTCCGTGAAGACTTGTTCTACCGTATTAACGTCGTTAATTTACATATACCACCCTTAAGAGAGCGATCCGGCGACATCCTACTTTTGGCTCAAGAGTTCACTAAAGAGCACTCAAAAAAGCACAATAAGCCGGTGATTAAAATATCGGAAGCCGCCTTATCAGTCCTAATCAACTATGAGTGGAAAGGCAATGTTAGAGAGCTAAAAAATGCTATTGAACACTCTGTTATAATGACGAGACACAACATTATCCTCCCTGAAGACCTCCCTGCCAGCATCCTGAACTCTACAGCTGGGTCTAACGATAATACCGATATGAGATTACTACACCTCCCCTATTTTGAAGCACGCGATCTTTTTGACAGAAAATATGTTGAAGAGTTATTGACAAAACACAAAGGAGATGTTACCAAGGCAGCTGAAGCATCAGGTATAAAGCGTCAGAACCTTTATGATCGCTTTAATAAGTACAATATTGATCCCAATAAATACCGTTGAGCTGATTACCTAATTTCCCCTCTTAAAGCTCATTCCAACGCCATAACTATTGTTATCACATCAGTTTAGACTTTAGTCGGGTAGTCCTGACATATTGCTAACAACGTACGCTACATTTCAATTGAAGGCTCAAATTAGCATCTTAGAACTCGTTTTTGAGAGAATCGATTTCCAATCATCAGAAGAAATGTCTTTACAGAAAGAAAGCATAAAGGATCATTGTGTTATGAATGGAAACTTTATGTAACGAAACAATTAAGCGACCGTTTAACAATAAAACTACAACTGCTTGGAGTATATCTATGACTCGGAAAACACTGGGAATATTAGCCCTATTGGTACTAAACGTGCTATTGCATTCCACTGTAGTCACTTTAGACCTTGATGAGAGTATCACCCTTGCCCTTGAGAACAACAAAGAGGTACAGGGTGAAAAGGCCGCTATTGAAATCGCCAATTGGCAACAAAGAGCTGCTTTTTCCAACTTTCTACCACAAGTAGCTTTCAGCGCTATGATGGTGAGGCTTGATGATGACACATTTAAGAAGGCTAACGAGCTACATTTCATACCTGTTTTAGGCTCTTCTGGGATGCCTACTGGCGATTTTATTCCATTTTCGATGGGAGGAATGCCTCAGACCTCATATAAAACAGGACTAACTGCATCACAACCTATATTTGTTGGGGGCAAGATCTATAATGGCTTTCAGATTGCACGATACAACCGTCAGCTATCCGAAAACAATAGCCAAAACAAACAAAATGAAATCAGGTTTCAACTTGCTACAATTTATCTAAACATTCTCAAATTACAGGATATGCAGGAACTTGTAGGTAAGAGTATTCAGTCAGCTGAGACAAAACTCAAACAGATAGAGCTCCAGAAAGAGCTCGGAATGGCTAACAAGGCTGACTATCTGCAGTGGCAAGTACGAGTTAAAGAGTATCAGAAAACACTCAAAGGACTCGACTTCAACCTAATCTCGCTTATTGAAATCTACAACAACTTTATGGGATTTAATGAGTTACTCTATCTTCCACAAAAGATTGACTACAAGCAACTTGAAGACGAAATATTAGATATAGCTGCAATGAGTGAGACTGAGTTGGAAAACTATTTAACTGGAAATCTCACAAAGCTTCTCTCAGATAACCCTCAGTTAAAGAACTTAGAGTTGTCTGAAAAAATGCTGAAGACTAACCGAAGAATTGCTGGCGGTAGTTTCTTACCTAACCTTGCAGTACAATTCAGTTATGAGTTTGAAAACGATGACAAGTTAAACTTTTCTGGTGACAAGAACTGGAATTTAGCAGCAGTCTTATCTTTCCCCTTATTTCAAGGTGGCAAGAACGTTGCAGAGTATAGTAAAGCTAACGCTGAATTAAGGCGTACACAGTTACTTAGCGCCACCGCCAACGAACATTATCAGCGTGAGACAAAGCGGCTTTCCAGAGAAATGACTTTAGCCGCAATGAACGTAGAGAATATGAAGACAGCTTTTGAATACGCAAGTGAAAACTATAAGATCCTAAATACCTTGTATGAGCAGGATATGGCTACGAGTAGTTCACTTTTAGATGCTGAAGCGCTTATTTTCAGTGGAGAAATCGAGCTTATCTCTGCCTACTACGCCTATCTCACCACAAAATATGAATTAGAAAAATATATCACTTTTCAGGAGATAAAATGAATAAGAGATTAAAGACTTGGATACCCTTGCTATTCATCTTACTTATCGTTATGGGTTGCCAATCTGAGAAACCTCAAACGGGGGGATCCTCTCAGGCTGTTATTGCTAAAAGAAACGTACGTGTAGCCCAAGTAGAGAAAAAAGATATTGCTGTAATACTCAACACCTCTGGCCGTATTGAAGCAGCTGAATACATCAACATTAACCCTTCCTTACCTGCAAAGATTGAAAAGATTAACTTTAAAGAGGGGGATGCAGTAAAAGAAGGTGACGTCATACTCGAGTTTCAAAACACTCAACTGGTTCAGGCAGAGCAACAATATCTTAACCTTGAGAGAAACCTATCTCGTTCCAAAGAGCTTTATGAGAGCAATGTAATCGACTTAAAGACATTTGAAGAGATCTCAATGGGATTTGAAATAGCCAAAGCAAATTATGAGTTTGTGAAAGAAAATATTATAGTTAAAGCACCTTTTGATGGCAAAATAGCAGTTATCGCTTTAAAAGAAGGAGAAGCTTATACACCTATGACGCAACAAGCATTAGTAAGGCTTATCGCTCCAGGCAGAACTTACATCAAAACATACCTTTCTGACAGAGATTACATTAAAGCTAAGATCGGAGCAACTGCCAGAGTCAAGGTAGATACTTACCCCGACAAAGTTTTTACTGGTAAAATCAACTTTATATCACCTGAAGCGGATATGATGAGTGGTAGATTTCTTTGCGAAGTATTGGTTAACGAGCAGAACAACCTATTAAAACATAATCAGTATGCAAAAATAGACATAGAGCTTCAGAATTCCAGAAATACGCTTGTAATACCCAAAACAGCTTTAATCAACGGCAAACACGTCTTTGTAGTCGAAAATGGATATTCCCAACTCAGAGAGATAAAGATAGGGCTTATCAACAATGATGAGCTTGAAATACTTTCGGGTCTTAAACAGGGAGAAGCTGTTATCACCACAGGTAATATTGGACTTATTAACAACTATCCAGTACATATAGTTGAGCAGATTTAGTCAATTAGAGCGTAATTTGTTGTTACACTGCTATAAACCCTTAATCACACAAACAAATTTGAGGATATAAAATGCTATTACCAAACTTTTCAATCAGAAAGCGCGTCACTGTTATGATGCTCACCGTCCTGATTGTCATCTTAGGCGGAATGTCCTTTACACGGCTTGGGTTAGAAATGCTTCCCGATATGGATTATCCGATAATCTCTATCATTTCATCTTATCAGGGGGCGTCATCCGAAGACATAGAAGAGAGCTTGACAAGACCTATAGAGCAAGCTATTGCTTCAGTTAAGGATATTAAATCTGTTAACTCTCAAAGCTCTGAAAACCTATCGCTGGTCACTGTAGAGTTCAACTGGGGTGTTAACCTCGATTTTGCTGCCCAAGATTTGAGAGATGTTCTTGACCAAATTACAAGGTATCTACCACAAGACGCTACAAAGCCTCTCGTCTACAAATTCAACCTTTCCCAGATGCCAGTATTGAGTTACGGCGTGACTGGAAATATGAATAGTTATGAACTTAGAAAAATACTCGATGATGAAATCTCAAACAGGTTGACCCAATTGAAGGGTGTTGCTTCGGTACAAGTTGTCGGTGGTGATGAGATAGAAAAACAAATCATAGTCGACAAAAACAGATTAGATTTTCATCAAATTTCGATTAGCGAAGTAGTTCAAGCGATTGCTATGAACAATATGAACGTAGCAGCTGGGCATATCAAAGACGGTAAATCAGAGTTTTTACTGAGAACTGTTGCCCAATATGAATCTCTTGAAGACATCGAAAATACGCCGATAAGACTACTGCCTACCGGCGAGTCGATTTACATTAAAGACGTCGCTACTGTAGTTGACGAGATGAAAGAGAAACGTTACAGTATCAGAACTAATCAACAACCAACTGCTTACTTTATGGTCTCTAAGGAATCAGGTGCCAACACCTTACAAGTATCTAAAGTTATTAAAGAAGAAATGACCTTAATTGAGGATACTTACGGTGGCCAAGTCCAATTCCACGAAATAATGGACTTAGGACTCCCCATAAAAAAAGTAACGAGTGGTGCCGCTTCTAATCTTATTATCGGGGCTCTATTAGCTATCGGTATTATGTTCCTTTTCTTGAGGGACTGGCGTCCTACCTTTGCTATTTCGCTTGCAATTCCAATCTCCGTAATAGCCACTTTTATCTCGATGTATTTAGCCAAATTCAGCTTAAACTTAATGACAATAGGTGGTTTGGCGCTCGGCGTCGGTATGTTGGTTGACAACTCGATTGTAGTTATTGAAAACATTTTCCGACATCTCGAGATGGGTAAAGACAGGGTCACAGCTGCAAGAGAGGGTACTTCTGAAGTCGGTATGGCAATTACTGCATCTACTTTGACCACAGTAGCAGTTTTCTTCCCTATGGTTTTCAGTGAGGGAATCACAGGCGTACTGGTCAGAGGACTTGCTTTAACGGTTGCTTTCTCGTTATTTGCCTCTCTTTTTGTAGCATTGACGATAGTTCCTGTCATAGCCTCATATATGTTCAAAAAGAACACCGATACCGACACTAACCCGGAAAAGAGTAGAAAGTTCTACGAAGGGTTTAGAAACAGGTATACCAAGATTTTAGACTGGGTATTGACCCATAAAAAAACAAGTCTGATAAGTGTTGCTATCCTCTTCATTGTTTCGATTTCCCTATTGTTTTTCATAGGAACCGACTTTATGCCAGATGGTGAGACACCCCTTGTAATGATGGATATAAAACTACCAATTGGTACCACAATTGACGAAACGGACGAAGTGGTCCAACAGATTGAAGAAATCATGGTCAACATAGAAGATATAACTGACGTAATGGCAATGGTAGGTTCGGTTGATGAAGGTGGCGGTGGTGGATCTAATTCTAAAGACGTCAATGATGCGCAAATAATAGGTCGACTTAAAGACCTTAAGGAGCGCGATATGAGTTTCGACGAGATTCGTGAAACCATCCGCTCACAGATCCCTGAAATTGAAGGCGCCTCTATCACATTTATGTCATCAGCCCAGATAATGGGAAGTGGCAGTGACCCTGTTCAGATAAAGATATTTGGAAAGGATCTCGAGGAGCTTTCAGAAATCGCAACTGCAATAGAAAAACGTATCACCGGTATGGAGCACATAGGTGAAGTCACGAATTCAGTTGAAAACAAAAAATGGCAAGCTCATATCCGAATAGATAAAGCTAAAGCTCACAGCTACGGCCTTACCACTGCTCAGGTGGCAGCAGCCATAAACACATCAAGCTTGGGCACTTTATCCGGTATATATCGTCATGGTGGAGAAGAGATTGACATCAGAGTTCGTCTCGCCGAAGAGTTCCGTCAAACAGAGCAGGATATTCTTCAAATCAATGTCCTATCACCAATGGGTGTTATGGTCCCACTTAGCCAAATTGCAATGATTGAATACAAAGAAGGACCTATCAGTATCCAAAGAGAGGATCAGGTCAGAAAAGTATTGGTCTCTGCAAGCATAGTAGGTACTAATGACATCGGTGGCACCGTTAACGAGGTGAAAAGAGAGATAGAGGATATTATCGATGTACTGCCAAGCGGCTACACCGTCGTGTTTGGTGGTTCTTACAAAGATATGCAAGATGCATTTAAAGCACTCGCCTCTGCCCTCATTTTGGCTGTGGTACTCGTATACTTAGTGATGGCGTCACAGTTTGAATCGCTCAAACAGCCGTTCATCGTTATGTTTACTATGCCACTTGCAGCAATAGGTGTTATGTGGGCACTCTTCTTGTCAGGTGTAACCTTATCGGTAGCCAGCTTTGTCGGAGGCATCGTCCTTGCCGGAATTGTGGTTAACAACGGAATTATCCTGATAGACCATATAAATCAACTACGTGAAGATGGTGTTGATAAAAAGCAAGCTGTATTACAAGCTGGAGCCGACAGACTTAGACCTGTTCTAATTACAACGCTCACCACTGTTATGGGTATGCTCCCGATGGCGTTAGATACCGCTGAAGGGGCTGAGTTTAAAATACCTATGGCGTTGACAATTATAGGTGGATTGACTGCTTCAACAGTATTTACGCTGTTTATTATCCCGGCGATTTACTGTATAGTAGAGAGAATTAATTATCAAAAAGAATAGATAAAAACTTAGCTCTTAAGGGAAGTGAGTCGTTAAAAAGCTTACTTCCCTTTTTTATTGCCCAAGATCTAAAAGTGGTGCCTCTCCCTCATCTACCATCAACTTTAGAAAAGCCTCAACTACCTTCTCCGGATGTAGCTTTGTCATACAGTTAAAATGCTTCTTAGGACATTTGGCCTCACCGTGCAGCGTGCAAGGTCTACAGGCCATCTCCCTCTGCACTACAATCGCATTAGAGTTCAAAGGCGAAAAACCAAGCACAGGGTGGGTAGATCCAAAGATCGCCACTTGCTTAACCTTCAATGCGGCGGCAATATGCATCGGGCCACTGTCATTTGAAATTACCAATGAAAATCTACCTATTACAGGAATTAACTCTTCCATCGATAGCCTTCCACACCAATTAGTAGCCTTCACCCTCAAAAGGGATTGCAAAGACTCAGTAAGCTCTACTTCAGCTTTAGAGCCGAGTAGATAAAAAGCGTAATTTTCATTCACGCTTAGGGTGTTGATAGCCTCTGCTAACTGCTCCACCGGGTACTGTTTTGTTTTATGTAAGGCACCTGGAAAGACTGCTATCGTCTTTCTCTTCTCCAAACTCATCTTTTTTAACTCTTCAACATAAGGGTTAGTGTAGTTCACCGGAATGTTCAGGCTCGGGATGATATCTTTTGTAGAGAGTTCTATATTAAGCTTAGCTAACGGCTTTGTATACTGCTCAGCTGTGTACGGCATTTGTTTGTTAACAATACCTTTAGTAAGTAGTCGGCGGAGGATATGGTGTTTTTTATAAGTTAACACTTTCTTTGATTTAAGAAGCCTCTTCAAGATCATACTCCTCAGCTTGCCGTGGAGGTCTATCACTATATCGTACGACTTATCTTTTAGTTTTTTGTGAAGATCAGAGATATCCTCACCTGTGATAATGTTGTCCACCCCATAGAAGTATTTGGCGACACTTTCAAACTGTGGCTTCGTCAAAAAATCAATCGTAGAATCGGGGTACTCTTCTTTAAGTAGTCTTGAGACCGGTTCTGTTAAGACAATATCCCCTATGGAGCTGAAACGCATTATAAGTATTCTCACAGCTCTTATTCCACCTTATAGTTTGCTAAAGACTGCTGTACAAGCACTTTCGCCTCTTCAAAAGCGTCTTTAATCTTACTGTAGTCTTTCCCGCCAGCCATCGCCATATCAGGTCTGCCACCACCTCTGCCGTTAACGATTACAGCCAACTTCGAGATAAGCTCACCCGCCTTGATATGCTTTGTTAAATTCTTGGAAACAACCACGAGTAATGAGGCTTTACCATCGATAACGCTACCTAAGACTCCGATACCATTTTGAAGTCTATCCCTGAGGTTATCGCCGTAAGCTCTGAGCGCATTGTTATCTTTAGCGTTAATCTTTCCGATGGCGAGCTGTACCCCATTAATATCGATTATTCTGCCCAAGATATCGTCCAACTCCTTGTTGGCAGACTGCTGTTCATACCCTTCTATCTGTTTATTAAGCATTCTATTTTCTTCTATCATTCGGGCAATTTTATCGGTAATTTGGTTTTCCGGCACACCAAGCTGTTTAGCGATAAAGCTAAGCTCTTTCTCATTTTTCTTATTAAACTCTTCTACGTAAGGACCGGTGATAGCCTCTATTCTTCTTACACCCGACGCTATTGCAGACTCAGATATAATCTTGAAACTTCCTATTTCGCCTGTATTGCTAAGGTGTGTACCACCACACAACTCATAAGAGTATCCACCTATCTTGATAGTCCGAACGGTATCGTCATATTTCTCGCCAAACAGAGCGATAGCCCCATCTTTCTTGGCCTCTTCAATGGTGGAAAGCCCTACTTCTACGCTGGAACAACCTCTTATCTTTTTGTTAATAAGCGTTTCTAAGATATCTTTTTCTCGCTCAGTTAGCGCTTGGAAGTGTGTGAAGTCAAACCTAAGGTAGCCGGCCGCTACTAACGACCCTTTTTGCTGAACGTGTTCACCTAAAAGCTCACGTAGTACCGAGTGTAATAGATGTGTGGCAGTGTGATTACGCTCTAAATCCTTTCTGTATTCAGACTCAATAATCGCTGTGTAGCTATCCTGGTTGAGCTCACCTTTTTGTATCTCTACGTAGTGAACGGTTCGATCATTCTCCTTTTTGACGTCTGTAACCTTTATTTCGCTCTCCTTATTAAACAGCTTCCCCTTGTCGGCAACTTGTCCACCAGACTCAGCGTAGAAGGGTGTTTTATCTAAGATAAGCTTGATTTTGCCTTCGTCACTGTGCGTATATGCAAGAATCTTAACTTCAGCCCTATCAGCCTCATAGCCGACAAATTGCGTCTCTTTGAGCTCTGCTAAATAAACCCAGTCCTCATCGACTTCATCCATTTTGAAGTTGGAGTGTTCACGAGCCAAACTCCTCTGTTTTTCCATTTCCACTTCAAAACCTTCCTCATCAATCTTAAGTGAACTCTCTTCAGCTAATATTGCAGTTAGATCGGGTGGAAAGCCATAAGTGTCGTATAATAGAAACACGTCTTTACCAGAGATAGTGTCACCTTTTGTGAGGTTTCTGATTTCATTAAACTTCTGTAGCCCTTTGTCTAAAGTGAGATTAAACCGCTCTTCTTCCCCCTTGATAACTGTCTTGATAAAAGCCTCTTTTTCAACGAGCTCAGGGTAGTAATCGCCCAACGTCTCCACTACTGCCGAAACTAATAAATGTAAAAATGGCTTCTCAAGACCGATCAACCGACCATATCTCGCCGCCCTTCTTAAAATACGCCTTAAAACATAACCCCGACCCTCGTTTGAAGGGTAGCCACCATCAGCTAAGGCTATGCTTAAAGCCCTTATATGATCAGCAATTACGCGGTGACTCATACCCTTATCTTCCGGATCATAAGTCGACCTGTCGCGGCTCTGATAGGGGACTCCTGAAACCTCTTCAATCCTTTTCAGAATCGGCTCAAAAACATCGGTGTCGTAGTTAGATTTCTTGTTTTGAAGCACTTGACAAAGACGCTCAAAACCAGCACCGGTATCAACAAACTGCATCTCTAAAGGGGTTAACTCACCACTCTGATCCCTATTAAATTGAATAAAGACAAGATTCCAAAGTTCTATGTATCGGCTACAATCACCGTTAACCCTACAAACGTGACCCTCGACACCTTTCATTTCGCAAAACGGCTCACCCCTATCAATATGGATCTCTGTGCAAGGACCGCAAGGACCAGTCTCCCCCATCTCCCAGAAATTATCCTCATCACCGTGATACTCTATATGTTCTTTTTTTATATCGGTCTCGCTTGACCATAGTGTAAAAGATTCTTCATCGGAGGTATGGACTGTCGCAAAGAGTTTATCTTTTGGCAGACCCCATTTATCGGTCAGCAGCTCCCACGCCCAGGTAATGGCCTCTTTTTTATAGTAATCCCCGAACGACCAGTTACCCAACATCTCAAAGAAAGTGTGATGATAGCTATCTTTGCCAACTTCATCTAAGTCGTTATGTTTACCACCGGCACGTATACACTTTTGACTATTAACCGCTCTGAGTTCTGTTCTCTCTCTCCTGCCTAAAAATATATCCTTAAACTGATTCATTCCGGCATTTATGAACAATAAGGTAGGATCATCTATCGGTATTACAGGTGATGATTTAATCTCTTTATGACCCTTCTCCAAGAAAAACTCTATGAACTCTTTTCTAATCTGTTTGCCTATCATTATCTATTCCTTCCCCCTTAGTGAGGTTATATTTTTCTGTTTTCACAACTTAGCATACCGCTATTAATTCTTGATGACGTCAAGAAAAATGTGTCTCTCTTCCAAAATCGTAGACCGATAGACCATTAACTCCACCACCAATTTCCACTCCATAATTTTACCTCTACCCAGGGAGAATGTAAGGAGAATACTCGTAGGCGGGTGTAGGCCGCCTACGAGTATTCTCCTTACCTCCCTATTAGTATCTACTTATCAGTCAGTGAGTTAACAAGATTATTTAAATTTCCCTCATTTTTCTACAAAAAATGATATTTGAGATGAAAAACTGGCGGTCTTCATATGAAGTATTTGCCAAAAACTGGGCGTCTATTTTAATTGTTTGATATATCTGATTTCCTGATTAAGTTGAGTGGATTTCTCAAAGGAATCGCCAGATAAAAGAAAAAACTTCACAAAAAAGGGGTTGACGGAGAATTGTCTTTATGGTATATATTATGGGTAAGAGTATGAAACAGAAAGTGATAGACTTCAATAAAATTGAAGATTTTGCAGATCAGCTACACGCTGAGGGTAGACGAATTGTCTTTACTAATGGATGTTTTGACATAATTCACTCAGGCCACGTCCGATACCTACAGGATGCCTCTAACTTAGGTGACATTCTTATCCTGGGGCTGAACAGTGATTCGTCAGTAAAACGCCTTAAAGGTTCGGAACGACCGATAAATAGTGAAGAGGATAGACTGATAGTGTTGTCAGCATTAGAGATGATCGACTATCTTGTTGTATTCGAAGAGGATACGCCACTGAGCTTGATTGAGAAGATACGCCCTAACGTCATAGTAAAGGGTGGGGATTGGTCGGTTGAGCAGATAGTAGGCTCCGACTTCGTTATTAGTAATGGTGGCACAGTCCGTAGCTTACCCTATCATCTGGGTAGGTCTACAACTGAGATAATAGACAAAATCAATAAACTATAGCTTTTGGAGCGAGTATGACAGAAGTTCAAGAGATTTGTGAAGATACTGCGATAGTGGTAGAGACGACGCCTGATGGTGTGTTGGTAGAATTAGAAAAAAACGAGACGTGTGGCTCTTGCAGCGCAAGCCTCTTCTGTATGGGGAGTGGGAGCACTAAACGTTTTAAAGTCAAGACTTCATTAGACCTCCAGCCGGGGGATCGGGTTGTTTTAAACATCTCATCGGGGACTCGTCTATTCTCCTCTTTCATAGTCTTTATAATGCCTGTGCTGTTGATGTTGATATTTTATGCAGTCGGTCGTTTTTTGTTCTCCTTAAACGAGCAGTGGTCTGTTTTTGTTTCTATAATGGGCTTATTGGTCAGCTTTTTTCTTATCATCATTATTGATCGTAGAGTAGAGAACAAATTAAACGTTGAAATCGCCGACAAACTATAGAAAGAGGTATTATGAAGATATATTTGAATGAGATGGTATTTTATGGCTACCACGGGCTTCACCCCGAAGAGAGAATATTAGGGCAGCGCTTTATCGTTAACCTGGTTATCGAAACGGCTGGGGTTGAAGACTCGGAAATACACCACATCCAAGATACAGTGGACTATACACTGATCTACTCCGAAGTTAAACACACTATGGAGAAGAAACAGTTTCACCTGTTGGAAAACTGTGCAAACGAAATCTTGGATACACTACTTACAAACTTCGATAAAATAGTATCGGCAACTGTTAGGATTAAAAAGCCGTCAGTTCCGATTAACGGTTCTTTGGCTTCTGTTGAGATCGAGATGAGTCGTAGCAAGTAAATGATTGTCTATCTTAGTTTAGGATCGAACTTAGGTGATCGATGGAAGGCGCTTGAAACTGCTATCCATAAGCTGAATAAGCTACCAGATGTTCGAAATATAATTGCAAGTGAGTTTATAGAAACAAGCCCGGTTGGATACGTAAAACAACCTGACTTTATTAACTGCGCTGTGAGGTTGGAAACTAACCTCTCCCCTGTAGAACTACTGAAACAAATTCAGCAGATTGAGGTTGAAATGGGTAGAGAGCGAGTTATTAAATGGGGACCAAGAATTATCGATATCGATATACTTTTCTATGAAAATAAAGTCATTCAACAAGAAAACCTTATAATACCACACCCTGAACTTCACCGACGCTACTTTGTTCTGCGACCTCTAATGGAGCTCTGTCCTGACTTTATTCATCCTATCCTCAGAAAAAGTATAAGCTCGCTTTATTCAATGCTTAGAGAAGAATTATCGGAATAAATACCATGGGGTTTACCCGTTACAAAAACTTTTTCCTTGTAATAGGATAGGTTATGAAAATTATGGTTACATTGAGAAAAATATAGTTTTGGAGTCAATATCTATGCGTAATTGCGGTGCAATAGTGTTAGCTGCCGGCAAAGGGACGAGAATGAAGTCGGAGCGTGCTAAAGTTGTCTTTCAAATGGCTGAGAAGCCTTTGGTTGAACGAGTTGTAAATACTGCTATCAGTATGAATTGTAATAAAATCGGAGTCGTTGTGGGCTACCGAAAAGAAGAAGTGATGAACGCTTTACCTGAAAATGACAAAATAACGTTCGTCGAACAGATAGAGCAAAACGGCACAGGTCACGCTGTGTTAATGGCACGAGAGCTCTTTGAGAATTATGAAGGGGATCTCTTTATCCTCTGCGGAGATGTGCCACTACTTAGTAAAAACACACTGGATAAACTACTACAAACACATCGTGAACAAAATGCCGCTTGCACAGTTCTAACGGCTGTGCTCGAAGATGCAGGAACCTATGGACGAATAGTCCGTTCTCCTGAGGGAAAGGTGCTTAGAATAGTCGAATTCAAAGACGCCTCCGAGCAAGAGAGAGAGATTGGTGAGTTCAATACAGGTATCTACTGCTTTGATGCTAAACTGCTCTTTACCGCTTTGGGCAAAATAGGTAAAGATAACAAACAGGGTGAATACTACCTTACCGATACACTTGAAATCCTTAACGATATGGGCAAAGTGGTCTCTGCAGTGATAACCGATGACCTTGATGAAGTTTCGGGGATCAACTCCCAAAAAGAGCTGGCACACTTAGAGATGAACCATTATCGTAAAGTTAAGAATCATTGGCTGGCTAATGGCGTTATCATCGAAAATCCAGAAAGTGTCATTATCGGAGAAGATGTTGAAATTGAGAATGACGCTGAAATAGGCGCTAATACAATTATTAAAGGTAAAAGCAAGATAGGGTTTGGAGCTATTATTGGACCAAACTCATACTTAGAAGACGCTGTGATAAACAAATTAGCCCACTTGAAAGGGTACAATGTAGTCGTAAGATCGACAGTAGAAGAAAGCTCTGTCTTAGAGTTTAAGGAGACCAAAATTAATGTTTAACATACTCTACTCTCCGTGGCGATTCTCCTATATCGAAGGTGAAAAAGAGCCCGGCTGCATCTTTTGTATCGAACCTGAAAAGGATGAAGAGAGATTAGTCGTCTGGAGAAGTGAGTTCAGTTTCGTAATAATGAATTTATATCCGTATAACAACGGGCATATTATGGTGGTTCCAAACAAACACGTGGCAAGCCTTGACGATTTAGAAGAGAAAGAGCTTGTTGACCTGTTTCAAACTGTTAAAATAAGTGAGAAAATCATACGTAAACGATATAAATGCGATGGATTAAACATAGGAATGAACTTGGGCAAAGCAGCTGGTGCCGGCGTGGAAGAACACCTCCACGTACATATAGTGCCCCGCTGGTTTGGAGACTCTAATTTCTTTACTACTACGGCTAACACAAGAGTTATCCCTGAAGACTTTAACCATAGCTATCAAACTTTGAAAACATTCTATCAAGAATATGAAAAAGAGAACGCATAACAAGTTTTATACGCTCTCCACTACTTCATTAATGTGGATTAAGATTAGCCTGATTGTGCTAATCTTTGCACTGTTAGGTGCTTGTCAAAAAAGTGGTGAAGAAGAAAAAGATCTCCTCCCCGCCGTAAAGGTTAGAATACTCAATGGGTGTGGAATCAGTGGCGTTGCTTCTGAGTTCTCTGACTTTCTTACCAAACATAATGTTGATGTGATAGGTGTTGGGAATAGCAGAAAGTTTATTTACGACAAAACTATTATCATCGTTAAAAGAGATGATGAACAAGACTTGAACCGATTGATCAAATATACTGGTATTACTCGACGTGCCTTCGCAGTTGAAAATGACTCCGAAGAGGACTTTCAGATCATAATCGGACGTGATTATCAGAACTATATAAAAAAATAAGAGGTATTATGACGGAACTAAATACAACAGTAGAAAAAGTTGTCGAATGGATTGTTGAAAAAAAGGGTGAAGATATTAAGTATATCGATGTGAGAAACAAATCAAGCTTTACCGACTTTTTTGTCATCTGTAACGGAAATGGAGATATCCATACAAAAGCAATTGCAAACCATATTATCGATATGGCAAGAGAACATAAAATAAAAATGCTTGGCAAAGAAGGACTCGATAAAGGAAGATGGATACTGCTCGACCTCGTTGATGTCGTCGTGCATATCTTCGATACACCACAACGTGAATTCTATCGTTTAGAAGACCTCTGGGATAAAATACCTGAAAGAACTAATGAGTAACCTAACTCTCGGGAGATGTATATATGCTTAAAAGTTTAATTAAAAAAGATTTACAAGAATGCTGGAAAGCACTTGAATATGAATATAGTGACAATTATTACGTGGAAGTACCGAAAAATCCAGAACACGGCGATTTCTCGACAAATGCAGCCTTGGCTAATGCTAAAAATAACCGCCTTAAACCGCTCGATATGGCGGCACAAATTGTCGAGCTATTAAAGAAAAAAAGACATTATAAATCCGTCTCTATTGCCGGTAATGGGTTCATTAACTTCGTACTCGCAAATAATAGATACCATAAGACACTTATCGATATTTTTGAAGCTGGTAACAAATATGGACAGAGTGAGTACGGTGAAGGGAAAAAAGTGCTAATTGAGTTTGTTAGCGCTAACCCGACAGGCCCTCTGAATGTCGTTAATGCACGTGCTGCTGCATATGGCGATACTCTATATAAAATAATGAACTATGCCGGCTTCAAAGCAAAAAGAGAATACTACATCAACGATTCAGGGAACCAAGTAGACGTCTTAGCAGAATCATTGGAGCTACGGTATCGTGAAATACTTGGTGAAGATATAGGTGAACTACCGCCCGGTACTTATCAAGGTGAATATGTTAAAGATTTAGCTCTGAAACTCAGAGCTAAAGAGGGTACCAAAATAATGCACTACTCCGAAGCAGATAAATTAGAGAAGATGAAAGAGTTTGCCTTAGAAGAAATACACGAAATGCAATATAGTAGCTTAGAAAAGTTTGGCGTTGAATTTGATAGCTGGGTTTCGGAAAAAATGCTCCGCTCACAAGGGGTGATTGAAGAAGTACTCAGTTATCTTGCTGAAGCTAATTGCACTTACGAAAGTGAAGAAGCTGTCTGGTTTGCATCTTCCAAATATGGTGATGAAAAAGACCGTGTCTTAATGAAGTCTGATGGTGAAATAACCTATTTCGTACCCGACTTAGCATACCATCTAACTAAATATCATCGCGGGTTTGACCATATTATAGACGTGTTGGGACCTGATCACCACGGCTATGTGCCACGCCTTACCGCCGCTATGAGAGCTCTCCAATTTGATGAAACTAAACTGGAGATCATATTCCTACAACAGGTTAACCTGTTTGAAGGGGGCGAGAAAGTGAAAATGTCGAAACGTACCGGCAATATCATCACTATGGATGAATTGATTGACGAAGTAGGGGTCGACGCCGCTCGTTATTTCTTCCTTGAAAAAAAGCCAAGCGCTCACCTTAACTTCGACTTAGAACTGGCTAAAAAAGAATCAAGCGAAAACCCTGTCTACTACTGCCAATATGCCCACGCACGTATCTGCAGTGTTATGAAAAGAGCGAAAAAAGAAAAGGTTAACCTTAAAGACTTCAATACAAAAGACCTAACCAGACTTAAATCAGCAGAGGAAATTGCCCTTATCAAGAAAATGGTCGAATTTCCCGAACTTCTCGTCTCCGCATCTGTCGCCAGAGAACCTCATAGATTAGCCTTCTATACCTACGATCTGGCCACACTATTCCATAGATATTACCAAAAATACCAAGTACTTAATTCAGCCCGACCTGAGCTCTCAAAGGCAAGACTATACCTACTTACTGCAGTTAAAGAAACTTTAGCCATTGCCCTTAACCTGATGGGAATCACAGCACCTGAATCAATGTACAAAAGTGCAACGAAAAAGAAAACAGAAACCGCAGCACAAAAAGCAAAAGTCGAAAGTACAGAGAAAAAAGGCTCTATATATCAAAAGAATGACTACGATGGAAAAGATGACTATAGCCAAATAAATGATGGCAAAGATGACGACCTTATCGATGATGATGACGAAAATGATGATGATGAAGTTGAAGTCAAAACTAAGAAAGCAGCCCCGAAACCTAAAACTAAATCTGGAATAGCTAAAGCCGCTGGCCTCATAGAGAAAAACACCAAGACGAATAAACCGGAACCAAAAAAAGATAGTAAGTCAACTAAAAAAGCCGACAGCAAAACAGATAAAAAAGAAAAATCTGAGCCTAAAAAACCTAAAGCTACTAAGAAAGAGAAAAAAGATAAATAATGATGAACGCTGGAAATACCACGTCAGTCTTGATACTGTCAGATAGCCATAACAATCAGTTTCTGCTTAGAAAAATACTGAGAAATGAGGCTAAAAATGTAGATTATGTCTTCCACTTAGGAGATAATTACGAAGACCTTGATGAAAATATGGATCTCCTTAAAGGGAAACGACTATACAAAGTGCCAGGGATATTTCACCCAAGATACGCCGATGGAACTCTGCCTAAAACAATAACCGTTGATATCTACAAGTGGAAATTCTTCCTTGTACATAATAGTGACGATATTCCTCTGTTTGTGCCACAAATTGACTTCTTTTGCTACGGACATACACACAAACAAGTGTTCCAGAAAAATGAAAACGGTAGCTATTATTTGAACCCAGGACACCTCAAAGATACAGTCGATAGAAGTTACCCCGCATCATATGCATTCTTACATATGAACTCAAAGCAAGTAAACATACACTTTAAGTGCTGTAGAGGTAAAGTCACACAAGAACATATAGTATATAAGGATAG
>Ga0265293_10001649_pt1 | contig 47888 bp, 40 predicted proteins | sample Munlanlewell138R_FD_192505 | JGI IMG/M metagenome (GOLD analysis project Ga0265293, IMG submission 192505) | Leachate microbial communities from a municipal landfill in Southern Ontario, Canada - Leachate well 138R | ecosystem: Engineered > Solid waste > Landfill > Unclassified | place: Canada... | reverse complement strand
CCTCTGAGAAAGGGGGCCGGGACTCGCGGACCCCGGTGCCCTGTCGGCAGGGGCTGCTTACAAGAAGGGTCTTACAAGCAGGGTCTTACAAGCAGTAGTGACCGATCAGCGACTTCAGGGTGGCGAGCATGGGGTCGATCCGCGCCAGGGCGAGGTACTCGTCCGGTTGATGGGCATGGTCGATATCTCCGGGACCGAGCACCACTACATCCATCCCCAGGTCGTGCAGGTAGGGCGCCTCGGTGGCGAAGGCGACCGCTTCGGCGCTGTGGCCGGTGAGCTTCTCGCACATTGCCACCAGATCGGTGGTGCCGGCGGCGCTGAAGGCCGGCACCTGGTAGTGGCTGAGGGTCACGGTGGTGCCGTCGGCCTGGCCGAGGTGCAGCAGGCGCCCTTCCAGCAGTCGTTGCAGCTCCGCCATGTCCATGCCCGGCAGCGGACGGATTTCAAAGCCCAGCTCGCAGTGGCCGCAGATGCGGTTGGGATTGTCGCCGCCGTGCACGCAGCCGAGATTGAGGGTGGGATAGTCGACGGCGAAGAGGGGGTCGCGGTAGCGCTCCTTCAACTGTTGCTGGAAGGCAACCAGTTCGGTGAGTGCGCGCTGCAGGGTATGCATCGCGTTGTTGCCGAGCGCCGGGTTGCTGGAATGCCCCGAGCGGCCCTGGATCACCAGCTTTTCGACCATGATGCCCTTGTGCAGGGTGATCGGTCTGAGGCCGGTGGGCTCGCCGATCACCGCGCAGCGGGCACGGGGCCGGCCGGCCTGCGCCAGGGCCTTGGCGCCGGCCATCGACGATTCCTCGTCGGCAGTGGCGAGAATGATCAGCGGCTGGCGCAGATCCTGCCCGGCAACGCTCCTTGCCGCCTCGATGGCGAGGGCGAAGAAGCTCTTCATATCCGCGGTGCCAAGCCCGTAGAAGCGGTTGTCGCGCTCGGTGAGGGCGAAGGGATCCTGCCGCCACAGAGTCTCATCGCAGGGCACCGTGTCGGTATGGCCGGAGAGCACCAGACCGCCGGGCCCGGTGCCGAGAGTCGCGATCAGGTTGGCCTTGCGGGGGTCGGCCAGCGGCATGATCTCGATCCGGAATCCCATATCTTCCAGCCACTGGGCGAGCAGCTCGACCACCTCCCGGTTACCCTGGTCGACGGCGGGCAGCACACTGCTGATGGAATTGGCCCGGATCAGGGCCTCGAGCATCTGTTGAATGTTCATGGGTCGAGTTTACGTTGCCGCGTTGGCAAAGCCAACTGTTGACCGGCCATGTGGGGGCCGGTCATGTGGGGGCCGGTCATGGGCAGGTGCGCCGGCACCGCGACAAAGTCGGGTGCCGCGGATCTTGGCGGGAAAAAATGCGGAGGCATCGGCGGCGACAGCGACAGCAAGGGCGGAGGTCGTCGCTGATGGCGGATGCCGATAAACGCTTTGGAAAACCATTTTACGCGGAAGAAAATGTCGCAATAAGGTATATGTTGACGCGTTATGCCCTCTCGCCTCGGATAATGTTTACCTAATATTCAGTCATGCCCGAATAAAAGTGATATTCGACTTCGGTCTGTCCTGGCAAGCCGTACAACCATTTAAAATCGCCAGTGGTGGCCAGCGGCGAAGCGGGTATTCAGTAATTATCATAATCAGAAGAGGTGATTGCCCATGATCAAGTCATGCCTGAAGCCAATTTCGATCGCCGCCGTTACATCGGTCTCTTTTTCGCAATTTGTATTTGCACAACCCGATGACAACAGGCATCGGCTGGAGGAAATTGTCGTTACGGCAACGAAGAGGGACGAAAGCCTGTTGAATGTGCCGATCTCGGTCAGTGTCTATACCGAAGCCGAGATTCAGGCCGCAGGTATTTCCCGTCCCGCGGACTTTCTCTCGCGGTCACCCAACGTAACATTTATCGAAGATAATGCCGGCGAAGCGTATATCAATATTCGCGGGCAGACATCGGTGCGCAACTCAGACCCCAACGTGGCAATCGTCATCGACGGGGTCACTCTCTCGAGTGTCAAGCCGTTCAATCAGGATCTGTTCGATATCCAGCAGATCGAGGTGCTGAAAGGCCCGCAGAGTGCGCTGTATGGCCGCAACGCGGCGGCGGGAGCCATCGTGATTACTACCAAAACACCTGGCGACGACATGGAAGGCAGTATCGAAGGGGAGTTGGGCAGGTTCGACACAGCGCGCGCAACCGCTTCGGTGAGCGGTCCCTTGACGGAGAACCTGAAGTTCGGCCTGTCCGGCCATTACCGCGAAACCGACGGTCCCTTCACTAATATAACGACTGGCGAGGATGTCCATAGATTTAAGACCACCAATGCCAGGGCACGTCTGCTGTACGAAAACGATCAGGGACTGCTGGTGGATTTTCGCCTCGGTGGCCATACATCCAAAGGTGGTGGCAGTGCTTACAACGGCCAGGTGGTGGGGCTGCCCATCGGTGGTTTTCCGGGCACGGGGCTCGATGCAAACAACACCGACATGCCGTTCGTAAGCAATGTGAAGGGCATGTTCGACGAGGATTTCCTGGACGCCATACTTAAAGTGGAATACGACCTAGGTTTTGCAACGTTGACCAGTATCACTGCGGCAAACAAGCTGGAGCAGTATTTTGCCAGTGACTCGCCGCCCTATATTCCGGATACCGGAGGCGCCGACGCCACTGTTCAGCAGTATACTTATGACGATGAAAACTATTCCCAGGAAATACGCCTGACTTCGTCCGACGACCAGCGGCTGCGCTGGCAGGCCGGCATTTATGCGCTGCGGTTCGAACGCGATCAGACCAGTAAAATCAGTATCGATACCCTCGGAGCGCTGCCGTCGAATCGCGACAGGATAGAGCCTGCCACTGCAGCACAGCCGACCGTCGCCTACGGCAACCCCAAATACACCACCACCAACTACGCGCCGTTCGCCAGCGTACAGTTCGACATCACCGAATCCCTGCATTTGAGCCTGGCCGGTCGCTACGATATTGAAAAACGTGAGATAGAGGAGGCCGCGCCCGATATGATCAACCCGCTGACAGGTGTCAGCTATAACGACTGCGTGGCGTTGACGGGCGTTGCTCTCAGCCGCTGTAATGATTCGACAACCTTCAGGCAGTTTCAGCCAAAGGTCAGTTTGTCCTACGATATATCCCCCGACATCAATGCCTACGTGAGCTGGGGCAAGGGGTTCAAATCCGGCGGTTTCAATCCGATCGGTTCCCGCGAGGCGCTTATCGGCGCGGCCCTCGATGTCGGGCTGCCTGCCAGCTCGGTGTACGTTACCGACCAGTACGCAAAGGAGGTATCGACCTCCTACGAGGTGGGCTTGAAAGCGCGGCTTTTTGACAACCGGCTGGCGATCAATGCCGCTTTTTTCAGAACCGATATCGAAGGTGCCCAGCAATTCGAGTTTTATCCAACGGTAGGGTTGCAGACCACCGTGAGTATCGACGAGGTGGAACTCCAGGGGTTTGATATCGATTTCGACGCCCAGTTGCCCATGGGTACGCGACTTTATGGCGGCTACGGTTATGTCGATGGCGAGGTGACGAAGTTCGCGGGTAATCCTGTGTTTTCCGGCAACGTGGCGCCCGGTTCCTTTAAATACACGGCGTTTGTCGGCCTTACCCAGACCTTTGACCTGTCCGACGGATTCCAGCTTACACCCCGGGTGGAATTCAGTCGCCAGGGGCCGATCTGGTGGGATGTCGCCAATAGTCCGGGCACCAAGCGCGACCCTCTCAATCTGGTCAATGCCCGGCTGACTCTGGCCGGCAACGACCGCTGGGAGATTTCGGCCTATGGCAACAATCTCGGCAATAAAAAATACTTCCAGGAAGTGGTGCCGCTGCTCGGATTTTTCACCGTGAATTATCGCGGCCCGACCCGCACCTACGGTGTCGAAGCCCGCTATAACTTCTAAGCCTTTGGTGCGGGGTTGCCCGCACTTTTTTGCGAATTTTATCGATGGAACTTGCCATGACAACCAAGGATAAGCCGTCCGCGGAATGGATCGATGGCCTGCGCCGGCGCTATCCGGTGGAGCGGGAAGTGGACAGGGTGCTGGTGCGCAAGCTGCACAACAGGGCCGGCCCCGCCTACGACCCACAGTCGCTCGATACTCTGAAAGCGGGCGCCAATGCCTTGATCGCTGCTCGCCATGCCGGCGAATTCAGTATCGAGGATGCGCGCTGGTTGACCGGTGGCGCTTCCAAACTGCAAATGGCGTTTACTCTGTGCTGGCGGCCGGCCGGTGGCGATAAGCAGCGGACCGCAATGGTGTTGCGCATGGAGCCCGCAGCCTCGGTGTGCGAGACCAGCAGATTGCGGGAATACCAGCTTCTCCAGATATTCGAGGATGTCGTGCCGGCGCCCAAGCCCTACTGGGTGGATGAGAATGGCGACTATCTTCCCTATCCCGCGCTCATCTACGGCTTCGTTCACGGAGTTACCAAGCCATCGCGCACCACCAGTAATGTCTCCGGACTCGGCACCAACCTCGGCCCCGAATTGCGCAACAGACTTGCGCCGCACTTTATCGGGCAACTCGCCCGCATTCACAACCATGATATTCGCGATCCCCGGCTGTCCGGTTTCGAGACACCCCCGAAGCCGGAGACAGCCGCGCTGTGGGCGCTCAACTGGTGGCAGCGGGTGTGGGAGGAAGACGCCAATCAGGATGTGCCGCTGATGCGGCTGGCGTCCACCTGGATGCGGGCCAATCTCCCCGCCAGCGACCGGCTGTCGATCATCCATGGCGATTACCGCACAGGGAATTTCCTGTTTGACGAAGACAGCGCGGCCATCACCGCCTGGCTCGACTGGGAGCTCGGCCATATCGGCGATCGCCACGAGGACATTGCATGGTCGATGAGCCCGGCTTTTGGACACTTCGACGAGAATGGCGGGGAATTTCTCAGTTGCGGGCTGTTGCCCGAAGCGGAATTCATCGCCCGCTATGAGGCGGCGTCGGGGCTTGCCATCGATCGCCGCACACTGCATTTCTACCGGGTGTTGTCCGCCTACAAGGCCATCGTCATCGTGCTGGGCGCCGGTTATCGCAATGCCCGCAATGGCAAATCACACCAGGATGTGTTGCTGGTATGGCTGATGGGGCTGGCCTCCACCCTGTTCGACGAGCTGGCGACTTTGCTCGACGAGGTGCTGTGAATGGAAATCCGTGCGGACATAACCCTGCAGGCGGTTCTGAAATCCTTCAGCGATGTGATCATCCCGGCCATCGACCCCGGCAACCAGCTTGCCCAGGAACAGGCGCAGTTGATGTGGCGGCTTTTGACACTGCTTCGGGACAGGCTGCCTATGCAGTACGAATACGACAGGGATGAGTTGGTCCGTCTCCTGACGCTCGGCCGCGACCTGCAGGATACGGACGAAGCCCCGGCCCTGACAGGGCACCTGGCGGATTGTGAGGCGCTTCACAGGCGGGCGGGTGCCGCCCCCGATGAGCTCGTGGCTGCCATAGCCAGGCTGCGCGCAGCCATCAGCGACCGGGTGGAACAGCTGGCTGGGCGAGATGATGACCGCAGTGGCCCGGCCCTGCGGGCGGTCTTGCGCGCGGCCCGCCAGCAGCACCTGCGGGAGCGGTCCTGGTTGCTGGCGCAGGGCTGGGAAGTGGCGCCGGAGACGGTGCCGGCCATCGACACGTTGATTTCCTTTCACAACATGGACAAGGCGTCGCCGGGAGCCGTCGAATGATCAAGCCGGACGATGTCGAATTTCACCCGCTTGCCGAAGGCCAGCGGGAGACCTGGGCGGAGACCAATTATTTCCCGTTCAGTATCGCCGAGGAAGGTATTGCCGGTTGTGTCTACAACCTGTTCCGGCCCGGGCTGGGGGTTTGCCTCAGCGACGTGACGATCTTTGACCGCTGTGCCAACCACTGGGAAGGGCTTGCCTATACGGATAACCAGCAGCATATCCCCTGTCCACCAAGCCTTGCCCGCTACCGGTTGAGAAACGGCGTGGCGGTGGAGTGCCTCGATCCTCCCCGCGACTATCGGGTAAGTTACAAGGGTATCGACGATACTGAGCTGCATCTCGAATATTCGGGAGTGATGCGGCCCCAGGATCTCAACGACCCGGATCAGGACCCCCTGACGCGGGCGAGCAACTCCGGCGACAAGGCCTGGGACGACGCCTTCAACGGCCATTTCGACATGACCGCCCATGTCACCGGCGAACTGGTCCTGCGCGGCAGGCGCCTGGCCGTAGACTGTTTCGCCACCATCGATCACAGCTGGGGCCCGCGACTGGAGCGGGATAACGGCAGTGCCGTGGTCGTTCAGGCCTATTTCGACCGGGATATTGCGCTGCATCTTCTCGCCGCTTTCGAGCCGCGCCACGAGCAGGCCATAGGCCCGGCCTTCCACGGCTATGTGCTGCGCAACGGCAGGGTATCCGGCGTGGTGGCGGCGCAGGGCCGGGTCCGTCGCGAGGGCATGTTTCCGCGCGCCATGGAAATCAGTGTCGAAGACGAGGACGGCAATCGATACCAGCTGTCCGGAAGCATGATCAACTGGGCGCCCTGGGCGCCCTATTCAAGCGTTATCTATTATTCCGGCCTCGCGCAGTGGCGCTGGGGGTCGCGCATTGGCCATGGTCCGTACCAGGAAATTCTCAGCCGTGCTTTTGTGGCCCGGCATAAACTATCGAATTGAAAGGTGACTCATGAACCTGGAATGGGAGCAGAACTGGCTTCAACAGTTCAACGACGATATCGAAACCCTGATGGCCAACTACCCGGAAGATTTCGAGTATGAGGATCTCAATCTGGGCATCCGTATAGACGATGACCGGGAGGCCTTGCGGCGGCTGTTCAAGACCTTTGAAAACACCGACCCGGATGCTTCCCGGCACTACTTCAACGCCACCAGGTATCACGGCGATGAACGCGGCGGATGCCTCGAATGGACCTGGGAAATTCATCACAAGACCGATTTCATGGGATTGCCCGCAGCCGGCAAGACCACCAAGGTGCAGGGCATGACAATCCATGCATTCCGCGACGGAAAAATCATTCTCGAGCGCAGTTTGTGGGACACCGCGAGCCTGCTGCGTCAGTTGGGGTTGCCTTCGCTGGCGGCAAAGCTGGATATTGCGTGAGCGATTTTATGCATTCCTGTGAGCCGGTCTCTGCGCTGATCGTCCTGCAGAGCGTCGGCTTGAACTCGTCAACAATCCCGGATAACGGAGTGGTGAACTATGGAATTCCTTCCTCAGGGCAACCACGGGGCGCTTGCCGTCGCCAGGCTGGAGATAGAATATCTGCGCAGGCTGTACGCCAGGGCCGCTGACCTGATTGGCGAAGGCTCCGCCGAAAGCATCGCTGCCGGCAGGGCTATCTACCGGCGTATCTTCACCGTCGATGCCGACATCATGGTGAGCATCGATGGCCGGGAGGTGTTGAGAGGCAAGGGTCCCGAACAGTGGACGAGCTTGGTTGCCGATGCGCTGTGCGGCGCCTTCGAAGCAACTCAGCATCTGATCGGTACCCAGATCGTCGATATTCACCACCTGCCGGGGAGTGACGGGGCGCCGGAGGGAGATGCCTCGATGACGAGCTATCTGCAGGCGTGGCACGCCGGGAGGGACGGCGGCCTCGATATCTTCATCGGCACTTATCACGACCAGGTGCGCTTGACTCCCGGCGTCGGCTGGCAGATCCATCACATGCGGCTGGTGCGCACTTCCGGTGAGATCCGGGAGTTGCAAGGGGGGCGTCAGACCTCTTTTCTGATGCGTTGAAGTCGAGCTGGCCGCTTGGCCCGACTACCGCGCGCGACCGCTGGTCCAGGGGCAAGAGTTTTCAACCCGGCCGCCTTGGTCTAGAATCGAGGACTTGCGTTGTAACCCCATGACTATAATTATGACAAAAAGCATCCCATCGCCGGGGACCCGCACGGCGTTGTCCGGCTACGTGCTGGCCATGGCCCACGCCATGGCGGAGGCGGGCGTCGACTACCGGCTCCTGATGAATGAGATTGGTATGGATCACCGGCGTCTGGAAGACTTCGGCCACCGTTTTTGCCAGGAGCAGGTCACCAGGCTGTGGAAAGCCGCTGTGGAGGTCAGTGGCGACCAGAACTTCGGTCTCAAGGTGGCGAAGCATATCCGTCCTTCCAGTTACCACGTGGTCGGCCATGCGATGTTGTGCAGTGATTCGCTGCGTTCGGCCACCCGGCGCTTTGCCCGCTTTGCCAAGCTTGTATCGGATTCGGCGGTGGTGCGGTTCGTCGAGAAAGATGATTACTGTCGCCTGGAGATCGAACTCGAAACCGGTGGCGAACTGCCGCGTTATCAGGCGTTCGATACCGTTCTGGCCGGCTTTCTCGAATACTGCCGGTGGATAGCCCACCACCCCCTCGATCCTTTCGAAGTCTTTCTGACGCATTCGGCCCCTGAGTATCCCCAGGAATACGAGGCACTGTTCCGCTGCCCGATCCATTATGAGCAGGATGTCAACGCACTGGTCTTTCGGTCCGCCGATATGGATCGCCCCATTCCCGGCGCCAACGAGGAGCTGGGTTCACTGCTGGACGAACTGGCTTCCCGCTACCTGGCCGACCGGTTGCAGGGTCGTTTTTCGCGGCGGGTCAGGGATATTCTGCTGGTCAAGCTGTCGGGCGGAGAGCCTTCGCGGGCGGAAACAGCGCAAAGCATGCATATGACGGAGCGGACCCTGGCGCGGCGGTTGACGGAAGAAAATACCACCTTCTACGAAATTCTTACCCAGGTCAGGGAGGAACAGTCCTACAGCTATCTCAAGCATACGGACATGACCATCGAGGATATTGCCAACCTGCTGGGATTTTCCGACAGAGGGACATTTTCCCGAGCCTTCAAAAGCTGGACCGGCAAGCGTCCCACTGAATGGCGAACCGAACACGCCAATCTGGTCGATCCTCTGGACGAAGACGAAGCGGACCATGAGTAGTGCGACAACGGGTCCATTCGCTACCGCATCCCGCGCCCTGTTCATTTGAACACCGCCAATTCGGTTCAACAGGGGAATTTGTCACGTAAGGCCCAACAGGGTCGTTGCGAGCCATTTCGTTGTCCCTATAAAACGATTAATGTGGATTACACCAGGGTTTGTCGAAATCTCACCGGCCACGCACAAGCAGGTATGCGCCGCTGCAGGACAAGTCGCCGGTGCGGCTCCGCCGTCGATACACCTTATGGATCGCATGCGCTATGAAGAGCACAGGGTGAATGAAGTACGTCCGGAACCGCAGAATATAGGGTGTGCCGAGGAACGAAGCGCACCGCGGGACCGGCGACAACCCGCTCCCGGCTGACTCGTCATCACGGCGCAACGTGGCGAAATAATTATCAGAAAGATGAAAAGGTGAAGCTATGGATTTCAAATTATTGATCGATGGCGAACTGGTAAACGGCGCGTCGCAACGGGATATTGTCAACCCCGCCACCGAAGCCGTGATTGCCGCCAGCCCGGTGGCGGATGACAGCCAGCTCAAGGCCGCGGTAGCGGCAGCCCGCAGGGCGCAACCATCATGGGCGGGGCTGGCGATCGAGCAGCGCGCCGAATGCCTGAGAAGCTTTGCGGCAGCCGTGGCGGGCCATGAAGCCGACATCGCGCGGCTGATTACGCTGGAGGTGGGCAGGCCCATTGCCCTGTCCCATTTCGAAGTGCAGCTGGTCCTGAAAAGCTGCGCTTACTACAGCGCGCAGCGCCTCGACCCGGAAGTGTTGCTGGACGACAAAAATATCAAAGTAGCGGTCCACCGCGTGCCTATCGGCGTGGTGGCGGCGATTCTGCCATGGAATGCGCCGCTGTATCTGGCCATCAACAAAATGGCCCCGGCGTTGATGGCGGGCAATACCATCGTCCTCAAGCCGGCGCCCACCACGCCTTTGGCAACACTCAAGCTCGCGGAGCTGGCCAGCAGGATTTTCCCCAGGGGGGTGGTCAACGTCCTCGCGGATGACAATGACCTGGGGCCGGCACTGGTCAGACATCCGGATATCGATAAAATCGCTTTCACCGGCTCCAGCGCGACGGGCAGGCAGATACTGGCGGCCGCGGCCAGCGACCTGAAACGGGTGACGCTGGAACTGAGCGGCAATGACGCCGCCATCGTGCTGGAGGACGTGGACGCCAAGGCCGTGGCGCCAGCGCTTGTCTTTGGCGCCTTTTTCAACAGCGGGCAAATCTGCGCGGTGATCAAGCGGCTGTATGTGCACGAAGCCGTCCATGACGCCTTGTGCGCCGAGATGGCGGAGGTGCTCGCTCAGGCGGTCACCGGAAATGGCCTCGATCCCGGGAGCCATTACGGGCCCATCCAGAACAGGGAGCAGTTCGAGAAGGTGAAAGTCTTCCTGGAAGAGGCGCGGGTCACCGGCAGGATAATCTGTGGTGGCGGCGTGCCTGACCGCCCCGGCTATTTCATCGAGCCCACGATAGTCTGCGACCTCGAGGACGGCGACCGCCTGGTGGATGAGGAGCCGTTTGGCCCGATTCTGCCGGTCATCAGGTTCGACGATATCGATGACGCGGTGAACAGGGCCAACCGCTCGCCATACGGCCTTGGCGCTTCGGTATGGTCAGCGGATCCGGCGCGGGCCGAAGCCATAGGGAAAAGACTCGACGCCGGCACGGTTTGGATCAACCAGCATTGCGCCATCGACCCGGCGATACCGTTCCCGACCAGCAAGCAGTCGGGACTGGGTGTCGAAGCTGGGCGCGAAGGGCTTTTGGAATATACCAATATCAAGGTATTCAATATCAATACCGGCGGCTGAGAGAGGCGCGATGAATACTGACTATCTGAACTACCTTTTCTCCCTCGAAGGCAAGGTGGCGCTGGTGACCGGCGGGCGCCGCGGCATCGGAAAAATGATTGCGGACGCGCTGGTCGAGGCGGGCTGCAAGGTCTACGTGGTGTCGCGGTCGCCGGAAATTTACGCAGACCGGCACAGCATTGCCAGCGACCTGGCGTCGATGGCGTCCCTCGAGGAACTGGTCGGTGAAGTGGCGCGGCGCGAAACGCAGTTGCATATCCTGGTCAACAACGCCGGGTATTTTTCCGCCGGCACCATTGATCAGGCCTGCGCCGATGACTGGAACAGAGTCATGGACATCAATGTCAGGGCGCCGTTCTTTCTGGTCCAGAAACTGCTGCCGCTGTTGCAGCGCGGCGCCTGTGCCGATGATCCGGCCCGCGTTGTCAATATCGGCTCGATCGGCGGCGTAATGGGCCCCAGTAACAGGGCCTACGCCTATGGCGCCAGCAAGGCGGGGATACACCAGCTGACACGCAACCTGGCGGCGGACCTCGGCCGCCACCACATCACCGTCAACGCCATCATGCCAGGCTACTTCCCGAGCGACATGACCGACGGGTTCTTTGCCGCCGAGCCGGGGTTGAAGGACATGATACTGTCCCGTATCCCGCGAGGCCGGCTGGGGTCGGCGGATGACATCGGGGGGTTGACGGTGGCGCTGTGTGGCAGAAGCGGAGCCTATATCACTGGCACAGTGACACCGCTGGACGGCGGGGCACTGCTCAACTGAGCGCCTGGGGATGTTTGTCCCCATCGGCCCGATGCTGGCCGTGACGGCCATTCCCGGACGGTGCACAGATCCTATAATCAGGCTGCCAGGTAAAGTTCAACGATAACTACGATGTCTTGCTGATAATTAGGGGTAGCGACATGAATAAAGACTGGGCGCAATATTGGATAAAACTGTTCGACCGGAAAACAGACGAGCTGATGAGCCTGTACTCGCCGGAGTTCTATTTTATCGATATCAATTTCGGCCTGGAGATCGTCAACGATCTGGGCAAGCTCCGGGAATTCTTTTCGGTCTTCAACAACGCCGACCCCGCGGTCAAGTACGATTATTTCGATGTTTTCGACTACGCTGGCGACACTCGTCGCGGCACTTTTCAATGGACATGGAAATCCAGGCTGGCGGGTGACTTTCTGGGAATCCCCGCCGCCGGCAAGGAAACCTCGACCCGTGGCATGACACTGATGGAGTGGAACGAGGACGGCAAGATCATTCGTGAGGAAAGCATCTGGGACGCCATTCCGGTGCTCAGGCAAATCGGCGCAATCAGCTAATAATGATTATGGCAGGTGACGATATGAAATTTGATCCTATGGCTGCCGAGTTTCAGCAAAATCCCTACCCGTTTTACGAGCGCCTGAGAAAGGAGGCGCCGGTTTGCTGGATTGACTCACTGCAGGGCTGGGCGGTCTCGGGGTACGACGATATCATCGAGGTCTTGACCAAGCCTGAATGCTATTCCTCTTCCAAGTTCTGGCCCATCCTGCTCGGTGAATATGATCCCGCGCCGGAGGTGGCGCCGATGATCTCCATGGATCCCCCCGGCCACCTGCGTACCCGCAAGCTTGCGCAAAGGGCTTTCCTGCCGCGCGAGCTTAACAGGCTGAAGGACAAGATCGAAAATGTCAGCGACGAGCTGATCGATCATGCCATTGAAAAATCCGCGGGAAACGAATTTGATTTCATGTGGGATTTTTCCGCGCTTTTCCCGGTGAGCATCATCGCCGAGATGCTGGCGATAGACCGGGCGAAACGGCTCGATTTCAAGCACTGGGTGGATGACCTGCTGTCGGCGTCCAACCGCTCGATTTATGGTGAGGAGCGGCTGGCGAGAATCAGGAAAAGCTCCGAAAGCCTCAGGGCCTATTTTGAGCAGATCGTCGACGAGCGCGCAGAGAATCCCGGCGACGATATGATCAGCTCGTTTCTCAAGGCGGAAGTGGACGGTGAAAAGCTGACCCGGCTGGAAGTCATCAATATGGCCATTCTGCTGCTGATCGGCGGGGTCGAAACGACCACCAACCTGTTGGGTGGCCTGTTTGCCGGCTTTCACGGCCATCCGGAGGACTTCGACCTCGCGCGGAGGGAAAGAACCAGGGTGGCCAATCTTCTCGAGGAGCAATTGCGCTACAACCCGCCCGTGCAATGCCTGTTCAGGCACACGACCGCGGATGTCACCCTGTCCGGCGTGAGGATTGCCAAGGATACCCTGGTCATGCCGTTGCTGGGTGCGGCGAACAGGGATCCGGCAAAATTCCCCAACCCGGACAAATTCGATATCGACCGGGATATATCCGGTTATTGCACCTTCGGCCAGGGACCGCACTTCTGCATGGGTTCCTTCCTGAGCAAAATGGAAGCCAATATCGCCGTGCAGCGGCTGTTCGACAGGTTTGCCGTGCTCGAGCCCATAGCCCGGCCCGAGGAAGTGAAATGGATCGATTCCTACTTTGCCCGGGGCCCGGCGACCCTTCCCGTCAGGTTTGAGCTGGCCTGATCGGGAAATCGCCGGATAGAACAGGAGTATCCGATATGAGCGACATGATCAAGGTCGTTGCCCTAGACGACTTCGAGGTAAATACCCTGCGCAAGGTTGAGCACGATGATGGAACCATTGTGGTGATCAGCCTGGACAGTGGGTTTTACGCTATGGACGGCAAGTGTGGTCATGCCGGCGGGCCCCTGTGCCGGGGCGAGATCGACGCCGTCGAAAAAACCATTGCCTGTCCGTGGCACGGCTGGGAATACAGCATCACCAGCGGTGAGTGTATTTTTGATCCCTCTCTCGCGCAGAAGACCTATCCCGTCGAGGTTCGCGACGGCGATGTCTTCGTGCGTGTAGGCTGAGCCCAGGCAATCCAACAAGCATGTCCACAAGCAAAGGTGACCGTTCCGTGAAGGCCCATGTCGGTAAAGATGATCTGATCACAGCGCTCAGGGAAATCGTCGGCCCATCCGGGATGCTGGAAGGCGATGACGTGCAAGCGCGTTACCCCGGGTATTTCATGGACAGGATCGCCGCCACAGTCATCGTCAGGCCGGCCTCCACGGAGGAAGTGTCCCGTGTCATGGCGCTGTGCAATGAGCACGGGCAAGCCGTTGTCACCCAGGGCGGCATGTCGGGGTGGGTGCGGGGTACGCAAACCGAGCCCGACGACCTGATCCTCTCGCTCGAAAGGATGCACGCCATCGAGGAAATCGATCCGGTCAACAGAACGGTCACGGTCCAGGCGGGAGTGATTTTGCAGACCCTGCAGGAGGCGGTCGAGAGGTTTCAGCTGGTCTTTCCCCTCGATTTGGGCGGGCGCGGATCCTGCCAGCTGGGTGGCAACGCATCCACCAATGCCGGCGGCCTGCGGGTGATCCGCTACGGGATGATGCGCCAGCTGGTGCTGGGGGTCGAAGCGGTGATGGCCGATGGCACCGTTGTCAGCTCACTGAACAAAATGATCAAGAACAATGCGGGTTATGACATCAAACAGCTGTTCTTGGGCACCGAGGGTACCCTCGGGATCGTGACCCGACTGGTGTTGCGCCTGTACGAGCAGCCGCTGAGCAGTAATAGCTGCATGGTCGCCCTGACGGATTTTACCAAGGTGGCCGATTTCCTGCGTTTCATGGACCGGTCACTGGGAGGCATGCTCAGCGCGTTTGAGGTGCTCGACCGGGACTTCTATACCATCAATACCGCGGCGGGCAGACACCGGCCGCCCCTCGACGGTTCGTACCCCTATTTTGTGTTGCTGGAATCGCTGGGCTATGACCAGGAACGGGATGCGCAACACTTTGAGAACATATTGAACCACGCGCTGGAACAGGGCCTGATCGAAGATGCGGTGCTGCCCAGGTCGGAGGCGGAGAGGGAGTCGCTGTGGGCCATCCGCGAGGATCTCGAGCATATCCTTACCGATATAAAACCCTTCCAGGCGTTCGACGTGAGTTTGCCGATCGGCACCATGGAAGCATATATGGCGGAAGTCCGCACCCTGGTGTCCAGCCGCTGGCCGTCGTCGAAAATCTGTTTCCTCGGCCATGTGGGGGATGGCAACCTGCACATCGCCATCGGTTCGGGCAGTGACCGCTCCGCCGATATAAGGGCTGTCGAGGAATGTGTCTATCAACCGCTGCAATCCGTCGGCGGCTCCGTTTCGGCGGAACACGGGATCGGCCTTGAAAAGAAGGATTTCCTGCAGATTTCCCGGTCCGCGACGGAAATCGATCTCATGCGCCGGCTCAAGACGACCCTGGACCCCAAATCCATACTCAATCCCGGCAAGGTGTTCGATATCACCGGTGAGGGAGTGCGCTGACGATGCCGGTTGTGTTTCAAAGATGAGCATGAAAGAGCATAGGGTGTGCTGAGGAACGAAGCGCACCGCGGGAACCGCAGTCATGAAAGGGGTCGGTTGGTTACCGATAACCCGTACCGAAGCACCAACAGACACTGATAACAAGAGTATTACTTGCATGAATATTTCCTTGCGGTGGCTTGGCGCAGTATTCGGGAAGGCATTATCGAGGCAAGCATTATCGGTAAAAGCTCTGCCCCTGGTGCTGGCGGGATCGGTGCTGGCTCCGCACACATTCGCCACCGTGGCCGATGGCACCTGCCCCGCCGGCTCCCTGGGTGAAATCGCCACCCTGGCGCTGATACAGAAAAAGCCGGCGCTGGACACGGACGATTTCCGGACCTACTGGCGCGATATCCACGGCATGCTGGCGACGCGCATCCCGGGCTTCTGGACCTACACCCAACACCACCTGGAAGAGGAAATCCTCTCTGCCGCGGACAATCCCGCCAGAAGTGGCGAGCAGCTCCACGGCTTTGCCGAGGTCACCTACTGCAACGAGGCGGATATCGCCGGGCTGGCATCGAGCGCTGTCACCGAACTGATCAAGGAAGACGAGCAGAACGCATTTGCGGCCACCTATCTTTACGGCACGCGGCGCGGCGACAGCTCGACCCTGATCGCTCCCGCCACCACAGCGTCCGGCACCAACGGCGCAGTCGGCGGTGCGGTGATCCTCCTGGTCGCCAGAGCGGATAATGAAGAATCGGCAGCCTTTCGCGAAGCCTTGGGCCCTGCTCTCGATACGTTGTCTGCCATGTGCCCCGATATCCAGCGGGCCAGGTCACATTTCCTTTTGCACTATCAACCGGACGCCTGGCAGGCCCCCAATGTCAATCATGATCCCGCGGTGGTGTATGACGCGGTCCTGGAGCTGGGATTTGATGAACGCGCCACAGCCGTCGCTTGTCTTGGCGAAACCTTGCTGTCGGCGCTGGCAAGGGCGCCCGGCGGACAGAGCAGAACGGTCGATGTCCATTTCGTCAGCGCTCGCTACCCGATGGTGAGGGATGGCAAGCCGACCCTCCTCGGACTCAGGGGGTTGCCCGCCTACCAGTTGATACGAAAGCTCGATGCCGGCAATCAGATGAATCCGGTGATTCTCGAGGTGCTGTATGGTGCCGCGGGTGAATAGCGAGCATGTCTTTCAGGTTCGTCCCTATATCGATGAACTGCGCGGCTGTGCCGGCCTGTTGCTGGCCTCGGCCATAGGCCTTACGGCGGGGATGACGGCGACGCTTTTTTACAGCCTCGGGGCTTTCATTCCACCCCTTCAGGCCGAGTTTGGCTGGTCCCGCGGGGATATATCCCTGGCGGCGAGCTTGCTCACCATGGCGGTCTTCGTCACTGGCACCCTCGCCGGGCGTCTCTGCGACCGCTTTGGCGCCGCGCTGGTGGGCGCCCTGAGCCTGCTCGGCTATGGTCTGGCGGTTATCCTGATGGCGGTGGTTGTCGGGGATATCGTGCAGTTCTGGGTGGCCTATTTTGTGATCGCGGTGCTGGGGGTCGGGTCTACACCGATTGTCCTGGTGCGGCCCATCACCACCTTTTTTGTGCGGGCCCGGGGTATTGCACTGGGCATAGCCCTGACCGGTGCGGGCATCGCCGGTTTCTGGGTGCCGAGACTGGTGGCGGTGGTCACCGAGGTTTACGGCTGGCGTGAGGCCTATATGGCGCTCGCCGTCATCGCCATTCTCGCCGCTCCAGTGGTGTGGTTTGGTTTCAGAGCCATTCCCGCGAGGACGGCCACTGAATCAAGCTCTGGTGGTCGCGGTATAAGCCACGGCGAGGCGAGGCAGACTCGGGTTTACTGGCTGTTGTCACTGATGGCGCTGACCATGGCCCTGGGTATCGCCGGGGTGATCGTGCATCTGATACCTCTGTTCAGCGATTTGGGCGCCGGGGCGGTCGAGGCCGCGAAGATTGCTTCGATCATCGGTATTTCCAGTGTTGTCGGCCGCCTTGGGATCGGCGTGGCCCTCGATCATATTCCCTGTACCCAGGTGTCCATCGGCGTGATGGTTTTGGCCGCCGTGGGCATACTGTTGTTGTGGGGGTTCGGTCTGGAATATGCCGTGCTCGCGACGATTCTGATCGGCCTTGCCGCCGGTGCGGAGATCGATCTGCTGGCCTACCTCACCGTCAGTTTTTTTGGCCACGGCCACTACGGTGCCATCTATGGCTGGCAGTACAGTGTCTTTGCCCTGGGTTATGGCTTCAGCCCCTATCTTATCGGTGTGCTGTACGGTTTCTCCGGTGCTTACCAGGCGCCGTTGCTGGCCAGCGCCCTGTTGCTGGGTTGTGCCGCCCTTATCTGTCTGTGGCTGCGCAAGCCGGCGCTGTGCCGATAAATGACGGGATGGCGGATATCGATCCCGTTCCCTGCCAACACACGAGGAAAAGCCATGTTCGAACTCGATGGAAAAGTCGCAATCGTCACCGGTGGAGGCTCTGGTATCGGCAGCGCCACCAGCCAACGCCTGCAGCAGGCGGGGGCTGCCGTGGTGGTCGCCGACGTGGCCGATTGCCGGGTACAGGCCGCGGGCTGGACCTGTGATTACCAGCAGGTGGATGTCAGCTGCGAAGCCGACCTCGCCCGGTTGTGCGACTATGTCATGGCCCGTTACGGGCATCTCGATATCCTGGTCAACAATGCCGCGATCTCCTCTGGCCAGGCTCTTGCCGAGGCTGACCGGGAGCGCTCCCGGCGATTCTGGGAGGTGAATGTCATGGGCGCGCAAATGGGTATGCGGGAGGCCGCCGCCCACATGGGCGCCGGCGGCTCGATCATAAACCTGTCCTCGATTACCGCGGCGCGGGGATTTCCTCAGTGGAGTGAATACGGGGCGACAAAAGGCGCAATCATTGCGCTCACCCAGACCGCCGCCATCGAGTATGCCGGAGCTGGTATCCGCGTCAATTGCATATGCCCGGGCATTATCGATACGCCCATGGCGATGCGTGAAGCGCCCGAGATGGTGGAAAAGAATGCGGCAGTTTTTGCTCCTCTCGGGCGCATTGGCCAACCCGCGGAGATCGCCTCGGCCATTCATTTTCTCGCCAGTGATGACGCCAGTTACATCACCGGACAGGTGTTGCTGGTGGACGGCGGCTGGAGCGTGGGCACGTCACTGCGGGCTTTCCAGTTGGCCATGTCGAGTTGAATATCAACTGTCGACAGGCCACGCAAAAGCAGGTCTTTACCGCGTCGCCGCACCCTCTGCTCTTCCATAGGGTGCGCTAGGGAACGAAGCGCACCGCGGGAATCGTTTATTTAATAGCCTGTACCGGAAACAGGCGCTGGGGATCTTCCTGGAGTTGCGGCACCTGGATGATCGCAACCGCGGGCTGGCGGTGGCCGTCGGCGATGTTGCGGCTCGGCATCAGCCCTGCCCAGTTGGCTGCCGGAAGACCGGCGGTGGAAAATCGGAAAATGACCGTTCGATCCGGAGAATATAAGCGAGATGGATCAGCTTTATGGGAGAAATGGCGGGTAGTTTCCGTATGCCCAGGGCTTTGAGGGAGGTGATGAAAAATAGCTGTCGCGGCGAAATTTTCCGGGATTCCAGCGGGTCCGGTTCGCTTCCCGGATTAATTGTCACGTTTGACCTGATGGCGTCTCACCATGCTATTTCCAGGCGATGAGGGGCTGGTTAAGGTGGCTATCCGAACGAAATATAACTGTGCGGAGTTCCCTATGCAGCTCAGGCAAGTTGCCCTCGACGATAAATACACGGCGTTCGACGCCACGGTGCTGATGTCCGGCACCCAGGCCATGGTGCGCGTGCCGCTGCTGCAACACACCTTGGACAAGGCCGCCGGGCTCAATACCGCCGGGTATATTTCCGGCTATCGCGGTTCTCCGGTAGGGGGCTACGACTACGCCTTGTGGCATGCGGGCAAGCTCCTCGAGCAACACCAGGTGGTCTTCGAACCGGGGGTCAACGAGGATATCGCCGCCACCGCCATCTGGGGCACCCAGCAGCTGGCCAGTGTCGAACAGCCACTGGTGGATGGCGTGTTCGCCATCTGGTACGGCAAGGCTCCCGGCATCGACCGCTCCTGTGATGCCCTGAAACACGGCAACTACGGTGGCTCCCATCCCCGGGGCGGGGTGCTGGTGATGGCTGGTGACGATCACAGCGGAAAATCCTCGACCCTCGCCGCCCAGAGTGAGCTGGCGCTGATCCACTGCGGCATCCCGGTACTGGCGCCGGCCACGGTGCAGGATTGCCTCGATTTCGGCCTGTTGGGTTTCGCCCTGTCTCGTTACGCAGGGGTCTACGTGGGTTTCAAAACCACCAATGAAACGCTGGAGCTCACCGCCACGGCCGAGGTGGACCTGGACCGCCACCGATTCGTGTATCCCGACCGGGGCGAGTTGCCGCCGGAGGGCGTCCACTTCCGTTCCACGCATATCGACCGCCAGCGCTCCGAAGTGGTCCACAACCGCTACCGGATGCCGCTGGTGCACAAGTTTGTCCGCGCCAATGGCGTCGATCGGGTGCGGATCGACAGTCCGGCGCGCAAGCTCGGCATCGTCACCGCCGGCCACGCCACCCAGTATGTGTTCCAGGCCTTGAGCAAGTTGGGCATCACACCCGGGCGGGCGGCCGAGCTCGGCATCTCGGTCTACCAGGTGGGCTGTGTCTGGCCGCTGGAGCCGGAGGGGCTGGCCGGGTTTGCCGAGGGCCAGCGGGAACTGCTGTTCGTGGAGGAGAAGCGGGCCATCGTCCAGCCCCAGGCCGCCGAGTTGCTGTATGGCCGGGCCAACGCCCCGCGCATCACCGGCAAGCGCGGCGAAGAGGGCGCGTTTCAGCTGCCCGACGATGTGCAGCTGGACGCCGCGACCCTGGCCCTGGTGATCCAGCGGCGCCTGGCGCGAGTCGGCATCGATAGCGATGACCTGCGCCAGCGGGCGCTGGTGATCGCCGACGAAAAATCCTACTCCGACAACAATCCGGTGGCGGAGCTGTCGCGCTCGCCGTTCTTCTGCTCCGGATGCCCCCACAATTCCAGCCTGAAAAAACCCGAGGGCAGTTACTCCGCCGGCGGCATCGGCTGCCACGCCATGGCGCTCTATCACCACGACCATATGCTGCCCAACACCCATATGGGCGGCGAGGGTGCCCAGTGGATCGGCCTCGGCCATTTCACCGGCATGAAGCATATCTTCCAGAACATGGGGGACGGCACCTACTACCATTCCGGGCTGCTGGCCATCCGCGGCGCGGTCGCCTCCGGCAAGAACATTACCTACAAGATACTGTTCAACGATGCCGTGGCGATGACCGGCGGTCAGCCGGTGGAGGGCAACCTGACGGTGGGAGACATCACCCGGCAGGTGCTGGCGGAAGGCGCGCGGGAATGTGTGGTGGTGTCGGACCGGCCTGAGCTGCTGCGCGAATCCGGCAATCTCGCACCGGGGGTGAAGATCCATCATCGCGACGAGTTGATCGCCATCGAGACGGCGCTGCGCGACAGGGAGGGCGTCACGGTGCTGGTCTATGAACAGACCTGCGCCGCCGAGAAGCGCCGGCGCCGCAAGCGGGGCAAATTCCCCGACCCCGCCAAGCGGATGTTTATCAACAGCGCGGTGTGCGAAGGCTGTGGCGACTGTTCGGTGCAATCCAGCTGCGTGAGCCTGGTGCCGAAAGAGACCGCCCTCGGCCGCAAGCGGGCCATCGACCAGTCCACCTGCAACAAGGACTACAGCTGCGTGAAGGGCTTTTGCCCGTCGTTCGTCACGGTCAGGGGCGGCGCCCTGCGCAAGCCGGAAAAGGCCGCCGCGGAAGAGTCCCTGTTCGCCGGGCTGCCGGAACCCCGGGCGGCGAGCCTCGACGCCGGTTACGGCGTGATGATCTCCGGCATTGGCGGCACCGGGGTGGTGACGGTGGGCTCGGTGCTCGCCATGGCCGCCCACCTGGAGCACAAGCAGGCGTCGGTGTTCGACATGACCGGCCTGTCCCAGAAGAACGGTGCCGTCTACAGCCATCTGCGCCTGGCCGCCACCGCCGAGCAGATCGGCGCCCAGCGCCTCGGCGCCGGGGAAGCGGACCTGGTGCTCGCCTTCGATCTGGTGGCGGCCCAGTCGGCGGAGCCGCTGCTGACGGTCGGCCGCCAGCGCTCCCGGGTGGTGGCCAATACCCAGGTGGTACCCACGGCGGCGTTCCAGTACGACCCCGACCTGGAGTTCGACAGCCGCAAACTGCTGTCGCGGTTTGTGACCATGGTTGGCGAGGGCAATGTCCACTCCCTGGACGCCGCGGGGCTCGGCCTGGCGCTGACCGGCGACACCATCGCCGCCAACTTCCTGCTGGTGGGCTTTGCCGTCCAGCTCGGTCTGCTGCCCTTGTCGCCAGTTGCCATCGAGCGGGCCATCGAGATCAACGGCGTGGCGGTGGCCTTCAATATCAACGCGTTTCGCCTGGGGCGGCTGTGTGCCCAGGACCCGGCGAGGATCGAAAAGCTGCTCGAAGGTCACCACGTGGATGGCGAGAATCAACAGCCGGAGCAGCTGGAGGATATCGTCGCCCATTGGATCGCGCTGCTGAGCGATTACCAGAATCGCGCCTACGCCGCGAAATACCAGAGCCTGGTGGCGCGGGTCGCAGCTGTCGATGAACGCTTCCCGCGGGGCGGGCAGGCGCTCACCCGGGCGGTGGCCACCTATTACGCCAAGTTGCTGGCCTACAAAGACGAATACGAGGTGGCGAGGCTGTACAGTTCCCCGGCCTTCCGCGAGCAGTTGGAAGCAACCTTCGAGGGCGACTATCGGCTGGCCTTCAACCTGGCGCCGCCATTGGTGGCCCGCAAGGACGCCACCACCGGGCTGCCGCGGAAGAGCGAGTACGGCGCCTGGATGATGCCGGCCTTCGGCGTGCTGGCGAAGCTGCGCTTTCTCAGGGGTAGCCCCCTGGATGTATTCGGCTATACCGCCGAGCGCCGGATGGAGCGCGCGCTGATCGGCCATTACGAAGAACTGGTCGCAAGGATCCTCGAGGGGCTCGATGCCGGCAACTATGACCACGCCGTGGAACTCGCCAGCGTGCCGGAACATATCCGCGGTTATGGCCATGTGAAGGAGCGGCATCTCGAAAAGGCAAAAATTCTGGAACAGCGGCTGTGGCGGCAGTTTTCCGGCGCTGCCGGCGGCGATCCGGGACGGGTTGCGGCGGTCGAGATCTTTGAGCCCGCAGGCCATGGCTGATCGCCGCGGCGGCGATGAAAGAGGAGTGGCGATGATCACGATTTACGGCAGCCCGGTCAGCAATTATTACAACACGGTGCTGGCGTCACTGTATTACAAGGGAGCTTCCTTTCGCGAGGTTCACCTCAGTGCCGCGGACGACGCCGACATTCTGGCGAAAAGCCCGATGGGCAAGATCCCCTATATCCAGGTCGATGGTCATTATCTGTCGGAGACCACGGCGATACTGGAGTACCTGGAGGAGCGCTTTCCCGACCCGCCCCTGTATCCGCGGGATGCCCTGCGGCGGGCCAGGACGCGGCAGCTGATCAAGTTTATCGAACTGTATGTCGATGCCCCGGCGCGCAGGCTTTTTCCCGGAGTGTTCTGGGCGCAAGCCAACCATCCCGTGCATATCGAAGAGGCGAGGGCGGTGATGGAGCGGGGCCTGCACGCGGTCGATGCCGTTGTCGCGGCCGCGCCCTGGCTGATGGGGGAAACCATCAGCTGTGGCGATTTTTATGGGTATTTTTCGCTCCAGGTGGCGAACCGGGTGGCGGAAGTCCAGTACGGCTGGAATTTTCTGGCGGAGAGGCCACAGCTGCTGGGCTCATTCCGGCAACTGGAGCAGCTGGAATTCATGGCTGACATCCTGCAGCAGCGGGATGATGCCATGAAGTTCTACCTGGAAAAAAAGGCGCAGCAATCCCATTAGGTAACGAAGCGAGTTTTTATGGCACCCCAAAAAAAGGCAATAACCCCGGGTGACTTCAGGCAAGGCGCAAAACGCTATCTACCATCCCCGCTGTTTCACTACATCGAGGGCGGCGCCGATGACGAATACACCCGTTTGGCCGCGATATCCGCTGGCCGCTGCTGCTGGCCTCCACCGGCATGACCCGGCTGTTCCTCCCGGTGGCGAACTGGCGGTTGCCCGGGAGGCGGAGAAAGCGGGGTGGGTTATTTCCTGTCGACGATGGCGGCAACCAGCCTGGAAGAATCCGGTATCGACGGCGCGGACGGCAAGCATGGGCGGTATGAATTCATGGCCACCCAGGTGGTGTATATGTAGGGCCGGCGATGGCATGGCCGGTTGTCAATGGTTTCAGGAGTCCTCAATGAGCACTGACCAGCAGCAAGTTCTTTTCGAGAAGATCAACGATCATGTCGCCCTGGTGACCCTCAATCGCGTGGCCAAGCGCAATGCGGTCAATGGCGCCGTCACCCGCGGCCTTGCGGCGGCGGTCGAACGGGTGGAGGCCGACCCGCAACTGCGGGTGGCGATCCTCGCCGCCAGCGGCGATGTCTTCTGCGCCGGTGCCGATCTCGCCGAGATGGCCGCCGGGCGGGTGGACGAGTTATCCACGCCGGACGGTGGTTTTGCCGGCTTTGTGCGGGCGCCGCGCCGCAAACCCTGGATCGCGGCGGTTGCCGGCAAGGCCTTTGGCGGCGGTTTTGAACTGGTGCTGGCCTGTGACCTGTGTGTCGCCGGCGGTGCTGCGGAGTTCGGCCTGCCGGAGGTCAAGCGCGGGCTGATGGCCAGTGCCGGCGGCGCCTTCCGGATAGCCCGGGCGCTGCCCCGGGCGCTGGCCATCGAGCTGGCGATCCGGGGCCAGACGCTGTCGGCCGGGCGGGCGCTGGATCTCGGCTTGATCAATGCCGTGGCGGAAGGCGATGTGGTGGAAGCCGCGCAGCAGCTGGCGGACGACATTGCCCAGAATGCGCCCCTGGCGGTGCAGCACACCCTGCAACTGGCGCGGCTGAGCGCCGATCTGCAGGAGGAGACGCTGTGGGCGCTGACCGCCGAGGGTCTCGAGCAGCTGCTGCAATCGGCGGACGCCCGCGAAGGCATGGCGGCCTTTGCCGAAAAGCGCCCGCCGCGATGGACCGGGCAGTGAGCGCGCCCCGGCGCGAGGCGTCGCCACCGGCCTCCGGGCGATGATGATCACCGGCCACCGGGGGCAGGCTGTTGCACGAGCGGCGTGCTGATACTCGCCTTTCCCCTCCCATCGTTGGCGTTTGCAAGCCGTTCCCCTACAATCGACTGTCATCGCGGTGGGGGTATATATGGTTTCCAAGGGGGGGCAAAGTGAGCGCTTGCTGGATCTTCCCGCAGTGCTCAACGATCTGGTGGCGGACGGGCTGCTGGATCGGCGCGCCGCCAACCTGATCAGCGGCCAGGCCCGCAGCCGCGAACAGTCGCTGATGCATCCCCTCGCTTATATCGCCACCCAGCAGGCGGAGAATGCCGGGCAGCCCGGGCGCAAGCTGGAGGCCGAGGCTCTGTGCCAGTGGCTGGCGGGCAAGGCCGATCTGCCGCTGTGGCATATCGATCCGCTGAGAACCAATGTCCAGGCGATCACCGCGGTGATGTCGTTCGAGTTTGCCCGGCGCCACCAGATCCTCTGTGTCGATGCCGACAAGGAGCGGGTGGTGATCGCCTGCGCGCAACCCTTCGCCACCTCCTGGGTGGAGGGGCTCGAGCAAGCCACGCGCAAAAGGGTCGTGCGGGTGGTGGCCAGTCCCGCCGACATCCAGAAATACATGGTCGAATTCTATACCCTGTCCCGTTCGGTGCTGGGCGCGGGCCGCCAGCAGGGTGGCGAAAGTCGCACCGCGGTCACCAATGTCGAGCAGTTGTTCGAACTCGGCTCCCTCAAGGATCCGGATGCCCAGGACCAGCATATCGTCAATATCGTCGACTGGCTGCTCCAGTACGCCTTCGACCAGCGGGCCAGCGACATCCATATCGAACCGCGCCGCGACAAGGGCAGGATCCGCTTTCGCATCGACGGGGTGCTGCACCTGGTCTACGAATTGCCGGCCCAGGTGATGACCGCCATGGTCAGCCGCATCAAGATCCTCGGGCGGATGAATGTGGCCGAAAAGCGCCGCCCCCAGGACGGTCGGGTAAAGACCAGGACGCCGGAAGGCGACGAGGTGGAGTTGCGCCTGTCGACCCTGCCCACGACCTTTGGCGAAAAGCTGGTGATGCGTATCTTCGATCCGCAGGTGTTGCTGCGCAGCTTCGTCGATCTCGGCCTCAGCGCTGGCGACCGCGAGCACTGGCAGCGGATGACCGGCCGCGCCCACGGCATCGTGCTGGTCACCGGCCCTACCGGGTCGGGCAAGACCACGACCCTCTACTCCACCCTGAGGCAACTGGCCACCGAGGAAGTCAACGTCAGCACCGTCGAGGACCCCATCGAGATGGTGGAGGCGGCCTTCAACCAGACCCAGGTGCAGACCAACATCGATTTCGATTTCGCCGCGGGCATCCGCACCCTGATGCGCCAGGACCCCGACATCATCATGGTCGGCGAGATCCGCGACCTGACCACCGCGGAGATGGCCACCCAGGCGGCGCTCACCGGCCACCTGGTGCTGTCGACCCTGCACACCAACGATGCGCCCACCGCCATCACCCGCCTGCTCGATCTCGGTGTGCCGGCCCACCTGCTCCGGGTGACCCTGAATGGCGTCATGGCCCAGCGCCTGGTGCGCCAGCTGTGCCCCCATTGCAAGGAAAAGACCGCGGTGGACGAGGCGCTGTGGCAACAGCTGGTCAGCCCCTGGAAGATCCCGGCGCCGGTCGAGGCCTGCCAGCCGGCGGGCTGCCTGGAGTGCCGGAACACCGGCTACCTGGGGCGCGTCGGCCTCTACGAAATCATGCCCATGTCCGCGACCCTGAAGGGCCTGGTCAACGCCGACTGCGACATCGCCAGGCTGCGGGCGCAGGCTATGAAGGAAGGCATGCACAGCCTGCGCCTGTCCGGCGCCCAGAAGGTCGCCGCGGGCGTTACCGCCATCGAGGAGATATTCCGAGTGACTCCTGACAATGATTGATACCAGCGCACCACTGCTGTCGGACACGGCGCTGCCGCAGGCCCTCGTCGACAATGCCCGCCAGGGCCTCGCCCGTTATCTGGAGCGGCAGGGGGAGGAGGGCGCCTGGCTGGCCACCCGCCTGGCGGCGCCGTCGTTTGCCCGGCAGTTCACCCAGGTGTGGGGCGGCAGCCTGTTCGTGGCGGACACCTGTGTCACCCGCCCCGGGCTGTTCCGCGAACTGGTGGAGAGCGGCGATCTGGAACGCAGCTACGGGCCCGAGGATTACCGCAACGGTCTGGCCGCGGTGCTGGCAGCGGTGGCCGGTGAAGCGGATCTGCACCGGCGTTTGCGCCAGTTCCGCCAGCGCGAGATGGTGCGCATCCTGTGGCGCGACTTCACCCGGCTTGCCGCGACCCTGGAAACCACTGGCGATACCACCCGCCTGGCGGAAGCCTGCATCCAGGGCAGCCTGGATTTTCTCCAGCCGCTGCTGGCGGAGGGTTTCGGCACGCCCATCGGCAAGACCACTGGCCGCGCCCAGCAGCTGGTGGTGATCGGCATGGGCAAAATGGGCGCCTACGAGCTCAATGTCTCCTCGGATATCGACCTGATCTTTACCTTTCCCGAGGGCGGCGAGACGGTCGGCGGCCGGCGCCAGATCAGCAACCAGGAATTCTTCATCAAGCTCGGGCAGAAGCTGATCCAGGCCCTCGACAACAAGACCGTCGACGGCTTCGTGTTCCGGGTCGACATGCGCCTGCGGCCCTACGGCCAGAGCGGCGCCCTGGTGCTCAATTTCGATGCCATGGAGGATTACTACCAGACCCAGGCCCGCGACTGGGAGCGCTACGCCATGGTCAAGGCCCGGGTGGTGGCCGGTGAGCGCCGGGCGGCCGAGCGGCTGATGGCCATCCTGCGGCCGTTTACCTACCGCAAATACATCGATTTCAGCGCCATCCAATCGCTGCGCGACATGAAGGCGATGATCAACCGCGAAGTGCAGCGCCTGGGCATGGATGCGGACATCAAGAAGGGAGCGGGCGGCATTCGCGAGGTGGAATTCATCGCCCAGGCCTTCCAGTTGATTCGCGGCGGCAAGGATGGTCGCTTCCGCAACCCGGAACTACAGAATATCCTGCCCATTCTGGACAGCGATGGCCTCTTGCCCGCCGGGGTGAGCGCCGAGTTGTGGCGGGCCTACCTGTTCCTGCGGGACAGCGAGCACGCGCTCCAGGGTCATCGCGACCAACAGACCCAGCAGCTGCCGGAACCCGCCGCGACCCGCGAGGTCATTGCCGGGATCATGGGCTTCTCCACTTGGGAGGAGTTTGCCGCCGGGCTCGAACGCCACCGCGCACTGGTCCACAGGGTCTTTGCCGATATCGTCAGCGAGCCGGTGGAAGGCCGCGATGAGTCCGAAAGCCTGCAACTCGCCCGCACCCTGTGGCTGGCCGGCGACGCGGCCGGGATCAGCGCCGATCTCGCCCAGTTGGGCTACCGTGACACCGACGCCCTGGCGCGGGAATTGCTGGCACTGCGCTCCAGCCGCGCGGTGCGGGGCATGGCGGCCGGCGTGCGCAACCGCATCGACACCTTTATGCCGCTGCTGGTCGCCGCCTGCGGCGAATGGCCGGACGGCGGTGCGATTTTGTTGCGCATTCTGCCGTTGGTACAGGGTATCGTCCGCCGCAGCGCCTATCTGGTGCTGCTGATCGAGAACCCCGATGCGCTGCGCCAGCTGGTGCGGCTGTGCGGCGAGAGCGCCTGGATCGCCGAGCAGATCAGCCGCTACCCGGCACTGCTGGACGAACTGCTCGATCCGCGCACGCTCTACAGTCTGGCCGACAAGGACAGCATCGGCCAGGATCTGCGCCAGCAGGTGTTGCGCATCGCTGCCGATGATCTCGAGGCGCAAATGGAGGCGCTGCGTTATTTCCGCCGCGCCCACAGCCTGCGCATCGCCGCCTGCGAGGTAACCGGCGCGCTGCCGGTGATGAAGGTGAGCGACAATCTCACCTGGCTCGCCGAGGTGATCCTCGACCATGTGCTGGCTCTCGCCTGGGAGTGGATGATAGTGCGCCACGGCCGCCCGGGCCGCGCGCAGCCGGGCGATCCCGAGCCGGGTATGCTGGTGGTGGGTTACGGCAAGCTCGGCGGCATCGAGCTCGGCCACGGCTCGGACCTCGATCTGGTGTTCATCCACAACGCCAATCCCAATCTGACCAGCGATGGCGACAAGCCGATAGACAACGCGACATTCTTCGTGCGCCTCGGCCAGCGGGTGATCCATATCCTCACTACCCAGATGGTTTCCGGCGCCCTGTACGACGTCGACATGCGGCTGCGGCCCAATGGCAATTCCGGCATGCTGGTGGCGCCGATCAGCGCCTTTGCCAAATATCAGCGCGAGAATGCCTGGACCTGGGAGCACCAGGCGCTGGTGCGGGCGCGACCGGTGGCGGGCGATCCGGCCATCGCCGAGCTGTTCGAGGCGGTGCGCCGGGAGGTGCTGGCCAAGCCCCGGGAGGAACAGCTCCTGCGCGACGAGGTGGCCGAGATGCGCGGCAAGATGCGCGACCATCTCGGTTCGGCGCCGAGCACGGATGAATTCAACCTCAAGCAGGACCCGGGAGGTATCGTCGATATTGAATTTATGGTTCAATTCGCAGTCTTGGCCTGGGCCAGTCGGATACCGGAATTGACACGCTGGACTGACAACATGCGTATCCTCGACGACCTCGAACGCCACCGGCTGCTGACGCCCAGCGCTGCCGAGGTCCTGCGCGAGGCTTATATCGCCTATCGTTCCGCCACTCACCGTTTGCAGTTGCAAAAGCGTCCAGCGGTCGTGCCGGAGGCGCTTTTTGCTGAACATATTCAGGCAGTGACCGCCATCTACCGGCGCCTGCTGACACATTAACACTGTTTTTTGAGGAGAGAACCGATGTCCTTTGCCGATCGCGACGGCGTAATCTGGGTGGATGGCGAACTGGTGCCGTGGCGGGATGCGAAGGTCCATGTGCTGACCCACACCCTGCACTACGGCATGGGGGTGTTCGAAGGTGTGCGCGCCTACAACACCGCCGATCGCGGTACCTGTATTTTCCGCCTCCAGGAGCACACCGACCGGCTGTTCAACTCCGCCAAGATCATGGGCATGAACATGCCCTGGGACAAGGACATCGTCAACGAGGCCCACAAGCAGGTGTTGCGTGAAAACAGCCTGGCGGACGGGTATCTGCGGCCGATGGCCTTTCTCGGCTCCGAAGGCATGGGGCTGCGCGCCGACAGTCTCAAGACCCATGTGATCGTCGCCGCCTGGGAATGGCCTGCCTACCTGGGGGATGAGGGTCTGGAGAAGGGCATCCGCATCCGCACCTCGTCCTATACCCGCCACCACCCCAATATCTCCATGGTCAAGGCCAAGGCCAACGGCCAGTACATCAATTCCATGCTGGCGCTGCGCGAAGCGGTGCAGTGCGGCTACGACGAGGCGATGCTGCTCGACGCCCACGGCTTCGTGGCGGAAGGCAGCGGCGAGAATATCTTCATCGTCAAGGACGGCATCCTCTACACCCCGGACCTGGGCGCCTGCCTCGACGGCATCACCCGCAAGACCATCTTCGTGCTGGCCGCCGAGGCCGGCTACGAGGTGCGGGAAAAACGTATCACCCGCGACGAAGTCTATATCGCGGACGAGGCGTTCTTTACCGGCACCGCCGCGGAAGTCACGCCGATCCGCGAAGTGGACAACCGGGTGATCGGCTGTGGCAGCCGCGGCCCGATCACCACGGTGTTGCAGAACCTGTATTTCGACGTGGTCTACGGTCGCCACTCAGTGCATCCGGAGTGGCTGGCGCCCATCGCCTGAAATGGCGGCCGGACGGCGGGTCCTGATCATCGGTCCCTCCTGGGTGGGGGACATGGTGATGGCACACTCGCTGGTGCAAGTGCTCGGCGAGCGCCACCCCGGCGCCGTCATCGACGTCCTCGCCCCCGCCTGGAGCGGGCCGCTGCTGGCGCGGATGCCGGGCGTGCGCCGCGCCATCGACATGCCGGTGGGGCACGGCCGCGTCGCGATCGGCGCGCGCTGGCGCCTCGGCCGCTCGCTCGCCGGGCAGTACGACCAGGCCATCGTCCTGCCCAATTCCCTGAAGTCGGCGCTGATCCCGCTTTTCGCCCGCATCCCGGTGCGCACCGGATGGCGCGGCGAAATGCGTTTCGGCCTGCTCAACGATATCCGCAAGCTCGACCCGCGACGCTATCCGCTGATGGTGCAGCGCTTCAACGCCCTGGCGTTTCCCGCCGGCTTCAGCAATCCCGTGCGCGCGCCGTTTCCCACCCTGAAGGTCGACGAGGCCGGTATCCCGGCGCTGCTGGCGCGGTTCGGGCTCGATAGCGCCCGGCCGGTGCTGGCGCTGTGCCCGGGCGCCGAGTTCGGCCCCGCCAAGCGCTGGCCCGAAGGGCATTACGCCGCGGTGGCGGCGGCACTGGTCGAGCGCGGCTGGCAGGTGTGGGTGTTCGGCTCGGCAAACGATCGCGCGGTGGCCGAGGCTCTGGTCGACGCCACTGGCGCCGCCCGGGAGCACTGCCGGATCCTCGCCGGTGAAACGCAGCTGGCCGAGGCCATCGACCTGATGTCGCTGGCCTCGGCGGTGGTGAGCAACGATTCGGGGCTGATGCACATCGCCGCGGCGCTGGCCCGCCCGCTGGTGGTGCTGTACGGCTCCACTTCGCCGCGCTTCACACCGCCCCTGGCGCGGGATGTGGCCGTGCTGTCCATCCCGGTGGACTGCGGCCCCTGTTTCCAGCGCGAATGCCCCCTCGGCCACCTCAAATGCCTGGTGGATATTCCACCGCAGCGTATCCTGGCGGCACTGGACGACCTGCTCGCGCCGCCGGCCCCCGACAGCAGCGTGCCATCGCCATGAATGCGCCGGCCGCGTCGGGTCCCGCAAAGCTCAGCCTCGCCTTCCTGATCTACCGCTATTTCCCCTACGGCGGCCAGCAGCGCAATATGCTGACCATGGCCCGCGAGGCCGCCGCCCGCGGCCACCGGGTAACCGCGCTCTGCCACCGCTGGGAAGGCGACATTCCCGACGGCGTTACGGTGGTGCCGATTGCCGCCGGGGGCATTGGCAATCACGCCCGCCTGGCGGCGTTCGCCCGCGGCGCGGCGGCCTGGCTGGACGGCGCCGGTAGCGATCTGGTGGTGGGTTTCATCAAATTGCCGGGGCTCGACGCCTACTATGCCGCCGACCCCTGTTTTGCCGAAAAAGCCGTCAACCAGCGGAGCTGGGTGTATCGCCTGAGCCCCCGCACCCGCACCTACCTGGCGTTCGAGCAGGCGGTATTTGGCCGGGACAGCGCCACCCATATCCTCGAAGTCTCGCCCCGGGAGCGGCCCAGCTACATCGCCCATTACGGCACTCAGCCGGCGCGCTTCCATACCCTGGTGCCGGGCATCGCCCGCAACCGCCGGGCGCCGGATGATCACCGGGCCATCGCCGCCAACACCCGCGCGGCGCTGGGCTTTGGCGCCGGCGATGAACTGCTGCTCGCCCTCGGCTCGGGTTTTCGCACCAAGGGGCTCGACCGCAGTATCCGCGCCCTCGGCGCCCTGCACCGCCAGGGTCGGGGCTGCCACCTGCTGGTGGTCGGTGAGGATCGCAGCGGCCCGTTCCGCGCGCTGGCATCCCGCGAAGGAGTGGCGGACCATGTCCATTTTCTCGGCGGGCGCGACGATGTGCCGGCCATCCTCCAGGCCGCCGACCTGCTGCTCCACCCCGCGTACCGGGAAAACACCGGCAACGCCCTGCTGGAGGCGATGGTCGCCGGCCTGCCGGTAATCGCCACCCGCACCTGCGGTTACTCGCACTACGTGGCGGACGGCGACATGGGGCTGGTCATCGACGACGACAGCACGGCCGGACAAATAGCCGGAGCCGTGCGTGAGTTGCTGGCGGTGCCCGCGACTGAATGGCACCGGCGCGGCGCCCTGTTCGCCGAGAGCGCCGATATCTACAGAAGGCCGGAGCAGGCCATCGACATCCTCGAATCGCTGCGGGAGGACCGCTGATGGAACGACTGGTGCTGTACCCACCGTTCGACCAATGGTGGGCCGGGCGCGACCCCTTTGCCGAAGTCCAGGCCATGGCCGGAGAGACGGTGCGCAACAAGGAGGGCCGTGAGACCCGCCGCTGTGTGCTCGGCGGCGAGGTGTTCTACCGCAAGGTCCACAGCGGCGTGGGCTGGGCGGAGATCTTCAAGAACCTGCTCCAGGGCAGGATGGCGGTGGTCGACGCCAGCAACGAGTGGCACGCCATCCGCCGCCTCGGGGAATTGGGTATCCCGACCCTGGAGCCGCGGGCCTACGGGTTGCGGGGCATCAACCCGGCGGCCCGCAAATCCTTTCTCATCACCCGCGAACTGACCAGTACCCTGAGCACCGCGGTGTTCACTGAAAACTGGCGGCAGGAGCCGCCGGATTACCGCTTGCGGGTGGCGATGATCCGCCGTATCGCCGAAATCGCCCGGACGCTGCACGCCGGCGGCGTCAACCATCGGGACCTGTACCTGTGCCATTTTCTGCTGGATATTTCCGCCGGGCGGGATGCAGTGTCCGCCGACAACCTGCGGTTCTACGTGGTCGACCTGCACCGCGCCCAACTGCGTGGCAGGGTGCCTCGGCGCTGGCTGGTCAAGGACGTCGCCAGCCTGTATTTTTCCGCCCTCGACATCGGCCTGACCCGCCGCGACGTACTGCGCTTCCTGCGCAGTTATTTCGGCCTGCCGCTCAAGACCGTGGTGCGGACCAAGAGCGACCTGCTGCGCGCGGTGGAGCGCAAGGCCCGCAAGTTGTACCGGCGGGATTTCAACCGCGAGCCGGTGTTCCCTATCGCCAGCCAGTGAGGGGCGGAATATGTCCGTGTATAACTATGTCCGTGTATAAAAAAGTCGTCAGGCCGCTGCTGCACCGCATCAAGCGCTTTCGCAATTTTGCCCGCGACCTGGCGGTGGTGGCGGCGCGAGGCTGGGATTTGCGCCTGATCACCTCCTGTGACATGAAGATCTACAAGTTGCCGAAAACCACGGAGTTCTGGCATCCGGTGGGCATCGTCATCGGCGGCAAGTCGCGGATCGGCGAGCACTGCATCATTCGCCAGAACGTCACCATCGGCCAGGTGCGGGATCGCTACCCGGTGATTGGCGACCGCGTCGAGATCGGCGCCGGCGCGATCATTCTCGGCGGCATCACCATCGGCGACGACGCGGTGATCGCCGCCGGCGCGGTGGTGGTCAGGGATGTGCCTGCCGGACATACCTATGTGTCGAAGCACGAGATACAGATCCAGCCGCGTTCAGATCAGCCCTAGCTCCACCTTCTTGCGCGCGATATAAGCGGCGGGGTCGCCACCGACGCGGTTGTCGACCGCGCTCGCGTCTTTCCTGCGGTCGCGCTCGAACCGCCGGAGGCGGCGGTGGATGCGCAGGGAGTCGAGGTCGATGATTTCCAGCCGGTCGCCGCCAAGCAGCAGGTTGGTGTGCTTGACGTCGCCGTGGGTGATCCCCAGGTGGTGCAGCGCCGCGACCAGCTCGCGGGTTTGCGCCACCACGGCGGGCCAGAGGGCGCGATCGAGCTGGCCGGTCATCAGCAGGTGGTGAAGGGTCTCGCCGGGTGATTTCTCGCAGACGATATAGCCGTCGCCCGGCAGCGGCCCGGAGCGGGTTTCGATATAGGCGAGGGGTTTTGGCGTGGCAATGCCGAGACGGTCGAGCAGCAGTCCGAGGACAAAGGATTTGCGCGCCCGCGAGGTGGTGAAGCAGCGGCGCAGGCCATGGATCAGGCCCTGGTGATTGTAGCGCTTGATCACCCAATCCTGGTCGTCGAAGCGGGCGCTGGCCACGGTGGAGGTCTGGTCGTGCTTGTAGCAATGGCCCTGGCTGATCAGCTGGTCGAGGGTTTCCTTCAGGTGGTGATCGTCCAGGGGGAAGCCGTCCACGGCCAGGCCGCGGTGGTGGCGGCCCGCGAGCCGCCGAAAGCCCCGGCCTTGCCGCAACTGAACGCGCAGGGTGTCGACGGCTTCCGCGACCCGTGGATTTCTCACAGCCACACCTCCCCCGGATCGAGCCGGCCGCGGGCCACCAACGTGTGGAGCCGCTGGCGGGTTCTATCTTCGACCTGGCGACACAGCGTGCGGCAGTCGAGCCCGGCAAAGTGGCGGCAGTAGGCGAGCAGGAAACACAGCCGCTCGCGGCGGCCGATGGCGGGCGACAGCAACATGTTGAGCTGGACCAGGTTCTTGAGGCGCAGCCGCTCCGGCAGAGTGGCGAAGCGGCGGGTGCGTTCGTTGTCGAGCCAGGCGCAGACAGTGCGCCCACCCTGTTCGCCAACCAGCAGGTTGCCGGGGCGCAGGTCGCCGTGGATGAAACCTTCGCGGTGCAGTTGTGCCACGGCGTCGGCGACGGCCCGCAGCCAGCGGCGCTTGTGCTCGAGCGCGGCGCCCTGCAATTGTCGGGCACATTGGTAGAGGTCGATCAGTTCGCCGAGGTCGCGGGTGACGGTGAAAAAGCGGTACTTGACCCCGAGCCGCTGTTGCCAGCCGATGACCAGCGTCGTGGCGACCTTGAAACCCGCGGCCGCGAGCTGCCGCTCGGCCTCGAGGGCACGCAGTGCCCGGTGGGGGCGGAACAGGTTTTTCAGCGTCTCGGCGGGGCCGCGATCGATAAATTCCTTGAGGTAGACCGCCGTCGGCGGCTGGCTGTCGAGCGCCAGCAGGCCCTGTGAAACCCGGGAGAACCGCGACGATGCCACCGCCTTGCCGGCGCTCAGCAGTTGTTGCGGTGTGTTCAGGGTGGCCAGTGCGTCAGTGGCGGCCAGTAATGGGTCGGCGGCCGCCAGTCGCCAGCGGGGGTTGGCTATCGCGGTGAGGCCGGTCATCGGGTTCACCGTCATCGCTCAGCCGGGCGCAGGCGGTGGAACCGGGTGGCGAGACGGGTGAACCAGGAAGTGTCGAGGGCCAGGGCCCGGGTGTACAGCTCGCGGGCTGCGGCGGGCTGGCCATGTTGCCTGAGTGCCCGCGCCGCGCCCAGATAATGGCGATGCAGGTAGGCAATGAACTCCGCATCTGCGGCGAGGGCGGCAAAGTCCGGGCTGGCGTGGATCTTTTCCAGCACCTGGACCTTGCTGAGCCGGTTGCGCAGGCGGTCGGCGGTGGCGCTGGCGCCGTGCATCCGATAGTCGGTGAGAGGGTCGGGGACATAGGCCTGGGGGTAGCGGTTGAGGATCCGCGCCCACAGGTCGAAGTCCTCGCCCACCGCGAGGCTGGTGTCGAAATGGCCGGCGGCATCGAGGCTGCCGCGCTCCACCAGCACCGAAGAGGTGATCAGTGGATAGCGGCGGATGATGAAGTCCTTGAGGTCGATTCTCCCCAACGGAATGGCGCGCCCCCGGGACAGGTTCTGATCTGTCACTGCGCCCCGGGCGTCGATGGCGCGACAGGCGGTGAACACCAGCGCGGCGTCGGAAGTGGCGGCGAGAGCTGCCAGCTGGCGGGCAATCTTGGTTGGGTGCCAGCGGTCGTCGGCGTCGAGAAACGCCACATAGGCGCCGCTGGCGGCGGCCAGGCCGGTATTGCGGGCAGCCGAAACGCCGCGATTGCTGGCATGGCGAATGAGGCTGATGCGGGCGTCGGCCGCGGCCAGGGTCGCGACCCTGTCAGCGGTGGCGTCGCTCGAGGCATCGTCGATCACCAGGATTTCAAGGTCGGCGTGATCCTGCGCGATGGCGCTGGCCAGGCATTCACCGATGAATGACGCCGCATTCCAGGCGGGTACGATGACCGATACCAGGGGCATCAGCCGAGAGAGACCTTGGACAGGGTATTGTCGAACAGAGCTTCATAGTTGTGCACCATGTGCTCCTTGCTGAAGTTGGCGATGGCGTGGACTTTACCCCGCTGACCCATCGCCACAAGCTGTTCCTTGGGGAGACGGGCGGCGGCGAGCATCGCGGTGGCGATCGAATCCTCGCTGTTGGGGTTCACCAGCCAGCCGCAATCGGCGCCGTCGACGACTTCCCGCATGCCGTTGATGTTGGATGTGATCACCGGCAGCGACGAGGCCATGGCTTCCAGCAGCGCCAGTGGCAGGCCCTCGCGCAACGAGGGCATCAGGAACACGTCGGCAGCCTGGAGCAGGTCGGCGACCCGCTGGCAATAGCCGAGGAAATGGACCTGCTGTTCCAGCCCCAACTGGCGGACGTGGTTTTTGAGGTTCGCTTCGAGAAGGCCGGAACCGACGATCATCAACAGTGAGTCGGGCGCCTGCGCCAGGGTGCGCTTGAAGGCATTGATGATGCGCTGGTGGTTCTTCTTTGCGTAGAGCCGTCCAACGATGAGAAAAACCCGCTTGCCGGCGGTCGGCACGCCGAACACCTCGTCGCGATCGAGGGATCGCGGCTGCTGGACGAACCGGGAGTAGTCGAGGCCGTTCTGGACGTGGAATATCTTGCTGCGCGGGATGCTGATGTTCTGCTGGTAGATATCGTTCATGCCGTCGCGGGAAACGCTGATCCAGCCGGACATCATCGGGTTGATGATGGCGTTGAGCAGCTTCTCGCCAGGGCCGTTCTTGCCGCGTACTATGCCGTGGAGAATGCCGAGCACGGCGGGGCGTGCGGTCGACAGCCGCGCGGCAATGACACCGATCGGTATGGTGCGGCGAAACTGGCATACCAGCAAATCGCATTCCTCGCTGTCGATGACCTGGCGCACCGCCCGCAGGGTGCCGGGATTGCGCCAGTTGAGTGCGCTGCGATCGAGGTTGAGGTAGACGGTCTTGACACCCAGGGCCTCGACACCGTTGTTGCCGTCGTCGCTGCCGCTCAGATAGCACACCAGGGTGCGGTACTTGCCCGGCGTCGTGGCGACCATCGAGTTGAGCAGCGGATAATTGCCGTTGTAGCGCTTGAACAGATGGATGACGGTGGGCTGCCGCTGGTCGACCAGCTGGGCGGGCGCGACCTGGTCGGCGTAGCGGACGCCGGTCGCGGGCTGGGGCGAAAGATCCATCTGGGCTACTGTGTCCTTTACGGTGTCACAATCGAGAGTACGCATACATCGGTAATCGGCAAGACATTCCCGGCGGGAGCAACCCGGCGCGCAAGGCGTCTTACTTCGCAAGATTCGCACATTTATCCCCATCGGGCCCCAGCGCTTCTCATCCGTGGGGCCAAATATAGCTATGGTTGGCGTTCCGGTGGCTGCGGCCAGGTGGGTTGGCCCTGTGTCATTGCCGATGAACAGCGTGGCGCGACGGCACATGGCGATCAGTTCGGCAATGCCCAGGTGGTTATGCAGAGAGACCATGTGCTGTCCGGCAAGTTCCGTCAACTGGCGGATGGTGGCGCCATCCCGGGCGCCGGCGCCGGTTACCAGGACCTGGTTGCCGCGGCTCGCCAGCCACTGCGCGAGTTGGGCGAAATAGCCCACCGGCCACTGCTTGTAGTTCTTGGTTGCGCCAGGATGGAGGACCACCAGGGGGCGTGCCGGATCGAGGTTCAGTTCCCCCAGTATGCGCTCGAGATTTGCCTCGGCCGTCGCGCTGGGCAGCAGGTCGGGGTAGCCCGGCGCCAGCGTCTCGCCGGTAATGGTGTCGCTGACGGTGGCGTAGTCGAAGAACCGGTGATCCTGGCGGTGATCGAGAGGGATGCGCTGGTCGAAGCCCTGGCAGTGGCGGTTGTCGGGGCCGAGACGGCGGCTTGCGCCGCTGATGCCGATGAACTGCCGGGTGACCTTGTCGCCCTCGATGGCGATACCCAGGGTGCCTCTGTGGCGCCACAACTGACGGATGAAACGAAACAACTGGCGGATGGAGCGCCAATGGTGCCAGTGTTCACTGGCGGTGCGGGGGAAATAGACCACCGGGCAGGTGAAGCCGGCGGCTTCGATGATGTCCCGGTAGCTGTTGTCCACCACCAGGGTCGTCTGGCCGGTGCCGAAATGGGTTTCCAGGGCTTTGACGGACTTCAGCGATACCAGCAGGTTGCCCATGTGCTTGCTGGGCATCCACAGGGTGGCCCTGGGTGGCGGTTGCGTGGCTGGCGGCAGAGGGTTTGCCATGCTGGGCTGGTCATCCGGTGGCGGTAGCGCCCGGATTATATCAGCTGGACCCGGGCGGACAATCGGTGGCTGCGGCAGCCGCGCTGTCGTCCGGGGATTCTGTGATACTATCGCCGCCTTGATGCTGCCGTATCCGGCGACCCTCATTGCGCCGCGGGGGCTGCCGGCTGCTGGTCACTACTTCCATCGTCATCGTCGCCTTCACTGTGCAGGGGGGATCGGGTCTTGCTGAATTTTACACAAATCCACAACGCCGAACTGAAACGGGATCCCTACCCTTATATGGTGGTGGAGAATGTGCTGGAGTCCACTGCTGTCGACGGGTTGCTGCGGGATTTCCCGGTGATCGATTACCCCGGCAGTATCCCGGTGTCCGAGGTCGGCTACGGTCCGGGCTTCCAGGCGCTCCTCGACGAACTCAACGGCCCGGTGTTTCGCGCCGCGATCGCCGAAAAATTCGGCCTCGACCTCGATGCCCTGCCGACGATGACCACGGTGCGGGGGGTGATGCGCGACAAGGATGGGCGTATCCACACCGACTCCAAGACCAAGGTCATTACCGTGCTGGTCTATTTCAACGCGGACTGGCAGGAGGACGGCGGCTACCTGCGAATCTTGCGCAACGGCACCGATCTCGACGATTACGTCGAGGAAATTCCCCCCCGGCTCGGCACCATGGTGGTATTCCAGGTCACCGATAACTGCTGGCACGGACACAAGCCGGTGGTGGGCAAGCGCCTGTCCATCCAGATGAACTACCTCACCGGCGAGGCGGCCAGGGGCAAGCACCAATTTTTCCATCGCCTGAGCGCCAGGTTGAAAAAACTGTTCGATACCCGGCACTGACCTGCCTGCCGCCCACCCAGCCACAAGCTCCCCCGATGAATGTATTGATCGTCAAATTGACCTCCATGGGGGATCTCGTTCAGGCGCTGCCGGCACTGACCGACGCCGTCCGGGCCCGCCCGGACATCGTTTTCGACTGGGTGGTGGACGAGGCCTTCGCCGAAGTGCCGGGCTGGCACCCGGCGGTGCGCCAGGTGATCTGTACCGCACACCGGCGCTGGCGCAAGTCTCCCGGTATTCTTGGTGGCGGCGAGCTTCGGGCGTTCGCCAGGACTCTGCGCGCCACTCGCTACGATGCGGTGATCGACGCCCAGACCAATATCAAGAGCGCGCTGGTGACCCGGCTCGCCCGAGGCGCCAAACACGGCCCCGACAAGGCCTCGGTGCGGGAAAAGCCCGCCCATTGGGCCTATCATCATCATTACGCCATTGCCCAGTACCAGTTGGCCATCGATCGCTGGCGCCAGTTGTTTGCTCAGGTACTGGATTATCCGCTGCCCGTGGCGCCGCCGGACTTTGGTCTCGCCGGCCGGGAGTGGCCGTTGCCGGCGGGCCTGCCGTCCACGCCCTACCTGGTTTTCGTCACCAACGCCAGCTGGGACAACAAGTATTGGACGGTGGCGCACTGGCGGGCACTGGCCGCGAGGGCTGCCGTCGCCGGTCGCCAGATAGTGCTCACCTGGGGCTCGGAAGTGGAGCGCGAGCGCACCGAGGCGCTGGCGGAGGGCCTGGACAATGCCCGGGTCCTGCCGCGGATGAGCCTGAGCGAGGTGGCCGGAACGATGGTCGGCAGCGAGGGGGCCATCTGCATGGACACCGGTCTCGCCCATGTGGCGGCGGCTCTCGATGTGCCGACCGTGACTCTTTATGGCCCCACCGACCCGGCACTGATCGGCGCAACCGGTGGCCGTTCCCGGCATATCCTCGCCGACGGTTTTCCGTGCATTCCCTGTTACCGCCGGGAGTGCAATATTCCCGGCTATCGCGGCCCGCAGGCACAATGCCTGAAGGCCGTTACCCCCGACCGGGTATGGGAAACCTATCGACGGCTGATAGAGGACATGCCGACAACACGATGACAGGTAATTATCGATGAAACTGGAATTCCCCCGCTTCGACAGTGCTCAGGTGCTGGTGGTCGGCGATCTGATGCTCGACCGCTACTGGCATGGCAGCACCTCCCGCATTTCACCGGAGGCCCCTGTGCCGGTGGTCAAGGTCGGCCATACCGAAGACCGTATCGGCGGTGCTGGCAACGTGGCACTCAACATTGCATCCCTCGGCTCCGCCGCCTCGCTGGTGGCGGTGGTGGGCCGGGACGAGGCTGCCGACACACTGCGGGCACGGCTTGGTTCCGCCGGTATCCGCTGTGATTTCCAGGTTTCCGACAGCCGGCCCACCATCACCAAGTTGCGGGTGGTCAGTCGCAGCCAGCAACTGCTGCGTATGGATTTCGAGGACATCTTCGAGCGCGAAGATGTGAGCGACCTGGTGGCCAAGACGGCGTCACAGCTCGGTGGCGTCCAGGCCGTGGTGCTGTCGGACTACAACAAGGGCGCCCTGCGGGATGCCCAAGACCTGATTGCAGCGGCCCGGGCCCGAGGCCTGCCGGTGCTGGTGGATCCCAAGGGCGGGAATTTCAGCCGTTACCAGGGCGCGACCCTGCTGACGCCCAACCTGCTCGAGTTTGAAGCGGTGGTCGGCCGTTGCAGCGCCGAGCACGAGTTGGTGGAGAAGGGCCTTGAACTGGTGGCCAGCCTCGACCTGGGTGCGCTGCTGGTCACCCGTGGCGAGCAGGGCATGACACTGATTCGTCCCGGTAGTCCGGCCCTCCATTTGCCGGCGCGGGCGCGGGAAGTGTTCGATGTCACCGGCGCCGGCGACACCGTGATCTCGGTGCTCGCCGCGGCGCTGGCTGCTGGCGAGGAGCTGCCGGAGGCGGTGGCCCTGGCCAATATCGCCGCCGGCATCGTGGTCGGCAAGCTGGGTACCGCCACGGTCAGCGGCCCGGAACTGCGCCGCGCCATACAGCAGGAGCAGGGTTCGGAGCGCGGTGTGGTCAACGAAGAGCAACTGGCCATCGATCTGGACGTGGCCCGGGCCCACGGCGAGCGGATCGTGTTCACAAACGGCTGTTTCGATATTCTCCATGCCGGCCACGTGGGCTATCTGGAGCAGGCCCGCAGGCTCGGCGATCGCCTGGTGGTGGCGGTCAACGCCGACGACTCGGTAAAGCGGCTCAAGGGCGAAGGCCGGCCGATCAATCCGGTCGAGCGCCGGATGGCGGTGCTGGCCGGTCTCGAGGCGGTGGATTGGGTGGTGTCATTCGAGGACGATACCCCCGAGCGCCTGTTGGCGTTGTTCAGGCCGGATATCCTGGTCAAGGGCGGCGACTACGACAGGCAAAGTGTGGTGGGCTGGGAGATTGTCGAGTCCTATGGTGGGGAGGTGCGGGCGCTCGATTTTCTCGACGACTGCTCGACCACCGCGATCGTGGAAAAGGTCCGCGGCGGCGGTTGATCGCCGGCCGGGGAGCGCCGCGGTCGAGGGTGAAAACCCCCGCTGCCGCGGTTTGGCGGCCTGTCGCGGGGCTGCTGGCACGCCGTCACCGCCGAAGATTGATGCGGGTCACAATATTTTTTGTGATACCCCTCAAAATAGTGTTTGAGAGTTGTTGAATTTGTTGGATAATTCCGTCACGTTTGTCAGCCAACAACGTGAACCAAAAGGCAAGTTACATCCACTGTCAATAGAGAGGGAGACGCTATGAAATCTGTAATGACCAAAACCGGTTTGGCCACCATGGGCCTGGCCCTGGTTCTGATGACCGGTTGTGCCGGCAACACAGCGCGTATCGACGCTGTCGAAGCCAAAGCCAATGCCGCCCAGCAAACCGCTGACGCTGCTCTGGCCGCTGCACAACGTGCCCAGCAAACCGCTGATCAGGCTCTGCGCGCCGCCAACGACGCCAACGCCGCGGTGACCCGTCTGTCCGAGACCGTCGGCCGCAAATAAGCAGCCGCCGCGTCAAGGAATTGAAAAGGCTGCCCTCGGGCAGCCTTTTTTTGTTCCGCCAATTGCATCTGCCCCACAGTTCCTGCAATACGCCCTTGCGGGATCCGGGCGCGAGGGCGCTTGTCAGTGCAGGGTGATGTCGGTGGGGATGCCGCGCTTTTCCTCGGCGATGAGTGTTACCTTCTCCCAGTCCACCGCGATCCGGTGCTGGGGCTGGTACGCCAGCGCGACCTCGATGATACCCTCGATATCGAGTGGCTTGCCCTGGTCCTCTTCCAACTGGGGGTGCACCTCGAGATACAGCCTGCCCTTCAGCCAGCCGGCCTTGATCGGCTCATTGATGATCCGTACCGGGGTCCCGGGGCTCACCGAGTGGGCCAGCTCTTCGATATCGCCATCGTAGAGGCGTATGCAACCGTGGCTGACCCGCATGCCGACGCCGACGATCTTGTTGGAGCCGTGAAACAGATAGCTCGGCAGCGACAGCCGCACGGCGTATTTGCCAAGGGGGTTGTCCGGGCCGGGAGGCACCACCGCCGGGAGGATGTCGCCCATCTCGGCGTGTTCCCTGCGGATCGACGCCGGCGGTGTCCAGGAGGGGCCGGCGACGACACTGGTCACCCGGGTTTCGGTCTCGGGGGTTTGCCAGCCTTCGCGACCGATGCCGACGCCATAGGAGCGCACCGTGTTTTTTTCCGGCAGGAAGTGATAGAGGCGGAATTCCGCCAGGTTGAGCACGATGGCTTCGCGCTCTTCGCGGGGCAGGATGAAGGACAACGGCAGGGTGATCTCGGTGCCGTCGCCGGGCACCCAGGGGTGGACACCGGGGTTGGCATCCACCATTTCGCGAAAGCCGAGGCCGTAGATGCGGCCGATGGCGACGAAGGTATCCTCATATTGGGTGCGCAACGTGGGGTTGTCGCCGACCACGGAATCACCGTTATCGGGGAGACGAAAGGTCAGCGCCTGGAGGCTTGCGGGCAGCCACAGGACGGCGAGCAGGAGGAGGATGTGGCGGCGAAACGGCTTCAAGTGAGAGTCCTTCGGAACAGTGGAGGCCAAAACCGGCGATTCTATCAAGTGAGCGACGATTTTGCGCGTTTTCGCGCGAGCAATCGCGCTGAACCGGCTGTGCCTGTGTTGGCGGCAGGAGGAGCTGTGCAGTGCGGCACGTCCGAGCCGCACCGGGGCCGGATCAGCGGTCCGCCGCCAGGGCCCGCTCGGCGTTGGCCGCAAGGTGGGCGGGGTTGATGGTGCCGACGATGGCGCTGCTCACGCCGGGGTGGGCGAACAGCATGGCAAAGCTTGCCGCCACCGGATCCTGCTCCCGCCCGGCGAGGTGGCCGCTGGCCAGCGCCTTTTTGATCAGCACACCCTTGCCGTGTCGATGGCAGTAGTCGGCGACCGGGATTTCGCTTTGATGGGCGAGATTCCAGGTGATCATCACGCAGTCGGCCCGCTGGGCGGCGAGGATGCCGCCGGCGACGGTCTTGGTGGACATGCCGAAGGCCCGCAACTTGCCCTCGCGCTTGAGGTCGGCAAGGGTGTCGAGGGTGCCGCGGTTGCGGATGATGTCCTCGTCGTTGCCATCGGAGTGGACGAGGACGATATCGAGATGATCGGTGGCGAGGCGCGCGAGGCTGCGCTCCACGCTGAACCGGGTGTGAGCGGGAGAGAAATCGAAGTGCGACTCGCCGTTGTCGAATTCTTCTCCGACCTTCGAGCAGATCAGCCAATCCTGGCGCTGGCCTTTGAGCAGCCGCCCCAGGCGCTCTTCGCTGGCGCCGTAGGCGGGAGCGGTGTCCACCAGGTTGATGCCGATGTCCCGGGCCAGGGCCAGCAGTTCGCGAGCGGCGTCATCGTCGGGGATGGCAAAGCGGTCGGGGTACTTGACTCCCTGGTCGCGGCCGAGCTTGACGGTGCCGAGCCCGAGGATGCTGACCGCCATGCCGGTGGTGCCGAGGGGACGTTTAGGCAGCTGCATGGGCGACTCCAAAGGCGGTTTCCCAGGGCGTCGGGGCGATGCCCGGAGCCGGCAGGGGAAGCGCCGGGGGTGGCTGGCGGGACGGCGCCAGGGCGCGTTCGGCGAGGCAGTCGGTCACGGTTTGGGCGAGGTTCGGCGCCAGGGTGAGCTTGGTGGGCCAGGCGGCGATAACCGGCAGCGGGTCGGCGCTGGCCGGCCATTTCGCCCAGCCGGCGAAGGCCTGGTCCGGGCGGGCGAAGTTGCGCTGGCGGGGCTCGGCCCGGTCGACGGCCAGAGCCGCCCATTGGGCGTCGCTGAAATCGAGCCAGGGCATCAACTCGGTGAGCTCGCGTCGCGCGCTGGCGATCGCCGTGTCGTCATCCTGGTGGGCGCCTTTTTCCGCGAGGCTGCCGCCCAGATACCAGACCTGGCTGCCGTCCGCCAGCGGGTGGCTTGAGATCGTCAACCGCGGGGTGGTTTCGGCGCCGAGACAGTGGCCGTAGAAGCGGTGTGGCAGGTGGTGGCGAACCATCACCTGCTTGAGCGGGCGGCGCTGCATTTCCGGCCAGTCGGCGCCGAGGCCGGAGAGCAGGTCGGCATTGCCCTGGCCGGCGCACAGCACCCAGGCATCGGCGGCGAGAGAGAAGCCGGCCTGGCGGTCGCCGACGCTGAGGTGGCAGGCGCCGCCGTCCTGCCGGGCCAGCCGAGCCTCGGCCCAATCGATGGTGAACAGCCGGCCGGAAACATTGTCGGCGAGGGCGCGCACCAGGCTCGGGGTGTCCATCACCATGTCCACCAGTCGGTAGACCTTGCCGTGAAAGCGGTCGTCCTGAAACAGGGATGGCAGTTGCGCCCTGGGCACGGCGTCCACCCGTCCGCGCACCGCCCGGCTGGCGAAGAAGCCGCCGAGCCGCGAACCCAGGCTGGCGGTGGACCACATGTGGAAGTGGTCGCTGAGGATGCGCGCCCGGCGCAGATCGACGTCGCCCCGGCCCTGGAGACAGGCGCTCCACTGGCCGGGCATGTCGGCGATGGCTTCGGAGGCGTTGGTCAGGGCGCCGCCGAGGGTGTACTTGATCCCGCCGTGGATCATCCCCTGGCTGGCCATGGTCTGGTCGCTGCCGAGGGCGCGGCTTTCCAGCAGCACGGCGTTGTAGCCTTGGTTGACCAGGCGGTTCAAGGTCCACAGGCCGGCGATGCCGCCGCCGATGATGGCCACGTCGACGCTGTGGGTAATGCTGTGCATGAGATGCCATCCGCGGGTCTGGTGAACGGCCCATTATAGCGCCGAGGCCGGCGCTTGGGGCCGTCCGGGTGGAACATGCAGGGCAGCTCGTGCTCTGCCCGATTCAGCTCTCCTCGGAGAATTGCCCTGGTATAGCGGCGTCTGGGCCTGGGACGATTCACTCTCGACCTGATTGGTGCAGCAGGCGGCGGGCATGCGCCGCGGCAACCGATTCCTCGTCGGTGGGTTCTACCGCCACCGTCACTGCGCTGCCTGCCGCCGAGATCCGCGCGGCATCGCCAGCATTGGCGCCGGCGTCCAGTTGCAGACCGAGAAAACTGAACGCTGCGCAGATACGCCGCCGGATCTCCGGATTGTGCTCGCCGACACCGGCGGTGAACACCAGCAGCTCCAGCCCCCCAAGTACCGCGACCAGTGCACCGATCTCCCGTACGATCCGGCGTATATACAGTGCCAGTGCATCGCTTGCATGGGCGGCCCACTCATCCGTCCCTTGCTCGAGCGGCAACAGCACACGAGGTTCCGCGGAGATACCCGACACGCCGAGCAGACCGGACTCGTGGTAGAGGATGTGGCTGACCTGTTTCAGGCTCAACTTTTCGATCTCCATCAGATAGATCACCGCGCCGGGATCGATCGAGCCGGTGCGGGTCCCCATCATCAGCCCGTCCAACGCCGAGAAGCCCATCGTCGTCGCCACGCTCTCAAGGTTGTACATCGCGCACAGGCTGGCGCCGCTGCCCAGGTGAGCGACGATCACCTTGCCCTGCGCGAGCTTCCCGTAGCGAGCCGGCAGGGCACTCGCCATGTACTCGTACGACAGCCCGTGAAAACCGTAGCGACGCAGGCCCCGCTCCCAGGCTGCGCGCGGCAGGGGCAGTTGCTTCTCGACTTTTGGCAGAGTCCGATGGAAGGCGGTGTCGAAACAGGCGACCTGGACGATGTCCGGTTGTTCAGCCATCAGAATCGCCATCGTTTCCAGAGCGAATGGCTGATGCAGCGGGGCAAGTGGAATGTAGGATCTCAGGTCGGCCAGCACTCCGCTGTCGACCCGCACCGGCGAGAAGTATTTGTTGCCGCCGTGCACCACCCGATGCGCGACCGCGGCAATACGGCGTCCGTCGAGGCGCGCGGCGACATGTTCCCGTATCAACTGCAAGGCGTCGCGGTGGGGATGACCGGCATCGAGCTCTATGGGAAACGGAGCTGCGCCGGTCTCGCCAAAGTCAGGCTTGGGCCCACCGATGCCTTGCACCTTGCCGTTCCACAGCGGCTTGCGCTGCTCTGGGTCAGCGGCATCGAATACCGCGAACTTGATGCTGGATGAGCCGCAGTTGAGCACAAGGATCAGCCCGTGCCCGGGTTGGCTGGTGACTAGGTCCATAGTGTCGTTCTCTCTGTGTCGAGTGCTGGCGACTTGGCGAGGGTGCTGGAGCGTCTATATTGTTGGCAATAGGATTCAGCGTGCGGTGTAACCGCCATCGGCGATGAGCTGAGTGCCTGTGACGAAGCTTCCCGCTTCCGATAGCAGAAAGGCCACGGCATGGGCAATTTCATCCACAGTACCCAGGCGGCCGACCGGATGCAGATCGACAGCCTGCCGCAGGGCCGACTCATCGAGGAAATCGAGGATTGGCGTCTGCACATATCCGGGATGGATCGAATTGATGCGGACTCCCTTGGCTGCATAGGCCAGCGCTGCCGACCGGGTAAGCCCAGTGACTGCGTGCTTGGCCGCAACATACGCCGGGCTCGCCGCGTCGCCGACCAGCCCCAGGATGGACGACACGTTGACGACGGCGCCGCCCCCTGAACGGAGGATGGCGGGAATCTGATGGCGCAGGCCATAGAACACACCGTGCAGGTTGACGTCGATCACGCGATGCCACTCAGCGGGGTTCAGGTCCCCCACAGGTCCCTGGTCACCGCTGATGCCGGCATTGTTGACCGCAAAATGAAGGCCGCCGAACGTATCGACCGCGCAGGCCACGGCGGCTTCGACCTCATCGATGCGCGCCACGTCGGCGGCGTTGGCCACGGCATGACCGCCCGCGGAGCGGATCAGGCCGACGACCCGCTCCGCGTTGCGGGCGCTGACATCCGATACGACGACGCTCAGGCCGTTGCGCGCGAGAAGTCGGGCGATGGCTTCGCCGATGCCAGACCCGGCGCCGGTGACCAGAGCTACACGGCCATAAAATGAGTAGTGCATGGTAGTTTCCCCAACGGTATGGACAATATGCGAGATGCAGGCCGGCTCAAGGTGGCGACGTCCGGTAGTGGTGGGCCAGCATCAGCGCGATCGCGCACGAGGCGATGCGTGTTTCGCGCGAGTCGGCGCGGCTGGTCAGAATGATCGGCACCTTGCCGCCAAGAACGATTCCGGCGCTGGCCGCACCGCCCAGATACATCAATTGTTTGGCAAGCATGTTGCCGCTCTCCAGGTCGGGCACGACGAGGATGTCGGCTTGCCCGGCGACGTCGGAGACGATGCCCTTGATG
>Ga0265293_10001648_pt1 | contig 47901 bp, 34 predicted proteins | sample Munlanlewell138R_FD_192505 | JGI IMG/M metagenome (GOLD analysis project Ga0265293, IMG submission 192505) | Leachate microbial communities from a municipal landfill in Southern Ontario, Canada - Leachate well 138R | ecosystem: Engineered > Solid waste > Landfill > Unclassified | place: Canada... | reverse complement strand
GCCGCAGAGCGTATAGGCACGGGTTTACCACCGCCGGTGAGCGTATAGGCGCAGGTTTGCCCCTGCCGGAGAGCGTATAGGCATGGGTTTACCACTGCCGGTGAGCGTATAGGCCCGGGTTTACCACTGCCGGTGAGCGTATAGGCACGGGTGTGCCACCGCCGGAGAGCGTATACGGCAGTAGCCGGCCCCGCCGGCGACCCCCGCCGATGGGCAGCAGTGCGCTCCGTATGATCTGTTGATTCTATGTTCAGACTCACACCCATCCAGACACTGAAAGCGAGGACGCCGCCATGGTAACAGACCAATCCTTTTCCCTCCGGCAAGCCATCCCCTTCTGGGAGCACCTAAGTGAGCCGCAAAAAAACCTGGTGCTCACCCATATCGCCCCCGCCCACTACCAAAAGGGGCAGATGATGGGGGACGAGATAGAGTGCTTAGGGCTGATGCTGATTCGTTCCGGCAAGGTCTGCGTCTCCATGCTTTCCGAGGACGGCCGCGCCATCACCCTGTACCGATTGGGCAAGGACGACATTTGCGTGCTCTCCGCCTCCTGCGTGCTGTCGCAGATCACCTTTGATGTGCATATCGAGGCGCAGGAGGACACCGACCTCTTTGTCCTCAACGCCGGACTGGTGCACCGCCTGACGGAGGAAAACATCTACGTGAAGGCCTTCATCCACCAACTCATCAACGAGCGGTTCTCGGATGTGATGTGGGCGATGCAGCAACTGCTGTTTTTGGGCCTTGACCGTCGAGTCGCCCGCTACCTCTACGAGGAGAGCGTCGCGACCGGCAACCCGCTGCTGCGCACCACCCACGACCAGATCGCCCGGCATGTCGGCTCCGCCCGCGAGGTCGTGACCCGTATGCTCAACCGCTTTGCCGACGAGGGCGTGGTCCGGTTGCAGCGCGGTACTGTTTTGGTGCTCGACCCCAAACAACTCAAAAAATTGATATAGTTGCACCCGCTGCCGCCCCCACAGGGCTCCTCTCGCCCGTCGGCCCCCGTTTATACACTCTTTTCTGCATAAAACGCTTAACCTCGACACAGGATTATTTTCCAATTCACCACTTAAGTCGGAAAAAGTAGTTTGTTTATTCAGTATTTTGCATGATTATGTGCCCTTAAATCCATGGCGTTATTTGTAGTAAATATATAGTTTTGCACAGACCCACCCCCCCTGCTTTTGGAGCATTTGCCGAATTTTCCGTAATTCAAAAAAACCTCTTGACAAACATATTGAATTGTTTTATAATACATCATGTGCGAAATATTCGAATTTATCTTTTTTCCGGTTACCCCTCTCAAGGCTATCACAAATACTTATGGCGAAAAATCAATAAATATAAGGCCTGACCCGCATTTGTCCGTTTTCTTATGCAATGTATACGGAACAGAGGTACCAAGAGTCCAACAACAGGAAAGATGAAGATAAAGTCAGCGTGAATACGAATACAACTTTTCGAATTACCTGGAAAATAGACGGGCATGTCATTACCAGTTACGTGGCGCAAGGAGCCATCCCACAGTGCCCTGTCAGCGTCGACAAAGCCGATACCGCCCATGCGCGCTACACCTTTGCCGGCTGGCAGCCTGCCCTGGCCCCCGCTGTGGCGGATACAGTATACACCGCCCTCTACCGCGAACAACCCCTGACCCCCACCCCCCCGCCGAAAGGCAGTGACATGTTTTCCGCCCGTGACCGAGTCGTCGGTTTTGATGCCGCCACCGGCATGGTGATTGTCTCCCGATATAAACGCAGCTTCCTGTCCCGCCTGACGCAAGGCACCGATTTATGCAAGCTCAATTACAACAAGATCAAGAATTACCTGCTCTCCAACTCCAGCGTCACCTACACCATCAGTTGGGATTATGAGCGTTTCAGCTTGGGCAACACCCAACTGGCCAAAATCCGCATCACCGGCAACACGCTTTACCTGTACTTAGCCTTCCCCCCCGAGGAAAAGCTCCATGCCGGCTACCGGGGACAGGATGTCTCCGGTATCAAGCGCTACCAGCAGGTTCCCTTCCTCTTTCGGGTCACCAATAACCGCCAGGCGGGCACCGCCCTGGAGCTGCTGGCCGACTTGTTTGAAAAATTCGGCATCATCCGAGACCGTCCCTCCGAGGTGGACTGGACCGAGCCCCACCCCTTCGCCACCGATACCGAGCTGCTGGCCGTGGGGCTGATCCGCGAGGTGTTCGAGCGGCGGCGAAAGATCAAAGAAGACGAGGTGGTACTGGACCAGCTCAGAAGCGAACACAAGCTGCTCACCGCAGTGCCCGAGGAGACCGCCGTGTCGGTGGAGGACGAGGACGACGAGCCCTCCTGCGAGCTGCAGGATCCCACCGAGTGCTTGTGGCAAGCGCCCACCAACGCCGCCCGCCTCCAGGCAGAGGCAGAGGCCACCCTCTCACCCGTCCCGCCCGCACCGGCAGCCCTCCCGAAGGGCACCGCTGAGGCAGGCCCCCTTCCCCCGGCAGACAACAACGACACCGGCCCGGCGCCCTCCACCAGAGAGTCGCTCTCCTCTGGAGATCCTCTCCCCGGCAGGGAGCCGCCCGCCGAGAAAAGTCTGGCTACATATAGTTTCACCGCACTCACGCCCACCGAGGGCACCAGCAGTTTCCTCTCCCCCGTACCCGACCAGCCCGCCTCCGATTTCTTTCTGATCACCTGGATGGTGGACGCGCATCGGTACACGACCCTCTGCAAGTTCGGCACCCTGCCCGTACCCAAAGACCGCTTTGTCGCCGAAAGCGACCGGCCGAGCAGCTTTCGTTTTTTGGGCTGGGCCCCCTCCCTGGCACCGGCGTACCACCACACCACCTACCGCGCGGTGTTCGCCCCCAGTGCCTCCGCTCCCTCGGGGAAAAGCTACCTGAGCATGTCCCGCCTGCCCCGCCGTGCCCGTGTCTTGGACGCCTGCGGCGACCAGATCGGGTATATCCGCAACAAGCGCCTGTACCACTATGACGACAGCGAATGGGCGGTGTTGCGCAGCAAGCAAGGGGCGGTGCAGCTGGTCAAGGACCAGCAGGAAATCGCCTACGTCGATTGCAACTACAATATCCTCAACTACAAAAACGAGTATGTCGGCACCATTTCCCGCCTCTACCGCTACCTCACGCGCGGCGCCCTCGCCTTTCTGCTACTGGTCGCCGTCACCATCTCGGTGTTGCTGGTGCTGAAAATTTTAGGTGGCCAAAACACCCAGCCCGAACCCCCCTCTTTCAGCATCGCGCAGCTCAGACCGGGCACCTACTGGTCGGATGTCCGCCAGCTGGATATTTTCAGCCAGGGATCCGAGGACCGCGTCATTTCCCCCGGCACCCGCGGCACCTATGAATTCTATGTGCGCAACGACGGACTGGATAAGGTTTACTTTGACCTGCTTTTCTCGGATGAAAACCCGCACGACATCCCCATGACCTACCGCCTCAAAATCAACAACGTGTATGTGGTGGGCGGTCCGGGCAACTGGGTGCCCATCCAAGACCTCCAAATCAGCGACAGCGAGCTGCTCCCCTATCCCTACGGCAACCATAAGGTCACCCTGGAGTGGCAGTGGGACTCTGGAAGTGACGGAGATGATACCCATATCGGCAACCAAGAAGATGTCAACTACACACTGACACTGGAAATTTTGGCAAGGATCGCCCGTGACTGACCACTGCCATGATCGCCATCAAAAAGCCATTCTGCACAGAATAGAGGAGTGAAAAATGTACACGCAAGCAAAACGAAAAATGAGCGCGTCCGCCATCGTGGGTGTGGTGCTATGCATTTTACTGATTCCCATCCTGCTGTTTAATTCCGTCATCATCATCAAGGGTCTGGTAGACCCCGATAACCCGCCCAGCATTTTTGGCGTATACCCCTTTGTGGTGGTCACCGACTCCATGTATGTGGAGAAGGGCGACATCAAGGGCGGAGACCTGATCTTTTCCAAGAAAGTAGACCCCGACACCCTGGAGAAGGGGGACATCATCTCCTTCTGGGATGCGCAGGGCAGCATCACCACCCACCGCATTGTGCAGGTGCTGCAAACCGAGGAGGGCCCCGCTTTCTATACCAAGGGCGACGCCAACCCCACCCAGGACCAGCTGATTGCGCGGGGAGATGACCCCATAGCGGCAGCGGATGTGGTGGGACTCTACAAAAGCCGCATCGGCGGCGTGGGCAAGTTCGCCATGTTCCTGCAGCAACCCCTTGGCCTGCTCTGCTTTGCGGGCATTCCCATTCTGCTTTTCATCATCCATGATGTCCTTCAAAAACGCATGGTGATGTCCCAGAAGGATGCCAAAAACAAAGCATTGGAGGAGGAGCTGGAAAGGCTGCGCCGGAAGGAGGCCGAAAAGTCTCCTGCCTCAGAGGCCGGCCATGAAGACGCTCCCTCCCAACAGTAATCCCCGCACCCCTGCCCGGCGGCCATTCCGCGTCTTCTTTTTGCTACTCTACCTGACGTTGCTGTCCGCCTTTTATGTCTCCACGACCATGGCGCGCTACCTCACCCACACCGGCGGCGACTCAGTCGCCCGCGTGGCGAAATGGCAAATAGTGCTGAACGGAGACCACCTGCAGGCAACCGGGGCGGACGACGCGGTCTCCTTCCCTCTCTTTGAGACGGTCCATACCGTCGGAGGCGGCTTGCAGACAGACCTGGCGCCGGGCACCATTGCTCCGGGCACAGAGGGCGCCTTCACCCTCTTGGTGGAGAATCGCTCCGACGTGGCCGCCACCCTGACCTCCCTTGCCCTGTCGGCAGACAATCCCTACGGCATCCCCCTCCGCTTTTCAGCCAACGGGCTGGACTGGACGGATGACATCACCACCCTCTCCCTCAGTGCCGTTCCGCTGGGTATCGGCCAGCAAGTCAGCATGACCCTCTACTGGCAGTGGTCCTACCACACCGACGCCTACGGCGACTATTTTGATACCCTGCTCGGGCAGGCGGCGGCGGAGGCAGGCGCCATCATCGGCTACCGGGTCAACCAGGGGTTTGGCGAGCACCATCGCGGTGAGCTCCTCTCCCCGCCCGACTACGCACTGCTGGACGAGGCCGCGCAAGCCTACTGCTCCGCGGTACTGTCCGAGGCCCCCGCCATCACGGTCACGGCCTCCCTGTCACTGGAGCAGGTTGACTGAATCACTTACCGGGTAATCGAGGTTCATCGCCACCGGAACCTCCTTATGATAACCAAAGCGCCCCTTTCGATAAGCAATGGATTGGCTTACAACGAATCCAAAAACTATATTGACAAACATTTTTAGGAGGAAACCCCCATGAGCACTGCAAAAAAGACCTGGACTTCCAAAATTGCCATCTTGGCAATCGCATTGACGCTTGTTACTTCTTACTTCGTCGGCAACACCTTTGCAAAGTACATCACGTCTGCCAGCGGCTCGGACACCGCTCGCGTGGCACACTGGGGTGTGGCCATTGACGGCAATACCGCCAGCGAGATCGCCAGCCTGGCCGTCTCGGACCTGTTCGCCAACTCCTATGAGAATGCAGGCGGCACCCTCACCACCGTTGACGGCGGCACAGATAAAGTCTTTGCCCCCGGCACCGCCGGCGCCATTGGCTTCACCGTGAGTGGCGCACCCGAGGTTGCCTACACCTTCGTGGTCACCGCTACCGGCGGCGAGACCGGCAACTGGAAGGACGCTGAAGGGGATGACTACCTGCCCATCGTCTACACCCTGACCGACAACAACACCTCAGATTCCGAGAACTACGGCTCCATGACCGCGCTGGTCGCCGCGCTGAATGACCTGACCACCGCCGACACCATCGCCGCCGGGACGGCCATCGACCTCGACTACACCATCAGCTGGGCTTGGGCTTTTGAGTCGGGCAACGATGCCGCAGACACCTACCTCGGCGACTATGCCGCCGACCCTGCCAATGCTGCAACGATCCCCGGCGTCGAGCTGTCCATCACCATCACCGTGACCCAAGTCAACGAGTAATTCCAACCAAAAAGACACAACCATCGAGGTTTCATCAGAACCCAAGGCACGACCGCACGCCTTGTGCGTGCGGCGTCGCCGAGTGTGTCCGCCCGTCCCGGTGGCAGGGCGGGCGGACATCCTATATGGGCCTCCCGCTCCCTGAGAGATACGCTCTCCAACCAACCCGGCCTGTCGCTCACCCCATACGGGGATGAGCCCGCCCGCCTACCCTGTGTGTCGCTCACCCCATACGGGGATGAGCCCGCCCGCCTACCCTGTGTGTCGCTCACCCCATACGGGGATGAGCCCGCCCGCCTACCCTGTGTACCGCTCACCTCATCGGTGAGTCGCTTACCTCATCGGTGAGCCGTTTGCCCATAGGGGCGGGCATCCTATCTTGAGGCAACTATGAAAAAAATACTGACTGTCACTGCCTTCATCGGCAAGACCCTGCTCTATACCCTGCTCACGGTGGTGCTGGTGTTCAACCTGTATGGCGCCGTGCGGTTGTCGTTTTTTGACGACAAGCTGCCCCTGTTTTTGGGCTTCGGGCAGGCAGTGGTGGCCTCGGGCAGCATGGAGCCCGCGCTCAGCGTGGACGACTGGTTGCTCGTCCATCGGCAGCGGCAGTATGACGTAGACGATATCATTACCTACCAAAGAGGCAGCGAGACCCCCACCACCCACCGCATCATTGCCCTGACCGAGTCGGGGGATTTTGTGACCCGGGGCGACGCCAACAACACCTCCGACGACCCTGTCCCGGCCGATGCCGTCAAGGGCAAGGTCATCCTGGTCGTCCCCAAAGTGGGGGGGTTGACCCGAAAACCCGTCTTTTGGGTGGTGATGGTGGGCATCCTCGGCATCTATTTCCTGTTTCCAAGCAGAAGCAAAGGAGAGAGCGCGCATGAAGAAGACACTCGGGAGTAAGCGGCTGTCTTTCCGCTCTTTTTTGTTTTATCTGCTCTTGCTGACCCTCACCCTTTCCGCGCCGACCTTTGCCAAGTATCTGATCAACTCCACCAACAACGGCAGCACAAATGTGGCCGTCTGGCGGATCAACACCACCGCCTCCCTTGCCGACTTTCTGCAGGGACTGGCGCCGGGCGGACAGGGGGACTACCTGTTCCGGCTCGACGCGCAGACCGGCGCCGCCTTTGCGCTGGAGCTGGAGGTCATCCCCCGTATGGCAGCCGCTGATTTTCTGGTGGTGGAAAGCCCCGTGGGCTCCGCGACTTACCTCTCCTACCTGCCCCTTCTCTTTTACTTTGACGAGGAGCTGTGCGGAGAGACCGGCAGCCTGCCGGAGCTGGCCGCCACACTGGAAGCCCTCGCCGACACCTACCCCTCCGGCAACACCTCCCTGATCCACACCATCAGTTGGACATGGCCGGACCTGGGAGAGACCCCCTCCGATTACGAGAAAACACCGGGGGTTTTCTATACTTTCAATGAACTGGACACCCTGCTCTGCCAAGCGGCGATCGAGCACCCCATTGAACTCGGGCTGGAAATCAGGATCAACGCCACCCAGGCGGACTGATTCCCCCTTCGTCAAAGACCTCCCAAAGGAGCCAATGGACACTACCCTATGACAAAGACGAACCTGATGAGATCCCCCTTTTCACGCAAACACCTGCGTGCCGTACTCGTGGCCCTGCTGCTTTTTACCTGTTTGCTGCAGGCGTACTCGCTGGTGCAGGCGCGCTTTGCCTCCGAGCTGCTGGACGGCGCGGACGGCCATATTTTACCCATGCTCTGCTACCTGGACGACGGGCAGGGCGGCTCTCCCACGCTCGAATTTGTGGAGTCGGTGGAGTCGGACGGCACTGTCTTTCTGATCGCCAACTATGACTTTGTCGTGCGCAACTACCGGGACGGGGTGGTCTCGGGCGTGCCGCTGACCTACTACCTGACCCCCACCCTCACCCCCTATCTCCTGACCGACATGACCATGCAGATCAACGGGCAGATCGTGACCCCCGACGAACAGGGACGCTTTTATGCCACCATGCCGGGCGGAGAGGCCCAGCAGCATGAGTGCACCCTGTATATCCGCATCTCCGACCGCCAGACGCTGGACCCTGCCCTGACGCAGGTCTCCCTGTTGGTCTCGCTCTCGGCGATCCAGGAGGTGCCCTCATGAAAAAAACCACCCTGTGGGTCGCGTGGCTCCTGACACTCAGCCTGCTCTTTTCGGTGGCGGACACCACCGCCCGCTATGTGCTGGCGGACATCTCCACCCTGAACCCCACCCTGCTCATTCCCTCGCCCGGCGGCTCGGGCAGCTCGGGCGGCAGTGAGCCCAACGCCACCTATACGTTTGAGTACACGGGCGACGCGCAGACCTTCGTCTGCCCCGCCAACGGCTACTACACCTTTCTCCTCTACGGCGCCTCGGGCGCCTCGGGCGGCGGCATGGGCGCGCATACCAAGGGGACGGTCTACCTCCTCAAGGACACCGTGCTCTACCTCTACGTCGGCGGTGCGGGGAGCAGTGCGACCACGCCCCTGTCGTACAGCCCCAAGAAGAACCAGCCTGCCAAGCTGGTCCCGGGCGGCTTCAACGGCGGCGGCAGCAGCTACATCAGCTACCTGAACAATCCCTCCCTGAGCTACAACTCCAACACCCTGGGCAGCGGCGGCGGGGCGACCGACATTCGCATCGGCGGCGACTCCCTGGCGCACCGTGTCATGGTGGCGGCGGGCGGCGGCGGCGGGGCGAACTATAACTACGGCTCTCCCCCCTTTACCTACCCGGCGTACGGCGGGAACGGCGGCACCCTGATTGGCGTGGACGGCTCGGTGGGCTCGCAGGTCAGCTCCATCACCGGCAACGCCTTTTATAAGCAGGTCTACCTGGGCAAGGGCGGCTCCCAAGGCGAGGGCGGCGGTCTGGTCAGCTTTTTTGACCTGAAAAAGGCGAACGGCAACTATGAACACCCCGCCTACCAGACCAACGAACTCAACTTCCACCTGTACAGTTACAGCGGCCCGGGCAGGGGCGGCTCGGTCTACGGCAACAGCGTCGCAGAGGCGACCAGCACCGCCCTCACCCACAACGGGGTCAACTACCTGACCCTCAATAGCGCCCTCACACTCACCGCCAACACGGTCATGAAAGATATCGTGTGCGTGGTGGGCGGGGGCGGCGGCTACTATGGCGGGGGGCTGGGCGTGCTGGCCGGCGGGGGCGGCGGCTCCTCCTACCTGCCCAGCCACTTTGAGGGTTTCTCCTCCCCCGAGGGCGCCGCCTATACCTTCACCAGCCCCCAGTGGACCCCCGGCGTCCGTACGGGCAACGGCGAGTGCGTCATTGAGTACAGCGCCGCCCATCCCAACAACGCGACGGTCACCGAGAACCCGGACGAAAGCATCTCCTATGATTTCGGCTATGTCGGCTATGCGGAGGTGTTTGTCACCCTAATCAGCGGGGAGTACACCTTTGAACTGTACGGCGCCTCGGGCGGCGCGGGCGGGGGCCTGGGCGCGTATACCAAGGGCACCGTCTATCTGCCTGCCGGCGTGCCTATCTACATCTATGTGGGCGGGCAGGGCTCCACCTACACCAGCAACTGGACCGACCGCCCCAAGGGCATCGTGGTCAACGGCGGCTTCAACGGCGGGGGGCACAGCTACATCAGCCCCGACCCCAATACCACCATGGGGAGCAACACCAGCCTCATCGGCGCGGGTGGCGGGGGCACCGATATTCGCGTCGGCGGCTACACACTGCCCTACCGCATCATGGTGGCGGGAGGTGGGGGCGGCTCCGCCAACTTCAATTATGACGCCGGTACCTCCCATGTGTACCAAACCTCCGGCGGAAGCGGCGGCACCCTGACAGGCGCGCCGGGCTGGTCGTTCAGCACCGCCTATTTTGACCATGTCAGAAACGCCCTGCAAGGCAAGCCCTACTACCAGCAGCTGTATGTCGGTCAGGGCGGCACCCAGAGCGCGGGGGGCAGTTTTTCGCGGTATTTCAATGACGCGTCCGATACCCCGGCGGCACTGGCTGCCTATGCGCTCAACGACCAGCACTTTTTCCTGTACCCGTACAGCGGCCTCGGCCAGGGCGGGTCTGTCTACGGCAACTCGGTCAGTCAGGCCGAAAGCGACCTGCTCACCTTTGGGGGGGTCAGCTACCGCACCCTCAACGACCAGTTGCGCCTGAACGGCCAAAACCCCCTGTACCAAAGAATCTTTTTGGTGGGGGGCGGCGGCGGCTATTACGGCGGGGGACCGGGCGTGCTCTACGCGGGCGGGGGCGGTTCGTCCTACCTGCCGGCACCGGGCTTTTCCGATACAACGGACGCCGCCTATACCTTCTCGGACGCCGCCTGGACACCGGGCCACCAGAGCGGCAACGGCCGCTGTGTCATCACCGTCCGGATGTCGGGCGGGCCGGTACTGGCCCGGACGGTCGCCGTGTCCTTTGACACCAACGGCGGCACCGAGATCCCCTTCCGGTACGTCACCCACGGCACCACCCTTGAGCTGCCCGAGCCGCCCACCAAGCCCGGCTATACCTTCGCAGGCTGGTACCGCAACGCGGCGTTGAGCATCCCCTTTGACCCCATGACCATGATCACCGGTGACATGACCCTCTATGCCCACTGGGTCAGAACCACGCTGTCGCCCTATACGCCGGGCACGGCGTTCTGGGCGGACGGCTACCGGGAGCGCATCCGCGGGGTGTCCTTTGCGGAGCACGACGACGTGCCGCCCGACGCCCTGGAAGTATGGGATCTGACCTCCGACGGCTCGGACACCATTCTGGCATGGCTGACCCCTGCCCCGGGCGACGGCTACCACCTGACGGTGGGCAGCGATACCCCCATCATTGTCACCGACCTTGACCACTATTTTCGGAATATGACCGCCCTGACCTCGGTCGAGGGGCTGGATACGCTCGACACGACCGGGCTGCGCAGTCTGCGCGCCACCTTTGCCGGCTGTACCTCGCTGGTCTCGCTGGACCTCTCCGGGCTCGAGGCCGGCGCGCTGACCTCGCTGCAGCAAACCTTTGAGGGCTGTACCGCGCTGGTGAGGCTGGACACCACCGGCTGGCAAACCGCCTCCCTGCGCTCGCTCTACCGTACCTTCGCGGGCTGCGCCGCCCTCTTTTACACCCCCGGACTCTCCGGGTGGCAGACGGGGCAGGTCAGCTCGATGGCAGAGACCTTTTCGGGCTGCGCCTCGCTGACGGCGCTCGACCTGTCGGGCTGGGATACCGCCGCGCTCACCACGCTGGAGGGGACCTTCTACGGCTGTGGCGCGCTGCAAAGCGTGGATACCACCGGCTGGGACCTGTCCGCCCTCACCACCCTGCGCCGCACCTTTTACGGCTGTCGAAGCCTGCTGTCTGTCCCCGGCCTTGCCGAGTGGGACACCGCCGGTGTCACGAACATGCAGGGGACCTTTGCCGAGTGCACCTCCCTGACCGCCCTGCCGGTGGCGGACTGGCAGACCGGACAGGTGCGCACCATGCACACCATGTTCTACGCCTGCCGCAACCTGCGCGCGCTCGACCTGTCGGGCTGGGATGTGTCGCTGGTGGAGAGCTTCCGCATGACCTTTGCCTCCTGCCTCAGTCTGGAGGTCCTCTCGGCTACCGGCTGGCAGCTCGGCGCGCCCGATCTGTCCTTCCTGTTTGACAACTGCCTGAGCCTCACGAGCATTACGGGCTATGAGACGTGGGATCTCTCCGGGGCGACCGACACCACCGGGATGTTCCGCGGCTGTTACCAGCTGGTCCTGCCCTGATCCCGTCCTTCGGCAGACAAGTCAACCCTATCCATCAATAAAACCCCTCCCCGCAGACGCGCTGCACGGGAGGGGTTTTAAGCGTTTCTTTCGTTTTCCCTATCCATCCGGGGGCCGGAGCGGGGCAGGTTACACCTGTATGCGCACCGTCATTCCCAACAGGTCGGCGTTTGCCTCGAGGAGGGGCATGACCCTTGAGCGCAAAAACTCCTCGGTCTGCTGGCGTGCCCGGCCGGTGAATTGTTCGGCCTTGACCAGCTCGGCAAGCTCATGCTCGGTGAGGTCAAAGGTGGGGTCGGTGAGGATGCGCCGAAACAGGTCATTGTCGCTGCCGTGGAGCTTGATTTGCCTCGTGGTGTCCACCGAGTGGCGGCGCAGCGCCTCATGGAGCACCTGGCGGTTGCCCCCCTTTTTGGTGCAGTGCATCAAAATGCGCTCGGTCACCATGAAGGGCATCTCTTCCTCCAAATGCCGCCTGATCATGTTGGGGTAGACCACCCCGCCCCGCACCACATTGATGTAGAGCGACAAGATACCGTCCACCGCCAGGAATGCCTCGGGGATGGCGATGCGGCGGTTGGCGGAGTCGTCCAGCGTGCGCTCCAGCCACTGCCCCGCGGCGGTGATGGCGGGGTTGAGCGTGTCCACCATCACATAGCGCGCCAGGGAGGCGATGCGCTCGCAGCGCATGGGGTTGCGCTTGTACGCCATGGCGGAGGAGCCGATCTGTCCGCTCTCAAAGGGCTCGTCAAACTCCTTCAGGTGCGCCATCAGGCGGATGTCGTTGGAAAACTTCGCGGCGCTCTGGGCGATGCCGGACAACACCGAGAGCACCTGGTAGTCCACCTTGCGGGAGTAGGTCTGCCCCGACACGGGGTAGCAGTCCTCAAAGCCCATCTTCTCGGCAATCAGGCGCTCCAGCGCCTTGACCCGATCGTGGTCCTGGTCAAACAGGTCCAGAAAACTGGCGGCGGTGCCGGTCGTGCCCTTACACCCCAGCAGCTTGAGGCGTCCCAGCTGAAAGTCGAGCTGGTCCAGGTCAAGCATCAAATCCTGCAGCCACAGGGTCGCCCGCTTGCCGAGGGTGGTGGGTTGCGCGGCTTGAAAGTGGGTGTAGGCAAGGGTGGGCAGTGCCTTATGAATCTGGGAAAAGTCGGCCACGGCGGCGATGCAGTTGACCAGCAGCCGCCGCAGTTGCAGCAGCCCCTGCTTCATGATGATGATGTCAGTGTTGTCCCCCACATAGCAGGAGGTAGCACCCAGATGGATGATGCCCGCCGCTGCCGGACAGGCGTCCCCATAGGTTTTCACATGCGCCATGACATCATGCCGCACCTGTGCCTCATACACCGCCGCCCGCTCATAGTCGATGTCCTCCACGTGCGCGCGCAGCTGCTGCAGTTGCTCCTCGGTGATCGGCAGCCCAAGTGCCGCCTCTGCCTCCGCCAGTGCCACCCACAGCCGCCGCCAGGTGCGGAACTTGTTGTTGGGTGAGAAGATTTGCTGCATCGCTTCACTCGCATAGCGAGCCCCTAACGGATTTTCATACCTATCCATACCGACTCCTCTCCTCTGTTGCCGTCAGTCCCCCAAAAGGGGTCGCTCACCCTTGTGAGCCCGCTCACACCCTGGTGAGGTCGCTCACACCCTGGTGAGGTCGTTCACACCCTGGTGAGGTCGCTCACACCCTGGTGAGGTCGCTCACCCTTGTGAGCCCCCGCTCACGCCTGTGTGGAAGCACCCGCCCCGCCATCCAGCGCCGCCTGCACAAAGCCCAAAAACAGGGGGTGGGCGCGGTTGGGCCGGCTCTTGAACTCGGGGTGGAACTGCACGCCCACAAAGAAGGGGTGCCCGGTGACCTCCACCGTCTCCACGAGCAGTCCGTCGGGAGAGGTGCCGCTGATGACCAGCCCCGCCTCGGAGAGCGCCTGGCGGTAGGTGTTGTTGAGCTCATACCGGTGGCGGTGACGCTCGTGAATGACCGTCTCGCCGTAACACTGCGCCATTTTGGTGCCCGGTACAATGTGGCAGGGGTAGCTGCCCAGTCGCAGGGTGCCCCCTTTGTTAATCGTCTCGTGCTGCCCCGGCATAAAGTCGATGACCTTGTAGGCGGCATGCTCGTCAAACTCATGGGAGTTGGCGTCCTGCCAGCCCAGCACATGACGGGCAAACTCAATGACGGCGATCTGCATGCCCAGACACAGGCCTAAGTAAGGTTTGCGGTGCTCTCTGGCATACCTGACCGCAAGCACCTTGCCCTCCACGCCCCGACTGCCAAAGCCGCCCGGCACCAAAATCCCGTCCAGCGGGGCCAGGTACTGCTCATAATTGTCTTCCTGCAGGCATTCGGAATCAATCCACTCAATCTTGATTCTCGTGCCCAGCTCATAGCCCGCGTGGCGCAGTGCCTCGGTGACCGACAGGTAGGCGTCGTGCAGTTGCACATACTTCCCCACCAGCCCGATGACCGTGGTCTTATTGCGCTTGTGGATACGGTCGGAGAGCTGCTGCCACTCGACCAGGTCGGGGGGCGGCGCGTCGATGTGCAGCTTGCGGCAGACGATGTCCGAGAAGTGCCCCTGCTCCAGCATCAGCGGCGCCTCATACAGGTTGGCAATGGTACGGTTCTCAATCACGGAGTCAAAGTCCACATTGCAGAAGTCGGCAATCTTGCGAAAGATGCCCTGGTCGGTGATGGGCTCGTCCGCCCGCAGCACAATGATGTCGGGGTTGATCCCCATCCCCTGTAGTTCCTTGACCGAGTGCTGGGTGGGCTTGGACTTGTGCTCCCCGGACGCTTTCAGATAGGGCACCAGCGTCACATGGACGTACAGGGCGTTGTCGTTCCCGACCTCATAGCCGACCTGCCGCACCGCCTCCAGGAAGGGCTGGCTCTCAATGTCACCGGTGGTCCCGCCAATCTCGGTGATGACCACATCGGCGTTGGTCTTGCGCCCCACGCTGTACACAAACTCTTTGATGACCTGGGTCACATGCGGGATGACCTGCACGGTATTCCCCAAGTATTCCCCCCGCCGCTCCCGGCCGATCACCGTGGCATACACTTTGCCGGTGGTCAGGTTGGAGTACTGGTTGAGGTCCTCGTCAATGAACCGCTCATAGTGCCCGAGGTCAAGGTCGGTCTCCGCCCCGTCCTCGGTCACATACACCTCCCCGTGCTGGTAGGGGCTCATGGTGCCCGGGTCGACGTTGATATAGGGGTCCAGCTTTTGCGCCGCCACCTTCAGTCTCCGCGACTTGAGCAACCGCCCCAAAGAGGCGGCCGTAATTCCCTTGCCCAGCCCCGATACCACACCACCCGTGACAAAAATGTACTTCGTCATAACTTCTCTCGCTCCGCTTTTTACTTCTGAATTTGTGGCACCGCACCGTGCCCTGTCTCTTTGCCTCGGTCGGGCAAGCCCGACCGTTCAGTCCAGCCGATAGAGCACCGCGGTATTCCCGGGCAGGCGGACAGACATGTCCCTGCCCCCGCTCACCCGCTCCGCCGTGCAGAGGTTGACGAGCGCACGGCCGCCCGGCAGGTCGGGCCGCACCTGCCTGTCCTCGTCGGACAGGTTGCACAGCAGCAGGTAGACTTGCCCGTCCGTGCCCGTGAGTTGCACCGCCCGCACCGACTCGCCTGCCGCCGGCATTCTTGCCCCCTGCTGTACCGCTGTGAGCTCTGCCTCACTGCCGCACACCAGGACGACCGCGTCGTCATACAGCACCTCGCCCCTGTCAATCCAGTGGGGGGTCAGCCGGGCGGTGGTGAGGATCTCGTCACACCAGAGGCTCCCCGGCAGCTCCCGGTAGTCCTGCCAGCGGGTCTTGCTCAGCCCGATTTGCCGCACCGGCGGGTGGTACACCGAAAGGGTCCCCGTCACAGCGCCCACGCCCAGTCCCCCGACAGACAGCCGCTTCAGGTCGGATACCAACGCTTCCCCGCCAATCTCCACCGGCCCCCGATCGGTCAGGTACCGTCTGCTCATCCCGTTGAAAATGTCGTTGGGGATTTGCAGGCACAGGCCCTTCACATGGTGAATGTACGCCCGGGTTTGCGCCGTCGCCCGCTGGATGGTGAGCACGGTTTTCCCGTCTGGGAGCGCCGCGTAGGCGATCCTTTTCGTCGCGATGTTCTCGTCCGCCTGCCCCTCCAAATACATCTCGCTCCGGCACAGGCTTTCCCCATAGGTCAGAAAGCCGCCGTCAAACCAGCGGGTGTTGTGCCACAGCAGTGTTTCCTGGCTGAGGGCACCCATGCCGCCGATCTCCCCGACTAAGTTATGCCGCCATTCCGCGAGGCCGCTGCCATCGCGGGGCAGGCAGGTGGCCACCGCCCCCTCCGCGCCCCGCCAGGTAAAGGACGCCAGCCGGTGGGGCCCCCTGACAAAGGCACTGCCGTGGTACTCGTCCTGCCAGCCGGACAGCTCCTCCCCTTGGGGCGGGTCTTGCCGGGTGCCGTACCGGGCGGTCCACCACGCCGCCTGCGAGAGGGTGCAGGCACGGTCGGACTCCAGCCGCGCGCCGTACAGGGGCGACCGGTCGGCCAACGCCGCGCAGCGGGTCGACAGAAAGCTGCCGTCCCCGTTGCAGTCAAACTCTCGCTTCACCTGCCCCGTCCACTGCCGGATTTTGTCCGCGCAGTTGTCCCGCAGGTACTCGTGGGCAAACACCCATACCGGCAGCGCATAGTCCTGGCAGTAGCAATACCGCACCCGGGTGTCGCCGCCGATCCGCCAGAGCCGCCCGTCCTCAAAGGTGAGGCTCTTGCAGAGCTTCCACAATGCCTCGACATGGTGATACAGACTCTCGGGCGGGGGGATGCCCCGGTCCTTACACTGGTAGTGAAACATGGCAATGTTGGACAGGCAGATATACATGTAGCCCACATTCAGATAGTAGTGGTGATGCAGGGCGAAGCTGTCGAAAAAGTTGCCGCCCACCACCCCCGGCAAGCCGACCTCCCCGACGGTGGACAGGCCGTTTTTGAAAAAGAGATTCCCTTTTTCAATATACCGCTCACGGTTTGGCACCGCCCCGGTCAGTGAGGCCGCGGTCAAGAGGATGACCCCGTTCCAGATATTGCTTTCAGGCTTGTTTTGATCCACCGGGCCCGCCACCACCGGGTAGTGCTCGAGCAGCCAGTCGGCCTCGCTGCACAGCACCCGCTCAAACAGGCGGATATCCCCGGCGCTCAGCTGTTCCCTGATGGCTTCAAACGCGTGCATCATGCGGGTGATGCCCAGGCCGGATATCCAGGTGTGCCCCCATTTGGTCCCGTCGATACAGTGGTAGTCGCCCTCGATATGCGACGCCAGCGAGTAGCGGAACAGGGCAATGGCATCCGCCTGCAACGCCGCCCGTGTGAGGCCCGTCCGCGCCAATTCGGCCTCACCGGCCAGGGCGGCGGTAACGGCAAAGGCGGCAAAGGCCTTCTGGTTGGTTTGCACCCCCCAGTTGTTGTGCCCCGTCCCGTAGTACTTCAGCTCCGGCCGCTCCCGCGGCACGGTGAGCCCTGCCCGGACATGCCTGACCCATGGCAGCAACAGCTCCAAAAACATCTCATTCCTCCTTTATGCACATGCCACTTATGCACATGCCGCTGATCCATAGAGCGCTCGGCCCGCGAACTTACCCGCCCTGCGCATAGATGCGCTCGATCCAGCGGATGATCTCCAGCCCATAGGCGCCGCTGGCGCGCGGGGTTGTGCCCTGCCTGATGGCGTCACAAAAGTCCCGCCACATCAGGACGAACTCCTGTCCCCCGCCCGGCACGGCAACCTGCTCAAACGCCCCGCCCAGGCTCACCCGCAAGGCGCCGTCCGCGGACAATTGCACCACGCCCTCGGTCAAATAAAATGTTGTTTCATGATAGGTCGGTACCCGATACCCGGTATAACTGATCACCGCTGAGACACCCTGCTCCAGCCCGAGTAGAATCTGTGCGCTCCCCTCGATCTCGTACCCGCTGAGGTGCTGGCGCACCTGCGCCTTGAGGTCAGTCACGGCAAGCCCGCTCACAAAACAGATCCTGTCGATTGAATGCGCGCCATAGTTCATGACAATGCCGCCCCCGGAGAGCGCCGGGTCAAAAAACCATGCCGGGCGTTCGGGCGCAAAGTAATGGACGTTTCTCACCTCGGTGACGCTCGCCAAAGTACCGTACCGCCCCGATTGAACCAGCTCCCGCGCCTGGATGTTCCGCGCCATATATCCCTGAATATGCCCCACCATGAGGGTCACCCGGTGTCGCTCACACGCCTCGATGATGGCGCGGCAGTCGGCGACCGTGTTGGCCATGGGCTTCTCCAAAAAAACATGCAGCCCGTTTTGCGCACAAAAAACAGCCGCCTCGGCATGCAACCCATGCGGCAGGTTTATCAGCGCAATATCCAGCTTTTCCTGCTGGATCATTTCCCGATAATCGGTATAAGCGCGCGCCCGGTACGCCTGCCCCAGTGCCTCCGCCCGCGCCGGCACAATATCCGCCACCGCCGCCAGCACCACACCCTCGTTGTCCTTGAGTGCGTCGGCATGATTTTTCGCAATGATCCCCGCGCCGATCATCCCCACCCTCAGCATCCGCGCACCCTCCTCATCCTATCATTGTTTGACACAGTCGATATCGACTGTGTCAAACGCCACTTTTGTGGCGTGACCGCGGTTTTGACCGCTGTCACACAAGCCGTCAATATGAACTCACCCCCCGCCTTGGGCGGAAGGACTCGGGCGGCAAGAATTGTGCGGCGTCGCCTTAGTATGATGTCATGCCATACCCTGCCACCCGACAGCGGTGTGCAAGGGTGCCCGCCTCATTCCCACTCAATGGTGGCGGGGGGTTTGGCGGTGATATCGTAGACCACGCGGTTGATGCCCCTGACCTCGGCGGTGATCCGGGAGGACACCCGGTCAAGCAGCGGGTAGGGCAGGCGCGCATAGGCGCAGGTCATGAAGTCGGAGGTGCTCACCGCCCGCAGGGCGACCGTGTAGTCATAGGTGCGCATATCCCCCATCACCCCCACGCTGCGGGTGTTGGTCAGCACGGCAAAGTACTGGTCTGCCTTGGCCCGGCTGCGCCCCATTTCCTCCCGGAAGATGGCGTCGGCCTCCCGCAGGAGGGCGAGCTTTTCCTCGGTGACCTCACCAATCACACGAATGGCAAGCCCGGGGCCGGGGAAGGGCTGGCGTTGCACGATCGACCGGGGCAGGCCGAGCAGCGCGCCCACTTTGCGCACCTCGTCCTTGAACAGCCCCGCCAACGGCTCTACCACACCCAAAAACCCTAATTTCTCGGGTAACCCCCCCACATTGTGGTGGCTTTTGATGACCGCGGACTTGTTCTTGCCCGACTCCACAATATCGGGATAGATGGTGCCCTGCGCCAAAAATCCCAGCTCGCCGAGCTTTCTTGCCTCGTCCTCAAAGGCACGGGCAAACTCCTCGCCGATCCGCTTGCGCTTGGTCTCAGGGTCGGTCACGCCGACCAGGCGGGCCAGGAAGCGCGCCTTGGCATCCACCGCCAAAAAGTGCAGCTTTCGTTTCTCGAAAACCGCCCGCACCTGCTCGGTCTCGTTTTTGCGCATGAAGCCGTGGTCAATATAAATGCAGGTCAGCTGCCCCGGCACCGCCTCGGACAGGAGGGCGGCACACACCGAGGAGTCTACCCCGCCCGACAGCCCGAGCAGTACCGGTTTGTCCCCGACCTGCTCCCGCACCGCCTTGATTTGCGCCTGAATATAGTTCTCCATCGAGTACTCTCCCTTCGCTCCGCAAATATCATATAAAAAACGGTGCAGCATGTCCCCCCCTTGGGTGGTATGCACCACCTCCGGGTGAAACTGTACGCCGTAGAGTCGCCGGGCAGAGTCCTCACAGGCCGCGGTCGGGCAGTGCGCCGTGGCGGCGGTGGCGACAAAGCCGGCCGGCAGCCGCTCAATCCGGTCGGTGTGGCTCATCAGCACCTGCTGCTCGGCCGCCATCCCGGCAAACAACGCCGAGGACGTCTCCACATGCGCCTGACGGACACCGTACTCACTGGTGTCACAGGACACCACCTGCCCGCCCAGCAGGTGGGTGAGCAGCTGCATGCCGTAGCAGATGCCCAGCACCGGGATGCCCAGCCCGAACACTTCCGGCTCGCACACCGGGGCGTCCTTGGCGTACACACTGCTCGGGCCGCCCGTCAGAATGATGCCGATCGGTGCCTGCTTTTTGATGTCGGCGGCGGGGGTTTCGCAGGAAACGAGGGTGGATAGCACCCCGCACTCCCTGACACGGCGGGCAATCAGTTCTTTGTACTGCCCCCCGAAATCCAAAATCAATACCTGTTCTTTGCTCATATGCTTCCTTTTCAGCAGCTCTTCGAGCTGCGGGAGCCCTCCGGGCTGCGGGAGCTCTTCGAGCTGCGGGTAGCCCTCTGTGGGCTGTGGGCAGCTCTGTGGTTACGGACTGTGGGCAGCCCTGTGGGCTGCGGGTAGCCCCCTGTGGGCTGGGGGCAGCTCTGTGGTTATGGACTGTGGGCAGCCCTGTGGGCTACGGGTAGCCTTCTGTGGGCTGCGGGGTAGCCCTCCGGGCTACGGGAACCCCTTCTGTGCGGGACCTCTCTTGGTAGCGGCGCCCTCTCGGAGCCCCCGTTTCTCTTGGCGGCACGGTACCCCTTACCGCTCGAACTTGTCCCGGTCCAGGTTCCGGTCCGCAGGGAGTGCCGTCCGATAGTCTCCGGTGAAGCAGGCGTCGCACAGGGTGGCGTCCCCCGCCTCCCCGAGCAGGTAGGGCAGGTAGCCGATGGGGAGGTAGCCCAGGCTGTCCGCGCCGATCAGCTCGCAGATCTCGCGCAGGCTGTGGTTATTCGCCACCAGGTGGCTCTTTGAGTCCACGTCGGTCCCGTAGTAGCAGGGGTGCAGGAAGGGGGGGGCGGACACCCGCACATGGATTTCCACCGCCCCCGCCTCACGCAGCAGGCGAATGATACGGGCGCTGGTGGTCCCGCGCACAATCGAGTCGTCAATCATGACCACCCGCTTGCCCCGCACCGTCTCGGCGATGGGGTTGAGCTTGATGCGCACCAGTTGCTCGCGGGAGCTTTGCCCCGGGGCGATAAAGGTGCGGCCGATATATTTGTTTTTGATGAAACCGATTCCGTACGGAATGCCCGACTCGGCGGCATAGCCGATGGCGGCGTCAATGCCGGAATCCGGCACCCCTATGACAATATCCGCCTCTACCGGGTGCTCCTTGGCCAGAAACCTGCCGGCCTGCAACCGGGCACGGTGCACGGCACAGCCGTCAATGACAGAGTCGGGCCGGGCAAAGTAGATATACTCAAAGATACAGGGGGCAGGCTTTACCCCCCCGCAATGCGCGCTCAGGCTCCGCACGCCGTTTTGGTCAAATACCACAATCTCCCCCGGACGCACGTCGCGGATCAGGGTGGCGTTGACCGCGTCGAGCGCACAGCTCTCGGAGGCGACCACATACTCCCCCTGCTCGGTCAGCCCGTAACAAAGCGGCCGGAAGCCGTGCTTGTCCCGCGCGGCAACCAGGCACTCGTCAAAGAGCAAGACCAGCGAATAGGCGCCCTCCAGCACATCCATGGCACGGGAGACCGCCTCCTCATAGCTCACCCCCGCCAGACACTGGCGGGTGATCTCGTAGGAAATCAGCTCGGTGTCGCTGGTGGTGTGAAAGATGGCGCCCCCCTGTTCCAGCTCCAGGCGCAGCGTAGCGGCGTTGACGAGGTTGCCGTTGTGCGCCACCGCCATGTTGCAGGCGGCGTGCTTGGTCAGCATGGGCTGGACATTGGCGCGGTCGGAGTTGCCGGTCGTGCCGTACCGCACGTGCCCCAGCGCCATATGCCCGGGGCCGAACTTGCGTAGCGCCTCCGGGGTAAAGACCTCCCCCACCAGCCCGGTGTCCTTGTGCAGGATGGCCTGCCGCCCGTTATGCACCACGATGCCGCAGCCCTCCTGCCCCCGGTGCTGGAGGGCATACAGGCCGGAGTAAACCGTCGGGGCAATCTCATAGGGGCGCGGGGCATAGATGCCGAACACGCCGCATTCCTCATGAATCTCGTGGCTCACCTTACACACCCATCAGCCTTCTGCGGATTTCAAGGTACGCTTCCTCCACCCCGCCCAGGTCACGGCGGAAGCGGTCTTTGTCCAGTTTATCCCCGGTCCGGGTATCCCACAGGCGGCAGGTATCGGGGGAAATCTCGTCCGCGAGCAGGATAGTGCCGTCGGCCGTTTTGCCAAACTCAAGCTTGAAGTCCACCAGCGTGATGCCCACGGCTTCAAAGCGAGCGCACAGGTAGTCATTCACCCGAAAGGCATACCCGGCGATTTGGGCAAGCTCCGCGTCGGTGGCGATCCCCAGCGCGCGGATGTGGTAGTCGTTAACCATCGGGTCGCCCAGCGCGTCGTCCTTGTAGCAGTACTCCAGCACCGGCGTCGCCATGCGGGTCCCCTCGTCAAGGCCCAGCCGCTTGGCCAGCGACCCTGCCGCGATATTGCGCACAATGACCTCGAGCGGCACAATGGCTACCCGCCGCACCAGCGTGTCCCGCTCCGACAACTGTCGGATGAAGTGGGTGGGGATGCCCTGCGCCGCCAGTCCCACCATCAGGTGGTTGCTGACCTGGTTGTTGACCGCGCCCTTGCCCGCAATGCTCCCTTTTTTCAGCCCGTTAAAGGCGGTGGCATCGTCCTTGTAGGAGACAATGCAACTGTCCGGGCTGTCGGTGGCATACACCTTTTTCGCCTTGCCTTCATACAGTAATGCTCTTTTTTCCATCTGTTTGAGTCCCTATCCTTTCGCCCGTGTGAGTGGCGGTGAAATCCCTGTGCCCAATGCCGTTCTTCGGAGGGGGTGTTGACTTTTTTGACAACTATTCTTTGCTTTATATTTTCATGCTCTTGATTTTTTCGATATAGTACTGCACCAGCTCCCACTTGGTTCCGGGCATCAGCCGGTGGTCGGGGCAGGGCAAAAAGCCGCCGAGCGCCACCAGAGGTCTCAGTCTCTCGATCTCCCGATCCACGGCCTCTCGGTCCCGGCGCAGCACGGTTTTGTCCATGCCTCCGACGCCGAGCAGTGTCGGGCCGTGCCGGCGGCGCGCCGCCTCGAACTGGTCGCCCCACACCCCGACCTCGATCGGGAACAGGGTATTGACGCCGTTTTGCAACCAGGTGGGGATCAGTTGCCCCACCACCCCGTCACAGTCCAGCGACACAATGCGGATGCCGTGCCGGTGCAGCAGCTCGGTCATTCTGCGATAGTGCTTGGCGCACAGCCCGTCAAAGGTGGCGGGCGAGACCAGCGGCCCGTTCTTGAAGCAGATATCCTCCCAGAAATGCCCGAAGTCAAAGCGCGCGCCCGTGGCCAGGATGGCCTCTACCGTCCGGTACTGGGTGTCGGCGTGGGTGTCCACAATCTCCTGCAACAGTTCGGGGTCGTCGGCCATCATATAGCTGAGCCCGACCACCGACAGCATATTGCGCACTGTTCCCAGCACGCTGCCGACATAGAGCCCCACCGGGTACTCCCGCGGGGTGTCGCAAAACCGCCGCAGGGCCTCCGGCCGCACACGCGCCGGGCTGTACTGCAGCTTGGGCAGGTAGAGACGTTCCCATGCCTCCCGGTCCTTCAGCAGGTAGTCGTCCTCGGCAGGGATGCCGGTCGCCCCCTCGCGCGCCCGCAAAATCAGGCCCTCCGCGTTCTGGTAGCGGACAAAGCCGTCGGGCAGACGCTCCAGCACCCGGTGCTCAAAGGCCGGCAGGAGGTCCATATACCCCCGGTACACCGAGCTCCAGTTGTAGTCCCAGCCCAGCAGTCGGTCAAGCGTGCGGTCCTGCGCGGTGTGGTCGGACCAGCCCGCGACTACCTCCGCAGAGATATGCCCCTGCTGCTGCCACTCCTGCAGCAGCTCCTGCCAATACCCAAAATGCACCGCCGGCAGTCGGTCCACCGAACGCCCTTCCAACACACGCAAGGTTCTGGTACGGTTGTCCATCTCTTCTCCTCACAGGTCGCCTGTTGTCGCCCGTCGGGGCGGCGTACACACAAAAAAGCGTCCCCCATGGCGGGGTGCCCTGCCATGGCGCACGGGGTGTCCTTTTAAATAGAAAAACGCCCACCATTTGAGAAATCCCAGGCAAGGTGAACGCTGCAGCTCTTGTTCTATTATAGTCCATCTGTCTGCCTTTGTCAAGAAAGCCGCTGCATTTTTTCATATTTCTCACATATCGCACAAAAACAGCGGGCTTTTTCAGTGATTTTTCGCCAACCCCCTGAACCCCCACGGCTCGACAAAAAAACCCTTGACAAATCTTTTTTTTTCCTCTATACTATAGGCGAACGACCGCAAAGACTCCGCAGACTGTCTGTGGTGGCTTTGCACTTTTTCTTTTAACTGTGATGAAAAGGAAGTGAGATGCGATGAGCCACATCCCCGAATATTTTGGAGAGCTGGTGTTTGACCGCGCCTGCATGAAGGCTCGCCTGCCCAAGGAAATTTACGACTCGCTGCTGGTGACCATGGAGGAGGGCAAGCCGCTGGAAAGCGGCGTGGCGCACGTCGTCGCCAATGCCATGAAGGACTGGGCCATCGAGAAGGGCGCCACCCACTTCACCCATTGGTTCCAGCCCATGACCAGCATCACGGCCGAAAAGCATGACAGCTTTATCTCCCCCACCCCCGAGGGCAAAATCATCATGGAGTTTTCCGGCAAGGAACTGATCAAGGGCGAGCCGGACGCCTCCAGCTTCCCCTCCGGCGGCCTGCGCTCCACCTTTGAGGCGCGGGGGTATACCGCCTGGGACCCCACTTCCTATGCCTTTATCAAGGGCAATGCCCTGTGCATCCCCACCGCCTTTTGCGCGTACAGCGGAGTGGCGCTGGACAAGAAAACCCCCCTGCTCCGCTCCATGGAGGCGGTCAACAAGCAGGCGCTGCGTGTGCTGCACCTGTTTGGGCATGAGACCGTCCATGCGGTGAAGGCGACCGTCGGCCCCGAGCAGGAGTACTTTTTGGTGGACCGGGCGCTGTTTGACCGCCGCCGCGACCTGCTGTTTGCCGGGCGCACCCTGTTTGGCGGGCGCCCCCCCAAGGGACAGGAGATGGAGGACCACTACTACGGCGCCATCAAGCCCCGGGTCGCCGCCTTTATGGAGGAGCTGGACGAGCAGTTGTGGCGGCTGGGTATTTTCGCTAAGACCGAGCACAACGAGGTCGCCCCCGGTCAGCATGAGCTGGCGCCGGTGTTCACCACCGCCAACATTGCCACCGACCACAACCAGCTCACCATGGAGATGATGCAGACGGTCGCCCGCAAGCACGGGCTAGTCTGCCTGCTGCATGAAAAACCCTTCGCCCACGTCAACGGTAGCGGCAAGCATAACAACTGGTCCTTAGCGACCAATACCGGGGTCAACCTGCTCAGTCCGGGGGAAACCCCCCATGAAAACGCGCAATTTCTGCTCTTTCTCTGTGCCGTCATCCAGGCGGTGGACGACTACCAGGACCTGCTGCGCATCTCGGTCGCCACAGCCGGCAACGACCATCGCTTAGGCGCCAACGAGGCGCCCCCCGCCGTGGTCTCCCTGTACCTGGGGGATGAGCTGACCGGCGTGTTGCAGGCGATTGAGACGGGCTGCGCCTACAACGGCTGCGGCAAAACCAAACTGCAACTGGGTGTGGACGCGCTCCCCCGCCTGCCCAAGGACAGCACCGACCGCAACCGCACCTCTCCCTTTGCCTTCACGGGCAATAAGTTTGAGTTCCGTATGCTGGGCTCCTCCAACTCCATTGCCTGCCCCAATATCATGCTGAACACCGCCGTGGCGGAGTCACTGCGCCAGTACGCGGACAAGCTGGAGGGGGCAGCAGACTTTCAGGCCAGCCTGCAGGAGCTGATCCGCTCGACCATCAAGGCGCACCGCCGCATCATTTTCAACGGCAACGGCTACGACGAGGCATGGATCAGGGAGGCCACCGAACAGCGGGGCCTGCTCAACCTGAAAACCACCCCCGAGTGTCTGCCTTATATCCTGCTGGAAAAGAATATTGCCCTTTTTGAGCGCCACAAGGTCTTCTCTCCCATCGAGGTGCACGCCCGGTATGAAATCAATCTGGAGAATTACTGCAAGGTGCTGCACATCGAGTTGCTGACCATGATTGACATGGCGCGCAAGGAAATCCTGCCCGCTCTGTGTGCCTCCATGAAGGACCTGGCGGAGACCGGCGCCGCCAAAAAGGCGCTCTCCGCGAGCCTGGAGACCGCCTATGAGGAAAAGACGCTGCGCCGTCTCTCTGCCCTCACCGACGAGATTGACACCCGCACCGAGGCGCTGGAGAGTGCCATCCGCCATATCAAAAACAACCACCCCCTGCCGAGCAACGGCAAGTCGCTGCCCGCCTCACTGCCTGCCGGCAGCCCCACAGAGCACGGCAAGGCGTTGCAGGCACTGGCGGATGCCTACCGACTGCAAATCTCCCCCCTGATGCAGTCGCTGCGTGAGGCGGTGGACGAGGCGGAAACCCTCACCGCGCGACGCCACTGGCCCTTCCCGACCTATGCCGAGCTGATGTTCAGCGTCAACTGAGTAGCCGCCCGCTCACAGGGGACACCCCGCCGCGCAAGCTAACCGAACGCCCCCCCGGGGCACCGCCCGCCGCAACCATGCGCTGTCCCCAAGCGAGGCCTGCCCCCCTACCAAGTGGGCACCGCCGCCGCACAAGCTAACCGAACGCCCCCCGGACACTCCGCCTGAAACAAGGCTCGCTGTCCCCCTGGGGCACCCCACCTGAAACAAGGCACACGCCCCAAGCGAGGCCTGCCCCCCCCTACCAAGGGGGCACCGCCCGCCGCAACCATGCGCGCTGTCCCCCTGCGGCACCCCGCCTGAAACAAGGCACACGCCCCAAGCGAGGCCTGCCCCCCTACCAAGGGGGCACCGCCCGCCGCGCAAGCTAACCGAACGCCCCCCCGGGGCACCCCACCTGAAACAAGGCTCGCACCGCCAGCGAGGCCTGCCCCCCCTACCAAGTGGGCACCGCCGCCGCAACCATGCGCGCTGTGCCCCTGCGGCACCCCACCTGAAACAAGGCACACGCCCCAAGCGAGGCCTGCCCCCCTACCAAGGGGCACCGCCCGCCGCGCAAGCTAACCGAACGCCCCCGGGCACTCCGCCTGAAACAAGGCTCGCTGTCCCCCTGGGGCACCCCACCTGAAACAAGGCACACGCCCCAAGCGAGGCCTGCCCCCTCTACCAAGGGGGCACCGCCGCCGCAACCATGCGCGCTGTCCCCCTGCGGCACCCCACCTGAAACAAGGCACACGCCCCAAGCGAGGCCTGCCCCCCTACCAAGGGGGCACCGCCGCCGCAACCATGCGCGCTGTGCCCCTGCGGCACCCCGCCTGACACGAGGCACACCCTCGAACCAAACAAAAAACCGCTCCGGGTGACCGGAGCGGTTTTTTGCAGTGGATATTTGACTACTTTAGTTTGCTTTTATCAAACTGCCTCGACATACTGCAAGATGTAGTCCTCGACCTCGTCCAGCGGAAGTCCCAGTACCAGCCCAAGCTCACTGTACAGACAATTTTTCGCCAAGGCTTCATAGGTCTGGTCGGTATCGGAGAGACGCTTGCGGTTGCTGACGGCCTCGGCGCGGCGGTCTTTCACGGTCTTGATGATACGGATATATTCCATAGGGCAGACCTTCTCCATCGCTTGCCGATAGAGGTTTTTGCGCATTTTCTCCTGTGGGACCTGCATGACCTCAATGTCGGAGATTTTACTCATGAGCGCCTCTACCTCCTGCCGCGTCATCAGGGCGCGCATGGTCAGCCGGCAATTGTCCACGGGGATGAAAATGGTGGCGTTATCGGCGGTATGCAGCGGCCGCAGCGTATAATAGGTACGCGGGTCGGACGGGACGAAAGGGGACGGGCCAATGTCCGTGATCAGGCACACACCGTTATTGCCGTAAACGATATGTTCTCCAATGTCAAACATGCTCTGTTCTCCTTTCTGTTCGTGATGATGAAAAACGGTGGCTTTTCACATCGGCAGGCGAGGAAAAAGCCACACGTTGTTTATTCTATTATAACATTTTTTGAAGCAAAATGTAATAGGCGATTTGTACAAATATACAAATTATTATCACCGTTTCCTTGTCTATTTAGACATTTTGCTACACTTTTGTGCCATTCTCCGGCCCCCGCTCCCCTTGACTGCCGGCGGGCGCCGCCCTGTACCGGGTGGGGGGCTCATGTGCCGGGGTTGTGCAGGCCATCGGCGGTGCGCCCGTACATCACCGCCAGCCCTCCGTGTGAGGTCTCCTTGTACCGGTCGTCCATATCCCTGCCGGTCCGGTACATGGTCTCCACCACCTGATCAAAAGAGATTTTGCGCGTTTCGGTCAGGAAGTAGGAGAGGTTGACGCAACTGATCGCCCGCATGGCCGCCACCGAGTTGCGCTCAATGCAGGGAATCTGCACCAGTCCCCGGACCGGGTCGCAGGTCAGCCCGAGATTGTGCTCCATCGCCACCTCCGCCGCATACTCGATCTGGTCGAGACTCAGCCCGTCAAGTGAGGCAAGCCCGCCCGCCGCCATGGAGCAGGCGCTGCCGATTTCCGCCTGACAGCCGCATTCAGCGCCCGAAATGCTGGCGTTGGTGCGAATGACGTTGCCAATCAGGCCGGCGACCGCCAGCGCGTCAAGGATTTCCGCCTCCGGGTAGCCCCTGTCGTGCGCCATATAGTAGAGGACCGCGGGAATCACGCCGCAGCTGCCGCACGTGGGCGCGGTCACTACAATGCTTTCCGCCGCGTTCTCCTCACTCACGGCGAAAGCGTACGCGGCGATCATGCGGCTCATGGCGATGTCCGGGCTTTCGTTGTAGCAGCGCTTTTCATACAGCATCTTGGCCTTCCGGCTGACCCCCAGCCCGCCCGGCAGTACCCCCTCGGTGCTCAGCCCGCGCCGCACCGCCGTCTCCATCCAGGCCCATGTCTCTGCCAGGTGCCCCCGCAGGGACTCGCCCTCCATGTGATAGATGAATGCCGGGAGCGTCAGGTTTTCCCGCCGGCATACGTCGAGTATCTCACTGAAGTTTCGCTGGGGATAGATTTCCTCATCCTCCCCCGACGCTTCCCCCTCGATGCGGATGGCGCCGCCGCCGATGCTGAAAATGCGCAGGCAGGCGACCTCCGTCCCGTGCCTGAACGCCTGAAAGCGCATGGTGTTCGGGTGGGGCAACGATTTGGCTTGCGTGTCAACAGAGACCACCGCCCCCGGCAAGCCCGCGAGGATGGCCTTTTTGGTACTGTGCCCGTCGCCGGTCAGGGCCAGTGACCCGTACAGGGTGGCCGCATACCGGTCGGCGTCCGGGTACCGCCGCCCGAACAGCTGCGCCGCATTGTACGGCCCGACCGTATGCGAACTCGACGGCCCGTTGCCTACCTTGTAGACACTCTTGATGCTTTTCATATCTCCTCCGCTCCCGCCTTACCTGAACCACACATAGATGCAAAACAGGATAAACAGCGCGATAGCACCGAAAAAGACGGCACCGACAAGAAAGGCGGCCAACAGCACCCCGCGCATCATGGCGCGTCCTTCTGTTTTGGTCAGTGTGATGGGTTGGTTGTCCGCGCCGGCATCCCCGGCACCTTCCCCCGCGGGACTTTGCGGGTCTGCCGGGGTGTCGTCATGGGCGCGCTTCTGATACCACGGCATCCCCTCCACATTCATGTTGGCAATGGTTCTGCCGTCATCGTCGTCATATTCTTTTTTCTTGCGAGGTTTTTTTGACATGTAACGCTCCTTGTCTGGTCACTGGCTCTATGCGCTCACAGAACCTGCCGACCGATACGGGGTGGCTGTGTCCCGCGATGGGAGCAAAAAGCTGTGCCAAAGCGGCACAGCTTTTTTTAGAACAGATCGGCCTGCGCCGGCTGCGCCATGGGGGTGCCCGCATATGACCTTAGGCTTTCCGCTCGGTATTGTACAGGTGGCAGGCACAGAAATGGCCCGGCTCAACCTCTTGCCATGCGGGTGCTTCCTTCTTGCAGATTTCCATGCAACTGCGGCATCTGGTATGGAACTTACAGCCGGCAGGCGGATTGGCGGGAGAGGGAATGCTGCCCTCCAGAATGATGCGCTCCATCTGGAAATCAGGATCGGGCACCGGGATGGCAGAGAACAGCGCCTGCGTGTACGGATGCAGGGGTTTGGCGAAAATCTTTTCGGTGTTCGAATATTCGACCATGCTGCCGAGATACATCACGCCGACCGTATCCGAAATATGCTCGACGACCGAGAGGTCGTGCGAGATAAAGAGATAGGTCAGGTTAAACTGCTTCTGCAGTTTTTTGAGCAGGTTGATGATCTGCGCCTGGATCGACACGTCCAGCGCCGACACCGGCTCGTCGCAGACAATGAACTCCGGATTGAGCGCCAGCGCGCGCGCGATACAGATTCTCTGTCTTTGTCCGCCCGAGAACTCGTGCGGGTATCTGTCCTTGTGGTATTCCTGCAGCCCGCAGGCCTTCATGATTCTGGTGATATAGTCGTCAAACTCCTCCGGCGGCACAATATTGTGCTCACGCACCGCCTCACCGATAATCTCACCGACGGGCAGTCGGGGGGACAGCGAGGAATAGGGGTCCTGGAAGATGATTTGAATTTTGGGACGGAACTGACGCAGCGCTTTTTTCGAAAGGCTGAAAATATCTTTCCCGTCAAACAAAACCTCGCCCGCCGTTTTCGGGAAAAGGCGGAGCAGGGTGCGGCCGGCGGTCGACTTCCCGCACCCCGACTCGCCGACCAGACCCATGGTCGTGCCTCTCTTGATCGAGAAGGAGATATCGTCCACCGCTTTGACGTTTCCGACCACCAATCTGAGGATGGTGGACCTGATCGGAAAATACTTTTTCAGGTGCCGGACCTCCAGCAGATTTTCGCTGTGACTCACAGGATGGTCGCTTGTTTTTGTCACTTGGTTCATAACAAGTCCTCCACATTCACGGATTTCGGGTATTCCAACACTTCACCCTCACCGAAGAACCTGTAGCAGGACACAACATGGGTATCGCTGATCTTGATTTCGGGGGGATACCGACCGGCGCACTGCTCGCACGCGTATTCACAGCGGTCTTTGAAATAGCAGTAGTTCGGCATATCCACAGGGTTCGGCACGCTGCCCGGAATGTTGTAAAGCGAATCCACCTTCCTTCCGACCACCGGCTTTGATTTCATCAGGCCGATGGTGTAGGGGTGACATGGATTGTTAAAGATTTCGTGGGCCGTGCCCTTTTCAACGACACGCCCGGCATACATGACCACGACATAGTCGGCCATGCTGGCAATCACACCGAGGTCGTGGGTAATCAGCATGATCGAGCTGTTGATTTTATTCTTCAGCTCCTTCAGCAGATCAAGAATCTGTGCCTGAATGGTCACGTCCAGCGCGGTGGTCGGCTCGTCGGCAATCACCAGCTCCGGGTTGCAGGCCAGCGCGATGGCAATCATGATACGCTGGCGCATCCCGCCCGAGAGCTCGTGCGGATACATCGAGTAGATGCCCTCGGCATTGGCAATGCCGACAAGGTCAATCATTTCAAGCGTTCTTTTTTTGACATCCGCCTTGCTCATGTGGGGATTGTGCAGTTTGATGACCTCGTCAACCTGATCCCCGATACGGAACACCGGGTTCAGAGAGGTCATGGGCTCCTGGAAGATCATCGACACATGGTTGCCGCGGATTTCCCTCATTTTTGACGTCGGGGTATTGACAATGTTATAGGCTTTTCCGCCTCCGATATTGAAGCGGATCTCGCCCCCGACGACCTGCCCGGTCGGGCGCTGTACCAGCTGCATCAGCGAAAGCGACGTCACGCTCTTGCCGCAGCCCGATTCGCCCACGACGCCGACCGTCGAGGATCTCGGGATGTCAAAGGACACACCGTCCACCGCCTTTACCGTACCGATGTCGGTAAAGAAGTAGGTGCACATGTTGTCAAATTCGACGATGTTCCGCTCGTCGCGCATTTTTGTCATGTATAAAGCAGGATCTTTCTTGGCATTATCCCGCTCTCGTTCGAGCTTTCTCGTCAGCGCTCTGTTAAACTTGGAGATTTTCCGTGACTCACTGCCGGAAATATACGAGGAGCTCTTCGCTGTCTTTTTCTTCAAGATAGACATATCCGTTTCCCCCTTATCTCTTCATCTTCGGATCGAAGGCGTCGCGCAAGCCGTCACCCACAAAGTTGAAGGCGATAACGGTAAGACAAATCAGAAGGCCGACCGGCACCCAGATATAGGTGTAGTTGATCATGCTGCTGTAATCCGACACCGAGTTAATCATCGAACCCCAGGAGGCCAGCGGGTGCTTGACACCCAGGCCGAGGAAGGAGAGAACCGACTCGGTGAGAATGACAGAGCCAAGTCCTGCCGTGGCATTGACAATCAGCTGCGGCATGACATTGGGGATCAGGTGGCGGAAAATACGCCTGGAGACGCGCAGTCCCCCGACTTCGGTGGCGACCATGAATTCCTGTTCACGGAGCGAAAGAATCTGTCCGCGCACCATGCGGGCCACACCCGCCCAACCGAGGAATCCGAGCACTACCATCATCCACATCAGACGCGTCATCGATTCCATCTGCACGGCATCGAACAGGGCACCGATAATAATCAGCACCGGCATGGTCGGAATGCAGTAAAAGATGTCCACCAGACGCATGATGAGCGTGTCCACCCATCCGCCGAAATACCCGGATATGCCGCCCATGATCACGCCGAGAATGATCTCAATGATCACCACGATAAATCCGACCATCAGCGACACCCGGCCGCCGTACATAATGCGGGAAAGCACGTCATAGCCGTCGCCGTCGGTGCCGATCAGGTGAGTGTCACTCGTCAAAGTACTCATCGGTCTGCCGTAAATATCAATCAGGTACTCGAGCCTGTCACACCTGACCTCAAATTCATTGCCTTTACGGGTGATGCTCACTTCCGTATCGACATAAATGATTTTGCCGTCCTCGTCACGGGCGATGGACCCGTCGCTGTTTTGCAATTCCAGCTGTGTCAGCAGCGTATCGCTGGTGACATTCCGATCGATCATCTCATTGACCTTTGCTTTCAGGTCATTCTTAAATGCGATCGGCAACGCGCCCGAGCCGTTGCTGCGGCTGACCGAGAAAGTGGTGAAAATACCGTATGGGGCCTCTCCGCGATAGAGATTGATCTCCCCGTCCTCTTCGCCGATGGTGTAAGTCTCGCCCTCAAACTCGAAAGTCTCGTCCCCGACAAGCGCCACCAGCGCCTCCCGTAAAAAGGCGGTGGAGAGGGTTTTCGTGTCATCCAGCAGGTTGATGGTGTAGGGTGAATAGATATACCGCCTGTTGCCGATCGTCACACGGTCAATCCGGTAGGTACCGGGAGTGGCATCGGAGACGGTGTAGGTGTCCCCCTCATATCTGAATGTTTTGCTCTCGATGGCGCCCTTGGCGGCCGCTTCAAATGCCGCCCCGATCGGCTCGATGTCATACAGCAGCGGGTGGTCCGCATACTGCTTGATGTGATATTTCTTGGCGCCGGCATTCTCCACCGTGTAACTGACCCCGTCATATTCAAACTCGGTCAGCTTGTCCTGTATGGCCGCCTCGGCTGCCGCAGTAAATGCTTCACCCAGCGTCACGCCGTCCGCTAAAACCAGTTGTCTTAAGAAGGAATCGTACTCGCCGATCAAAAGATATAAGGAAAACTGGCCGACTCTGAGGAGGTCGGTGTCATACAGGGAATAGACGCTGTCGGCCTCATATTGCAGCAGGTATCTGTTCGCGCCGCCGTCATCAAAGACAAACAGCTGGGTCAACTGATTCGGCTCCATATTGTTCGTGATATGGGAGTTGACCATATTGACGACCGAACGGTGAACGTCATCGCCCCCCGCCAGCTTATGCGCACTGTAAGTGGTACGCTCCCTGGCAGAAGCGTAGCTTGCGTTTTGCAGAATATCTGTTTTATAGAATTTCTGTGTTTGATGATAGGGATAGAAAAGCGGGCCGAGAAAGCAAAAAATAAACATGAACGCCAGAATGGAAGCCCCGACAATGGCCAGCTTGTTGCGAACAAAACGCTTGATCACCAGTCTGCCCGGGCTCAGCACCTTGACACGCTGGGTGTCGTCCAGCTTCATGGTGCCGTCCTCGTTTCCGACACGGCCCAGCTTTGCCTCAGACTCCGCTTTTTTTAGTTCTTCATTAAAGTTTTTTGGTTCCATTTTTCCTCCCCCCTTAGTTGACTCTGACTCTCGGGTCAACGACCGCGTAGAGTATGTCTGAGATGAGGGTCCCAAGCAGGGTCAGAATAGAGATAAATGACAGATAAAACATGGTAAAGGGAATATCTCCGCCTATCATGGAATAATAGGAGGCGTATCCGATGCCTCGGATGGAAAACAGTGTTTCGGTGATCAGCGCGCCCGAAAAGAGGCCGGGCAGCGAACCGCCGAGGATGGTCACGATCGGGATGAGGGTGTTTCTGAACGCGTGGTATCCGATCACCCGGCGTTCGGAAAGCCCCTTGGCGCGCGCGGTACGTATGTAATCGGCGTTCAGCACCTCAAGCGTATTGGTTCTGGTATAACGCATCAGACTGCCTATGCCGAGAATTGTCAAAGTCATTGCCGGTAACACAAAGTGCCATGCCACATCAAGCAGCCAGCGGAATCCGGAAAGGGTGCCGGCCAGCCGCGCTGTTTCCATGCCGATAGGATCAAACCAGCCCAGCTTGACCGCAAACACCATTTTCAGCACCGTCGCAACAAAAAATGAGGGCATGGAAATACCCACAAGTCCGATGACCGTCACCGTGTAGTCGGTGATACTGTACTGCTTTTTGGCGGCGATCACGCCCAGCGGTATGGCAATCATGATTTCCAGTATAAATGCGATGAGTCCCAGGAAAAAGCTGTACCAGATGACCTCGTTGAATTTATCAGTCACTTTGACCGTCCAGTACCAACTGTCGCCGAACTCTCCCTTGACGGCCGACGAGAGCCATGTCACAAATCCTTCGATCGGGCTCCGGTCGAGTCCGTATTGAGCGTTCAGCTCCGCTATCCACTGCTGTGCGCTTTTTGTGTTGCCCGGTCTGACCGCCAGCTCGCGGGCCGTCGTCTCGACATAGCTGGAAGGCAGGTTTCTCATCAGCAAATAAATCGCAAACATGACGAAAAAGAGGATGATCACACAGAGCAGCAGCCGTTTCACTATGAATTTAAGCATGGAATATCTCCAAATAAGATATTTTCTGACAATACCAAGCAAGAGTCTGCAAAAGCAGACTCTTGCCGGTAGCCTATCTTAGACTGTTTGATTTTATTTCATCTCGAGATTTTCAATATCATTCATCCAGTCCCAGAAGGTGGTGATATCGGGCGTCAGGGTATCAATCTCCACTCTCTGCGTGCTGAAGATGACGCAGTTCTGTCTCTGGTAGGTCGGAACCTCCACACCCCAGTCAAGCAGGATCTCCAGGCATTCCTTGTACAGTCCTTTTCTGTAGGACCGGTCATCGGAGTTTCTGGCATCCATGATCAGGGTATCCAGCGTGCTGTCAGAGATCGCATAGTGGTTGGAGTCCGTGCCATGCAGACCGACGATGTTCGAGCTGTGGTACACCTGATACATATCCGGATCCGGTGTTGCTTCCCAGGCAGCTGCCCACATAGCGCAGGTGCCGGATTCCAGGCTGTCCCACAGAACGTTCGAGTCAGTCGGGTCATTGATGCTCAGCGTAATGCCGATGCTCGCAAGCGCTTCCTGAGCGGAGGTCAAAATGCCGTAGGCCGGGTGGTCGCCCGTACCTGTTGCCGGAATGATAAACTCATAGGCCAGTTCAGCGCCTTCGGGAGCGGCTGTGAATTGCTGCGTACCTGCATCCCATGTGTAGCCGGCTGCCTGTAAGAAGCCGATGGCTGCCTGCAGGGCTGCCGCGTACTTCTGCGCTGCCGTCATACCGTTCGTATAGATCGGCTGTCCGTCCACATCCTTGGAATAAGCGATGGCATAATCGTTGTCGGACGGACGGGGAGCTGCCCAGGAGGTGTTGGAAATAGGATACTGAATCACAGTGGCTCTGTCACCGTAGTAGGAGTTGATCACCGTGTCTCTGTACACAGAGAAGATGGTGGCAAATGCTTTACGGAGGTTCTTGGAAGCCTCGCTTGCCTTGTCTGTGCCAACCTTCACGTTGTCAGCATTGATACCGATATAGCCGTAGCCGAGGTTATCCACCGCGTTGTAGGTGATGGCGCTCCCGGTCAGCTGACCTGCTCCGTTGGCATCCTTGATGGCATCAATCACGGAAGTACTGACGGTCGGGTCAGTGATATCCACGGTGCCTGTCACCATGGCAGTCACTTTGTCGGCTTCACTGGTGATTTCCTGGAATTTGATGTAGGTGATCTTCGGTGTGCCTTTGTAGTACTGCGTGTTGCGCTCGAAGTTGACAATGCCGTTTGTGAAGTTCACAAACTTGTAAGCACCGGCACCCATCGGCGTGGTGGTCTTGGCTTTCACGACAGACAAATCGCCCTTGTCAAATCCGAACTGATCGTTGCTGTAATTATACTTTGTCGTATCGCCGTAGTAGTGAAGCGGAGCGACCGTCACGCCGAGCTGGTAAATAGCCACAGCGTCAAACTGTGTCATGGTCACGGTGAGGGAGTACTGGCCGGTCTTCGCAATACCTGCGATAGAGGTGATAGCACCGCCTGCTGCAGGGTCTTTCGGACCTTCGATGGAAATGAAAGCTTCCTTGGCAAAGTCGTAGAGGCTGGTGCCGGCCGACTCGATCTGGTTCATGGTGGCATAATCAACGACGCCTTCTTCATCCGCATACGCTTCGGTCAGCTCAAACCAGTAGTCTTCCAGCGACAAGGTGTCATAGTCATATTCCGTGCCCGACGCGCCGATAAACTTGGTGCCGTCTTCGCTCGGTTCGCCAAAGCCCCAAACATACATACCCAGGGCCACTTCGTTGTTATTGACGTCGCTGAAATAGGCTGCATATTTGGCAATGCAGTAGTCCATGATTTCCTGCGCGAATTTCAGCCCGCCTGCGTCCAGAGCTGTAGTCCAGAAAGCCTCGGTCAGCGCTGCGGTCACACCCTCTTCGGTGGAAACCTCGTCAATGCCGGCCTCGATGATCGCGTCGGCAATGGCTGCGTACTTGGCATAAATGTCAGCGTTCACGCCGGTACGATACTCGGTCATGCCCACAATCGGGAGCGAGTAGAAAGTAGACGAGCCGTCATAGGAGGGGTCGGACAGCGCATACATGGAGAAAATCACGTCATCTGCGGTCAGGCCGACACCATCGCTGAATTTCACGTCATTTCTCAGCTCGAATGCGTAGACAACCGTGCCGTCCTGGTTCTGGGTAATGACACAGTCAGCAATGCCCGTGTAGTCATACGGTGTCCCGTTAAAGGACCTTGTCTCGCCGGTTTTCCCGAGCAGAACAACCGCACCTTCTCTGTCGGAGGTCAGCAGATTGACCTGCGTCATGGCCGCCACGTCTTGGTCATAGGCGGTTTTGGAGAAGAAGGGGCTGAACTTTTGGGAGAAAGTGCTGTAGCCAACAACCAGTGTGTTGCCGCCCGTGTATTCGCCGCCTGCGCTTGTCGTGGTGGTGCCTTTGCCGCCGCCAAATGTACATGCTGCCAGTCCGGGTACAAACATACAAAGAACAAGAAGCAGCGCGAGCACCTTGGAAAACGATTTTTTCATTTTCATTCCTCCATAAAATAATTTTTCTTTTATGTAGATTCATAAAAACCTACTAAAGACAAAAATAAGCGAAACCTCCGGCGCCAAGTAAAAAAATGTTCACTTTAATTATAGAGTACTCCATTCACATTGTCAATGTTTTTCTTTCAAAAAAACTTCATTTTTTAACTATTTTGAAACAAGTCTCTGGATTGTGAGGCTTTTTTTGGTCGAAAAAACTAAAAACGAGGCCACAATCATGGCAATCAGCGACAATGTCACCACAAAGTCCCACGAGGTGCCTTGGTTTTTATATAAAAACAGAAAGTAAAAGATCATCCCGACCGCCGCCATACCCGACAGCAGGAGGGTCAGAAAGGAACTGGTTGACAGTCGCTCGTATGTTTTGTCGCGCTGCTCCCGGGTCAGCCCGTGCTCGGGCGGGCGGTTGGTATATTGAAAGAGGTACCAAAGCGAGGACGTGAGATAGACCGCCGGCAGGAAGCCGAAAAAGTACGGGAGCGCGACATACAGCTGCCTCATGGCAGCGGCGTTCAGAAAAAGCCCCAGCCAGAAGAACACCCAGTAGCCCAGACAGGAAAGCAAAATGACGGTCCGTGCCCGCCGCAGCGTGTCCCGGTCGGCGGAAAAGCCATAGTACGCGCCGCAGTAAACGACCCGGGTAACCATTCTTCCGCTCGGCCCGACCTCATTTTCCAGCCGGTAGTCCTTCGCATATTTTTTTGAAAGCACCGCTCTTCCCTTCCTTTTAATTAATATATATCAGTGCTTCTCATTTTATCACAAGTCATCAGGAAAAGCAACAGGGAACCCTGCCATTTTAGAACCCGCCCTGAATTGAAGTGAACTTTTCCCTTGCCCTTCACTGCGCCGCAGCGCAATTTCACAGAAGCGCCAACCCCTGTTCCACTGCCGCGCCGGCGGCCATTTCACTTGCCCGAAGGGCAAATTTCGTTGAAAAAAGCACCTGCCGAAGCAAGTGCTTTTATCATGTAGAAGAATGTGCCTGAAACATGGGCGCAAATCCTAATTGAACATTATCAATTATCCGAGCTTGAGAAAAAAGAACTATATGATGCCATTGAAGATTCAAAGACCCAAGTCAAATTGAATTTGGTTTCCGCATCTATAACACAGAGAAGACTTGCTATTCAATTCCAGCGCTCGTTTGAGAAACTTGACGATGAAACAGCGAATGCAATCTTCGAACTATTGGACAAGGGGGACGATTGATGGACTATGAAATTAAACCCACATGCAGGCACGCTTTGAGACTGTACGCAAAGTTGTTTCGTTCCATTTGCGGATTTTCGCAAGACGAACCGATAGACCCGATTCCGCTTCTTGATCGTCTTCCTGATTTGGAGGTTTTGAAGATGTTCGATACGAAGTCGTTTATAACAATGTGCTGGCTGGTAATGTTCCCGCACAATGCATTCCTTGCGAGGACGGTTATCTCATTCAGATTAAGGAAAGCGTTTATCTCGGAGCTTTGGAAAAACGAACCGGTGGACATCGGATGCATATTATTCATGAAATAATGCATGCATATCTTGATAAGCTCGGTTTCAAACCAATTTTTTCGAGGCGGTTGACACCAGATGTTCCACAGTATAGACGTCTCGAATGGGCGGTCAAGGCTATTGCCGGAGAAGTAATGATGCCGTATGAAGCTTCTAAAGGCAAGTCCGAAAAAGAACTCGTATAAATTTACGGCGTATCTCCTGAGGCTGCCAAGAAAAGGCTGACTTATTGAGATAGAATTATTGAAAGGCGGTGGTTCTCTTGATTGTATCTCTGAGAAAAGAAAAAGCACTATTTTGATTGCGGCAACAACCAAAACAGTGCCTCCGAGTATTTCTACTCGTCATTCGTATAAATATTTTACTATAACTCGGAGAAAAAGTCAAGGCTTTTCGGCAAAAGAGGCTTGACAAATCGCAAAAAATCCATCTCACACGTTATTCACACCAAAATCTCCGGGTATTTCTACTCGTCATTCGTAATAGAGAAATACCTAGAGATTCGACCTCAAGGCAAAAAAACACAAAGACTCAGTACCTTGTTGTATGAGCAAAACGGAGGATTGTTATGATCCTTTACAGGTATTTTTATGAGAAAAATTACAAATAAACATCTCTCCCCTGAAGGTAAGATTGGAAGAAAAATTATCGATCTTCCGAACAAACTGAACTATGGTATCGCAGATTTGCTGAATCAATCGTTCCTTTTTGCCTACTTTTGCGCCTGATCGGGCTGCGGCAATAAAAAAAGAGCTTCCGAACAGCGATTTTGCTGTCCGGAAGCCCGATATTGCCCTATTTTCTTCAAAAAGTGCCCGAAAAGCAAGAAAAAACCACTTTTATCATGGTAGACAAAAGTGGTTTTTATGATGTGTTTATAGGACAAAATTACAACTGAATGATTTTCAGTAGGTAGGTTGTGCAGTTTGACATTTTGATATAAGCAGAAAATTCGTTTGCTGTAAAAATTTCCTCTCTGACAAGTTCACAATCATGTGATTCGTCAAGGCGATAGTATTCAAGTTTTACGCCGTTTGTGTTTTTGACGTTTTTGAATTCGACCTTGACCGTCTTTTCGGGTGCGCTATCATCATCCTGATAATATGTCAACATCACATTTTGTTCATCGCCCCTTGCTGCGACCGCCCACACATCATCGGATTCTCTCTCTATTTCCACAGCCTGATCCAATTTATATAGTTGATTGAACATGTAGAAGGGATAATACCCCTTCAAACACTCAAATACAAAGTCGGTAGAAAAAAGGCTGTTCATTCCGCAAGGACGGGCATCGTAAAACATCAAATTGTCAAGTTTTTCGTACTGCGCCATGCACATCGTTGCCGCAATAAAAGCAGCACCCTTGAGGCTTTTTTCTGCTTTTAGCGAATAGATCCATTCTTCATTCTCCCATCCTTTAACGTAATTCCACTCATTGAGAATACTTTCGGTGCTCTCAAAGCCGTAACTGTCAAGCAATTCTCGGGCAAGCCTTATTTTATTCTGGATCTTCTCTACAGTTGCCCCGTAAACGTGCCACGAAAAGAAATCAGGCACGATTCCGTTTTCATTGAGTTTGGAGAAGAACCCATCAAGCCATTCTTTTTTCAGACCTGCGCAAGCGGGTCCTCCTATTTTGAGATGCGGAAAACAGGATTTTAAGTGCTTATACGCAACACAGTAAAGCTCATAAAATTCCGCGGCTGTTCCTCCCCAACAACGCTTATGAGTTGAATCATCCGAGTCAAGATCAGGCTCGTTCCATATTTCCCAATATTCAATATCCATATGGAATCCATCTGCCCATCCCTCGGTATAGTGGCGAATGATATGCTCACATACAACTGCCCATTTCTGATAATCCGCAGGAGGTAAGGTATTATATTTTTTCGACCAATGCTCGATTTTGGACCCGAGTCGATAGTACACCTTTGCACCACCCGCCTCTATTACACGCATATATTCGTCTGTAAGAACAAAATCATACGCAGAAGGATCTGTTGCATCCATTGTCCAATCGGTGAATATCATATTGACGTCAACGATATGCTCTCCGCCGTAGGTTGCATAAAAAGATGCATCATGGGTTCTTGCATAGGGGATACCGGCCGCTTTGTAATGATCTATATTGGTAATTCTTTGATCCGCCGCAAATTTGTAAACCGGTCCATTGTTTACACTATGCATAGGCTTTACTATACCCAAAGTTTTTGAAAAATCAACTTTTATTCTATCCATTCTCGTTCTCCCTTACATTTTTTACTCGATTCAAGGCTTGGCAAATACCGGTAGTTATACAGCGTCGTATCCTCATACATGCTTTCTTGAGACTAATCTATCATTTTATTAGTTGCAAATCAATAGGATTAAATAAAATAGAAAATTTTTCGGTAAAAGAAGCGGTCCGAAATTCATTCAATTGAAAGCTCCTTATTTTCGCAATCTCCCGTCGAAAAACAACACTCAGTTGTTTTTCTCGGTCGCCTACTGACTTCGCGTTAGTCAGTCGCGGTGAGCATATGATCGTCAGTTATGGCATAGTAGGTTTATGCCAAATAAAAAAGGCAGTAAAAAAGCAGGTCATTTGACCTGCTTTTTTGCTAAGCTCATAGTACAAAAATGCAACTCATAAAATCACGGCGAAGCCGTGTATGAAATCCGCAGCTTGTCTGCGGTATGGAATCAACACGAAGTGTTGAATGTAATCAATCCGAAGGAGGATACACGCTGACGCGTGATGCCATACGCCTTCGGCGATTACAGACTCACCTGCGGTGAGATTACATGCCAATCCTTCGGATTGGATAGAAAAAAGACCGTTTTTAAGCGGTCTTTTTTCTTGCGAGAGTTTCACCAAAGGTATCATAATTAAAAGGTAGTTTCACCAGACGTACACCACGACTAACCCTCTGTTTTTTATGTCATTTATTCTAAACTATTAGCGAGTTTAACGTATCTTAATGCCGGTTGTAAACCTCGTTCACTGCCTCAATGTAAATCATAAATGAACTGTGATCGTGATCGTTGCGGCGCAGATACATATTCTTTTTTTCCAAATACGTGTCTCTGACTTCGAGCCACAAATCGTTCTCTTTCAACCAGTTGACCTTCTGCTGCATTTTTTCGGAATTTCGTCCCTTATTCCAATACCACCTGTCCCGGTTAAAGTATCCGGTCTTTTCATGAATCAAACGAAACCACGCATCATCGCTCGTTGCTATGATACAAAGATCAATGCTGTATGGTGTTTTGTTACCATTCTTAAAAATGCGCTGCTCCGTTGTAAGTGCCGACGTTGAATCCTGACAGTCTCCCCACTCGTTTGCATTCAAAACGATATTGAACTGCTTCCGGACATATTCTTTGATGCCGGTGCCGTCATTGATATCAAACGATCCGCTATCAACAATCTCCAGATTGTAATCCAAATCAATGGGATTGTTTTCGTTCTGTGTAATCAAGTTTTTGGCGCCGCTGCCGACAAGGTTTGCCTTCACGCGCATTTCGCCGTCGCCATTGATTTGCTGTACAAGCTGATTTACAATATCAGAACACAGTGATTTCATGCGCTTTAGGAAGTCTTTGTCTTCGATGAAATGATACATATTTATCCTCCTGCTCCCCGTAACCGCCCATCTGACTTTTTGTCAAATCGTTATAGTATAGCACTTTTTTCTTTTTTGTCAATACTTTTATGACTATTTTTTTCAAAAAGCCCTTGACTTTTCCTGCCAAGGGCTTTTGCTATCAACTTGTTTTTATTTGAACATTTCTTCCAATGCATCTTCAAACATCAATGTCGGATATGCATCTTCGTGGAATATCCAGTATCCCGTTTTTTTGGCTTCGTTGTATTCTTGCCAGAACAGCGAATTCAAATAAAATTCTTTGCTATAAGTTGACGAAGCGCTCGTTGCGTTCGCCTGATCGTAACTGGAACCAAAGTAATAACATCCGCTTATTGTTCCAGCTCCAATTTTATACGTCATTGGAGATCTTAAGGAACCAGAGATGCTGCCTGCATTAAGGCACTCGGTTATGCTCGGCGAAATCGACAATCCAACGATACCGCCTGTGTACATATACCCCGTAACCGATCCTGCATTATAGCAACTCGATACCTCTGCTCCGTAGCTGGATCCGATGATGCCTCCAGCGGTTCCGCCCGTTCCGTTTCCGCCTCCGGCTCCACCACGAATGTTGCCCATGTTATATGAATTTGTCACTATTGTTGCGGGTATATCATCGTTAATAAAATACCCTGAGCCAACAATTCCGCCTGCGCCGTATTGCATGTTTGTAACATCCGCAACGGTTATGTTGCCGTAGTTCGCCGCTTGATCAACATATATCAATGGGCTTCCGCCAACAATGCCTCCAGCAAAATTGTCTGCTGAAATATTGCCCGTGTTCTTGCACATCTGTGCAATGACGCCTTCAATACCATAACCGACAACGCCTGCGCCACACCCGGCATTTGTGATGTTACCGTTGTTTACGCATCCTGCCAGAGTAATGTATTTTACATAACCAATTATTCCAGCGGTATATGTACCGCCGCTGATAGCGGCATTGTTTTTGCACAGACTAATCTCTACGTTTGAATATCCTATTTGTCCGCATATTCCTCCAGCGTAAACAATGTTTGCTGCGCTTTGTTTCGCTAATGTAACCGTTCCACTCACAACGCAATTTTGAATTGTTACATTATCGTTCGCATATGCGGCAATAATGCCAAACGAGTATGATTTGCCCAAATTGCTGATTTCGGAATTAACACCCGAAACGGTTAAATTCTCAATCGTCGCGCCGTTGGCTAACGCACCGAACAATCCAATCTTATTCGTTTTTGCAGCTGAATCGTCAGTAAGTTTCAATCCAATGATGCTGTGACCGTTACCATCTAAAACACCTGCGAAATTCTGTATCGGTTCCCACGCCGTTTCGGGCATTGTTATATCGGATACGAGTTTCCATGTAATATTTTTACCCGTATTCGTTTTGATTGCTTCAAAATCGGATAACGTTGCAACCTCTACGATCCACATATCGTGCAAAGTAAGCGCGCTTATCCTGCTCCACTTGTTCAGCGACAATCCGGTTTCATCTGTGAATTTTGTTGAGCCATTATACCAACCGGCGAAAGTACCAACACCGCCTGTGGGAACTGGGAATTGCACTTTCTCTCCGTATGTCGCTTGCACCGTTTTTGATGCGACGCTTCCTGTCGTCACTTCTAATGTGACAGTGTATGTGTTGGGTGTAAATATCGGCTCCAGTTCAACGTTCGCCACATCAATGTTCCATGTCGTTGATGTAATTTTTACTCCGTTATAACTCCATCCGCCAAAAGCGTATCCCGTTTTGGTTAATGTCGGAAGTGTAACCTTCGATCCGAATGTAACATCTCTCGCCGTTTCCGAGGAATTGTTGAATGTCACATGAGAAATATGCGCCGTCCACTGCGCAGTTAATGTTATATCTTTTGTAACTTTGTCAGTTGCAATATTGAATATTACAGTACCATTCTTCCATCCAGAGAAATCGTATCCAGTTTTTGTTGTAACAATTTCCCCAGTAATCAGTTGATTATATTTTACGTAATACTTCTCAATTGTAGTTCCGCCGTTTGTGTTAAATGTAACAACGAAATCTTCTGCGTAGTCACAGTTCGAGCATTCTCTTGTTGCTCTGTTTAGGTTATGCCCAGTTGAATAAACTGTTTGCGTTCTCTCTGCCTGACAAGTCTCGCATTTATATTTTTTATAACCATTTTCGGTACAAGTTGCATCTTTAGAATCAATTAGCTTTTCGTTGTGCCCAGTTGGATATGTTGTTTGCTCATAACTGTTGCTACAATTCTTGCACTGATATCTTTCTTTTCCGTAAGTTGTGCAGCCGTTCTGCTCTATCACGGTCTTTTCATATTCATGCTGCTTGCCGTCCATTTCGCAAGAATACTCTACAAATTGAGCATACACTTTAATTCCGTCTGTTCCTGCGATCGGCTGGTCTAACAGTGACTGATATGTTAACGGCTTTTCCCAAGTGCCATAATCAAAAAACCACCCCTTAAACACATAGCCTTCTTTCTGCGGATCCGTAGGTGCTACAACGGTGCCAGAAAAGGTCGCAGTCGAATATTGTTCGCCGTCAACCAAAAAAGAAACCTTAATTCCGGTTTCTGTATTTCCATCACAACCCGCAAAAGCAAGAATCGCAACGCATATAAGTGCCACCATTACTACTATCTTTTTGAGTTTTTTCATTTTCCTTTTCCTTTCATGAAGTGGTTTATGAATCAAAATGTGCTCTTAAGTAAATGTTATTATAGCATAAATTATATAAAAACACAAGTATTTTCGTATTTACTCAACTCAAAAAACTACTTTATATGCAAAAACCCTCGGTTTCCGACTGCTGCCGGTTATCGAGGGCATAAAAATTCAGTTGTGATCACCACGTAGGGTTTCACAGTTTAATGATTCGCTTTTGAGAACGGGCAGTTTTTCCCGAGGCATTGGTTGTTTCGAGCTGAAAATTCGCAGACGACCTCTGGTTTTTCCATTTCAACACCAAAATGTTCTTTCACGAAATCAACGGCGGAAAGAACGGATAGATAAGAATCCCGCTTGCAACAGCGGGGACCGCCTATCGAGCCGATGGCATCAAGCGACTTTGACGTCATTTTATTTGACAATCCAAACGGCTGTCCCGCAAGAGGTGTTGAGCCAGAAATAATGGAAACGAACATTCCCGAGCTGATTCCCGCACCGCAAGCACCCCAAAAACCGCACGCTCCGCCGGGAACACTCTGTCCCCTGTTTTTCATTTCCGTCAGTGCTTTTTCAAGGTCAATGTTTCCACCGGCATTCTTGTATGCCGTTAAAAGCGCCGCGCCGACCATGATGTGATGTTCAGGTCCGTGCATATGACAAAACGGGAGATTCATCATTTTGTTCAAAATCTCAACAGGGTTCTTTGATGTTTCCGAAAGGCATACGCCGAAAATGCTGTCAACGCCTTTGGTATGACATTCATTGCAAACATAATGCCCGTTCACGCATCTTGTCTTGCTGAGTTCTCTTTTATGGCAGATTGCGCACTTCATTTCGATATCTTCGTTGAGGTATTCGAGCGGGGCTTTGCAAATTAAGCATTCTTCTTTCATTTTATCGTCTCCATGTGCTCCGATTATTTGAATAAATTATACCATATTTTTGTGAATTTTTCAATCCGTTTCACACGGTTCTATGCAAAAATTCCTCGACTTCCGACTGCTGCCGGTTGCCGAGGGCTTCTTGGTTTTTATTGCATCATTTTTTATTTTAATTGCATCATTTTGCTTTTCCGATGATGCTTTTATTTAACGTACCTTTCGGTTACGCTTACTCCGCAGCGGAATCGGATTTCCATGTCTTCGTCGTTGATGATCATCTGTTCGACCAGCTGCTTCATGATGAAGCCGTTGTCTGCGTTTACGATTTCGCCGCTGCTTATTGAGTCTTTGAAGTTACGCATCCACGCTGCGACGTTTGCGTATCCCACAGCGCTTTCTTGCAGTTCTTTCTGTCTCGCCTCTAATCCCTGCATTTCCGTCTTGCATTCCTCGATGATCGTCGTGTACTGCGTTTCCGTGATTGCGCCACGCATCTTATCTTTTCTTGCAGTAACCGCCTTTTCCTGTACCGCCACGATTTGCTTTTCTATCTTCGCAAGTTCCATGCTCTTGTTGTCTTTGAACTGCTCGTCGATGCATTCCTGTATTGCACCGATAACGTCGTCCGCGTCATCGACTATTTTGCGCATCGCCGTTTCGTATGTCTTTTCCAGCGTGCTTTCGTTTACGTGGTGGCTATCGCATTGTGATCTACCGTCCCTGATTCTTCTTGCGCAGCCCCATTCTTTTATGGCTCCCCCTGCTGGTGCTTGTTTACGACGCAAGCGTCGTGGAAAGATCCGCCACAGAACTTCTAATTTCGAGCCACAGCAGGATCTTTCAGGTTCTCGCCCTATACAGGGCGAGAAGCCAAAAGAAAAACCACCCATCGCCTCTGCATTCTTAGCGGAGAAAACAATTTCATAACGTAGGGCGGGGGCTTGCTCCCGCCGTTCGTTTTCATAATAAGACAATTTATTTCAGGGGCATTCATTGAAGCACGCGGGCGAACAATGTTCGCCCCTACATTGGTTAGGTGTTAAGCACATCATTTGCGGCTTGCCACAACATCATTCATTTGTGCCGCCTCATGAGGAATGATGTTCTCGCTGCGCTCGAAATGATGTTGACCTTCGGTCAAATGATGTTGTGCCTGCGGCACAAATGAAAAAGTCCAAGTCAAAAGACTTGGACTTTTTGGCTCCCCCTGCTGGGCTCGAACCAGCGACATCATGATTAACAGTCATGCGCTCTACCGACTGAGCTAAGGAGGAATAGAAGGGGTGCGGCCGGGTGCGGTTCGGTAAAGATAGGGGCCTGTAAAAAAGCTGCCACCTGTAAGAGTGACGCTCATCAATGACAAAATGGTGCACCTTCAGGGATTCGAACCCGGGACCCACTGATTAAGAGTCAGTTGCTCTACCAACTGAGCTAAAGGTGCATGCAAATCAACGGCCGTAAAACCTGCTTTCCTCATGGAAAGCAACGAAGCAAATCCTCATTGAAAACCGAACAAAGCTTTTATGGAAACGAAGCTCAAGTAGTACTGCCTGACTGCAAGAAAGCAGTTCAAGCCCTCGGTCTATTAGTATCGCTCAACTGCATGCATTACTGCACTTCCATCTGCGACCTATCGAACTTGTAGTCTACAAGTGACCTTACTTGCTTTAAGCA